>Ga0208823_1002703_pt1 | contig 13066 bp, 10 predicted proteins | sample AD_UKC075_MetaG_FD_184440 | JGI IMG/M metagenome (GOLD analysis project Ga0208823, IMG submission 184440) | Active sludge microbial communities of municipal wastewater-treating anaerobic digesters from USA - AD_UKC075_MetaG (SPAdes) (version 2) | ecosystem: Engineered > Bioreactor > Anaerobic >... | reverse complement strand
GGGTCTTTCTCCTGGCAGTCGGCCAGCTTGCCGGGCAGGCCCATGCCGTCGAGCACGCCCTTGCGGCGGGTCATCTCGCGGGCCTTGCGCGCGGCCTCGCGGGCGCGGGCGGCTTCGATGATCTTGCCGCACAGGATCTTGGCGTCGTTGGGCCGCTCTTCCAGGTAGTCGGTGAGGGTCTTGGCCACGATGTCTTCCACCGGGGCGCGCACTTCGCTACTGACGAGTTTGTCTTTGGTCTGGCTGCTGAACTTGGGCTCGGGCACCTTTACGCTGAGCACGCAGCACAGGCCTTCGCGCATGTCGTCGCCGCTCACTTCCACTTTGGCCTTCTTGGCCAGTTCCTGCTGCTCGATGTATTTGCCGATCACGCGCGTCATGGCGGCGCGCAGGCCGGTCAGGTGGGTGCCGCCGTCGCGCTGCGGGATGTTGTTGGTGAAGCAGAGCACCTGCTCGCTGTAGCCGTCGTTCCACTGCATGGCCACTTCCACACCGATCTCGGTGCCGGGAATGCCACCGTAGCTGTCGGCCGGGCGGCTGCCGGTGGCGTGGAAGGGCGTGGGGTGCAGCACCTTCTTGTTGGCGTTGATGAAATCCACAAAACCCTTGACGCCGCCAGCGCCCGAGAAGTCGTCTTCCTTGCCCGTGCGCTCGTCCTTCAGGCGGATGCGCACACCGTTGTTCAGGAACGAGAGTTCACGCAGGCGCTTGGCCAGGATCTCGTAGTGGAAGTCGTGGTTCTCTTTGAAAATCTCAGTGTCGGGCAGGAAGTGCACCTCGGTGCCGCGTTTGTCGGTGTCACCAGTGACCTTCATCGGCGAGATCTCGACGCCGTTCACTGTCTCCAGGATGCGGTTCTGCACGAAGCCCTGGCTGAATTCGAGCACGTGCACCTTGCCTTCGCGGCGCACCGTCAGGCGCAGCATCTTGCTGAGGGCGTTCACGCAGCTCACACCCACGCCGTGCAGGCCGCCCGAGACCTTGTAGCTGTTCTGGTTGAACTTGCCGCCGGCGTGCAGCTCGGTCAAGGCGATTTCGGCGGCCGAGCGCTTGGGCTCGTGCTTGTCGTCCATCTTCACGCCGGTGGGGATGCCCCGGCCGTTGTCGGTGACGCTGATGGAGTTGTCGCTGTGGATGGTGACAACGATATCGTCGCAGTGGCCGGCCAGGGCTTCGTCGATGGAGTTGTCCACCACTTCGAACACCAGGTGGTGCAGGCCGGTGCCGTCGGAGGTGTCGCCGATGTACATGCCGGGGCGCTTGCGCACCGCCTCCAGGCCTTCCAGGATCTGGATGGCCCCTTCGCCGTAGCCTTCGCTGGCGCCGGCCTGGTGGGCGTCGATGCGGGGCTGCGCGCTGCTGCCGGCACCGCTGGCGTCGTCTTGGGGGGTGGGCAGGGCTTGGTCTGTGCTCATGGTCGTATCACTTCGTTCGAAACCGGGGTTTTCGGGGCGGAAAACCGGGCCTGAGGGGGCCTGTTCAAGGGCTGTTCAGGGCTTTTTTTAAGCACCAAACCCGCGTGGTGCGCGGGTTGGTGTTGGGCTGGTTGCTATGTTTTTCGTAGCCTGCGTCAGATCCGCATCGGCATGACCACGTATTTGAAGCGGTCGTTCTCGGGGATGGTCAGCAGCGCCGAGCTGTTGGAGTCGGACAGGGCGATTTGCACCATGTCCTGGCCCATGTTGCCCAGCACGTCGATCAGATAGGTCACGTTGAAGCCGATTTCGATGGTGTCGCCGCCGTAGTCGATGTCCAGCTCGTCCACGGCTTCTTCCTGTTCGGCGTTGTTGGCCGCGATCCGCAGGGTGCCGGGCTCGATGTTCAGGCGCACGCCCTTGAACTTGTCGCTGGTCAGGATGGCGGTGCGCTGCAGGCTGGCCAGCAACGGCGCACGGCCCAGCACGATGGTGTTCTTGTGGCCCTTGGGGATCACGCGGTTGTAGTCGGGGAACTTGCCCTCGACCAGCTTGGTGACGAACTCCATGCCGCCAAACTTGAACTTCGCCTGGTTGTTGGCGAACTGCATCTCGATCACGGGCTGGTTGTCGCCGCCCACGTCGGACAGCAGGCGCTGCAGCTCGATCACCGTCTTGCGCGGCAGGATGACTTCCTGCTTGGGGACTTCCACGTCCAGCGTAGCGGACGCAAACGCCAGACGGTGGCCGTCGGTGGCCACCAGGCTGAGCTGCTTGCCTTCGGCCACGAACAGAATGCCGTTGAGGTAATACCGGATGTCGTGCACCGCCATGGCGAAGGACACCTGGCCCAACAGGTCCTTCAGGGTCTTCTGCGGCACGCTGAACACGGGGCCGAAACTGGCGGCTTCCTGTACCAGCGGGAAGTCTTCGGCAGGCAGGGTCTGCAGGGTGAAGCGGCTCTTGCCGCCCTTGAGGATGAGCTTGGCCTGCTGCGACTCCAGGCTCACCGTCTGGTCGGCTGGCATGGTGCGCAGGATGTCGATCAGCTTGCGTGCCCCCACCGTGGTGGTGAAGTCGCCCGTGTCGCCGCCCAGCGCCACGCTGGTGCGGATCTGGATTTCCAGGTCGCTGGTGGTCAGCTGGACTGTTTCGCCCGTCTTGCGGATCAGCACATTGGCCAGGATGGGCAGCGTGTGCCGCCGCTCCACAATGCCGGCGACCGACTGCAGGGTCGCGAGCACTTTGTCTTGTGTTGCCTTCAGGACGATCATGTCAACCTCGGTTGTATTTCTGAATGGATGTTGGAGCGGTGTCAGCCAGCTATTTTGACTGCTTTTGAGAGTACTTTCCGTCAGCCCTTCAGGGTCTGTTCCAGCACGTGCAGTTGCTGGTTGAGCTCGGTCAGCTGCTGGCGCTCGCCAGATATCTTGCGCACCGCGTGCAGCACCGTCGTGTGGTCGCGGCCACCAAACAGCTCGCCGATCTCGGGCAGGCTTTTTTGTGTGAGCTCCTTGGCCAGGTACATGGCAATCTGGCGCGGCCGGGCGATGCTGGCCGGGCGCTTCTTGCTGTACATGTCGGCGACCTTGATCTTGTAGTAGTCGGCCACCGTCTTCTGGATGTTTTCCACGCTGATCTGGCGGTTCTGGATCGACAGCAGGTCGCGCAGGGCCTCGCGCGCCAGCTGGATCGAGATTTCCTTCTGGTTGAAGCGTGAATAAGCCAGGATCTTGCGCAGTGCGCCTTCGAGCTCGCGCACGTTGGAGCGCACGTTCTTGGCCACAAAGAAGGCCACTTCCTCCGGCATCTCGGTGCCTTCGGTGCGGGCCTTGTTGATCAGGATGGCCACGCGCATTTCCAGCTCGGGCGGCTCGATCGCCACCGTCAAGCCCGAGTCGAAGCGCGACACCAGCCGCTCGTGGATGTCGGCCAGGCCCTTGGGGTAGGTGTCCGACGTCATCACGATGTGGCTCTTCTTGGCCAGCAGCGCCTCGAAGGCGTTGAAGAATTCTTCCTGTGTGCGGTCCTTGTTGGCGAAGAACTGCACGTCGTCGATCAGCAGCAGATCCAGCGAGTGGTAACGCTCTTTGAACTCGTCGAAGGTCTTGCGCTGGTAGGACTTGACCACATCCGACACAAACTGCTCGGCGTGGATGTACAAAACCTTGGACTGCGGCTTGTCGGCCAGCAACTGGTTGCCCACGGCATGCACCAGGTGGGTCTTGCCCAGGCCCACGCCGCCGTAGATGAACAAGGGGTTGTACAGGTGCCCGGGCATGCCGGCCACATGCATGGCCGCAGCGCGTGCCATGCGGTTGGCCGTACCCTCCACCAAGGTGTCAAACGTCAGGGCGCTGTTGAGTCGGGTCTTGAAGGTGCCAGGGTCGACTTCTTCCCCCAGGCCGGCCGGCTCGGGCTGCTGGCGCGGATCGGTTGCAACGGGGAAAGGCTGCATCCTGACAGGCGCCTCCCGGAGAGCAAGCGCTAACTCAAGCGCCACCGGAAGGCCGTAGGTTTTCTCCAGAATGGCACTGATGCGGCTGGAATACTGGGCCCGGATCCAGTCGAGTTTGAAGCGGTTGGCCACGAACAGCGTGACCTTGGAGAAGTCATCCGCCACCTGCGCGGTGAGGGGTTTGATCCAGGTGTTGAACTGCTGCTCGGGCAGCTCTTGGGCCAGTTGCTCGGCACAGGCCTGCCACAGGCCGTGCATGGCATTGGGCGAACCACCAGTGGATGCATCCGGGTGGTTGGTGGGGGGGATATGGGAGTGTTCCTCGGTCATTCTTATACTGAAACTTCTGTGGATACTTCTTGGCGCGGAACGTCGGCATTGTAATTTATCAAGGACTTATCCACAACCGAGGAGCCCCTGCAGCCGTACACGGCGCAGTGGCATTTTCGAGGCCGTTCACGGAAATGCATTGTCACTACCGCAGAAGTTTGCGATAATTTTGGGTTCCCCTGAATGTGTTCAGGGCGATTGACCTTGTCCTGGCGTGACTGCGATCCTGAGATCACGAAGAAAACCCGGAATAACGACCGGATCCAGGCCAGTACCGAACCCCTCAGGAACTCTTTAGGAATTCACCATGAAACGCACTTACCAGCCCTCCAAAGTCCGCCGCGCGCGCACCCACGGTTTCCTCGTCCGCATGAAGACCCGCGGCGGCCGTGCTGTCATCAACGCACGCCGCGCCAAGGGCCGCAAGCGTCTGGCTGTCTAAGCCAGGCCTGCCAGGCCTGTGTGCTGCGCCGCTCGGTGACCTTTGACCGGTGACTGATTTGCAGCGGCTCAAGACACGTCCACAGTTCCAGGCTGCCATGGCGGGCGAGACGGTTTCCCGTACCGCACATTTTGCGTTGCACCGCCTGGTGTTGCGCGCCGATGCTGCCGACCCTGCAGGGCCCGGTGCTCCGCGATCTTCCGAGTCGCAGGCACCGCAGGCCCTGTTTGGCATGCCTGTCGTATGGCTGGGGGCCCTGGTGCCCAAACGCTGGGCACGCCGCGCAGTGACCCGCAACACCATCAAGCGGCAGATCTATGCCGTGGCGGCAGATTTCGAGCCACGCCTGCCGGTGGCCGCCCATGTGGTGCGCCTGCGCTCGGAGTTCAGCCGCAAGCAGTTTGCCAGCGCCACGTCCGATCCCCTGAAACAGGCGGTGCGCGACGAACTGAACCAGCTTTTCAGCCGGGCTGTGGCGGCACCTGCCCCGCGTCGGGTTGTGGAGCCCGCCGCATGATCGCCCGGTTTGTTCAGCGGGCGCTGATCACCCTGGTCAAAGGCTACCGCCTGCTGCTCAGCCCCTGGCTGGGCTCGGCCTGCCGGTTCGAGCCCACCTGCTCAGCCTACTCCCTGGAAGCTCTGGAGCGCCATGGCGCTGCGCGCGGCAGCTACCTGACATTGCACCGGCTGGCCCGCTGCCACCCCTGGTGCGCGGGCGGGCATGATCCGGTGCCCGACAATGCCGCACCGCTTTTTTCGCGTCTCCTGGGAGGCTGCGCGGCAGAAGGCGTCGATAGCGAAAATGGGCCGCAGCGAGGACAGTTTTTGCCGGATTCGCCGACCCATAGCCCTGCTATGGGTCAAGAAGCCGGTGAAAAATGGACCGCTGCGGCCCATCTGCAGCCGACGCTCCTTCTGCCGCGCAGGCTCCTCGGGCAGGCCACGCCGGTTTCCCCGCAACATCCTTCAGCAAAGAAGTCTTCATGAACGACATTCGCCGCACCATCCTGTGGGTGATATTTGGTTTTTCCATGGTCCTGCTTTGGGACAAGTGGCAGGTCCACAATGGGCACAAGGCCACTTTCTTCCCCACGCCCACTGCGGTGACCGCGGCGGCGGATGCCCCCGCTGCAGCCGCTTCGGGCACCGCCAGTGTTCCCACCGCCAGCAGCAGCGGCACCGCGGCCAGCCCGGCGCAGGTGCCTGGTGGCGCCGCCGCGGCGCCGGCGCATGAACGGGTGACGGTACGCACCGATGTCATGGAGGTCGCCTTCGACACCCAGGGCGGCTCGATGTCCAAGGCCGTTTTCCCGCGTTTCAAGGCCATGGACGGCAGCAGCACGCCCTTCGTGCTGCTGGATGAAAGCCGTGAACGGGTCTACCTGGCCCAGACCGGCCTGGTGGGGGGCGACTTCCCCAACCACAAGACCCCGCTGACGCTGGTGCCCGGCGAACGCACGCTGCAGGATGGCCAGAACGAACTGGTGGTGCGCTTCGAGTCGCCCGACGTGGGCGGTGTGAAGCTGGTCAAGAGCTACACCTTCACCCGTGGCTCCTATGCCGTCAAGGTGCAACACGAGGTCTTCAACAAGAGCGGCGCCCCCGTGGCACCGCAGCTCTACATGCAGCTGGTGCGTGACGGCAACAAGCCGCCGGGCGAGTCCTCGTTCTATTCCACCTTCACCGGCCCGGCCATCTACACCGACGCCAAGAAGTACCAGAAGATCGAGTTCAAGGACATCGAGAACAACAAGGTGGATGTGGAAAAAAGCGCCACCAACGGCTACGTGGCCATGGTGCAGCACTATTTCGCGTCGGCCTGGCTGCTGGCCGACGGCCTCAAGCGCGAGCTGTTCACCCGCAAGGTGGACAACAACCTGTATGCCGTGGGCATGATCACCCCGCTGGACAGCATCGCTCCCGGTGCCAGCAAGCTGGTCGAGTCCAAGCTCTTCGTGGGCCCCCAGGAAGAGAAGATGCTGGAATCCCTGGCCCCCGGCCTGGAGCTGGTGAAGGACTACGGCTGGCTCACCATCCTGGCCAAGCCGCTCTACTGGCTGCTGACCCTGCTGTATGGCTTCCTGGGCAACTGGGGCTGGGCCATCGTGGCGCTGGTGGTGCTGCTCAAGGCTGCGTTCTACTGGCTCAACGCCAAGGCCTATGCCAGCATGGCCAAGATGAAGGCGGTCAACCCGCGCATCCAGGAAATGCGCGAGCGCCTGAAAGACAAGCCGCAGCAGATGCAGCAGGAGATGATGAAGATCTACCGCGAGGAAAAGATCAACCCGATGGGCGGCTGCTTCCCCATCCTGATCCAGATCCCGGTGTTCATCGCCCTCTACTGGGTTCTGCTGTCCAGCGTGGAAATGCGTGGTGCGCCGTGGATTCTGTGGATCACCGACCTGTCCCAGCCTGACCCCTATTTCATCCTGCCCCTGATCATGACGGCCACTTCGTTGCTGCAGACCTGGCTGAACCCCACGCCGCCCGATCCGATGCAGGCCAAGATGATGTGGATCATGCCGCTGATGTTCAGCGTGATGTTCTTCTTCTTCCCTGCCGGCCTGGTGCTGTACTGGGTGACCAATAACATCCTGTCCATTGCCCAGCAGTGGTTCATCAACAAGCGCCTGGGCGTGCTGGTCACCCCCAGCAACCCGATCAAGCTGTTCTTCGGCAAGCCGGACGCCGAGAAAAAGTAAGCTCGCCCGGGCTCCGGCCTGGCATGGCGCCGCCGCCCCCACCGGGCCGGCGGCGTTTTTATTGGAAATTTTGTTGGAAGATAGGCCCCCATGCACACCCGCGCCCTGGACCCCATCGCCGCCATTGCCACCGCCCCCGGGCGCGGTGCCGTGGGCATCGTGCGCCTCAGCGGGCCCGACCTGTCGCCGGTGATCGCCGCGCTGTGCGGCAAGTCCCTGCGCCCGCGCGAGGCCACCTACCTGCCTTTCCGCGATGCCACAGGTGAGCCCATCGACCACGGGCTGGCGATCCATTTCCCGGCCCCCCATTCCTACACTGGGGAGGACGTGTTGGAGCTGCAGGCCCACGGCGGCCCGGTGGTGCTGCAGCTGCTGCTGGCGCGCTGCCTGGAGGCGGCCGCCGAGCCAGATGGCGCCGGCCGCCCCCGCCTCCCTGGCCTGCGCGTGGCGCGCCCGGGGGAGTTCTCGGAGCGCGCTTTCCTCAACGACAAGATCGACCTAGCCCAGGCCGAGGCTATCGCCGACCTGATCGACGCCTCTACCTCCGCCGCTGCCCGCAGCGCCAGCCGTTCCCTGGCCGGCGAGTTCTCGCGCGAGATCCACACCCTGCGCGACGGGCTCATCCACCTGCGCATGCTGGTCGAGGCCACACTCGACTTTCCTGAGGAAGAAATCGACTTCTTGCGCAAGGCAGACGCCGAAGGACAGCTATCCAAATTGCAGCAAAACCTGCACATGGTGATGCAGCGTGCGCGGCAGGGTGCGCTGCTGCGGGAGGGCATCAAGGTGGTGATCGCCGGGCAGCCCAACGCGGGCAAGTCCTCGCTGCTCAACGCGCTGGCGGGGGCCGAACTGGCCATCGTCACCCCTGTGGCAGGCACCACCCGCGACAAGGTCGAGCAGACTATCCAGATCGAAGGCGTGCCGGTGCACATGATCGACACCGCCGGCCTGCGCGAGAGCAGCGACCTGGTGGAGCAGATCGGCATCGAGCGGGCCTGGACGGAAATCGCCGGCGCCGACGTGGTGCTGTTCCTGCACGACCTGACACGCCTGAATGCTCCTGAATATAGAGCAGCAGACGCCCACATCGCGGCGGCGCTGGCCCAAACCGTGCTGAAAAACGTGCCGGTGATCGATGTCTGGAACAAACTCGACGCCGCACCCCAAGCCCCACCCGCGGGCGGCATCGCCCTGTCGGCCAAGACCACGGCAGGCCTGCAGACGCTGCGCACGGCCCTGCTGCAGCAGGCCGGGTGGCAGGCCGCCCCGGAAGGGGTGTACCTGGCCCGCGAGCGCCATGTGCAGGCCCTGCGCCGGGTGGAGCGCCACCTTGTGCAAGCCACAGGCTGGCTGCAGCAGCAGGCCCATGCCCTGGACCTGCTGGCCGAGGAACTGCGGCTGGCGCAGAACGCGCTGAACGAGATCACCGGGGAGTTCAGCTCGGACGACCTGCTGGGGGTGATCTTCTCCAGCTTTTGCATCGGCAAATAAACAGGTGCAGCGACGCCAGCTGGTATGTAAAAAAAATACATCCAGCTTGTATCCAAACGCCAACCCGGTTAATTTGCTGACTCTATGCACACACCTACGCCACACCCCACTTCGGAACTGTCGCTTCTGGTGCAGGCGATTGCCGCCAACCAGGCCGACGACGCCATGGTCAACACCCTCACCGAGGCACAGTGGGTGACGCTGAATGGCTACCTGCAGCCCCTGACCCTGGCACCCGGGCAGATTCTGATCGAGCAGGGATCCACCGACCGGGGGGTTTACTGGGTGGAGAGCGGCAGCCTGAGCGTGCACTACGAGGACGACCAGGGCCGCCTGCGGCTGGCCCTGGTGGGTACTGGCGGCCTGCTGGGTGAAGGCGCCTTTTTCTCGCACCGCCCGCGCTCGGCCACCGTGCAGGCCGGTAGCGTCTGCCGGCTATGGGGCCTGACCACGCTGCGCTTCACCGAGTTGTCCAACCGCCAGCCTGCTATTGCCCTGGCCCTCGCCCTGGCGATGGGAGGGGTGCTGGCCAAGCGGATGTCCAACCGGCGCCGGCGGGTTGCAACCACATAGCAGGATAAAACACCCCCCAGCGGATTTGCCGTACCCCCTTCTGCTGCGCGAAGGGGGGGCACCAGTGGCCCGGCAAAGCCGGCTCCATGGTGTCCGCCGGTATGGCCTGCGCCACGGCCCCCAGAGCGTTTGGTGCTGCGCCAGTCTCATGTGCTGCGGGTGGTGCACAGGGCCAAGAAATGTTTCTACATGTTTCTTTTTTGAAGCCTGAGCAGGCTGATCCTCCTCAATAATGGCGTTTGCGCGGATGTGTTGTTCGCCAGAATTTCCCAAGGATTGCAGCCCATGAATGTGTTCGGATGGCTTTTTGGACGGAGGCAGGCGCCGCTGGCTGCCCCCAGTGAAGCCCATAGTGTGATGTTGGGTGATGAAACCCGTCCCCTGGTGCGTGGCCGTGATGGCTGGATCGACCCGCCCGAGGTGCACCACTTTTCGGCGCCCACCCCGCGGCCCGACCAGTTTGCCCGCCGGGAAATGCTCTACGTGGTGATCCGCGAGTCCATGATGCGGGCCGGCATCCTGTCCTCGGCCTACAAGTTCAAGGTGTTGTCGCTGGACCGCAAGGGCCGGCGGTTCCTGGTGATGGTGGACGTGGCCCGCGACGCGGGGGGCGACACCGCCCGGCTCAGCGAGATCGAGGCGCTGATCGCCCAGACCGCCAAGGCGCAGCACGACATCCTGGTGCCTTCGGTCTACTGGCGCACCCATGACCACGTGGCGGTGGGGGTGCCCCAGCGTGTTGCCACGCCCCGGCCGGCAACGCCGCAAACGGCAACCCAGTGGACACCGCGCAGGCCTGCGCCGGCGGCAGACCGCATCGACGATGAAGAAGTAGCCGCTTTCCGCCGGGCGCTGGCCGGTGGCGCCAGCGCGCCGCAAGCTGCATCGCAGGCGCCGGCCACCAGCCGTGTGCCTGCGGGGGGGCCATCCGCAGGCCGCGACTTGCGTGGCGCAGACGCCGAGCCGAACGAGATGGAGTCCCGGCCTGCAGGCCTGGGCACCACCCAGTACGGGGACCTGCAGTAAGCACTGGTGCCGCGGGGCTCAGTGCCCCTCGAAATCCACCAGCGTGAACACCTGGAGGCCGCTGTCGCGCAGCCGCTGTGAGCCGCCCAGCTCCGGCAGGTCCACGATGGCGGCGCCTTCGGTCACGGTGGCGCCCAGCTTTTCCAGCAGGCGCTTGCCCGCCATCATGGTGCCGCCGGTGGCGATCAGGTCGTCGATCAGCAGCACCCGGTCGCCCGGGTGCACGGCGTCGGTATGCAGTTCCACCGTGGCGCTGCCGTACTCGAGTTCATAGGTCTCTTCCACCGTGGTGAAGGGCAGCTTGCCTTTCTTGCGGATCGGCACGAAACCCACGTTGAGTTCATAGGCCACCACGGCCCCCAGGATGAAGCCGCGTGCGTCCAGCCCGGCCACCACGTCGGGGCGCACCGCCGGGTCCATGTAGCGGTGCACGAAGGCGTCGATCAGCACGCGGAACACCCGGGGGTTCTGCAGCAGTGGTGTGATGTCGCGGAACTGGACGCCCGGAGCGGGCCAGTCCGGCACGGTGCGCATGTGCTGGCGCAGGTAGGCGTTGACGTGGAGGTCGTGCATGGAGTGGTGCAATAGCTGTAGCTTGCGGGGTTTGGATTGCTGATTCTGCCTTGCTCCAGGCCGATGTGGTGGAGGTGGCGCATGCGGCGCTGCCCGCATAATGGGATCGTCACACCATTTCCCTTCCCACGCGCGAGCCTCCTGCCTTGTCCATTTCCGTGCTGCTCATCGACCGTGACACCGCCCGCCGCCAGATGGTGGCTGCCGCCTTGTCATCCGGGGGGCTGTCAGTCATCTCCCAGGCCGCCAGCGCCGAGATGCTGGTGACCAGCGAGCCCTTGGAATGCGATGTGGCCGTGGTCGGACAGTTGCTGTCCGACAATATCCTGTCTCGCCTGATATCGGCATATCCCCAGGTTGTTCTGTGTGTGGACCCGGGCCATGAGGATGCTGCCGCCCGGGCGCTGCGTGCGGGCGTGTCAGGCGTCGTAGTGCGGCATGCGGCGCAGGCCTATCTGCCTCTGCTCCTGGCACAGGTCGAAAGTGCGAGTCGCCGCAGCAGTGAGCAACGGCGGGCTGCGCTGGCCATGGACGAGCGGCAGCGCAGTCTGATGGAGCTGTCGTCTGACTGGTACTGGGAACAGGACGAGGAGTTCCGCTTGGTTCGCATCCAGGCGAGCCCCCGTACCCGCATTGGCCTGATCCCCAGCGAATTGATCGGCCGCCGCCGCTGGGAGCTTCCCACACTCAATGTCAGCCATCCGCAGTGGCAGGCACACCAGGCCGCGTTGCAGGCCCACGAGGTGTTCCATGACTTCGAGATGCAGCTCATCGACGGGCATGGCGAAGTGCACTGGATCTCGGTCAGCGGCGCCCCCCTGTTCGACGCGCAGCGGCGCTTCCTGGGCTACCACGGCATCAGCCGCGACGTCACCGGCGACAAGCATGCGCAGGAACAGATCGACCGCCTCGCCTTCCAGGACGACCTGACCGGCCTGCCCAACCGCCGGCTGCTGATGGACCGGCTGCAGCGCGCGCTGGTGGTGAGCCAGCGCCATGGCCAGACCGGCGCGCTGCTGTTCATCGATCTGGACAACTTCAAGGACCTCAACGACACCCGCGGCCACGAGGGCGGCGACCTGCTGCTGCAGCAGGTCGCCCACCGGCTGGTGGGCAGCGTGCGCGGCCGCGACACCGTGGCGCGCCTGGGCGGCGACGAATTCGTGGTCATCCTGGAGGAGCTGGGCGCTGACCTGCACGAGGCCGCCACCCGGGCCCGCAAGGTGGTGCAGAAGATCACCACCAACGTGCGCCAGCCCTACATGGTCCAAAACCGCGAATACCACGGGTCGGCCAGCATCGGCGTGGTCATGTTCCGGGGCCACCAGCATCCGATCGAGGAGCTGCTCAAGCAGGCCGACCTGGCCATGTACCAGGCCAAGAGCGCGGGCCGCAACACCTTCTGCTTCTTCGATCCCGACATGCAGCTCACGGTCACGGCCCGAGCCGCGCTGGAAGCCCATCTGCGGGTGGGGCTGCAGCGCGACGAGCTGCGCCTGCACTACCAGCTGCAGCTCGACACCCAGAACCGGCCCCAGGGCGTCGAGGCGCTGGTGCGCTGGGAGCACCCGCAGCGCGGCCTGGTGGGGCCGTCGGAGTTCATCACGCTGGCCGAGAAAAGCGGGCTGATCCTGCCCCTGGGGCGCTGGGTGCTGCGCCGCGCCTGCGAGCAGCTGGTGGCCTGGGCGGCCGACCCGGCCACGGCCCACCTCACGATGGCGGTGAACGTGAGCGCCAAGGAGTTCCGCCACCCGGATTTCATCCCTGGCGTGCTCACCACCCTGGCCGACACCGGCGCTTCGCCCCGCCTGCTGAAGCTGGAGTTGACCGAAAGCCTGCTGCTGGAGCAGGTGGACGAGGTCATCACCAAGATGCACGTGCTGCGGCAGCGCGGCATCCGTTTTGCGCTGGATGATTTTGGCACCGGCTACTCGTCGCTGGGCTACCTCAAGAACCTGCCCCTGCACCAGATCAAGATCGACCAGGTTTTCGTGCGCGACATCCTGGAAGACCCGCGCGACGCCGCCATCGCCTGCGCCATCATCACCCTGGC
>Ga0208823_1002699_pt1 | contig 13074 bp, 7 predicted proteins | sample AD_UKC075_MetaG_FD_184440 | JGI IMG/M metagenome (GOLD analysis project Ga0208823, IMG submission 184440) | Active sludge microbial communities of municipal wastewater-treating anaerobic digesters from USA - AD_UKC075_MetaG (SPAdes) (version 2) | ecosystem: Engineered > Bioreactor > Anaerobic >... | reverse complement strand
CCTCGGGACGCCTCGCCATTCAACTGCCCGGGCTGCGGTTGCCCCAGGCGCTGGCCGCGCTGCTCATCGCCACGATCCTGTCCGCTGGCGCCGCTCCTGCGCTCGCTGCCCCGGAGGCCTCGCCGGGACCGTCAGCTGCGGCGTCCGTGCCTGTCGTTGTTGATCGGACGCCGTCCCTCGTGACCACGTCCCAGACGGCGTCCAATCAGACCGCCGGTCACACGCTTACCCACGTGGTCGCGCCGGGTGACGAGCTCTGGAGCCTGGCCCAGCGGTACTACGGCTCCGGGACACAGTGGCGGCAGATCGTTCAGGCAAACCCCGCTCTGGCCGCGGACCCTACGGCCGACCTCATCGAGGGCAGCGAGCTGGTCATCGCCGTGCCGTCTGGTCCGACGGAGGCCTATGTGGTGCGTCCCGGTGACACGCTCTGGGCGCTGGCCGAGCGGACGCTCGGGTCCGGCGAGCGTTACCCCGAACTGCAACGCCTGAACGCGGGACTCGTGGCCGCTCCGGACCACATCGAGGTCGGCTGGACGCTCCAGCTGCCCGTGCGAGTCACCCCCGAGTCAGCCGCGGTGCAGAGCGGCGAGAAGGTGAGCCGGTCCGACAGCGGAGGCGACGTCGAGGTCGCGCCCCTGTCCCTCCCGGACGCCGCCGCGCCGGGCTCCGCGCCGGCCGCCGCGCCCTCGGTACCGTCCAGCGCCGGCCTCGACCTGGTCCCGGGTCAAGGGGCTGCTGGAGCGACGAGTTCGGCCGCGTCCCCCTCGGCGACCTCCTCCTCGGCGGCGACTTCCACGGCATCGACCCCGACGATGCCGGGCCCCGCTACGAAGTCCCCCACCGCGTCGGCCCCGGCCGCGCTCCCGACGCCAACAGCCGCCGCCGGCGGCGCCCCGGACGCGGCAGCGCCCACGTCAGCGCCCGCGACCACTCACGCGACGGACGCGGCCCCCACCTCCACAGCCGCGCCGAGCCCCGAGACGGCTGCGAGTTCAACGTCCCCCTCAGCATCGGCATCTCCGACCGTCGCTGTGCCAGACGCCCCCGCTGCCGATCCAACGGGACCCTCGCTGCTGGTCGACGACTCGCTCGGCGTCCGCCTCGCCCTAGGTGGACTGGCCGCCGTGGCGGCGTCCGGGGTGCTCTTGGGCGCCCGCCTGCTCCGTCGGGAGCGGGAGTCCTCGCGGCCGGTGGGTCGACGGTTCATCGAGCCGAGCGACGAGGTGCGGCGTCTCGAGACTGCGCTTGGACTTGCCGGGCAGCTGGTGCCCGGAGACGCCCAACCACCCGCCGGACGTCCCGAGTTGGTGGGAGCCGCGATGCGGCTACTCGCCGACCATTGGTGGGCGGCGCGGCTGCGTCCGCCGAGGTTGCGCCGCGCGGTCCTTACTGAGCAGGTCCTGGTGCTGCAGTTCGCGGACCCGCCGCCCAGCCTTCCGCCCGGCTTCCGGACCGCCCCGGACAACTCGTGCCAGGTCACCTGGTCCGGGCTGGGAGCGGCCACGCCTCCCGACCGGAGCGTCGTGTACCCGGGACTGGTCACGCTCGGACAGGACGCGGATGGGCACCTGGTGATGGTCGATGTCGTGACGTGGGGCGTCCTCGCCGTCGACGGTGAAGACGCTGAGCTACCGACCCAGTCGCTCTCGGCGATGACGATCGAACTGGCCTGCGCGCCGTGGGCTGACGAGCTGAACCTTCGGGTGGCCACCGCCGACCGCCGCTTTGTGGAGGTCGCCTCCGTGGCAACGCCCAGGACGTTCGCCGAACCCGAGGCGGCCGTCCTGGAGCTCGAGCGACAGTCGCGCGAACGCCGCGCACTCCTGCTGCTGACCTCCAGCAGCTACGACTCCCTGCGCCTCGACCCCGATCTCAGCGACGCGTGGGCGCCTACCGTGTACCTCTTCGAACGGCAGCCGGACGCCGCCCAGGTGCGTCGCATCCGGACGGCCGTGGATGGCGAACGTCTCGGCCTCTCGGCGGTGGTGCCGGTCTCGGCCGTCGCGCCAGCGGTGGCCGCGGATGAACCCCGCCTCCACCTCGTCCCCGGTGAGCCCGGCGAGCAGCCGGTCGCCGTCCTCGAGCCGGCGAGCGTGCGCGTGGCCGCTCAGACGCTGCGACCCGAGGTGCGGCGGGCGATCTCGGATCTCTACGAGTCCGCCCGCAGTGACATGACGTTCCCGGCGTCCTGGTGGCGCGAAGACCTCGAAGCAGTCGAAGGACTCGATGACCTCGAAGGAGTCGACATGGGCGAAGAACCTGCGAGCACGCCGCTGCCCGTCCCGCGCCTGGAACCGTCGGCTCGCAGCGGGCCTTCGTTGCGGCTGATCGAAGCGGACGCAGCACCTCCGAACGCCGAACGGCCGGTGCCCGTGGATGAGTCGACGACGGTGCGCCCGTTCCGAGCGGTCCGCGCACCCCGGCTGCGGCTCTTCGGCGCGGTGGGACTCGATCACGCCCAGGGCGAGGAGCCGGCGAAGTCCCGCCGCAGCTGCGTCGAGTACTGCGCCTGGCTGCTGGAGAATCCGGGCGCGACGGCGTCCGAGATGAACGCCGACCTCTTCGTCACGGACGGGACGCGCCGGGCGAACCTGAGCCGACTGCGGTCGTGGCTCGGAGCCGGCCCTGACGGAGAGCTCTACCTGCCCGAGGCGTACAGCGGACGCATCCGGCTGGCGTCCACCGTCTCGTCGGACTGGATCGAGCTGAAGCGCTTGATCGACGCCGGCATCAACCAGACGCCGACCGACGTGCTGCGGTCGGCCTTGGCGCTCGTCGGGGGCGCTCCCATGGCGGACGCTTCGCCGGGCGAGTGGGCCTGGGCGTCGGCCCTGCGGAGCGACATGGTCGAGCTGGTCCGCGACCTGGCCGTGGTCCTCGCCCGACGAGAGCGAATCGCCGGCGACCTGGACGCCGCCCGCTGGGCCTGCCAGCGCGGGCGGCTGGTGGCCCCCGACGACGAGTTGCTGGTGTGCGAGCTGATGCGCATCGCGGACGCCGCCGGCCAGCCGGACGACGTGGCCACCCTGCTGAGGCAGCTGCAGCGCGCGGCGTCCCGCAGGGGTGTCGACCTGCGGGGCGAGACCGTGGCCCTGGCTCAAGAGCTCATCGAGGGCAGAAGGAGGGAGGTTCTCCGAATCAGCTAGGTGGTCCGGGCGGCGCGACCCGGAGCTGAGAAGCTCCACCAGGGACGTCACCGCGTCGGCACACCCCATCGCGGTCGAAAGAGGGCCCCTCTGGGGGCCCAAAGCCCACCATGATCATGGGCAGTGTCACCGCCATTCGGAGAGTCCTGAAGAGCCGTCGCGACGCTGGTCCCGACGAGACCCCTCGTCGTGGGCACCCAAACCGAGGACGCCCTGCCCGCCCTCGCTGACCAGAACCGGAACTCCTCCGGTGCTGCGCCATCACTGTGGGGAGAGAGCCCCTGTGGGGGCCTCAAGGCGACCGTGATCGCTAGCCAAGCCCAACGTCGGCAGCTCGAGCCAAGCCGCCGCGTCGACGTCCGAACTCGCGGCCGCCCAAGGGATGCAGCGTCGGCGTCCGAGGTGAGTGGAGGGCCGGCGCGCAGCGTCGGCGTCCGGAACAGGCGAACGCCGCTGCGGACGCAACGTGACGATGGAAAGATGGGGCCGAGCCGCGACGAAGGAGTTTGAGATGGCCGAGTTCCTCTACGAGAGCATGCTGCCGCACGGGCACGACGACACCCCGTACCGCCTGGTCACCACCGAGGGCGTGGAAACGGTTGAGGGTCCGGACGGCATCACGTTCCTCAAGGTCGCCCCCTCCACGCTCGAACTCCTCAGCGCCACGGCGATGCACGACATCTCGTTCTACTTGCGTCCGGCGCACCTCGCCCAGGTGGCCAAGATCATCGAAGACCCTGAGGCGTCCGGGAACGACAAGTTCGTCGCCCTCGACCTGCTGAAGAACGCCAACATCGCCGCCGCGGGCGTCCTGCCGATGTGCCAAGACACTGGAACCGCCATCATCAAGGGCGAACGCGGCCAGCACGTGCTGACCGAGGGCACGGACGAGCGTCCGCTCAGCAAGGGCGTCTACGACGCCTACACCCAGCTCAACCTGCGCTACAGCCAGAACGCCCCGCTGACGATGTGGGACGAGAAGAACACCGGCACCAACCTGCCCGCCCAGATCGAGCTCTACGCCAACACCGAACCCGGCCACGAGGCCGAGTACAGCTTCCTGTTCATGGCCAAGGGCGGCGGCAGCGCCAACAAGAGCTATCTGTTCCAGGAGACCAAGGCCGTCCTCAACCCGGACGCCATGATGAAGTTCCTCGACGAGAAGATCCGCTCGCTCGGCACCGCGGCCTGCCCGCCGTACCACCTGGCCATCGTCATCGGCGGCACCAGCGCCGAGTTCGCACTCAAGACCGCCAAGTACGCCTCGGCGAAGTACCTCGACACGCTGCCCACGCAGGGCTCCCCGGCCGGGCACGGGTTCCGCGACCTCGAGCTCGAGGCCCAGGTGCTCAAGCTCACCCAGGACATGGGCATCGGCGCCCAGTTCGGCGGCAAGTACTTCTGCCACGACGTGCGGGTCGTCCGGCTGCCGCGCCATGGGGCGTCCCTGCCGATCGCCATCGCCGTGAGCTGCAGCGCCGACCGCCAGTGCCGCGCCAAGATCACCGCCGAGGGCGCGTTCATCGAGCAGCTCGAGTTCGATCCCGGACGCTTCCTGCCCGACATCACCCACCACGACCTCGCCGGACCCGAGGGGGCGTCCGAGGACCACCAGGCCGGATCAGTCGTCCACATCGACCTCACCCAGCCGATGGACGCGATCCTCGCCGAGCTCTCCAAGCACCCCGTCAAGACCCGGCTGTCGCTGACCGGTCCGCTGATCGTCGGCCGCGACATCGCGCACGCCAAGATCAAAGAGCGCCTGGACGCCGGCGAGGACATGCCCGAGTACCTCAAGAACCATCCGGTCTACTACGCGGGCCCCGCGAAGACGCCGGCCGGGATGGCGTCCGGCTCGTTTGGCCCCACCACCGCCGGACGCATGGACTCCTACGTCGACCTGTTCCAGTCCAAGGGCGGCTCGATGGTGATGCTGGCCAAGGGCAACCGCAGCCAGCAGGTCACCGACGCCTGCAAGGCGCACGGCGGCTTCTACCTCGGCTCGATCGGTGGCCCGGCCGCGCGCCTCGCCCAGGACTGCATCAAGTCCGTCGAGGTCGTCGAGTACCCCGAGCTGGGCATGGAGGCGATCTGGAAGATCGAGGTCGAGAACTTCCCGGCCTTCATCGTGGTCGACGACAAGGGCAACGACTTCTTCAACGAGTTCAAGCCCGTCTTGTTGCAGGTGGGCAGGTCGACGCACTAGTCGCGTTCTGAGTCCGGACGCCTCCAGGCCCGGACGCCGCACGTCACCTCAGGAGCCACGCATCATGGTGAGGTTGCCGAGGTAGGTGCCGACGGCCTTCAGGTCGTCGGCGCTGACGTCGGCGTCCTTGGTCAACACGACGAACAGGGCAGGGTCTTGCTGCCGGGGAAGGCGGACGCCTGCTCGCGCGCCACGCTCGACTCGGCGCTCGCGGCGAGGAAGGCCGGTGGAACCGGACCCACGAGCTAGCTACCCCGGATCGAGGGAGGCTCCCGTTCGGCGGGCCGAGAACGGCCCCAGGCTCTGGTTCCAGCCACGGAACCGCAGAACATTGGTGCCTGGCACCAAATTGGGCGGCTAGAGTCGCAGTACGTCAGAACCAATCGCGTACGGAACCGAAGGAGGGACGCGTGGAGCGGCCGAACAGCTCGATGGTCTCGGTCGATGTGCTGACCCTTCGCTACAGCACCGCCGAGCGGCAGGTTGAGATTGCCGTCTCGCCGCGCCAGACCGAGCCCTACCTGGGTCGATTCTCGCTGCCCGGTGTCGTCCTGCGCGAGGGTGAGCGGCTGGCGGACGCCGCCGAGCGCGCCGCGCTCGGCAAGCTCGGCCTGCACCTGCGCGCCCAGGGTCAGCTGACCGTCTTCGACGAGCCCAGCCGCGACCCCCGCGGGGCCACGCTGTCGATCGCCATGTGGGCCGTCGCGGACTCCCCCGCCGACCGATCCGCGTTCGACAAGGTGCAATGGTTCCCCCTCGACGAGCTGCCGGAGCTCGGCTTCGACCACAACTTCATCATCAGCCAGTGCCGTCCGCTGCTCGTCGAGCGCCTGTGGCGCAACACCGACTTCACGCGAGCGCTGACGGGTCCGAGCTTCCCGGTGTCGTCCGCGGTGGCGATCACGAAGTCACTGACCGGCTCGTCACCCGACCGCGGCAACCTCAATCGACGCCTGGCGTCCGTCAAGGGACTCGGCGTGAGCCCCCGGAAAGTCGTCCTCGGACGCGGGCGTCCCGGCACCCTCTGGGAGTGGGAAGGCGCCTGACGGCGTCCTATCTTCGGACGCCTGCCCCGGAAGCCGGCCCTGATCGGACGCCAACCCCTGACCCAGTGCGGCGATCGATCGTGGCGGTTCTGGCGTGCGCCATCGCCGTGAGCGGCTGCGTCGCCGAGCGGCGCGACCGACCGCACGCCACCCCGCCCGCCTACAACGCACCAGCCGCGGCCGCGGCAGGCGAACCGGCCGCGGTGGACGGCTCAGCGGCCGACCCGGCGGCGTCGGCCCCGTCGCCGGGAGCGGCCACCCTTCGGCTGACCGAGACCCAGGTGGGATCCTTCACCCTCGGTTCGGCGAAGCTCGCCCAGGTGCTGCCCGCCCTGGAGTCGACCCTCGGGAAGCCGACGGAGACGGCCACCATCCCCTGCACTGGACGCCCCGCGAAGCTGCACATGGTGCGCTGGCAAGGGCTGACGCTGACGTTCGACACCGGCGTGGCCGGGACTCCGTTGATGTGGTGGCGGGTCAAGACCGCCACGCGGCCCGCCACCCTGACCCTGGACGCCGGGAAGAGTTGGACGACCACCTTCCAGGCCCTCCAGGCCGCCGGCGGGGACCTGCCCGACCTCACCGGGGACGCCTTGGTCGGCCAGCACTGGGGCTACACGTTCCCGAGCATCGATCCCAAGCCCACAGACCAAAGCATCGGCGTCATCGGGGGAACCTTCACGCCCTGTGGCGAATAGGGCCCACTGACGAGGGCTCGCTCACAGTGACGGCCGAGGAACAGGAGCCCAACTGGGTGCTGAAGCTCCCGGAAGACCGCAACATCGAGCACCCAGTGAACCCGGTGGCGACTCCGTGTCGGGTCCGAGTTTCACCGCTGGACTGAGTTCACCGCTGGACGCGGGCGTTGCCCTCCCAGATCGACCACACCTGAGCCTCGTCGGCGGGTGCCGCATAGTCGTGCAGCGACGTCGCCGCGAGCGCCCCGCAGGCCCAGCCGAACTGGGCGCACAGCTCGACGGGCCACTCCTGCAGGACGCCGTACAGCACCCCGCCGACCGAGCCGTCCCCACCGCCGATGCGGTCCAGGACCTCGATCTCGCGCAACGGCAGCACGACCGTCGTGCCGCCCAGCTCACCGGCGCCGGCGGCGTCCGAATCGTTACGCTCCCACAGGATCAGGCCCCAGCGATGGCGTCCGGCGGAGACCACCTCGCGCAGCGACGTGCCGATCATGGACGCCCCCGGGTACGCCGCGGAAATGCGCCCGATCATGGCCTTGAAGCCCTCGATCTCGGCGTCGATGCCCTCACCGCCCGCCTCGGGTCCGGGGATGCCGAGGCAGAGCTGGAAGTCCTCCTCGTTGCCGTAGAGGATGTCGCACAGCGACGCCAACTCGGCGAAAGCCGTAGCCAGCTCGGACTCGCGTCCCTTCCAGAAGGACGCCCGATAGTTCATGTCCATGCTCACGACAGTGCCGTGGCGCTTCGCGGCCCGGGCCAGCTCGACGCAGAAGGCCGACGTCTTGGGCGACAACGAGGCGATCAGCCCGGACAGGTGCAGCACCTTGACGCCCTCGCGTCCGAACAGCCGGTCCAGGTCGAACTGGTCGACGGACAGCTCCCGACCGACCTCGCCCGCACGGTCGTTCCAGACGCGCGGGGCGCGTCCGCCGTAGCCGGAGTCGGCGATGTTGAACTGGTGCCGGAGCCCCCACGCGTCGCCCTGCGGCAGCTCCGGACCCTCGAAGTCCATCCCCCGCGCCCGCAGGTTCGCCTTGATGATCGTCGCCATCGGGGAGCCCGCCACGAACGCCGTCAGCACCTTCGTGGGCTCGCCGAGGTGAGACACCACGGACGCCACGTTCGTCTCGGCGCTCGTCGCCTGCAGCAGGTACCGGTCGGCCGTGTGGACGCTTTGGCGGTGCTCCGGCGTGATCCGGATCCCCATCGACGTCGGCACCACCAGCGACCAGCGGGCGTCCTCGCGCAGCTTCATCGTCTTCCTCGCTTCCGTCCCTTCGACAAGGTCAGGGACCTTCAGTAGTACCTCATCGGCCCTTGGTCGTTAGGACGCCGACGCCGCGAGTTCCTGCGCGGCGGCCAACACGGCCTCCCGGACGCCGGGCAGGTCGGCGTCCAAGAAGGTCAGGACCTTCCCGACCGACTCGTCCAGGGTGCCCTCGGCGAGCGGCGCGAGCCTCTCGGCGTTGACGTCTTTGACCGGCGCTCCGAGGCCGCGCAGGTGCAGCACCCAGGCGGCGATGACGCGGGCGGCACCGGTCGGCGTCCGGCCTGCGGCGACCTCGGCGCGCAGGGTCGGCACGATCCGGACCGGCAGCTTGAGCGACCCGTCGCCCGCGATCTGGGCCAGCGCGTGGCGGATGTTCGGGTTGGCGAACCGGTCCAGGAGGGCCGCGCGATACGCGTCCAATTCATCACCTGGCAAGGGCAGCTGCCGACAGGCCTCGTCCCACCAGGCCTCGACCCAGGACCGGCAGCGCTCATCGCCGATGGCATCCGCGACGGTTTCGTGTCCGACGATGGTGCCCGCGTAGGCGAGCAGCGAGTGCGAGCCGTTGAGCAGCGCCAGCTTGCGGGCCTCGAAAGGCACGACGTCGTCGACGAGGCGCGCGCCGGCGGCATCCCAGGCCGGACGCCCCGCGGGGAATGCGCCCTGGATGACCCACTCGCTGAAGGGCTCGGTCGGCACGGGAGAGGCGTCCTCGACGCCGAGCGCGGCGGCGACGGCCGCGCGGTGCTCGCCGGTGGTCGCGGGGGTGATCCGGTCGACCATGGTGGTGGCGAACGAGACGTTCTCGTTGATCCAGCCGACCAAGGACGGGTCGACCAGGACCGCCAGCGCGCCCACGACCTTGGCCGCGACCGCCCCGTTGTGGCTCAGGTTGTCGCAGGGAACGATCGTCATCGGGCCAGCCCCGGACGCCCGCCGGGCCAGCAGCCCGGCGACCAGCTTGCCCGGGGTCGTCGAGACGGGTGCGGAGGCGTCCTGCTGCAGCGCGGCGATGTCGGCCTGGACGCCGGCGTGGGCCAGGTCGAGCCCACCGGACGCGTCCCGCAGGTAGCCGGCCTCAGTGACGGTGGTGGTGACGATCGCGACCTGCGGATCCCTGAAGTAGCCCAGCCACGCCCCGTGCTCGGACGCCGCGTGCACGGCCGACAGCGAGGAGATGACCTCGAACGAGTCGCCCTCGGCGCCGCGGGTGATGAGCGTGTAGAGCCCGCCCTGCGGGGCGAGGGCCTCGGCCATCGCGGCGGAGCGTCCAGTGAAGGCGGCGATCCCCCAGCCGTCGCCGGCGCGATGGGTGTACCAGGCCTGGTGCGCGCGGAAGAAGTTGCCGACGCCCAGGTGGACGATCCGGACGGGGTCCGCGGGGCGTCCGATCTGCGCCCGAGTCAGGCGGTTCATAGCTTGAACGCCCTGGTCGGACAGCCGACGACGAGGTCGCGGGCGACGTCGAGGGCCTCGTCCATGGTGAGGCGGTGCTCGCCCACGAGCCGGGCCAGGTAGCCCGAATCGATGCGTCGGGCCAGGTCGTGGCGGGCCGGGATCGACAGGAACGCGCGCGTGTCGTCGATGAAGCCGGACGTCTTGGAGAACCCGGCTGCCTCCGTCACGGACGCGCGGAACCGCGCCATCGCCTCGGGCGAGTCGATGAACCACCACGGCGCGCCGACGAACACCGACGGGTAGAAGCCGGCCAGGGGGGCCAGCTCGCGCGAGTAGGTCGTCTCGTCCATCGTGAAGAAGACGACCTGGAAGTTCTTAGCCGTCCCGAAGGCTTCCAGCATCGGCTGGGTGGCGCGCGCGAACTCGACGCTGAGCGGGATGTCGCAGCCAACGTCCGCACCGAACCGCTCGAAGGTCGGGGTGTGGTGGTTGCGGTACACCGCCGGATGGATCGTCATCACCAGTCCGTCGTCGGCCGCCATCCGGGCCTGCTCGAAGACCAGGTGGCGGCGCAGGGCGTCCGCTTGATCGACTGTGATGGACGCCGCGCGCGCGAGTCCGTAGAGGCGCTCGGCCTCGGCGTCCGGGAGGCGCTCGGCGCGGACATCGCGGTGGGAGTGGTCGGTCGAGACGGCGCCGTGGGCCTTGAAGAAGGCGCGGCGATTCTCCATCGCGGCCACCCAGCCGGCGTAGGTGTCGGTGGCGATGCCGGAGACGGCGCCGAGGTTGTCGACGAGTTCGATCCAGTCGGGGCGGGCCGGCTCGAGGTACTTGTCGGGGCGGAACGTCGGGACGACCGTGCCGTGCCAGGACGCGTCCGCGGCGAGCTTGGCGTGGTGTTCGAGGTTGTCGCAGGGGTCGTCCGTGGTGGCCAGGAACGAGATCTTGAACCGCTCGAACAGCGCGCGCGGCTTGAACGCCGGGGTGACCAGGGCGGCGGCGATGGAGTCGTAGATCTGATCCGCGGTGTCGGCGGACGGGGCTAGGTCGATGCCGAAGATGTCGGCCAGCTCGGACTCCAGCCAAAACTTCACCGGCGTCCCGCGGTAGTCGGACCAGTGTGAGCACAAGATACGGAACGCGTTGCGGGACTGCTCGGGGGTGAAGTCGGCCTGCGCGACGCCCAGGTCGGCGAGCGAGACGCCGTGGCTGTGGAGCATGCGATTCACGTAGTGATCAGGGGTGATGAGCAGCGAGGTGGGGTCGGCGAAGGGCACATCGTCGGCCAGCCACACCGGGGGCACGTGGCCGTGGGGCGAGATGATCGGCAGGTCGCGGACGCTGGCGTAGAGCTCACGCGCGATCGGACGGAGCGTCGCGTCCGCGGGGAGCATCCGCTCGGGATGGAGAGCAAGTCCTGGCATGGTCCGATCGTGCTGCACTCCAGATTCCTCGGCCAACCGTTGCCGCGAGTTGCCACACCGGCGGAACAGAACCCGAGCGGGGGCTCAGCGATGGGCCCGTCCGGTGGCTGGAGCACCCACGCTGGGCGTTCGGCGCACTGCTGGCGGAGTTACTGTTCCCTGACAACAACAACTCCGCCACCAATCGGCTGATCGTTCACGTGGCCGTGCTTTCCCGATCCGTGAGGTGCCACGCACGCCAGCCAGGCGAATCTGCCGGTTGCGCTCAGTTGCCCGCCGCCCTTGAGCGCGCGGTCCGACTGGACGACAGTGGAGCCATGTCCGATGCCTCGATCGTCGCCGAGTTGGCCGCCTTCCCGGAAACCGGAGCCCACGTTTGAACTGTCACTGCCAGCCAATCAACGAAGCGACCTTGCGGCAACGGGTTGCCACGCGTTGCTGCGGCGCTCCTGTGAGCGCGTGTCCGAGCAATCCCGTAATCCGGTCACGATCTACCACGTGGCCAAGGCCGCCGGCGTGGCGCCCTCGACGGTGAGCCGGGCGTGCGGTTTTGGTTGGTCGTCCAACCAGCACCGCACGCATCCCGCCGGACGCCTCCCGCGCACCATCGAAAGGGTTCCCAGATGACCACCACCCCCGCCGATCGGATCGGCACCGCCCAGATCGGCGTCGTCGGTCTCGCCGTCATGGGCAGCAACCTGGCCCGCAACTTCGCCAGCCGCGGCCACCGCGTCGCCTTGTTCAACCGGACCCCGTCGCGCACGCACGAGCTGATGGCCGCGCACGGCACCGAAGGCGACTTTGTGGCGTCCGACACGGTTGAAGACTTCGTCGCCAGCCTGGAGCGTCCGCGCCGGATCATCATGATGGTGCAGGCCGGGCAGGGCACGGACGCCGCCATCGAGTCGCTGCTGCCCCACCTGGAGTCCGGCGACATCCTCGTGGACGGCGGCAACGCCCACTTCCCCGACACGATCCGGCGCGAGGCTGCGCTGAAGGAGGTCGGCATCCACTTCGTCGGCGCCGGCATCTCCGGCGGCGAGGAGGGCGCACTGAAGGGTCCGGCGATCATGCCCGGCGGCCCCGCGGCGTCCTACGAGGCCCTCGGACCGCTGCTGGAGAGCATCTCGGCGGTCGTCGACGGCGTCCCGTGCTGCACCCACGTCGGCCCGGACGGCGCCGGCCACTTCGTCAAGATGGTCCACAACGGCATCGAGTACGCCGACATGCAGCTGATCGGCGAGGCCTACCAGCTGCTGCGCACCGGCCTCGGCGCGACCCCGGCCGAGATCGGCGACATCTTCGCCGAGTGGAACTCCGGCGACCTGGAGTCGTTCCTCATCGAGATCACCGCCGAGGTGCTTCATCATGTGGACGCCGAGACGGGGCGTCCGTTCGTCGACATCATCGTCGACCAGGCCGGACAGAAGGGCACCGGACGCTGGACCGTCCAGAACGCGCTAGGACGCCCCCGCGTCCAGCAACGCCCCCAAGAGCATGTCGCCGGCGACGCCGGCGCGGGCGTCCACCCAGGCAGACGGCCCAGCCGCAGGGCGGCGTCCGGATTCAGTCACGAGCCGATCGTAAGCGGCGGCGTCCCGACGGCGCCTCCCGCGAGGAGACTGGTGGCAATGCATGTCGCCAAAAATGCGGCCGTTTCTACTGTCTTGCCATGCCTCAAATGAGGCGATGACTTCGCAGCCCTTGAACTACGCACAATGTCCGTGCTCCAGGGGACATTATGGATTCACCTGGACGCCGTCGCGCGTCTGCACGATGAGAGCCGTCGGGCTCCGCGTCGGACACCTGGCTGGACAGGCCAGCGGCGGCCTCAAGCGAAGAGGTCGGTGATGGCCGAGGTCTCGGGGCAGCAGTCGACG
>Ga0208823_1002681_pt1 | contig 13137 bp, 12 predicted proteins | sample AD_UKC075_MetaG_FD_184440 | JGI IMG/M metagenome (GOLD analysis project Ga0208823, IMG submission 184440) | Active sludge microbial communities of municipal wastewater-treating anaerobic digesters from USA - AD_UKC075_MetaG (SPAdes) (version 2) | ecosystem: Engineered > Bioreactor > Anaerobic >... | reverse complement strand
ACGTCGCCACCACCACCCAGATGGGCCGCGTCATGGACATGATCCGCACCCACGAGGGCTTCACCGAGCCGTGGGCCCGCGAGTACTCCGTCCGGGAGTGGCACGCCGAGGGCCTGGCGATCCGTCCGGCGCACACCACCACCGGTCACACGGGCTACCTGGTCTTCGCCCGGCGGTTGGCGCCCGGGGTGAAGGCGCCGCTGCGGCGTCGCCGTCCGGCCCCTGGGGCCTACGGCCCCGACTACAACGGACCGAGGCCGGCCTGGGTCCAGCAGCTGCCTCCCGACAAGGACGACGAGTGAGCACCGAGCGGACGCCGCAGGCCGAGCTGGACGAGGTTCGGCGCTTGCTGGACGCGCGCATCAGGGCGTCCGAGCTGACGGAGCGCCGCCTCGCCGAGGCGCGCGCGGACGCACGGGCGCTCGCCCACACGAACGAGAAGCTGAACGCCACCCTGCGCGACGCGCGCGAGTCGCTGCTGGCGGTGCGCGAGCAGCTGGAGTCCCTCGGTCGCCCCCCGGCGTCCTTCGCGATCGTCGTCGGGCTGCCTGGCGAGGACGCCGTCGACGTGTCGGCGTCCGGACGCCTCCTGCGCGTGGCGTGCGTTCCTGACGTGTCGGCGTCCGGTCTGCGGATCGGGCAACGGGTGCTGCTGAATGAGGCCCACACCATCGTCGGCGTGGCCGACGACCAGCCCGGGGGAGAGCTCGTCCGGGTGAGGGAGGCCATCGGTGACCTGCTGCTGGTCTCGACCGGAGGCGACGAGCAGGTGCTGCTTGCCCGGGCGTCCGGGCTCGTCGAGGTTGAGATCGCGCCGGGGGACTCGCTGATCGCAGATCGGCGGGCACTCCTTGCCCTCCAACGAGTCGTCCGCAGCGATGTCGAGGAACTGCGCCTCGACGAGGTTCCGGACGTCACCTACGCCGACATCGGTGGCCTCGGCGCGCAGATCGAACTCATCACGGACGCCATCGAGCTGCCGTTCCTGCACCGCGACCTCTTCGCCGAGTTTGGCCTGGCCGCGCCCAAGGGCGTGCTGCTCTACGGGCCGCCCGGCTGCGGCAAGACCATGATCGCCAAGGCGGTGGCCAACGCGTCCGGCTCGTATTTCCTCAACGTCAAGGGCCCGGAGTTGCTCGACAAGTACGTGGGCGAGACCGAGCGGCAGATCCGCGTGATCTTCGCCCGCGCCCGCGAACTGGCCGCCGAGGGGCGTCCGGTGGTGGTGTTCTTCGACGAGATGGACTCGCTCTTCCGCACCCGCGGCTCGGGCGTCAGCTCCGACGTCGAGTCGACGGTCGTGCCGCAGTTGCTCGCCGAGATCGACGGCGTCGAGTCGCTCGAGAACGTCATCGTGATCGGGGCCACCAACCGCGAGGACCTCATCGACCCGGCCATCCTGCGTCCGGGACGCCTCGACGTGAAGATCAAGCTGGAGCGCCCCGACGAGGTCGGCGCCGCCGAGATCCTGTCCCGGTACCTCACGGCGTCCGTGCCTCTCAACGAGCGCGAGCTGGAGGCCGCCGGCGGACCAGACCCGTGCCGCCGACAGCTCTTGGCGGACGCCGTCGCGGCCCTGTACGACCGCTCGGACGCCAACCGGTTCGTCGAGGTCACCTATGCCTCGGGGGCCAAGGAGACCCTGTACGTCGGCGACTTCGTCTCCGGCGCGATGCTGGCCAACATCGTGGCGCGGGCCAAGAAGCTCGCGATCAAGGAGCTGCTCGCGGGCGGCGAACGTGGCATCCGCCGCGCCCACGTCCTGGACGCGTGCCGCACCGAGATCGCCGAGAACGAAGAGCTGCCGAACACGACGAACCCCGACGACTGGGCGCGCGTGTCCGGACGCCGCGGCGAGCGCATCGTCTTCTTGCGCACCCTGCACGGAAGCAGGTCGCTGCCCGTCGACTGATCCCGCGCCGTGTCGGCAGAAGGACGTCCGCGGGGTGAGGCATAGCCGCATCGGCGACGGCGCGGAGTTCTAGACTCCCGCCATGCCCGACATCGTGCGGAGGCGGCTCTGGCCCCACGTTTCCCGCCCGGTGCGAAACGCCTTGTTATGGCTGGTCGGGATGGGGCTGGTGGCACTGGTGGGTGCCTTCGGCTACATGATCATCGAGGGCTGGGACTTCTTCGACTCCATCTACATGACGATCGGCGTCCTGGCCACGCTGGGGCTGAAAGAGATCCACCCCATGGATCGGCCGGGCGAGCTGTGGACGATGTTCCTGTCGATCCTGGGCGTGGCCATCATCTTCGGCACGGTGGGCATCGCGGCGGAAAGCCTCGTCAGCGAGATGGCCAGCGGCAAGCGAGAGGTCAAACGGATGCAGAAGCAAGTGGACGCCCTCCGCGGGCACTTCATCGTCTGCGGCTACGGCCGGGTCGGATCGCTCGTCGCCGCCGAGCTGCGCGACGACGGGCAGCAGGTGGTGGTCCTGGACGTCGGGCAAGACTCGCTGGATCGGGCCGTCTCGGACGGTTTTCTCGTCGTTCCTGGCGACGGCACGTCCGACTCCGTGCTGCTCCGCGCCGGCGTCGAACAGGCGAAGGGCCTGGTCAGCGTGATCGACTCCGACGCCAACAACGTGTACGTCGTGATCTCGGCTCGCTCGCTCAATCCCGACCTCTTCATCGTCGGACGCGCCAGCACCGGGGCGGTCATGAAGAAGGTGCTTCAGGCCGGTGCCGACCGCACGATTTCCCCGTACGAGATGGCCGGACGCCGCGTCGTCCAGCTGGCCCTCAAGCCGGGCGTCGTCGACTTCATCGACGCGGCGCTCTCGCGCGGCGACCTGTCGTTCGGCATGGAGGAGATCACGGTCGACAAGCGCCTGGCCGGCCAGACGGTGGGCCAGCTGCGCAAGCGGGGCCTGTTCACCCTGGCGATCCGCCACGACCCCGGCATCTACGAGCCGAACCCGGTCGACGAGCGCTGCTTGGAGCTGGGGGAGTCGCTGATCGTCTCGGGCTCCACCTCGGCGATGCGGGCGATGAGCGAAGGGCTCTGATTGGTCCTAGGTTCGATGTGTGTCTAATGTGAAGTTAGACCATCATCGAAGGGAGTCGCCATGGCCGCTGACGCCGTGACCCTGCTGAAGACCATCGCGGACGAAACCCGCCTCAAGATCCTGGGCCTGGTGGCGTCCGAGCCTAAGACCGGCGCCGAACTCGCCGAGGCCCTGAAGCTGTCGGCTCCGACGATCAGCCACCACATGAAGCGGCTGAGCGAGGTCGGCATCGTCACCGTCACCCCGGACGGCAACCGGCGCCTCTACCGCCTCAACTCCGAGTTGCTACGTTCCGTGGGCGCCGACGGCCCGCAGGCCCCCGCTCTGGACGATCCCTACCAGGCCAAGGTCGTGCGGACCTTCTTCATCAATGGACGCCTCACCGCGATCCCGGCGAAGCGCCGCGCCCGGGTCGCCGTGCTGGTCGAACTGCTGCGCCGCTTCGAGGCCGGACGCGACTACACCGAGCCCGAGGTGAACGACCTGCTGCGTCCGGCGCACGACGACGTCGCCTTCCTGCGCCGCGAGCTGGTCGACTACCGCTACCTGACCCGCTCGGGCGGCATCTACCGCGTCGTGGACGCCCCACCCGAGCGCGACGCGAACGAGCGCCAGGAGGTGCCCGCGGGGGAGTCTGCGTGGCTGGGGGCCCTCATCCGGTCGTCGCTGAACGCAACGGCGCCCGGGGCCTGAGCCCCGGGCGCCGCCGATGGGGGCCGGTCAGGCCATCACGCGCACCTTGCGGACGCCCGGCATGGACTTCAGCTTCTCGACCACGTCGCCGGGGACGGAGCCCGGGACATCGAGGAGCGTGTAGTCGAGGTCGCCGCGCGACTTGTGCACCAGGTGGGCGACGGCCAGGCCGGCCGCGCTGATGGCGCCGGTCAGGCGGGCGATCGTGTCGGGAGCGTTGTCGCTGGCGATCGAGAGGCGGGTCTCGCCGTCCTCACGAGCGTGCAGCATGGCCTCGGGGAAGTTCACCGAGTTGGTGATGTTCCCGTTCTCCAGGAAGTCGCGGAGTTCCTGAGCGGCCATGACCGCGCAGTTGTCCTCGGCCTCATTCGTGGACGCCCCGAGGTGCGGCAGCGCCAGCACCTTCGCGCAGCCCTTGAGGGCGTTGCTCGGGAAGTCGCAGACGTACGCCCCGAGGCGTCCGGCGTTGAGGGCCTCGACGATCGCGGCGTCGTCGACGATGCCGCCGCGGGCGAAGTTCAACACCGTCCCGTTGGGCTTCATCATCGCGAGCCGCTCGGCGTTGACGAGGTTCTTGGTCGGCTCGATCAGCGGCACGTGCACCGTGACGACGTCGGCTCGCTTGAAGATCTCGTCGACGTCGTTGACCCGCTCGACGCTGCTGGACAGGTTCCAGGCGTGGTTGATCGTGATGGCGGGGTCGTACCCGATCACGTTCATGCCCAGGGCCACGGCCGAGTTGGCCACGCCGCCACCGATGGCGCCCAGGCCGATGACGCCGAGCGTCTTGCCGGGGAGCTCGAAGCCGACGAAGTTCTTCTTGCCAGCCTCGACCGCCTTGGTGATCTCCTCGTCAGTGCCTTCGAGGCCGTCGGCAAACGTCGCGCCCTTGGAGATGTTGCGCGCGCCGACCAGCATGCCGGCCAGCACGAGCTCCTTCACCGCGTTCGCGTTGGCGCCCGGGGTGTTGAACACGACGATGCCCGCCTTGGCGTACTCGTCGACGGGAATGTTGTTCGTGCCGGCGCCGGCGCGGGCGACGGCCACGACGGAGGCCGGGACCTCCATGCCGTGCATCTTGAACGAGCGCAGGATGTAGGCGTCCGGATCAACGAGGTCGTTGCCGATCTCGTAGCGATCCTTCGGCAGCCGATCCAGGCCCAGGGGGCTGATGTTGTTGAGCGTTGCGATCTTGTACATGGTTCTCACCGCGCGAACGGACTAGCCGTTCTTCTGCGCGAACTCCTTCATGAACTCGACGAGGGCCTGGACGCCTTCCAGCGGGACGGCGTTGTAGATCGACGCGCGCATGCCGCCGACGGAGCGGTGACCGGCGAGGTTCGTCAGGCCGGCCTTGGCCGCCTCGGACACGAACTGCTTGTCGAGCTCGGCGTTCGGCTGGAGGAACGGGATGTTCATCCACGAGCGGGCGCGCTTGGCGACCGGGTTCGTCCAGTAGCCGGAGCCGTCGATGTAGTCGTACAGCGCGTCGGCCTTGGCCTTGTTGCGCTGGCCCATGCCCTCGAGTCCGCCGTTGTCCTTGACCCAGTCGAGCACGAGGCCGAGCAGGTACCAGCCGAAGGTGTTCGGGGTGTTGAGCATCGAGTCGGCGGCCGCCTGCTGGGTGTAGTCCCAGACGCTCGGGCACTCGACCCGAGCCTTGCCCAGCAGGTCGTCCTTGACGATGACGGTGACGAGGCCCGAGGGGCCCATGTTCTTCTGGGCGCCCGCGAAGATGACGTCGAAGTCGGTGACGTTGATCGGCCGCGACAGGATCGTCGAGGAGAAGTCCGCGATCAGCGGCAGGCCCTTGGAATCAGGGATGTAGTCGAACTCGACGCCACGGATCGTCTCGTTGGGCGTGTAGTGCAGGTAAGCCGAGTCCGGGTTGACCGTGAAGCTGTCGGCGTCCGGGACGTCGGTGAAGCCACCCTCCTTGGTGGACGCGATGACGTTCGGGACGGCGTACTTCTTGGCCTCGGCGATGGCCTTCGTGGACCAGTCGCCGGTGTTGATGAAGTCGATGCTCTGGCCGGCGGCCGAGAGGTTCAGGGGCAGCGCGGCGAACTCGCCGTAGGCGCCGCCCTGGAGGAACAGGCACTTGTAGTTGTCCGGGACGCCCATGACCTCGCGCAGGGACGCCTCGACGGCGGCCGCACGCTCGACGTAGGCCTTGCCGCGGTGGGAGTGCTCCATGACGGACATGCCGGTGCCTGCCCAGTCGAGCAGTTCGTCCTTGGCCCGCTCCAGCACCTCCAGCGGCAGCATTGCGGGGCCAGCAGAGAAGTTGTAAACGCGCACGATTCGTCCTTCCTATGACAGGGCGCGACGTCCGGCCGTGGGGCCGGTCGGTGGGTCTCACCGGGTCAACCGGTCACCTCTCACGATAGTGAAAAGTCCGGTCCGCGGTGGCGGAACGGACCAATACTTTGCGCAAAGTAGAACGAACCCGAGCTTTAGTTATCAGTCGGGTTTCACAGCGCCTGGCGCGGGCCTTAGCAGCAGCGCGCTTTGGGGTTCTTCTCCTCGTTGGCCCAGCGGCTGCGCCAGAAGTCGGCCTCGCCGAGGACGGCGGCGTCCGGGTGATGGGCCGCCTGATGGCGGAGATAGCGCTCGTAGGCGTCCAGGCCGGAAATGCCCTTGAGGAACTGCGTGGTCCCGGCGAAGAGCCGAGCCAGCGGCGTCCCTTCGTCGTCTGAACGGACGCCGGCCGAAGCCGGGCGGATCACTCCGCCCGGCTCCGAGCTGGTGGCGAACTGGTTCATCAGTCGGCGATCAGGTCCGAGACCTTGTGATCGGCTTCCGTGTGGGCGTGGCTGAATCCGCCGTCGGGGTCCTTGCCCGCCGCCTTCCAGTCGGCGAGGACTTCCTTCTCCAGCGGCGTGGCGACGAAGCCAGCCGGGCCGAAGATCTTCGACGGAATGCCCTTCTGCTCGCTGGTGGGGAGTCCGCCGGCCCGGAAGGCCTTGATGGACACCCAGACACCAACGATGAACACGCCGAGCACCAGCACCGCGTACAGGATCGACAGGCTCCCCTGGATGGCGGTGTTGCGGACGACCGTCTCGACCTGAGCGGGCGTGGTGGCGGTCGAGTAGGGCTTGCCGGCGGCCAGCGCCTTGGCGGCTGCCGCGTTGGACGCCCAGTAGCCGATCGCCGGGTTGCTGCTGAAGATCTTCTCGAAGCTCGCCCACATGGTGATGAAGAGATCCCAGACCAGCGGGATGCCGGGGATCCAGGCCCACTTGAACAGGCCACGCTTCATCACGACCGTGAAGACGAGGGTCAACGCGATCGCCGCGAGGAGCTGGTTGGCGATGCCGAACAGCGGGTAGAGCACGTAGATGCCGCCGAGGGGGTCGGTGACGCCCATGACGACGATCGAGCCCCAGCCGAGCACCACGAGCGCGGTGGCGGCCCAGGCACCCGGACGCCACGAGGGATCGCGGAACTTGATGAGCCCGGGGATGTTGGAGATCGTGTCGGACAGCATGAAGCGGGCGACGCGCGTGCCGGCGTCCACCGTCGTCAGGATGAACAGCGCCTCGAACATGACCGCGAAGTGGTACCAGAAGGCCTTCATCGCGGGCAGGAACGGGATCTGGGCGAGCACGTCGGCCATGCCGAACGCGAGCGTCGGGGCGCCGCCGGTGCGCGAGATGATCGACTTCTCGCCCACCGAGGTGGCGGCGTTGGAGAAGACGGCGGCTGAGGCGTCCGGGAGCGGATTTCCGGCGCCGCTGACGAGGCCGAGCTTGTTGACGTAGGCGGCCGCGGTCTCCGGAGTGCCACCGGTGAGACCGGCGGGGGCGTTCATGCCGAAGTAGATGTGCGGGTCGAGGACGCACGCCATGATCAACGCGTTGATCGCGACGAACGACTCGGTCAGCATGCCGCCGTAGCCGATCATGCGGGCCTGAGACTCCTTCTGGATCATCTTGGGCGTCGTGCCCGAGCTGATCAGCGAATGGAAGCCGGACAGCGCTCCACACGCGATCGTGATGAAGAGGAACGGGAACAGGTTGCCGGCGAAGGCCGGGCCGGTGCCCGTGAGCGCGAACTTGGTGACCGCCGGCATCTGCATGACGGGGAGCACGACCAGGACGGCGAGCGCGAGCATCACGATGGTGCCGACCTTCATGAAGGTGGACAGGTAATCGCGAGGGGCCAGCAGCAGCCAGACCGGCAGGATGGCGGCCGCGAAGCCGTAGATGCAGATCGCGTAGGCCAGGTTGAGCTTGCTCATCGTGAAGATCGCGGCCAGTGCCGGGTTGTTGGCGACCAGGCTGCCGCCGGCGATGGCGGCGAGCAGGAGGACCAGACCGATGACGGACGCCTCAGAGACCTTGCCCGGACGCAGGTAGCGCATGTAGACGCCCATGAAGAGGGCGATCGGGATGGTCATCGCGATGGAGAACACGCCCCAGGGGGACTCGGCGAGGGCGCCGATGATGACGATGACGAGGACGGCGATCAGGATGAGCATGATCGTCATGACGCCGATGATGGCGAGCCAGCCACCGACGAAGCCGAGTTCGTCGCGGCACATCTGCCCGAGCGAGCGGCCGCGGCGGCGGATGGCCAGGTGCATGACCATGTAGTCCTGGACGGCGCCGGCGAGGATGACGCCGAAGATGATCCACAGCGTTCCGGGCAGGTAGCCCATCTGGGCCGCGAGGACGGGTCCGACGAGCGGGCCGGCGCCGGCGATCGCGGCGAAGTGGTGGCCGAACAGGACGACGCGGTGGGTGGGCATGAAGTCCTTGCCGTTGGCGAACTCCTCGGCCGGGGTGGCACGGGTGTCGTCAGGCTGGTTGATCTTCAGCTCGATCAGCCGGGCGTAGAAGCGTAGGGCGATGAGATAGCTGCCCACGGCAGCGAGGACGAACCAGCCGGCGCTGACGTTCTCGCCACGCATGAAGGCGATGACGCCCCAGGCGACGGCCGCGAGGACGCCGATGATGCCGTAGATGATCTTGGTTCGTGCGGACATGGTCGGGGGCTCGATCACGGCGACCGGAGGCAGCTCCGGGTCGGCCTTGATCTTGTTGCCCAAGGTGAGGGGCGCGGTCATAGGGACTCCTGACGCAGCAACAACTCTGTTGGATCGGTGAGGGACTTCTTCTTCCCTAGTGGCGTGGTCCTTGGGATCTGGTTCACCCCGCCACCGTTCAGGACACTACGCCTGTGGTGTGTCGGTGCGTGCAAAAAACACCGAACCGCGGCGAAGGCGTCCGACGGCTACGAATCCAGGCGCGGCAGGAGGTCGGTGACGTACGTGAGGGTGTCCTCCCAGCCGGTGACCTGGTGGGTCGCCACGCCCAGCGCCTTCACCGGGAAGTCGTTGCCGCCGGGCTCGAGCCGGTCGCCCACGAAGAGGATCTCGTCGAACTCCAGGCCCAGCATCTGAGCGAGTCGGGAGATGCCGTAGGCCTTGTCGATGCCCTTGCTGGTGATATCGATCGACGTCGACCCGCCGGCGTGCACGTCCAATTCCGGCAGGTGCGGTGCCACGGCGGCCTGCAGGCCGGCGCGCTTCGAGCCGTCCGGATCCCACGCCTTCTTGGCGTCGACCGGGGCCGCTTGGCCTAGGGCGGAGAACGTGATCTGCGAGCCGCGGTCCTCGAGGATGGGCCCCCACGTCTGGCTCTCCCAGAGGCCGAGCCGTTTGGCCTGCTCTTCGAGCACGGCCAGCGCTCGGTCGCGAAGGTCGCGTGGCAGGTCGTGCTTGTACTGGACCCTCCAGCGGCCGTCGCTGTAGGTGTCGTAGCGGGTGCCGTTGGTGGGCATCAGGTGGAGGCGCTCGAGCTGCGGCCCGTCTGCCAGGCGGGCGATGACCTGCTTGTCGAACTGCTCGAACTGACCGCCGGAGATGATGCAGACGGGCACGCGCGTGAGCAGGGTCGTGAGCAGGTCGGTGATCGGCTGGGGGAGCGGCGACTTGGACGGAGCGAGGGTGTCGTCCAGATCGAAGGCGACCAGGCGCGGCCGGTTGGTCACCGTGCTGCCTTTCGCGTCGCGAGGTGCGCGAGCGCCCGCCAGCCGAGCATCAGGACGCCGAGCGCGATGCCCGCGACGATGACGAACGACACCTGGACGCCTCCGCCCAGCATGGCTCGGAACAACATGCCGAGCACCAGCGTGACGGCCCAGACGGCCAGGCCCTGGCGCGAGGACGACTCCAGGAACGGCTTCATGATCATCGCGACCCAGACCATCAGCGTGGCCGCCAGGAACGGGGCTGCGGTCCGGCCGAGCTGGGTGGCGTCGAGGGACTCACCGTGCGAGAGGCGTCCGATGGCGGCGAAGACGAGGACCGACGCGACGTCGAGCACGATGGCGAGCACCCTGGGCATGGCGACGAGGCTACTTCACCCCGGACGCCTCCCGCGCGAGCGACCCTCGTACGATCGGGGGATGGCCATCATCGGTACCGAGACGGAGTACGGGATCCTCGCCCCCGACGAGCCCGCCGCCGACCCGGAGGTGCTGTCTGCCGCCGTCGTCGACAGCTACCCCGGCCCGGGGACGCCGTCGCTCGCCGAGACCCACAACCGCGTGTTGGGTAACGGTGCCCGGCTCTATGTCGACCATGGACATCCCGAGTACTCCACGCCGGAGACGACCAATGCGGCGGACGCCACCGCGCACGACCTGGCCGGGGACGCGATCGTCCTGCGGGCGGCGGCGGAGGCGTCCCGCCGGCTGGGGGTTCGGCTGAAACTGTTCAAGAACAACACCGACGGCAAGGGCAGTTCGTACGGGTTCCACGAGAACTACCTGCTGTCGCGCGCCCTGGAGTGGGAGAGCATCGTCGACGCCCTGCCCACGTTCCTGGTGACCCGGGTGGTTTTCACCGGTGCCGGACGGGTCGGGCTGGGCACGCACGGCGATTCGGCCGAGTATCAACTGTCGCAGCGTGCCGACTTCTTCGAGCGCGTGTCCGGGCTGGACACGACGGCCAACCGCGGCCTGGTCAACACGCGCGATGAGCCGCACGCGCGTCCGTCCCGGTGGCGGCGGCTGCACGTCATCGCCGGTGACGCCAACCGCAGCCCCTACGCCACCTGGCTGAAGCTGGCGACGGCGTCCCTGTCGCTCGCCGCCTTGGAGGCGGGCTTCACCCCGCCCGGACGCCTCGCCGACCCGGTCGCCGCCTTCCGCACGGTCAGCCGGGATCTTTCCGTGCGCGCGGCCTTGCCCCTGGTCGGCGGCGGGACGGCGTCCGCACTCAACCTCCAGCGGCGCCAGCGGGACGCCTGCGCGGCCTACCTGGCCACCGCTGAGTTCACCGGAGGCGACGAGATCGTGCGGGAGTGGTCCGAGATGCTGGACGACCTTGACCGGGACCCCGCATCGACCGCCGATCGCCTCGACTGGACGGCCAAGCTGGGCCTCCTCGAGGCCGTTCGTGAGCGGCAGGGCCTGGCCTGGGACGCGCCGAGGGTGGCCCAGCTCGACCTCGCCTGGGCCGACCTGGACGCCTCGGCGTCCCCGTTCTCGGCTCTGGAACGGGCAGGACGCCTCGTCGGGTGGATCGAGCCGGCGACGGTCGCCGAGGCGGTCGCGGGGCCGCCGACGGACACGAGGGCCTTCGCACGCGGATACCTCGTCGCCAACCACCCGGACGCCGTCGTCGCGGCGACGTGGGACTCGGTCCACGTCCGGGACACGCGCGGGCTCATCCACAACCTGCGGATGAGCGAACCGCACGGGCATGCGCGCGGCAGCATCGACGTGTCCGCGACCATCGATCGGCTGTGCGCCGACTGGGATGCGGCCACCGCGGGCCGCGGGGCGGCGTCCGACTACACTGCCCGCTCGTGAGCGAACGGATCCAGCGTCGGCGGACGCGGCAGGTGACCGACGACGCGTCGGCGTCCGAGCTCACGTCGACGCATCGCGCGGCGAAGGCGGTCGACTACGACGCCATCCTCGACGAGATCGACAGCGTCCTGGAGGCCGACGCCGAGGAGTACGTCCGCAGTTTCGTGCAGAAGGGCGGACAGTGAGGGCTATCGAGCTGTCGCCGACGCTGATCATCGGATCCGGGCTCGTGGGGGCGTCCGTCGGCTGCGCGCTGACGGCGGCGGGCATCGCCGTCCACGTCACGGACCTGGTTCCGGCGCACGCCGCAGTGGCCGCGTCCAGGGGCGCGGGGACGACTGATCCGGTGGCTCCGGGGGACGTCCGGCTCGTCGTCGTGGCCGTGCCGCCGGACCGGCTCTCCGACGTGGTGGCGTCCGCGCTGAAGACCTACCCGCATGCGACCGTCACCGACGTCGGCTCGGTGAAGGGCACAGTGATCAACGACCTGCGCGTGCGGCGGGCGTCCGGACTGAAGCGGTACTGCGGGGGGCATCCGATGGCGGGCTCGCACCTCGTCGGACCTGTCGCGGCCCGCGCAGAGCTGTTCGTCGATCGAACCTGGGTGGTGGCTCCGCACGACACCGCCGCGGCCGCGACCGTCCTGGACGTCCAGGAGTTGGCCCGCCTCTGCGGCGCGCGGGTCGTGACGTTGGGTCCGGCGCACCACGACGAGGCCGTCGCCCAGGTGTCGCATCTGCCACACCTGATGAGCGCGCTGACCGGAGGCGTCCTGAACGAGGTGCCGGCGTCGCACCTGAAGCTGGCTGGGCAGGGCCTGCGGGACGTCACCCGCATCTCGACCGGGGATCCCGGACTCTGGCGGCAGATCATCTCCGCCAACGCGGACGCGGTCCGCGAGCAGTTGGTCGAGGTCCAGGCCGCCCTGGGGCGCCTGATCGACATCCTCGACGACCCCGACCGGACGGACGCCGACCTCGAAGACTTCCTGGAGTGGGGACGCCAGGGCACCCGCCTGATCCCGGGCAAACACGGGACGCCGGCGCGCGAGTTCGCGCAGGTCACCATCGAGATCCCGGACGCCCCCGGCGCGCTGGCTCGGCTGTTCGCGGAGATCGGCGAGGCGGGCTTCAACGTCGAGGACGTGTCCATCGAGCACGACGCCGAGCGTGAGGTCGGCTGGCTGGCGGTCCAGGTGACGGAGGCGAAGGCGTCCGAGTTGGAGCAGACCATGGAAGCGGCGGGCTGGACGGTTCGGCACTAGCCGGGGCCCTGGTCGAGGGGGCACGCGGCCTTCCCGTAGAATCGTCCAATGAGTTCGCAGCCCTTGGTCATCGCCATCGACGGACCCGCTGGGTCCGGCAAGTCGACGACGTCCAAAGAGGTCGCGCGTCGGCTCGGCGTCGGCTACCTCGACACCGGCGCAATGTACCGCGCGGTGACGGTCGCGTTTCTGGATTCCGGCGTCAGCCGTGACGATGCGGACGCCGTCGCTCGCGCTACCCGCGAGGCCGCTATCGACATCTCGCTCGACCCGGACGACTACTGGGTCAAGGTGAATGGACGCGACGTCACGCACGAGATCCGCAGCGGACGCGTCACCGAG
>Ga0208823_1002673_pt1 | contig 13155 bp, 12 predicted proteins | sample AD_UKC075_MetaG_FD_184440 | JGI IMG/M metagenome (GOLD analysis project Ga0208823, IMG submission 184440) | Active sludge microbial communities of municipal wastewater-treating anaerobic digesters from USA - AD_UKC075_MetaG (SPAdes) (version 2) | ecosystem: Engineered > Bioreactor > Anaerobic >... | reverse complement strand
CTGTTCAGCAACGGCGCTTGCAAGCCATTCTCTGAGCGGTGTATAGCCCTCGATCGTCGAATACTGCAATATCTGCTGGCCAGCATCTTGCATGAGCTCATCGGCTATCTTGCGAAGCTGCTCAGCAGGGAGTGCGTCTGGCGAGGGCATACCCCCTGCAAAAGAGATGATGTCCGGGTTCTCGGTGAGCAAAAACATGTTGCGAACGACATCACCGCCGAGATCGTGCATCCTAGTTGCGAATGCAACCTTCTCCAATGGATCATCACTCTCCTAACTATGTTGGATCATGTCGGCCCAAATCTAGTATTCTCCACCTATCTTTCTGCACCTGCAGCCTCAGCGGCAGCTATCCCTGCTCTCAATGCAGCCAGGTTGACCTCGGCAGTGCCCCGAGGCACTCTAGACGAAACCGCGTTTTTCAACGATTCCGGAGAAACCAACTTGGCCACAGTATTCAGTACGCCCAGAGCTGCCACGTTGGCGCTTATTGATCTGCCTGTAGCTTCCACAGCAATGTCGGTAATGGGGAACTTGTAAACGACCCCGGAAGTCTCCGGAATGGAAGTGATAAGTCCAGAGTCGACTATTACTGTTCCTCCCTGGCAAGCGCTTCCCGCAAAGCGTTTGCATGCCTGGTCTGACATGAGAAGAAGCACATCGGGGTTTGTCACTTTCGGATAGTCTATCGGCTCGTCACTAATGATAACCTCTGCTCTGGAAGCGCCGCCGCGTGCCTCCGGTCCATAGCTCTGACTCTGAACTACCTCATGGCCGTCGTGCATTGCAGCCTCTGCCAAGATTATTCCGGCCAGAATCAGCCCCTGTCCACCATAGCCTGAGAGCCTAATCTCACGTCTCATCTGGCAGCCGCCTCCTTTGCCCGCTCGATTACTTCGTCGTACACCTCGGTGTACTCGGGGGCGTCTCCTCGATAAAACTCACCTATTATTATCTTTCCGTCTAGATCAGCTGGGTCCAGCTTTGCAGCGGCTGCTGCATTAATGGAGTTTTTCCGGAACCACTCTATCATGTCAACAGGGGTCCCCATCTTGTTCCTTCGTCCAAAGTATGTGGGACACTGGGTGACAGCCTCAACGAACGCAAATCCTGGAGTCTGAATAGCGTTCTCCACGTAGTTCGACAACTGCCTGGCGTGGGCTGTCGTGGCCCGAGCAACATAATTGCCGCCAGCGGCCCTGACGAGCTCGCACATGTCGAAATTTCGTTCCACGTTGCCATATGGAGCAGTGCTAGCGTATCTTCCCCTAGGGGTCATAGGCGAATACTGACCATTGGTCATGCCATAGATCGAGTTGTTGAACATGACAGTGGTTAGGCCGACGTTCCTCCTGGCCGCGTGGATCAGGTGGTTGCCGCCGATGGCGGCAGCATCGCCGTCTCCTGTGAGAACTATCACATGCAGATCCGGCCTGGCGATCTTTATTCCAGTGGCAAATGCCAGAGCCCGCCCGTGTGTTGTGTGAACCGTGTTGAAATCCAGATACCCGGGAGCACGAGAAGCACAGCCTATCCCTGACACTATGCACACTTCGTCCTTGGGAAGATCCAACCTGCCGATGGCTCTCAGAACAGCGCCGAGAATAATGCCGTGTCCGCATCCTGGGCACCAGATATGCGGCATGAATTGAGTCCGTAGATAATCATCAATAGGCACTGCCACCAGTCACACCTCCTCTATCTTGGCTACTATTTCAGCTGGGGCTATGGGTTCGCCGTCAACTCGGGAGTAACCCACAACCTCGCACCTGCCCTTGGCTGCACGCTCAACTTCACCGATTAATTGCCCCATGTTCATCTCAGGCACTATGATTCTGTCAACCCTGCCTGCGATATCGCCAACGAGGTCGTATGGGAACGGCCAAATCGTCTTCAGTTGAACCATTCCTGCCCTAATCCCCTTTTCACGTGCAAGCCTTACACTTCGGCGAGCGGATCTAGCAGTTATGCCACAAGCAACAACAACAGTATCTGCATCGTCCAGGAACTCGTCTGATGTGAATGTGATTTCATCCGCGGCAGACTCTATCTTTGAGTAAAGCCGCTTCATAAGTCGGTCAACTTTCGGCGCTGCCGTTGTTGGAAACCCGGTCTCGTCATGATACAATCCCGTAACATGCCACCTGTATCCCGTTCCAAATGGCGCCATAGGAGGCACGCCGTCAGGGCCTGCCGCATATGGCAAGTATTCCTCAGGCGGAACATCGGGCTGAGGCCTGCTAACTATCTCGATCTCAGACTGATGAGGAATCGCCACTTTTTCCCTCATGTGCCCCACAACTTCGTCCATGAGAAGAATAACCGGTACCCTGAGCCGCTCCGCTATGTTGAACGCCTTGATCGTAAGGTCAAATACCTCAGGAACAGTGGATGGGTAGAGGGCAACTATGGGATGGTCACCGTGCGTTCCCCATCTCGCCTGCATCAGATCCGCTTGCGCCGGGGCAGTAGGCAAGCCCGTGCTCGGTCCCGTGCGCTGAACATTCACTATTACGCATGGAACCTCGGTGAATGAAGCAAACCCGATATTCTCCTGTTTCAGAGAAAAGCCGGGACCAGAAGTAGCCGTCATTGACTTGGCACCAGTGAGTGAAGCCCCTATAACCGCTGCCATGCTGGCTATTTCGTCTTCCATCTGTATGAACTTCCCGCCGACCTGTGGGAGCTTTTCCGAGAGAAGCTCGGCAATCTCCGTAGACGGCGTTATCGGATAGCCTGCAAAGAACCTGCATCCTGCGAGAATCGCAGCTTCCGCGCAGCATTCATTGCCTTGCAATAGCCTAAGATCCCTGCCATTATGCCCGGGCATCCGCAACATCCTCCCTTCCCCGTGCAACTTCCTTGGATCTGCCGCCCACCACACGTATGGCAAAATCAGGGCACATAATCTCACAGGTTTCGCACTTGATACAATCTTCAGGTCTTGCTACAACAACTTTTCCGTCTGCCGCTGCCTCAAGAACTTTCTTTGGGCACATGGCGATGCATATACCACAGCCCTTACACCATTCCTGCCTCACGAGGACTGGAACCTCGGGGCTTTCCGCAGAAGTCATGGACTCCCCTCCACATCTTTTGGTTAGTTGGCCGAGAACGAATGTCTGCAACTCGGATGTGGGATCTCGGCCGAGCAGCCCTCTGCGACAGCTTTTGCCAACAGCCAAGGGGCGCTCTACCCTATCCGGCATATAGCTGCAGAACATGTTCAGGACATCGCCTGCCAGCGTTCATCATTCCATATGTTCACGATGTTCACGCAGTTCGATCCAACAACAAATCCTCACAGAAATAAAGACAGCCCGCAAACGAGTGCGGGCCAAACAGACAAGGAAAGGTCACAGCCACAGACAGAACGCCTCTGTATCTTATAGCGTACAATCCTGCAAGTCATCCTCAATTCGGTTGCACATGCGTCCGGGCATTCGATCATCTCAGTAACCCCTTGTGCACTGGCGATTAACGCCCCAACATCCCCGTGTTTACCTAGGCCAGGAAAACCGATTGCCTTCTGTACGGGATAAACGGGAATCATTTTTACTTTCAAACCAGTCCAGGGCATCAACCATTTCATTTTTCTTCGCCTCGCGTCAGCAGCGGCAGTTACGGCCATAGGCCAGCCTACCCCCAAACTCGTTTTTGCCTGCCTACATGTGACAATGGCAAGGTCATGCAAAAGGCCCCATTCACTACGCAACCGAGGAATGAGAACAACTGTATACTTCACCTCTTCAATTCTATCACTTTGATGCGGACATATGCAATCTTGTATGAACCTGCCTTGGCTGCCAACACCACAGTAACAATGCTAAAGAACATAAGCCGATTTGTCATAGTACTTGGGTGCTCTCCGCAAGGCCTAGCCTGTAAGGACAACATCAGTTGCATGCGATTCTTTGGACCATAGCGAGCATAAAGAAGAAGAGGCCGCTTTCGCCCGTAAGCTCCTCTTTTTCAACTTCCCATGACGTTTCCCGTCTTAACGCATGCGTTAAGAGATATATGGCGGCAGTGACTTATCCCAATCTAGCGAGTTGTATCTGCGCATGACACTGAGAAGATCACCTATGTCTATGGCTTCAACAACATTTCCGTCGCGCCCTACCACTGTTCTGGCCTTGAACATCGAGTTGAGAACAGCCTCTTCAGTCGCCTCAACCACTGCAAAAAAGAGTGCGGATATCGCATCGCCCGCGACGACCTCTGCACTGAGCGTTGCAGGCTCTGAATGTGGAACACGGAAGGCTGTTGAGAAGGCTATGAAGAAATCGCCTGACCCATTGCTTCCATAGAACCCTGTTCGGGCAAGGCCGAGGCTGGCCCTTGCCGCCAGTCGCCTCAGCTGCCGCTGGTCCAATGGGGCATCAGAAGCTACAACCACCATAACAGAGCCATCATCAAGTTGTTCCCGAGAGCCATTGTCGAAATGCTCCTGATAGGTATAATGTCCGAGCTCCCGCCCGACAGGCGCTCCGTTTACCGTAAGGACTCCGCCGAAGTTGGACTGGACCAACACTCCGATGGTGTATCCGCCCAGGCTGTTCGGGACGACTCTGGACGCCGTGCCAATTCCGCCTTTCCACCCCATGCAACTGCTTCCTGTGCCTGCGCCCACAGCTCCCTCTTCGACCAGCCCAGTCTTCGCAGATTCAAGGGCGTCGTACACATGTTCCTTCCGGACATGCCTTCCCTGAATATCGTTCAAGTAGCCGTCATTCACCTCCCCAACCACGGGGTTGACAGTACTCGTTGAGATGCCGATGTCACCATTTCGCTCAACAGACCATTCAATCAATGCATCGGCGACAAGACCTACGTTCAGAGTATTCGTGAGCAATATAGGCGTTTCCAGCACACCTGTCTCGTTAATTTGGTGAATGCCTACGGACTTGCCATAGCCATTGAAAACATAGGCTGCCGCAGGCGCCTTCTCACGGAAAACATTGCCCCCATGGGGACGAATTGCCGTCACTCCTGTTCTGGCAGGACCCTTCCCGGGAACAAGCTCGCCCTCGCCGTGCACTACAGTGCAATGGCCAACCATGACCCCATCCACATCTGTAATGGCATTAAACTCTCCGGGCGAAAAGATGCCCGTGTGTATCCCTATCTCCCTGGCCCTAGGCCTACCTGCTTCTGAAACGCCACACATCGAAAACATCACCTGCCCGTGGATTCTCAGTTTTGCACTTTCACTTCTCTGCTGATTCTTGTGCTTCCTCAACACTGAAGGCGCAATCGTAAAATGCGGCCTAAAGCCCGATATCGCCCACGTGTTCTCCTATGAGAAAGCTGACCCCTCCCCCACACCTGACAGGCTCACCGTTGTAAGCCACGACCACATCCGGTCTGGATCGACTGTCGAGCCTAGCCGAAAAAGCACCTCGCCTTAATGCACAGCGAAGCGCACCATATCTCCGTCGCAACGGATCCGCACCGCAAATCAATCAAACCCACGAACACTGCTATGGATGATTAACAAAACCGTCCTTGGTGATGACGGCAGCCATGACGAGCGCCAACGTTCCATCCGTCCCCACGCTGAGCCGCACGACGATTCCGTAAATGAGCACAACCTTGGCCCAATCATCACGCCTCCCGGATAAGCGGAAGCATGTGGATATTTTGTCACGGCGGAGTTCTTGTCTATGAACTCACGCATAATTGAGTGGCCGGGATCTCCCTTTATTTTGACTACACGACCTCCGACACCATTGCCATAAGTCCACAGGTATCGACCAAGGGACACACAGTTTTCATAACACAGCCTTCATTCCTCATGCCCCTCTTTCCGCGGCGCGTCAAGTCCTAATGCTTCGAGGAAGTGCCTATCGTTGAGCAGTAAAACCTTACCCTTTACGTCGTCATCCACCCGAGAAACACTTGCAATGCTCAAAGACGCATTGCCCACTGTGAGCCGCAAGTGATTCGCAACATCCAGATTGAGCACGCGGCAAATCAGAGCTTTCAGAACAATAGCATGTCCAACGACGACGATTGTCTCATCGCCATGATCGCAGACAAATCCGTCGGCAAGATCGCGTGCTCGCGCCGAGACATCCGCGACGCTTTCTCCTCCAGGATACCTGGTCCCAATGGGATCAGCTCTATGTTCGACCATGAAATCCGGGTAAGCCAGCTGCACCTCGTCCCAGGTCATTCCTTCGAGGGCGCCAACATCGATTTCTTTGAGTCGATCGTCGGTCACCACATCTAAGCCGACCGCCTTGCCAATGGCGCTAGCAGTCATGTACGCCCTGGCAAGAGGACTCGAGTATAGAGCTGTAATCGTGCCGCGATTTAAGGAAGCTATGTAGTTAGCACAGGCGTCCGCCTGCCGGGTCCCGAGATCTGAGAGGGGAACATCCTTGCATCCCTGCAATCGCCTTGCGCGATTGAACATAGTCTCTCCGTGTCTGATCAAAAGCAGTTTCGTCATGTTTGTCCCCCTCATTGCCAGAAACTCTATTGCATGGGATTCACCACGGATACTACAAGCATCTCGGGATCGAACAGCTGCTTGCCGAGATCCATCACTTCGTCCAGGGAAATGCTCTCAGCAACCCCAACTCTGTCAAGCAATCTCATCTTTCTGAAGTGGTAAGCAAGAAAGTTGTAGGCTATGAACTCCAAAGAGTTGAATGCTCTGAGCGCAGAGCCTATGAAACTCCGGCGAGCGCGCTCAAACAGCTCTCTGTCGATGCCTGCCGCAATGGAGTCATTTATCCCCTTACAAACGCGGTCCACCAGAGCATCCGGAGAATTGCTCTTCCCCTCGAATATCACAAAACTGTAGTCCTTTTCGCAATCGAAATTCCAGTCGAACGTGTGGTCGAGCAACCCTGCTTCGTAAAGTTCGTTGTACAGTGCGGAGCTGCGCCCTATCAAAGTGTAAAGCAACATTTCCATGCACACAGTTTTGCGCAGAAGTTGAGCGCCTTCATACCCCACATCGTTATCCTTGAATCCAAAACAGACCAATGGCTCCGACACCGGCATTCTGCGCTCCACACGTTTCGTCCCAACTTCTCGCGGTTCATGCGGATACAGACGTTCTACTGCTGGCACTGACCCGTGAAGCTTATCATCCAGATGCGCCGAGGCGCGGTCAGCCACCTCGTTCGGATCAACGTCACCGACAACAAGCAATGTCATGTTGGACGGATGATAGAACGTATTGTAACACCTTGTCAGAATGTCCACGTCGATAGAGCGTATTGAATCGACTGTCCCCGCAACCTCCAAGCGGACAGGGAAACGCTGATACATGCCTTTCAGCATTCCGTACATCGCCTGCCAAGCGGGGGAGTCTTCATCCCTCTTGATCTCCTGCTCAATTATGCCTTTCTCATTCTCCACATTCTCCTCAGTGAAATGAGGCCTCATCACAAAATCCAGGAGGGTATCGAGACAAGGCCCGAAATTGTCGACACAGGAAAATAAGTAGGCAGTCATTGTATAGTCTGTGAAAGCGTTTGAGTAGGCACCCAGCTCCGCAAAGACGTCATCAATCGATCCTGACTCCTCCGCAAAAAGCTTGTGCTCGAGAAAATGGGCTAATCCGTCAGGGACATCCACAGTTTCTCCCGTATCGATCCTGCGGAACTTGGTGTCGAGCGATCCATATCTCGTGCCAATAAGGGCGTATTTCTTTGCGTACCCCGCCTTCCGCTGGACGCACACTTCCAGGCCGCAGTCGAGACGGGTAGTGGATACTTCCTCCCGGAGCAGTTCCGACCTTGCAATTTCCATACTACGCACCAGCCTCGTCCTCCTCATTGCGCAGGAAGTAGATTGTGTCAAGCTCTATTTTGCTCGCAACACGGACTATGTCATCCAAGGAAACTGCTTCTATGCGCCGCAATAGCTCGTCAGGTTTCTCCCCAACGCCGTTTATCCTGGAGACGATGGCGTAATCAATCTGAGCGCCCGGACTGTCCCCCATCATGCGTATGTCTCTCGTAATTGCCCTGCGAGTCTTGTCCATTTCGTCATCGGAGATCCTGCCAGACCTCACATCATCTAACTGCTCCTCGATTATCTCGACCGCCTTATCCATGGCTTCAGGCGCTATCCCCGCCCAAACATTCATGACGCCCTTATTCTGATCAATTCCAGAATAGACGGAGTAGGCCAAGCTTTCACCTTCGCGGACATTCTGAAAGAGTTTCGAGTGCGCATACCCTCCGTAGATGCCATTGGCCATCAAAATCGCTGGATAGTCGGGGTCGGACATGTTGACGCCAGTCCAATAGCCAATGACCAGGCTTCCTTGATTCACATCCATGCTCTCTACAACCTGTCTCGGCTGTACAGGCACTCGATGCCCAACCCTGGCAGGCACCTCAAGCGGCATAGGTTTGCGCTCCATATCGAAAACCTCTCCCACCAGTCCCAACACGCGTTCGCGGGCCACATCTCCCACTAGAAAAATGTCCAATGGGAGCTGCGCAACCGCTTTTTTGTGCCAAGAGCGAAGGCCTTCAGGATCAATGCCAGGAATATCCTCAACCCGACCCAGCCTGTACAGGGCATACGGTTCGCCTCTGAACATCTCTTCGTTGCATCTTTTGAAGGCATAACCCATCTTGTTATCTATTATGCTCTCGATTCGCCGCCTAAGATTGATCTTTTCCTGTTCCACATAATCCTCGCGAAATGCCTCAGCTTCCAGAACCGGATCGAAAACCACGTCTCGCAATATCCCGATTCCCTGGCGCAACAGGTCTTCATCTGCCGACAAATACGCGTCATTCGCCACATCAACAGAAAAGATAAGGAGCTGCTTCTCACCCCTCTTACTAACACCGGCAGACAAGCCTGTCCCATACAGGCTGTCAAGACTCTGCCTGAACTCGGCAGTTCTTGGCCAGCGCCTCGTGCCCCTGCTCAGCACTTCTGGCAGAATAGCGTTAAGAGTGACTGTATCCTCAGTCAGGTCAGAGTAAATCACCGCGGTAATTGTGTTGCTCTTAAACTTAGAGGTTTGCATTACGTAGACGTTTATCCCATTCGGCAACACATCCGTGGAAAACCATTCGTCCAATGATCGAACCCCCCTGTGTTCTTGCACCGCAAGGCATTCTCCGGAGAAAAAGCAATTCCCACTGATTCTTAGTATGACCCATATTCATTCGCAAGTTCAAGCCGGCAACCGCATATTCCTGGAGGATCCCCAGACGGCAAGCTTGTACATTCCCATCAATTGCGTGCATCAGAGCATCAACAACAGCAAGACACGCAAAAAGGGGCTCATAATCTGCTATGCCTGCCCACATGGCAACCACAGAAGCATGCACAGCCTCAAAGATCGAGTTGTATCACTGCACTGGAATCTCAATATTCTCCAGAAGTGTTGCTTCTCGCAGTTTAGGAGGGATAACGATATTGACTATGCCCTCTTCTCCCGGCTCAAGCGTTACAACGATACGTTCGACATCGTCCCCAAACTGAGGGATTGAAATAACCCATGTTCCAGGCCTCAATGCCGTAAATCGGAATTCTCCTTGCGGCCCAGTCTTGCTCCTCAGCGTTTCGAGCTCGCCGCGAAGCTCGATTATCACGCCATAGATCCCGACTCGTTCTCCAATAACCTTCTCATGCCCGCCAGGGAGAAGCACAATCTCTTCTTCAGGGCCGAGGCGAGTCACTGTTCCTGCAATAGATCCGCTCTGTGTCAAGTCGATAACCAACTCTACCTCTGTTCCTGCTAACACGTCAACGCGTAACGGCAACTGGACCGCCGGAATTAGGTTGGACGGTATTGAGCTTCGGTCTATATCTATATAGTGTACGCCCGGTGGTACGCCGCTCAATACAAATATTCCATCTGAACCTGTGAAAACAGCCATTCCATCCATTCTGACCAGCACATGCAGAACCCCAAGATAACCATGATCCTCAGATCTCCGGACGACTCCTTTGACTACCTCTTTGTCTCTCTTAATTGAGAATGGAATGTCAAAACAAGCCGAATAGCCAATGTCGATGCGATAGATAGGCGACTTACCTGTTGCAGCACGTTCAAGGGACAAATCTGCAAGTATTTTTTGGGAGTTTGGGAGTGAGTAGCTTGCACTTGCGCCAATGAAGCGCTTTGAGATTTGCCCCATGTCTGTGCGGTAGTATGCCTTGTATACCTTGTTTGGAGAAAGTACGCAAGAAAGCGAAATCCCTAGTTTCTTGGCTTCATTGGTCTTCCCGCAGGTTTCTTGTTCCCTCATTAATTGTAAATATCCATCCAGCCTTGTTTCTTCTTCAGTGTGGGCAAAGCCCAGATTCGTAAATGTGCCGACTTTTCCAAACACAACTTCGGCTTCACATTTCGATGTACACCTGGAAAAGAAGCTTGGAAACACTCAGATGAAAGCCCACTCCCCGACCCCAGACAACCCACTATTATGGGTCTGAATCTGCATAAGGCGAGCTGTGGGGAAGTCTTTGTTCACCTGTCAAGCAAAACTAAGAGGGGGCACGTCAACTGGCGTGCCCCCATGCGTACGTTTTTCGCCTGTTTTTCATCGGATTTCTCAAGCGCAACGCGGGTCAAGACCCTCATTGCACCTACCGTGTCCTGTCTACTCAGCCCAGTGCCATCTGCCACGCGGCGTATAGTGGGTATGCAGCAGCTCGTGGGACTTCTCTCCCAACGGCTCTCCAAGGAACTCCTCGTACAAGGCCTTCACTGCCGGATTCTCATGAGACTTCCTGAGCGGCAACTCACGGTCTGCCTCATATATTCCATCGATCCTCTCGAGACGCCTCTCGGTATTTGTTCCAATAGGCTGTCCGCCGCCGCCGATGCACCCTCCTGGGCATGCCATGATCTCGATGAACTCGTACGACGCCTCGCCCGATTTAACCCTGTCCAGAAGCTTTCGAGCATTGCCAAGGCCGTGAGCGACCGCGACGCGCACCACTGTGCCATCGAGATCGACTTCGGCTTCCTTTATGCCCTCAAAGCCTCTGACATCGGTGAAATCGACAGACTCGAGTTCCTTCTCTGTCACCACTTCGTATACGGTTCTCAGAGCAGCCTCCATGACCCCTCCGGTGGCTCCGAAGATCACGGCAGCTCCTGTTCCGATTCCCAGCGGAGCGTCGTATTCTTCAGGTTCCAACTCCATCGGGTCTACGCCTATCTCGCGCAGCATGCGCGCCAGTTCCCTTGTGGTAAGTACTGCGTCGACATCCTGGTATCCCGACGACCTCATTTCAGGCCTTGTGCACTCAAACTTCTTTGCCGTGCAGGGCATTATCGACACCACGAACATGTCTTTCGGGTCTATGCCAGCCTTTTCAGCATAGTAGGTTTTCGCTAGCGCTCCGAACATCTGCTGTGGCGACTTGCATGTAGACAGGTGGTCAAGCATGTCGGGGTAGAAATGCTCTATGAACTTTATCCATCCCGGACTGCACGATGTGATCATCGGCAGCTTGCCGCCTTCCGAAAGCCTGTGCAACAGCTCGTTGCCTTCCTCAAGTATCGTGAGGTCGGCCGTGAAGTTGGTGTCAAACACCTTGTCGAAGCCGAGGGCGCGCAGTGCCGCAACCATTTGCCCAGTAACTATCGAGCCCGGAGCCGCTCCGAACTCCTCACCCAACGCTACTCTAATAGCTGGCGCAGTCTGCACCACCACATGCTTCTTCGGATCTCCCAGCGCTTCCCAGACCGCGCCTGTGGAGTCCACTTCTGACAGCGCTCCAGTTGGACACACAAGAACACACTGCCCACAGAGGGCACATGCCGCCTCATTCAACGGCAGCTCGCCGGCGGGGCTCACCACGGAGTCGAATCCTCGCCCTGCAAGTCCGAGGGCGGACACCCCCTGCACTTTCTCGCAGACCGACACGCACCTTCGGCACAGGATGCACTTACTTGGATCCCGAACTATCGATGGGGTGGTATCATCCACGGGATGCTCCGATTTTGCGCCTTCAAACCTTATCTCCCTAATGCCCGTTGCCTCGGCAAGGCTCTGCAGCTCGCAGGACCCGCTTCTGACGCACGTGAGGCACTCGAAAGGATGGTTAGATATGATAAGCTCCAGCACTGCGCGACGCGCCTCCCGCACGCGTTTGGTGTTGGTATGTACTACCATACCGTCGGCGGCAGGGGTTACACACGACGCTGCCAGAGCTCTGGCCCCTTCTATTTCGACTACACACACTCTGCACGAACCTATCTCATTTATGTCCTTGAGGTAGCAGAGGCTGGGGATATTGACGCCCGCCTGTGCTGCGGCCTCGAGAACGCTCGTGCCTTCCGGGACAGTGACTTGCCGTCCGTCAATGGTGAGAGTAACATCACCCATTCCTATCACACTCCATTCTCGTGGTCTTACGGCTCGCGGACGTCACACTGGAAGCAGCGAGCAGCTTCCGCCACCGCCATGTCCTCTGTGAATCCAAGTTCGACTTCCTTGAAGTTCCTTGCGCGCTCAGAGACGGGCAATTCCGGCATCGGACAACGCTTGCACTCCTCCTCGATCGGTTCGCCGACTAAGCAGCGCTCGATTTCGGCATGAGCTCCAATCCAGGCATCGCCCCCGAGAAACCTGTCTATGCTGTATGCTGCCTCGCGTCCTGCGCCAATCGCAGCCACGACACTCCATGGTCCCGTCACGCAATCCCCACCCGCAAAGATCCCGGGAACATTGGTCTCCAACGAATCAGGGTCCGTGATGAGCAAGCCCGATTTCGTCGTAAAGAGACTTTCTCCCGTATCAGACAGCGGCATTATGAACGATGTGTCGACTGCCTGCCCAATAGCGGGTATGACGGTATCGATGTCGACTATCGTGCGCGATGCATCCACAGGAATTGGGCGCCTTCTACCCGACTTGTCGAACTCGCCAAGCTTCATCCTGACGCACTCGATCTGAGCCACCTTCCCGTCCCGGCCAATGATCCTGGTAGGGGCGGTTAGGTAGTGGATGTGGATGCCCTCTTCCTCGGCAGCCTCAATCTCGCCTGCATCAGCAGGCATATCCGCCCGGAGTCTGCGGTAAAGGATGTGAACCTCTTCGGCGCCCATTCGCCGCGCCGTGCGAGCCGCATCGATCGCAGCGTTTCCGCCGCCAACGACCGCCACCTTCTTTCCCACCTGAACAGGCTTGCCGAGCGCCACATCTCGGA
>Ga0208823_1002665_pt1 | contig 13189 bp, 9 predicted proteins | sample AD_UKC075_MetaG_FD_184440 | JGI IMG/M metagenome (GOLD analysis project Ga0208823, IMG submission 184440) | Active sludge microbial communities of municipal wastewater-treating anaerobic digesters from USA - AD_UKC075_MetaG (SPAdes) (version 2) | ecosystem: Engineered > Bioreactor > Anaerobic >... | reverse complement strand
CGACCCCGTCGGGAGTGGTGAAGGACCGCGGGTGGGCGCCCAGGATGTTCCACAGTCGTTCATGCCGGCCCTCGGCGAACAGGTGCAGGTCGACCTCGCCGAGGGTGGGCAGGAACCGGTAACCGTCGGCGGTGACGTGGGTGGTTCCGGGGTAGCCGACCTCCAGTCGATAGTCGGCGAGATCGGTGAACGGCACAGCCACGGCGAACAGGCCGGATTGCAGATGCTCGAACGGATACCGCCGACCGCCGATGAGGGCGGTCACCGATTCGGCGTTCGGCCGCAGCGTACGGATGACGGTGTGGTCGTCGTACTCGTGGGCGCCGAGGATGGCGTGCGGATCGTGATGGACGCCGGCCAGCAGCCTGGCGACATCGCTGGGATGCGGTGCCAGATACGGGCTGGCCGGGCTGCTCTGTTCAGGGGTCATCGGGTGCTCATTCGCGGCGCAGCAGCGGGGCGCGCTGCTCCTCGGGGATGGGCGGCAGGGCCAGGATGTGCGCCACCGCCCTGGCCGGTTCCAGGCGAACGTAGTTGGATTGTCCCCACTGGTACTCCTCTCCGGTGATCTCGTCGCGCACCCAGAATCCGTCGTAGGGCTCCATCCCCAGGGCGCCCATGTCCAGCCAGACCGTGCCGTGCTCGACGGTGTACGGGTTGAGGTTGACCACCACCAGCACGCTGTCCCCGGTCACCGGGTCGAACTTGCTATAGGCGATCAGGGCCTCGTTGTCGATCGGGTGGAAGCGGATGGTGCGCAGTTGGCACAGTGCCGGGTGCTGCCGTCGGATCTCGTTGAGGCGGGTGAGGAAGGGTTCCAGCGAATGGGCCCGATTCAGCGCTCCGGCGAAATCACGGGGCCGCAGTTCGTACTTCTCCGAATCCAGGTACTCCTCGCTGCCCGGCCGCACCGGGGTGTGTTCGAACAGCTCGTAACCGGAGTACACACCCCACACCGAGCCCATCGTGGCGGCGAGTGCCGCCCGGATGGCGAACATGCCCGGCCCGCCGTGCTGCAGGCTCTCGTGCAGGATGTCGGGGGTGTTGACGAACAGGTTCGGCCGCGCGTAATCGGCGTGCTCGGCGATCTCCCGCCCGAACTGTTCGAGTTCCCATTTCGCCGTTCGCCAGGTGAAGTACGAGTAGGACTGGGTGAACCCGAGCTTGGCCAGCCCGTACAGCCGGGCCGGCCGGGTGAAGGCTTCGGCGAGGAACAGCACATCGGGGTCGTGGGCCTTCACCTGGGCGATCAGCCAGGCCCAGAAGTCCGGTGGTTTGGTGTGCGGGTTGTCGACCCGGAAGATGCGCACGCCGTGGGAAACCCAGTGCAACACCACCCGCAGCACCTCGGCGTACAGCCCGCTCGGGTCGTTGTCGAAGTTCAGCGGGTAGATGTCCTGGTACTTCTTCGGCGGATTCTCCGCGTAGGCGATGCTGCCGTCGGGCAGTTCGGTGAACCACTCCCGGTGTTCGCGCGCCCACGGATGGTCCGGCGCGCATTGCAGGGCCAGGTCCAGTGCCACCTCCATGCCGAGGTCGCGGGCGGCGGTGACGAAGTCGTCGAAGTCGTCGAGGGTGCCCAGATCCGGGTGGACGGCGTCGTGGCCACCCTCGGCGCTACCGATCGCCCACGGGGAGCCGACGTCACCGGGCTCGGCGGTGACACTGTTGTTGCGGCCCTTGCGGTGTTTGTGCCCGATCGGATGGATCGGCGGCAGGTACACGACGTCGAATCCCATCGCCGCGATCCGGGGCAGTGCGGCGGCGGCGGTCGCGAACGTCCCGTGCACCGGGTGGCCGGTGTCGTCGCGGCCCCCGGTGGAGCGGGGGAACATCTCGTACCAGGAGCCGCAGCGAGCCTGCGGACGATCCACCCAGACTCCGTAGGCCTGGCCGCGGGTGACCAGGTCGCGCAACGGGTAGTGCGCCAGGATGTCGGTCACGTGGTGCGACAGCGCCAGCGCCGCCTGCTCCAGCGGGTCGCCCGGCCGGCGCAGTTCGGCGGCGGCCTCCAGCAGCGGGGCGCGTTCGGCCCGCGGCACCCCGGTGGCCGCCCGCATCAGCAGGTCCGCCCCCACCAGCAGGTCGTTTCGGAGGTCCTCGGCGCCCTGGCCGGCGTCGAGCTTCGCCGTCACCGCGTGCCGCCAGGTGGTGATCGGATCGCCCCAGCCGTCGACCCGGAAGGTCCACAGGCCGACCTGGTCGGGGGTGAACTGGCCGTGGAAGACATCGGGGGTGCGTCCGGGTGTCATCGGCGACAGCTGCGGTGTGACCCGGACGGCGGCGGACGGATGTTTGCCCGGTTGGGGATAGTGCGGGCCCAGATACCGGACGACCAGGGTGGCCGCGACGGCCTCGTGGCCCTCCCGCCAGACCGTCGCACAGACCGGCACGATCTCGCCGGTGACCGCCTTGGCGGGGTGCGTCCCGCACGAGACCACCGGTGCGACGCCGTCGATTTCGATCCGACCCGGCACCTGCCAACCTCATTCCGTGTCCGCGACCTGCACCGGCTGGGGTCGCCGGCACCCTCACCGTAGTGGGTTCACCGCGGCGCGGAAGGGTGGTCGGCAGGACTGCTCCAACCTCAGTAAGGTTCGTGGGCGTGAAGGTTCTGCGCAGGTTCACCGTCCGCGTACATCTCCCGGACCGCCTCGCGGCACTGGCGGAGTTGTCGACCAATCTGCGGTGGTCGTGGGACTTCGCCACCCAGGACCTGTTCGAGACCATCGACCCGCGGCAGTGGGCGCTGCGCCAGGATCCCGTCGCGGTCCTCGGAGCGGTCACCCCCGAGCGGCTCGACGAACTGGCCGAGGACCAGGGCTTCCTGGAGCGACTCGACCTACTGGCGGCCGACCTGCGCGACTACCTCACCCGGCCGATGTGGTTTCAGGAGTTGCAGGGAACCCCGGCCGCGGATGGCGATACCGTCCTCCCGGCCGGGATCGGCTACTTCTCGATGGAGTTCGGCGTCTCCGAGGTGCTGCCGATCTACTCCGGCGGTCTCGGCATCCTGGCCGGTGACCACCTCAAGGCGGCCTCCGACCTCGGACTGCCGCTGATTGGCGTCGGACTGAACTACCGATCCGGCTACTTCCGGCAATCGCTGACCCCCGACGGCTGGCAGCACGAGAACTACCCGTCGCTGGATCCGCAGGGCCTGCCGTTGCGGCTTCTGACCGAACCCGACGGCCGCCCGGTGCTGGTGGAACTGGCCATGCCGGAGAACCGGACGCTGCGGGCCCGGGTGTGGATCGCCAAGGTCGGCCGAATCCCGCTGCTGCTGTTGGACTCCGACGTCCCGGAGAACGACCACGATCTGCGCAACGTCACCGACCGGTTGTACGGCGGGGACCAGGAACACCGCATCAAACAGGAGTTGCTCGCCGGTATCGGCGGCATCCGTGCCATCCGCGCCTTCACCGCGATCGAGGGTCATCCCGCTCCCGATGTCTTCCACATGAACGAGGGCCACGCCGGTTTTCTCGGCCTGGAGCGCATCCGGGAGCTGATGGCCGGCGGCCACTCCGGGCCGGGGCTCGACTTCGACACCGCACTGACCGTCGTGCGCTCGTCCACGGTGTTCACCACCCACACCCCCGTCGAGGCGGGTATCGACCGGTTCCCGACGGACCTGGTGCGCCGCTACTTCAGCGACGACTCCGAACGGGGCCTGCTGCCCGGCGTTCCGCTGGAACGGGTGCTGGCGTTCGGCGCCGAACACGGACACCGCCATCGGGCCGTCCACGGCGACGGTGCCGAGCCGCCCAAGTTCAACATGGCGCACATGGGTTTACGGCTCGCCCAGCGGGCCAACGGGGTCTCGGAGCTGCACGGTCGGGTGAGCCGGCACATGTTCAACGACCTGTGGCCGGGATTCGACGCACCGGAGGTGCCGATCGGCTCCATCACCAACGGCGTGCACGGCCGCACCTGGGCGGCTCGGGAGTGGCTGGAACTCGGCGAGGGCTTCGTCGGCTCGGTGGATGCGTTGCGCGAACCTTCCATGTGGGAACGGCTGCAGGAAGTCGACTCCGGCCACATCTGGTGGATCCGCTCCCAACTGCGGGCCAAGCTCGTGGCCGACGTCCGTGCCAGGCTGCGCCGGTCCTGGCTGGAGCGCGGGGCTATCGAGGCCGAGATCGGCTGGGTCGCCAACGTTTTCGATCCCGGAGTGCTGACCGTCGGTTTCGCCCGCCGGGTGCCCACCTACAAGCGGCTGACGCTGATGCTGCGCGACCCCCGGCGTCTGGAGGAGTTGCTGCTCGACGAGCAGCGGCCGGTCCAGTTGATCGTCGCCGGCAAATCGCATCCCGCCGACGATGCCGGCAAGGCGCTGATCCAGCAGATCGTCCGGTTCGCCGACCGACCCGAGGTGCGGCACCGCATCGCCTTCCTGCCGGACTACGACATGTCGATGGCCCGGCTGCTGTACTGGGGTTGCGACGTGTGGCTGAACAATCCGCTGCGACCGCTGGAGGCCTGTGGCACCTCGGGGATGAAGAGCGCGCTCAACGGTGGGCTGAACCTGTCCATCCGGGACGGCTGGTGGGACGAGTGGTACGACGGCGAGAACGGTTGGGACATCCCGACCGCCGACGGCGTGACCGACGAGAATCGTCGTGACGACCTGGAGGCGGCCGCGCTCTACGACCTGCTGACCAACACGGTGGCGCCGAGGTTCTACGACCGCGACGACAACGGGGTGCCGACACGATGGGTGGAGATGGTGCGCCACACGCTGATGTCGCTGGGTCCCAAGGTGCTGGCCTCGCGGATGGTGCACGACTACACCGAGAAGTACTACATCCCGGCGGCGTCCTCGCTGCGGCGCACCGTCGGGGAGATCGACGGTCTGCCGTACGGTCGGGCCCGCGAGCTGTCGGCGTACCGCCAGCGGGTGCGTGAGGCCTGGCCGAATGTGACCGTCGCCGAGGTCGACAGCACCGGTCTGCCCGACACTCCGCTGCTGGGCTCCGAGTTGACCCTGACCGCCACCGTCGGACTGGGCGGTTTGCGCCCCGACGAGGTCCGCGTGCAAGCCGTGCTGGGCAGGGTCAACGGCTCTGATGTCCTTACCGACCCGGCCTACTTCGACATGACCCACATCGGTCAGGGTGAGGGCGGCATGGAGATCTTCTCGGTCACGACCCCGTTGCCGGTGGCCGGTTCGCTCGGCTACACGGTTCGGGTGCTGCCGCACCACCCTCTGCTGGCGGGGGACAACGAACTGGCGCTGGTACGGCTGGCACAGGAAGACGTCTAACCCTGTGCCGGACCTCCGGTGGTGGGTGGGTGTGGTGACGTCACCGAAACGTGGCCTGTAGGTTCTCGTTCTGTGATGGTGCGCGGCCTTCCTGTGGTAGCCGCTCTGGCGTGTTCGCTGGCGGTCTTCGTCGCTGCTGCGCCGGCGGTTGCCGATCCGGACCCGGGAACGGATATCCAACCGGTCGCCGCCACCGTGCCGCCCCCGCCCGGCGAGGCCGTTCCGCCGGTCGACGACGGGAAAGTGGTGTCGAATCCGCCGGAGACCACCACCGCCCCGGACGGCTGGACGTTGCAGATCTCGGCCAAGGACGAGACCCAGCGTGCCGTCGCACCGTTGACCACCGCCATCTCCACCCGGGAGTACGCCGTCGGCGGGGTGTTCAACGGGTTGCTCGAGGGGGACGGGGGCACCCCGGAGGGTGTGTTCGAGGTGGGCTATCAGATCGGCTGCGGCATCGACATGAGCACCGCGAACGGTGTGTCGCTGACCGGCAGTGCCGGGGTGAGCCCAAATATCGGTTTCATCGGGATCGACTTTCCCAATGTGCAGGCCGACGGACTGCTGCCCGGTGTCGGCGCCAATTTCAACGGCGCCATCACCGTTGGCCTCAAACCCGGCATCATCAACGTCGTACCGGTGACCAAGAAGCAGTACAAGGGCTCGAAACCCTGGGTGTCGATCAGCAACTTCCGGGTCAAGATCGACGGCTGCGTCGGCGAATCGTTCATCCGCTCCTACGCCACGCTGACCAAGTCGAGCGACGAGGGCGAAGCGGTGCTCTCCTGGTACGGGGCCACCAAGGCGGTCTAGCGGCGGGTCTGCCGGCGCTGAGTCACCGGCCTGGAGCCGTCACCCGAAGCGGGTGAAGCAGCGTTCGGTGTCACCGAGCACGCCGACCCGGAAGGCGTCGATGCGGGAAAACCCGGCGGGCACGGATTCGCCGTTGACGTCGCTGGCCGCGAGGCCGTTGGTCAGCAGGCCCGCCACCGCCTCGTCGATATCGCCGGCTGTCAGGGCCACCGTGTTGCCGTCCGCGGTGGTGGTGGTCGTGGACAGCTTCGTGGTGGCGACCCCGGTCAGACATGCCGTCCGGAGTCCGGCTTCGGCGTTGTCGAGCACCACCCCGCCGCGTTCGTGTTGGAGTGCCAGCATGTAGCGCGACACCAGCGCCGAGTACGCGGTGTTGTCGCCCTGCAGGACCAGGCCGTCCTCCCCGTCGATCGGGTTGCCCAGCGCCTGCAGGGCGGGCAGGTCGACCGCGATGGTGTTGGTGGCCGGGCAGTACGAGGTCGGTGGCGAGGTGCGCGCATCCGGGCAGACCAGCGTCGGGTCAAAGCTCAACTGCGGTGGCTTCTTCGGGGTGAACAGGATGTTCAGGGCTTCGATGATCGCGCGGACCGAGGGTTCGGTGACCGGCAGTTCACCGCTCTGGTCGGAGGGCAGTTCGACGGGAAGGTCGCCGCGGCGTTCCCGGATCTCCTTGATCGTGATGGCTTTGCAGGCCGCGGCGCCATCGGTGAACCCGAACTGGAACGCGGAGATCCGCTCGAACGCCGAGCCGTGTTCGTCGCCGGTGTCGTAGTAGTCGTCCTGTCTCATCACCGGGTCCCGGAACGAGATCATCGCCGCCAGCAGGTTGTTGAGTCCGTCGCCGGTGCTGAGGGTGAAACGCGGCGATTTGCCCTCGGCCACCCAGCGCACGTACACCCCGGCCAGGCAGTCGGCCTGCTGCTCGGTCACCAGCGTCGGGACGCCCTTGGGATTGATGGTGGCCAGTTTCTGGATCGCATGCCCGTACTCGTGGGCGAGCACCATGGTGATGGCCATGTCCCCGTTGGCGCGGCGCAGTGCGGGCATCAGCACCGTGCGATCCCAGCCGATGGTGTTGTCCTGTTCGCAGTACCCGGCGTTGACCAGGCCCTCGGTGGTCTCGTCGCAGAAGGTGCCGTCCCAGGCGTCGGAGTCCCACGAGATCAGGTCCTTCACCGGCTCGAACTCGCCCTCGAAGGTGTCCGGATAGTCGAACTTCCAGAACTCTTCGAGATCGCTGATCGACTGCCGGGCGAGTTCGTCGATCTCGCCCCCGTCGGTGCCGGTGACCGTCCGGGACGCCGGCTTCGCATCGGGTCGCAGCCCGGTGGGCCCGTCGACCGCCTCGATCCCGCCCACCTTGAACGGATCGGAGAACACCGAGACCGGCGTGCCCGCAACCGGGGCCGCGCAACCGGCCAGCAGGGCTGCCGTGGCGAACACGGCAGCGGTGGGACGGGAGGGCCGGCGCATGGGATCAGAATAGAGTGCCGTGCACGGGTGCCGCCCTACTCGGCGGTGGGTGAGTGCAGTCGGGTGAGCGCGGCTTTGACCAGCACCGGGTCGGTCGTGGTCCAGAACGGCGGCAGCGAGGCACGGAGAAACCCGCTGTAGCGGGCGGTCGCCATCCGGGAGTCCAGAATCGCCACCACGCCCCGGTCGGCGGTGCTGCGCAGCAACCGGCCCGCGCCCTGGGCGAGCAGCAGTGCGGCGTGCGTGGCCGCCACCGCCATGAAGCCGTTGCCGCCGCGGGCGGCCACCGCGCGCTGGCGGGCGGTGAGCAAGGGGTCGTCGGGGCGGGGGAACGGTATTCGGTCGATGAGCACCAGCGAACAGGACGGCCCCGGAACGTCCACTCCCTGCCACAACGACAGCGTTCCGAACAGCGACGTGTGCGGGTCGGCCGCGAAACGCTCGACTAGTGCCGCGGTGGCGTCCTCGCCCTGGCACAGCACCGGGGTGTCCAGCCGCGACCGCATCGCCTCGGCCGCCGCCCGCGCGGCCCGGATCGAGGAGAACAGCCCCAGGGTGCGTCCACCGCACGCCGCCATCAGCCCGGCCATCTCGTCGATCTGCTCGGCGGATCCGGTGCCGTCCCGCCCGGGAGGGGGCAGGTGCGCGGCGACGTAGAGGATGCCGGCCTTGGGATAGTCGAACGGCGAGCCGACGTCGAGGCCGCGCCACGGGGTGGCCTCGGTCAGACCCCAGTCCGCCGCCATCGCCGCGAACGATCCGCCCACCGTCAGCGTCGCCGACGTCAGCACGGTGGTGGCGGTGCCGAAAAGCCGTTCCGCCAACAGGTGCGACACCGTCAGGGGTGCGACGCGCAGCACCGGCCGGATGGCGGGTGCCGACCCGCGGGCGGCCGTGCTGCGGCCCGGGGCGGCGTCCTCGTGGTCGAGCCAGACGACGTGGCTGCGCTCGGCCAGGGGCGGGCCGAACGACACCAGCATCTGGGACGCGGTGTCACCGATCTCGCTCAGCGCGGCGACCGCCTCGGCCCGGGCCGCCGCCGCGCGCGGGTCCGACGGCGCCGGGTCGATGGCCGCCCGGGCGCCGGTCGCCGCATCGCGCAGCGCGGTCAGGTAGGTCGCCAGTTCGTCATCGAGTCGGTCGATCCGGCCCGGTTCGGCGTCGTGGATCGCCGCGGAGAAGGTGGTCACCGCGGCGTCGAGGCGGTCGACGAGTTCGGGGCTGATCAGTCGGCCCACCCGGCGAACGGCCAGGCCGAGCGGACCGGGGGAGAGCTCCCCGGCGGCCACCGCGGTCACCCGGTCCACGAGTTCGTGGGCCTCGTCGATGATCAGCAGGTCGTGTTCGGGCAGCACGGAGGCCTCGGCGATCGCGTCGATGGCGAGCAGGGCGTGGTTGGTCACCACGATGTCGGCGCGGCCGGCCTCGGCGCGGGCCTTCTCCGCGAAACAGTCGGTGCCGAACGGGCAGCGGGCCATGCCCAGGCATTCCCGGGCCGAGACGCTCACCTGCGACCAGGCCCGGTCGGGCACCCCGGGGCGGAGATCGTCACGGTCGCCGGTGTCGGTGTTCGACGCCCACTCGGTCAGCCGCGCGACATCGCGGCCCAGCGCCGAGGTGGGGGTGAACAACTCCTCCTGGGAGTCGTCGGCCGCCGCGTCGGTCCCGCCGTGAACCTTGTTGAGGCACAGATAGTTTCGCCTGCCCTTGAGCAGGGCGAAGCGGGGCGCCCGCGGCAGTGCGCCGGTCAGCGCCGCAGCCAGCCGGGGCAGATCGCGATCCACCAGTTGGCGTTGCAGGGCGATGGTCGCCGTGGACACCACGACGGTGGACTCCTCGGCCAGTGCGCGTTCGACGGCGGGCACCAGGTACGCCAGCGACTTGCCGGTGCCGGTCCCCGCCTGTACGGCGAGGTGTTCGCCGGTGGCGAATGCCGCCGCCACCGCTTCGGCCATCTGCAGCTGTCCGGGACGGTGCGTGCCGCCGAGGGCTTCGACGGCCGTGGCCAGCAGTGTCGCCGTGGAGCGGGGATCGCTCACGGCGGCGGGACGTGCCGGGTCGGGATCGCCGGCTCGCCGTGCGACAGGGCCAGGCCCTCCCAGGGCAGGCTGCGCAGACCGTCGGCCAGCCGCTGCCGGGCGGCGCTCAGATCGGGGTCGGCCACCGGTTCGCCGGCGCGGATCAGCGGCACCGTCAGGGGGCGGGCCGGATCGGTGGTCGCCGGTGCGGTTCCGAACGGGTGGATGACCTCCTCGATCACTGTCCCCGACGGCCGGGCCAGCCGCACGGCCGCCTTGCGGCCGCCCTGGGACTCTTTGCCCCGGCTGCGCTTGCGCACCGCGAGCCCGTCCACCTCGACCAGCTTGTACACCATGCCGGCGGTCGGAGCCCCGGACCCGGTGACCACCGAGGTGCCCACCCCGTAGCTGTCGACCGGATCGGCCCGCAGCGCGGCGATGGCGTATTCGTCGAGGTCCCCGGACACCACGATCGCGGTGCCGGTGGCGCCGAGAGCGTCCAGTTGTGCGCGTACCTGGCGGGCCAGCACCCCCAGATCCCCGGAGTCGATGCGCACCGCGCCGAGGTGCGGGCCGGCGACCGCGATGGCGTTGTTCACACCGCGGTGCACGTCATAGGTGTCGACCAGCAATGTGGTGGACACGCCGAGGGCGGCGATCTGGGCGGTGAAGGCGGCCCGTTCCCAGGCGTCGGTGTCCGTGCCGGTCGAGGTGTGCAGCATCGTGAAGGCGTGTGCGGAGGTTCCCAGCGCGGGAATGCCGTATCGCCGGTGTGCCTCCAGGTTGGAGGTGCCGGCGAACCCGGCGATGTAGGCCGCCCGCGCGGCGGCCACCGCGGCCCGTTCGTGGGTGCGCCGGGACCCCATCTCGATCAGCGGCCTGTCGGCGGCCGCAGAGGTCATCCGAGCCGCCGCCGAGGCCACCGCAGAGTCGTGGTTGAGGATCGACAGCACCAACGTCTCCAGCAGGACGCACTCGGCGAACGTCCCGGTGACCGAGAGCACCGGTGAGCCAGGGAAGAACAACTCGCCCTCGGGGTACCCGTCGACGTCGCCGCTGAAGCGGAAGGCCGCCAGATAGTCGAGCGTCGCCGGGTCGCAGAACGATGCCACCGCGGCCAGTTCGTCCGGCCCGAACCGGAATGCGGCCAGTTCCTCGAGCACCCGGCCGGTTCCGGCCACCACGCCGTACCGGCGGCCGTCGGGAAGCCGGCGGGTGAACACCTCGAAGGTCGTGCGCCGGTCGGCCGTACCGTCGCCCAGCGCCGCCGCCAGCATGGTGAGTTCATACTTGTCGGTCAACAGCGCCGGGCAGGTCACACGGGCTACCGTAGTGCTTTGCCGGACCGGTCGCGGTATTCGCGGGATCGCTATTGTGTCCCCATGGGCGCCTCCTCCGCACCGACCCGCCCCGGCACCGCCGTCATCGAGGAGACCGACAGTGTCGAGGCGACCGACGCGCCGTGGGTGACCATCGTCTGGGACGATCCGGTCAATCTCATGACCTATGTCACCTACGTCCTGCAGAAGCTTTTCGGCTACAGCGAACCGCACGCCGCCAAGCTCATGCTCCAGGTTCACCACGAGGGCAAGGCCGTGGTCTCGGCGGGCAGTCGGGAGGCGATGGAGGTCGACGTCGCGAAACTCCACGCCGCCGGGTTGTGGGCCACCCTCCAGCAGGACCGCTGAGCACGTCGTGCGTCCATGGAAGCGGGTCGACACCCCCGCCGGTCCGCGGTTCGTCGCCGAGTTCTACGGCCACGAGGTCACGGTGCTGCGCACGATGGCCACCTCAATTCAGGAGATGCTCGACGACCGGCAGTCGGCTGCGCCCACCGACCCACTCGAACAGATCACCGGCATCCGCACCGGCAACCCCGAACCGCCCCGGGACGCGACGTTGAGCAGGCTGCTGCCGGACTTCGTCGCCGAGCAGTCCGGTCTCCCCGCCGACGCCGGCGCCGCCAGCGCGCTGCGCAGCCTGCACGAGCCGGCGATCATCGACGCGAAAGTCGCGGCGGCGCAGACTCTTCTGGACACCCTGCCGGACGGTGGCGGGAAGGTCGAGCTGACCGAGGCCGACGCCAACGCGTGGGTCGCCGCGGTCAACGATCTGCGACTGGCGCTGGGCACGATGCTCGGTATCGGCCCCGACTTCCCCGATCAGCTGCCGCCCCAGCACCCGCACGCCCGGCACCTCGACGTCTATCACTGGATGACGGTGCTGCAGGAGTACCTGGTGCTGGGACTGATGGGCAAAACCGTCCGATGACCCTCGGGTCGATCACCGATGTCCCCGGCATCCTGGTGGGTCATCACGACCGCCGCGACGACGACGCGACGGTGACCGGGCCGACGGTGCCGGGCCGCGGGTGGGCCTGCGGCACCACGGTGGTGCTGGCCCCGCCCGGCACGGTCGGTGGAGTCGATGTGCGCGGCGGCGCTCCCGGCAGTCGGGAGACCGACCTGCTCGACCCGGCCAACAGCGTGCGTCACGTGGATGCGGTGGTGCTCACCGGCGGCAGCGCGTTCGGCCTGGCCGCCGCCGACGGAGTCATGACGTGGCTGGAGGAGAATGGCCGGGGCGTGCAGATGACCGGCGGGGTGGTGCCGATCGTCCCGGCGGCGGTGATCTTCGACCTGCCGGTCGGAGCGTGGGCGAACCGGCCGACCGCGCGGTTCGGTTACGACGCCGCGTGCGCCGCCGGCACCGAGGTGCCGGTCGGCTGTGTGGGCGCCGGCACCGGGGCGCGGGCGGGTGTGCTCAAGGGCGGTGTGGGCACCGCGTCGGTGACGTTGGACTGCGGCGTCACGGTCGGTGCCCTGGTGGTGGTCAATTCGGCCGGCGCCGTCGTCGATCCCGCGACCGGTCTGCCGTGGCAGGCCGATCTGATCGCCGACTTCGGCCTGCGTACCCCGCCTGCCGGGCAGATCGCCGACTACGCCGCCCGGCATGGCGAACTGAGCCCGCTCAACACCACGATCGCGGTGATCGCCACCGACGCCGTGCTGACCAAGGCGGGTTGCCGCCGAGTCGCCGTCGCAGCCCAGGACGGTCTGGCCCGGGCGATCCGGCCCTCGCACACACCCCTGGACGGCGACACCGTTTTCGTGCTGGCGACGGGGGAGAGGTCGGTCGAACCGTCCCCGGACACCCCGGCGGCCATGCTGCCGGACACCCCGCTGGTGACCGCTGTGGGAATCGCGGCGGCGGACTGTCTGGCCCGTGCGGTGCTGGCCGGGGTGCTGGCCGCCGACTCACTCGCCGGGGTCCCGAGCTACCGCGACCTGCTGCCCGCGGTGTTCGGGTCCTGAGCGCCGTCCCTCGGTAGCCTGACCGCTATGGGCACGAAATCGCCGGAAGCACCGCCCGCCAAGTGGCCGCTGTGGAAGACCGGCGGCGCCACCATGCTGACCTTCGTCGTGCTGCTCTACCTGATCGAGATCGTCGACCAGTTGACCGGACACGCGCTGGACCGCAACGGTATCCGGCCGCTGGAGACCGACGGGCTGACCGGCATCATCTTCGCGCCCCTGCTGCACGCCGACTGGGCGCATCTGGTGGCCAACACCGTGCCGGCACTCGTCCTCGGGTTCCTGGTGACGCTGACCGGGATGGC
>Ga0208823_1002660_pt1 | contig 13212 bp, 18 predicted proteins | sample AD_UKC075_MetaG_FD_184440 | JGI IMG/M metagenome (GOLD analysis project Ga0208823, IMG submission 184440) | Active sludge microbial communities of municipal wastewater-treating anaerobic digesters from USA - AD_UKC075_MetaG (SPAdes) (version 2) | ecosystem: Engineered > Bioreactor > Anaerobic >... | reverse complement strand
AACGCCCTCGCCATGATCATGCTGGTCTGCGGACCCGTCACCCTCGAACTCCCGTACCACACATGAAGCCATCCACATTCATGGCAGTAGAGCCGAAAAAATTGAGTATCCAGTTGCCGGCAAGCGATACGAAGTAGACTTTCCAGACCGCTATGTACTCGTCCTCATTAAGGGTCTCGGTCTCCAGGAGGCGCTGGAAGATTGGATTCCCCACGGGATTGAAGGCCGGCACGACTTCCACGTCAGCAAGTTCGGGGTAGCTGGCATAGCGTTCCTTCAGAATGCGGAATATGGCCGTCTTGCCCGTGCCCTTGTCACCAGCAACTATGTCGACTCGGCCCTCTACGACCTTCCTGAACACAGAAGTCTCGACGAAATGCTGCTGAAGTAATTGATCGTGCTCGGCAACAGAAGCACCGAGGTCCAAAGCTTGCAGGACCTTCTTGACCGGTCGCGTTTCGTTTCCTACCTCGGCCACGCCGCCACCTTAGCGCCTTCACGGGAGCCAAGCCGCGATGAAAACTAATGTCCTCGACTAGGACGTAAGTGGCGGATCTCGAACGACCGAAATCAGCCGATGCGGTCGTGGGACAGCCGGGGCGCCGCCGAGCCCATACCTCCTATGTCTCGGCGGGGCCGCAGGGTTGTCAGGTGTCGATGCGACTATGAACGATCATGGGGAATCGGCAGGAGAAACGTGCACGCCGGCGAAAGCGCCTTGCGAAGCGGAGTGCGCAACCGGGACGCAGCAGGGCCGCGCCGTCGGACAGTCACACCGTTCAACCCACCCCGATGGGGCTGCCCGATGTAAGTGACCTCCCGCTTGGAGCGCAGCGCGTCGTAGAGGCGATGCATGGGACGGCGCGGCACACGATCACCGCGACATCTGTTGGTCTGGTTCCGCTCGATCGGGACCAACGGCTTGCGCTGCTCTCGGGTATCGACAGCAAGGCCGTTCTGGTAGCGCTGGGGGAGATGCAAGCCGAACTCGACGCGGCGATACTCAGCAGCGCGCCGACGTTGTCGTTCGAGGCGGCCCGCATCGTGGATTCGCAGTGGTACGAGCCCGTGCGGCAACAACTCGCGGCTGGGCATCGGCTGGCGCCGCCGCAGACGATGGTCCGGCTCATGCGGGAGATCATCGAAGCAGGTAAAGGGCCCCTACTTGGTATTGCAGACGACGATGCGCTACTTCAGCTGTTGTTGTCGGTGAACGAGGACCACGGCACCCTGAGCGGCTCAACTGCTCGGTTCAACGCGATGGATATGGGTCAGATTGATGCTGAGATGCGGATCATGTCGGGGGATGAGCTCGTAGCGTTGGCCAACGAGATGGCGGTGGATGAAGCGGCGTCCATGCTGTTCAACGCCTCTCGGTTGCCCGAGCACATGAAGTGCATGACCCACGAATTCTGGTACCAACCCTGGGCGGCGAAGGTTGGGGATCAGCTCGGCGTGACGCCCTCAGACACTTTCCGTGAAGCCACGGGGATCAGCATGGACGAGTTTCTGCGCGCGGGCGATGTGATCACGCAGGTTCTGCGGACAGGGCGAGCACGATTCGACCTCGGCACACTCCAAGAGAACGGTGTCAGTAATGAGGTGGTGCAGTACATCAAGCGGAATATGGTCCGCGATCTGGACGAGTTCCGCGCCATGTCGCGGCGCGATCGAGAGCGCGGCGATGTGGGAGCCCAGCGGTACACATTCACGCAGTTCCCGTTCCTCGATCTCGGCGACGGAATTGTGCTCGCACTCCGGGCGCAGTGGGGCATGGATAGGTTCTTCGGGAACGCTCCCGAGTTCGATGTTCAGCAGGGCTTCGTTGATTACGGAAAGTCGGAGCGGGCGAAACAATTCCAGGATTCGGTCAAGCATCAGTTCGAGGAGATCGTTGGCCGCATAGTCGCCCGAATCGCTGCGAACAGCGCGATGTTCTGCTCCGTCGTCGGCGAAGCCGAGATGCAGGCCGTGTGGACGGTGAAGAAGGGACAGCAGCCGAAGGTGTGCGATTGGATGGTGGCGACCCGCGACGGGTTCACTTGGCTGATCGATGCGACTCACCGCCCTTTGCGGGCCCCACTGGCGGAGGGTTGGGGTAGCGGCGATGACTTCACTTCCAACCTCGAGGCGTTCCTTACGAGCAAGAAGGCCCATCAGTTCGAGTCCGTGATCGACCATCTGACCGAACATGGTTGGGGAGGAGGATCGTTCACCGATGCGGCGTTCGCACCCTTCGTCGTCGTGCCGGATGTGGGGCTACCTAGCACGCCGATGTCGATGCTGCTCGTCGGGCTGTGCGCTCGCGAGATGATGGCGACGTCCAAAGGCAAAATGCTAATGCCCGCTGTCGTCTCAATCTCTGATCTCATGCTGCTTGAGGGTATGGCTGAGACGCCCGGGGTTGAGGTCGCGAACTTGATCCGGGCCTGGCGGCAGTTAGGGTTCATGCCGCTCCAGCAGTACCTGGAGGCGTGTGGTTTCCCCTATCGGCCGTGTCCGCAGCGTATGGTCGCAGCGGCTGCGGATTTGGATGCGCGAATCGCACTGGTACGCGGCAAATGACCAAAGCCGTCGCAGCCCTTCAAGATAGCGACATCCTCCCGCAGCCTGCAGTTTTCGACCTTGAGCCGGCTTCGGCGCGTACGAACTAGGTCGATTGGGCCAAGAGGCTAGCCAGTGGATGTGCCGCCTCTACGATCGCGGTCGCGATCTCGACTGCTGTCTGCGCCTGCGGAAGAGTGACCTCCTCCCAGCCGCTGCCTGCCCTGCCTCGGCCATGGATAGCGGTATTGCGCAGGTCAATCAAGTCTGGTCGCGTGCGCTCGGGCAGCAGGCCGCACCGAAGAAATTTCAAGACCTCTTGCTTCGCAACGAGGTTGTTGAACCTTCCGAACGCAGTTCTGACCCCCGGATCGGTCACTTGCGTGTCATCGAGGTACTTATCGATCAGTGTCGTCATCGCTAGCTCGGCGGCCGTTCCGGCATCGAGCACCGCCCGCCGAGCTTGGCCTGCTTGCAGCAGCGAGCGGGCGTCGCGAATGAACAGCCACTCTGGCGGGGGCGGGTTCCGACCGGCAGCGGTTACGCAGGCTTCGAGTTCACGCAGCTGCAACTTAGACATTGGACTCTTATGAGGTGGGGCGTAGTACCGCCATTGCCTGTCGACCCTCTGCCCACTTGTACCGACTGACCAGGTCACCAGTGGATACGACCGTGTCATCCCCCCGGGATAGCCCCCAAGTCCTACGAAGTCCTGCCTGGTCAGGATGCCAACCCACGAAGTGAACCGCGCCCACCAATCGTCAAGCTCCTTCAAGAACTCTTCGGCCAAGGCGTCGAACTGCTGTCCAGGAGAAGGCGCCGTGAGTGTCGTGTGGAAGCGGCACCGATAGACAACGGCACTTTCCCGAGCAGACTCCGGATACACAGTTCGGGCCCGGCCGTCGTCCATCACCCCGCCCCAAACAGGGCTGATGTGTTCTTCATCCATACGTTCGGTGTCGTCGACTGGCCCATACGCCCACTCGGGCGGTACTAACTCCTTGCTCGGTACGGCTGGTTCGCTAATGCGCTCCCGAATCTCGGCAGGAACTAAATCGAGGTTTGTGCCGACCCGCGGCAAGCCGATGGTGAGCGCGAAATTCGGGGTGCGTGAAGCAAATGTTCGGCCTAAACACTCTGTAGTGACATACAAACCAGAGCCGCCGACGACGAAATGCCCCTCGAAGGGCCGCTCCATTGCTGCATCATCGCCGCCTGCCACCCGTTCATTGTCACTGATTGTGCGCCATTCCTATTGACGCCCATGAGAATCCCCATGGCTTCGGCGATCGACCCGTCCGCGAGAGAAATCTTCACGGCCTCGCGCCGATGCTTGGCTGAGCGGCGGCCGCTTAGCCGCTGGCGAAGACTGGATCGAGTATATTTATGACCAGGTTGATCTGTTCGTCGAGACTTTCCTGACAGACTGACTCAAGATTCTCCTTGCGGCGCCAGGCAGCCCATTTCGCTTGTCCCACTGCGCCATACCCGGCGAGATGCGGTGCAACAGGTTCAAGGGTGACCCTGCGGTGGCTCGCGACGGCCCGCGCCGAGCGAAGTAACTCGTCGGGGTCGATTCCATGGCCGGCCAGCTGGACGATGTCGACGTAGTCGCGCCAACGCGTGCTTGCGATTCCGCGTTCGAGAATGGTGACCCCCTTCTCGGCGATACTGGTTTCGGGTGCGTATCCGAGAAGCGAGATCGGGTTGCCGAGTATCCGGTCAAGTGTGACCAGTCGTGGTGGTGGCACCACCGGGTCTCCGGTGGATATGTCCCAGACGGCGGTTCCAGCCCACGGTCCGATCTTTGCGGTGATCCGTAAGCGGAAGGCCGGGTAGTCGGCTTCTTCTCGGATCTGCTGGGTGCTAATCGTGTCGACGTCGAACACGACCCCGTCGTCAGCCTCCATGGCAGCGATGTCCCGGACGACCTGGACCAGGTGTTCAGCGGTGACGTCGGCACTGACGGCGTTGGAGTCGGCATCTCTGGTTGGACGCCGCGCTCCGTAGGCGGCCAGCAGAACTCCGCCTTTGAGGACGAAGTCCCTGCTATGGGAGGTGCGGGTCAGTCGGTCAAGGAAGGACTCAAGCGTGTGCCGAATCAGGTACTCCTGGGTCGGCGCCTTGCTCCCGCTCTTGGCCGCTATGGAGCGTGCGGCAGCCTGGAGTTGGCGGAATTCTGCCTCGCCCGTAGTCATGCGAGCATCTGCAGTGCCTGCAGGACTGGGGATTTCGCGCGCGGCAGACGGGACGCGATCTCGATCAACCGAGTTGGTTTGCCACCCTGGCGAAGCCACTCGCGCAGCGCGTCTCGTGCCATTTCGTAACCGACCTCGCCGCGGAGGCGAAACGCGTCAGCGATCGAGCGCTCGGGCGAGTAGATCCCGATCTTCTGGGTTGATCCCGCAATAGCGAGCTCGTTGCGTCCGATGTCGAACGTCGCACGATCGAAGTGATGCCACGCAATCGCTCCAGTGCTCGCTGGCGTTCTCGAACCGCGGGGGATCGCTACATCCAGTGCTGCAGGGATTGTGTCGGTCAGGTCGTGATGGGCGAGGGCGGAGGTCAGGCAGATCGTGGCATCGTGGCGCCGGGTGGCGGCCTCGAGCTGGTCCCAGTCGGCGGTGGGAGCATCGCCTGGTAGGTAGACGCCGCGGGCGATGCGGTGCAACCGGCCGGCATTCGCCCCGCGGTAGAGAGCGCTGCGCGACATGCCGGCCTGCGCGACGGTACTGGGTCTCAGGACCTTCATTGACTCCACCTCCTTCGAAATTGTGCGATACAAAATGTTTACAGATAATAGTATCTGTATACGTTTAGTGCCGCCAGGCTTGATCGCTTGGGAGCCTGATCCTGCTGGCTCGGGGCCGACCATGCAGCAGGACGGACTTGGGACCAATTTGGGACCACACGTTCTGCGCGCTCCTAAACGACCTGCACGTTTACGCACGATCCGCGAGCCTCGAATAACGCGCATACCGGGCGTGAGCAGGCACAACGTGCTAGACCCATTTCCTGGGGGTCAAGTGGTCGCAGGTTCAAATCCTGTCAGCCCGACGTATTGACCAGCACGGATGCAAGTCCGTGCAAGATACGTGCAAGACACGGCGTGGCTCCAACCAGAGGAGCCGAACGCAATGAACACCACGACAACCACCGCCCCGAACACCCTCGAGCGGCACATAGCCGACTCCCTAGCCGCGGCCGACGCCTACGACGCCAAGGCAATGCAGGCACTCACCGCAGGCGACCGGGCCGCTGCCGACCAGCACTGGGACACCGCCTCGCTGTTGCGGGTCAGCGCGCGGATGCTCGAGCAGCTCGTCGGCGCCGGCGCCCTGGCGGTGATCTGATGGCCACCGTCGACACCCGATTCGCCCATATCCCGGTGCCCGCCGACGCACTGGACACGCCGTCGGCGGCCGGGGATAAGGTGCGGTGATGAGCACGATGGGAATCACCGACAACCCCCGCGAGATCGCCAACTGGATCTTCGACGCGCTGGACAATGCCATCCATCTGAACCCCGGCAGTGACACCGTCGGCGACGTGCCAACCGTCACCGCGGGCGGCGGCCTGGTCTTCTCCATCGGCCCGGACCCGCGCGAGGACGGCATCCTCTGGTCTATCGACGCCGACACCTTCGGCGACGGCAGCCAGTTCGATCCGATCCGGTTCGGCGGCTGGGCCACCGGGGACCAGGCGACCGCAGACAAGGAGCTCGCCGAGATCCTCTCGTTGATGCGCGGAACACAGCAGTAACCCGCTCGCCAGGGCGGCCCGCTACCGATTCGTTCGGGGCGGGCCGTTCGGCGTTTGGGGCTGGTCGGGAAGTGTCCGGCCCGGGCGTGCGAGGCGGCAACGCTCAGGTCCAGGTGCGTCATTTGACGCACCTGCCGTCCGGCCCGGGCGTGCGAGGCGGGCCGGTGGCGGCGGAAAGCGTGGAAGAACTTCCACGGTTTCCACCAGCACATGAACCCGCGTTCATCAAGGCACTCGCACAATGCGGCCTCATCCTCGACACCCTCGGAGAAGTGCCAGACATGAAGGTGGCCGGCACCTGGGCGTCGAGGAGTACGCGCAGGCACCGGCCACCAGTGGGCTCGCTGGCCCCGGCCGTCGTTGAAACACCGGGGCCAGCGGCCGGTCTAGCTTCCGGTCTCCACGTCGAGGAGCCGGAACGCGTTGGGCACCAGCACATCTGAGCCCGTCCGCCACCACAGCAGAGCACCGCGCTGGCCGGTCGGGCGGCGGCTGGAGCCGAACAGGTGGTCGACCCGCTCGAGGCTGGCGCCGACGCGGTCGACGATCAAAAACTGCTTGAAGTCGCCGTAGGCGAGCAGGTAGTTGTCGTCGGTCACGGCGGCGTTGAAAGTGCCATCCATATTGCTCTGCTCATGCACCGGACGGCCCAGCAGGGACGGCGGATTGTCTTGCAGCGCAGGGAACTTCAGCGACCCGTTGGCGGTCTCAAACTGCCGTAACGTGTTGAGCACCGCCAGGTTCGCCGCCCACCGTGCACCGGCCTGGAAGCGCGGCGGCAGGGCGTTCTGCACTTTGAACACGTCGGCGGCACCGATGGTCTCCGGTGTCGTCGGAGCCACCAGCGGCACGCCCGGATCGGCGGCCACCAGTGCGGTGATGAAGCCTTTGGGTTCGCCGACGCCGCTGCCGGTGGTGTACGCCTGGCCCGACAACTGCACGGCGGCGTCGAGCAGAAGCTTCTGCAGCTCGGTGATGAACCCGACGGCGTCCATCTCGAGTTCAAAGCTGTACGGCACGAACGCGCTTCCGCGGTGCACCGGCACCACCGGGTCGGTCAGGGTCGGCGTGGCGTCCGAGCTTTCCTCGAACTCGTCGCGCCATTCCGCGGTCACACCGGCCGAGGACACGCCGTGCCATGAGTCCGTGGCGATGGTCTCCACACGGGCAATCTGGCGCAGCGACGACGTTGACCCGTCGTTGGACAACAGCACGGCCGGGTCGAGGCTCAACGGCACCATCGAATCGCCGCCGTTGCCCGAACCGCCGATGCCCAACGCCCGCTGCTCGTCCCGCAGCGCTTCCACGCGCCGGTACGCTTCCGATTCCTCGGGGGTCCACCGGAGGTGACCGTGAGGCCCGCCGGTGAACATCTTGGCGAAAGCTCGCTCATAGGCCGCGTCGCCGGTTACCGCGGCCCACCGGGCCGCCCAACCACGCCCGTCGCCGACGAGCCGTTCGACGGTCTCCGCGCTACGGGCCGGGAGGAGGCCCGACTGCACCTTGGCGTCCAGATTGCGCAGGACGGCGCTGCGGGTGCCCTCATGGGCGCGGCCCTGCGAGCCGGTGTCGATGCGGATCCGCGAACCCGGCTGGCCGGCCTTGGCGATCTCGGCGAGCTTGTCGCTGCGCTGGACGTGGTCGGCCAGCGTGGTGAACTCGTCGCTCAGCTCGGCCGCCTCGGCCTCGTCGGCGCGGCTCAGTCGGTGCTTGGCGCCGAGCTGCTCAAGGCGCTGAAGGAGCACCTCCATCTTGGCGACGGCCTCGTCGCGGGACAGATTGGTGATGGACATATCGAACCTCTTTCAAAGAGTCAGATTGAGTGTGCGGATGGTTGTCCCCGCAGTGGTCGTTAGCACTGCGGGGCACCCAAACCAAACCGTGAAAGAACAACGAAAACCGTTGCGAGACAACACCGGGACGGGCACTCTGGGCCGGTCGACCCCGCGGCCTGCGAACAGGGCCGGGGTGAGCGAGCAACCGCGCGCGAACCTACCGCTGATTCTACTCCCGGCTGTCACCAAACCAGTACTCCCTGAGCGGATCTCGTTCGTGGGCGGCGGCGGCATCCTCGAGCAGCCGGTCGAGGTCGGCCAGCTCGAGCTGCTGCTGCTCCTCCTCGCGGTTCATGCGGGCGACGGGGTCGAGGTCGTCGTCGTCAGTCATTCGCGGGCCTTTCGGTTGTTGGAGTGATGCCGCCGCGCTTGCGGTCGCGGCGGCGGCGTAGTTCGTCCAGCGGGTCGTCGGCCTCGGCGGGATGGCCGTGGATGGACGCCAGGACGCGGGAAAGCTCCCGGCTGACCGCGGCGGCACCGGCCGGCGAACCGGCGGCGGTGAGCCGCTCTGCCAAGTTCTCGGCCAACTTGCCCAGCACCGTGTCGAGCTTGCCGATGGCACGCAGTTCGGCCTGTACGGCCCCGAGCAGGTCGATATCGCCGTCGGTGGGTGTCGGCACCGGGCGCAGCGGTTGCGGCGCTCCAGCGGGATTCTGGCGGCGGTAACGGCGACCGCAGGAATCGGTACACCAGCGCCGGGTAGGGCGGACGGCGTCGAACGCTTTTCCGCAGCTCTCGCACTGTTTGCTGAACATCAGAACTCCTTGTCCGGTCAAGATTTTTGGCTGTGGAGGGATGGCCGGATGGCGGGGCTGGGGGTCAGGCAGCCGGGCGGTCACGACGCGCACCCGCCCCCCGGGTGGGTTTGCTGGTTGCTGGGCCTGGGCTGGCGCACCTGACCGGCGACGACACCGTGAGGCCGCTGCGATGGTCTGAGACCGGCGTACCACTCCCGGCACGGGTCGAGGCTCGGGCAGTGCTCACACAGCCCAACAGCCTGCCGATGCCGGGCGGCCACCGTCTCCACAGGCTCACCGCGCGCGGCCTCATCGAACAGATGCGACCGTCCTCGGCAACGGGCACCCGGCAGGACCGGGCAGCCGAGGGCGGCGAACAGTGAGCCGACGGTCACTCGGCGGGCCGGGCTCCGGTCGCGGCGTCGTAGGCCGCCACCGCTCGGCGCATGACTTCGATGTCGGCGCGGTCCAGGTCGTACGGCCCGACTTCGAGGTAGATCCCGTTGCTCTGGGAGTAGGCGAGCCGCACCGGCATAGCCACCCAGGAATCCATCTCCGTGATGTAGGCCTCCACCGGCGGCAACACGTCGATGATGACGCGGCTGTACTCGCGGTCGGGGTGGGAGCGGTCGGCGTCGAGGATCGGGAAGTCGGAGTTAACGGTCATTGCGGTGTCCTTTCGGTGGTGGTTTCGGTGGTTTCGGTTGACTGCTGCCCACTGCTGCCCACTGCTGCCGGGCCGCAGTCGCTTGCACCTGATGCGAGTGCTGCCCGTGCTGCCCCCTCTATAGGGGCAGCACTGCGGGCAGCAGTCGCGGCAGCAGTCGCGGCAGCGGTCGCATCCTGCTCTGTAGATGAGGACGTTTCCGGCTCCTCGTTGGCCTGATATCCCAGTGAGTTCCGCCTACCTGGAACCTCCCGCACCCGGCCGGTGACCACGAGGTCATCGAGGGCCGCCCTGATGGCGCTCTCGCGGTACGGATGCCCCGCGGTTCGCATTGCGGCGTACAGGGTGCGCAGTGACGCCACGGACTTCCCGGGCTGGGCGGCCAGGACTTGATGGGTGATGTCGCGCAGCTCGTCGGCGGTCGCCACGGTCGAGGGCGCGTCGTCGTCGTCGTTGTCGGTAGGTGCCCAGAACATCAGCATGTCGGGGCCGGCGGCCGGTGTGCCGTCGACCACCAGCGTCCCGAAAAACGTGCGACCCGGCACCTTCGTCGGCTTGCCTTCGGCGCGCAGATGTCCGGGCCGGTCCTTGGTGACGAACACGTGCGACACCCCGCGCAGGCCGCGGCCGAACGGTTCGACGTTTTCCAGCACGATGCGGGCGCCGTCGAGGGCGTTGCCCTTGTGAACCGACCCGTAAGCATCCCGGCCCCGACTCTCGACACTCTTGGGGACGTGGTCACATGACAGCGTCGCGGCCCCGGCCCGCAGGCACGGCGTTATCAGGTTGCGCCGGAACGTGGCCGCCCCGTCGGCGGCCATGATGTCGGCCCCGTGCAGCGACATGGCCTCGTTGACGCCGTCGTGCACCACCAGAACCGGGGGCGGGTCCAGTAACGCCTGTAGCCAGCCGGCCCGGCTTGCCCGTGACGGCGCGACGAACGTCAGGTTCTCGGCGATGTCGGCGACCGGAGTGCCCAGCAGCCGCAACCGTTCCACCGTCGAACCCGGGTCGGACTCTTCGTAGTGCACGTAGAGCACGCGGTGCCCGAGGCGAAGTTCCACGGCAACGCATCCCAGCGCCAGCCAGGATTTGCCCGATTCGGTCTCGCCGATGACGACGTGCTCGGCCCCGGCATAGATGAGCTTCTGGCCGTCACTGCGGGCCATTCCGACCGTCGGCTGCGGACGCCGGTAGTTGCCGCTCAGGTACGGCCCGAGGGGTATCGGCTCCCATGTCGTCAGCTCGACTTCATGGCCCTCGTCGTCCCGGCCGTCGTCGTCAGGCTCAGGCGGCAGCGGAATGCCGTCCAGATGCTCGTCTGGCGGCTGAATGTGTTGCGGCGCAGCGTGAGCCGGGGCCGGTGCATACGTCCCGCTACGGGCCAACTCAGCCCCGCGGGCGATATCGGCATTCATGCGACCACCCCTGCCGTTGCGGCGTGCAGCAGCTCGGCGAGCTCCCGGTCGGCGCCACCACGGCGGTACAGCGCGCGCAGAACCTCGAGAGGCAACAACGGCGTCCGTCCGGTGGAGCGCAGATGCCTCGCGGCGCGCACCCACCCGTCGAGGGCGTGGTCGGTGAACGGTGGTTCGGTGCATCGGCACGGCCAGGGGTCCGGGCAGCCGCAGGCCAACGGCGGGACGCGGCGGGCGGCCTCACGGCGGCGGCGGAGCTGGGCCGAGGCGGCGCAGGTCATCACTCGCCCACCTCCTCGGCGTCGCCGGGGATTTCCCCATCCGGTGTGGGGATTTCCCCACCGATGGCGGGGATTTCCCCACGCTCCCGGCGTAGGTTTCCGACCGTTTTGTGGTCGCAGCCGACCAACTCGGCGACCTTCCGGTCCGACATTCCCGGGTTAGCCTCGATGGCCCGAAGGATGCGGCGACGGCGCTTCTGGGCGGGCGTCATCGGTGTCGTCAGTTGCGTCGCAGCGTCGTCCGGTGGCTGCCAGCGCACCACGCCGAGGTCGTCCAGCGACAGCGCCGGCATGACCTGGTCCACGGTCGGCAGGGCCGCGAACAGCTCCCGTGCCTCATCAGACTTCAGCCCGCCGAGCATCAGCTCCTCCTCGACACGCAGCGCCGCGGCCTGAATCTCGGTCTTGGCGGCCTTGGTCAGCGCCTGCAACCTGGCGGCCGCGAGCCGCAGCAATTCGGCACGCCGTGACTTGTCCTGATACTCGGGGCTGCGTGAGCGCCACCCCAACTCCAGGCCGGGCGCTTGTTCGGCCGGTATGCCGAGTTCGGCGCATCGTGCCTGAATCTGAGCGTTGGCCTGCCTCGCCGCCTCGCTGGCGATGCCGACCGCCTCGCGCCACAGCTCGTCGTTGGCGGCGAACTCGGCGGTCATCTGGTCCTGCACTTCGGCGAGCAGAACTTTTTCCCGCATCTCGGCCTCACGCTCGGCCTGTTTGGCGCGGGCGCGATTGATGCGGATGAGGGCGTCCCGGTCGGCCTTCGACATCTGTTCGCCGGTCACTCGACCACCGCCCGAGCCTTCGCCGCGCATTTCGGCCCGCGGGCTCGGGCGATGCTTGTCGGGCTGACGAGAGCCTGCCCGCAGTCCTGGCACCGCCCGGCGACGGCCAGTCCGGCGGCGGTGAGGACGGCGACGGCCTGCGCCAAGTCGAGGCTAGAATCGACGTGACCGGCGGTTTGGCGGCTGTCGGTGTTGGTGAGTGTCGGGGCGGCTCCCTGTGGGGGGCCGCTTCGTCTTATCTGGGACATCAGGCACCACCGCCGACCGGATGCAGCAGCTTCTCGACATCGTCGGCGGCGACCTTGAGCACACGCGGGCCGACGCGGACGGCATTTAGGCGTCCGCTGGCGATGTAGCGCCGGATGGTGCGGTAGGAAACGTCGCAGCGGTCAGCGGCCTCTTGCAGGCCGATAAGTTCGGGGTGTCGACGTTCGCGGCGGTTACGGGATTGCTTCTCGGGCACGGGAAATAGGCCTTTCGGCTTCTCCCGAGCTGCCCAATTCTCGTGACTTGCGGCGAATCCATGCCGGGGCGTGCAGTTGTGTCAACAACGGTACCGCATCATGTGTCCGAAACGGGACACACTCGTCTACGCGTGTCCCACCGGACGCATCAGCGCGGCGGTGTGTCGGTCATCCAGAAACTGTGATTCTTGACCGGGTTGCCAGCTTTGGCAGAGGAGGCGTCGGCCAGGACGTCGGAGGCCGGGAAGCGGACGCCGATGACGTGCGGGCAGCCCAGCATGATCCAGTTGACGGCATCGCCCCATGTGAATCGGTCGGCGCTGAGGTCGGTCAGCAATCCGGCGGCTTCACCGACCCGGCCCACCTCTGCCATGCCGGTTCGCCATTGCATGTTCTTGGATACCCGCAGCGCCGGCCGAAAGTACTTCGCACCCTGCGGTGTCGAGTAGACGTGAAGCAGTAAACAGCCTCGCGCACAACGGTATTCGACAAGAAGAATCTTGGACAGCTCGCCGGCGCTCATGGCCCGGTAGGACTCGACTTCGCTCACTTGCCATCTCCCGCAGCCAGTTTCGACAGCCGTTCGGCGATGAGTGCGTCGCGGTTCTCGGCAACATGCTGATAGCGCAGCGCCATCTGCGGGGTGGTGTGCCCGAGGCGGTGCATGAGTTCGGCGGTGGTGGCACCGGACTGGGCGGCCAGGACCGCGCCGACGTGGCGCA
>Ga0208823_1002658_pt1 | contig 13218 bp, 7 predicted proteins | sample AD_UKC075_MetaG_FD_184440 | JGI IMG/M metagenome (GOLD analysis project Ga0208823, IMG submission 184440) | Active sludge microbial communities of municipal wastewater-treating anaerobic digesters from USA - AD_UKC075_MetaG (SPAdes) (version 2) | ecosystem: Engineered > Bioreactor > Anaerobic >... | reverse complement strand
CCCACCGTGATCGACGAGACCGCGCTGCTGTTCGACACGATCTTCTGTTCCGCCGGACGCCGCGGGCTACAAGTCGAGGTGGACGCCGAGGCGCTGGCGTCCGTCATCGGAGCTGTCTTCGCCGACATCGCCCGCTGACGCCTCCTGCTTGAGCCAGGCCAAGGGGTCGTCCAGCGCCTCGACCAGGGCCGCGCGGCCCTGATCGAGCGCGGCGATCCGTTTCGTCACCTGCTGCTCCAGCAGCAGCGCTAGCCCTGGTCCGGGATCACGCCCGGCCAGTTCGGTGAGGGCCTCGCTCGCGACGACGGTGTCCTGGGCGTCCCCGAGCGCCTCCGTGACGGCCTCCCAGCGCTTCGCGGACGCCGTCGCCTCCGGCCCATAGGCCTCGGCCAGCGCCTCGCAGGCGTAGCGAACGGCCTTGGCGGCCTTGCGCACCTCATGCCAGGGCGCGAGGTCGTTGGGACGGCTCTGAGCGGCGTCCGCGCGACGGCGCACCCGCCCGATCGCCTTGGTCAGGCAGACCGCGACCACGTCGTGGGTCGGCTTGCGGCGGCGTCCGCTGAGTGGCGGGGCCGCGACGAAGTCCGCCAGCGACCGCTGGAGGGCGGCATAGCGATCCGTCTCCAGGGCCGCCACAAGCGCACCGTGGGCGGCGAAGTGCTTCTCGGCCAGGTGGCGCAGCACCTGCTCGACGCCGCCCTGGTCGACCGCGCCAGCCAGGTCGGCCAACGTGGCGGCGACGTGTTCGGCAAGCACCTCGAGATCTCGCGACGCCCCAGCCACGAGCCCGTACCAGCGCAGTTCCTCGGCCAGCGGCCGCGCCACAGACGGATCGAACACCGGGGCGAACACCCTCAGCACGCTGCGGAGCCGGCGGGCCGCGACCCGGGACTTGTGGACGGCGTCCGGCGCGTCCGATCGGACCCCCTCGTCGTAGGCCTGAAGGGACCCGACCTGCCGGGCCAGATACGCAGCGAGGACGATGTGGGTCGCGCTCGTCGCCGAGGTCGGCGCAGGCGGCGTCCACAGGGCGAGTGCCCGAGCTACCTTCGACGAGTGCTCGGCCGGACCGCAGCCGGACGCCGCGAAGGCCGCGGCGACGGCGTCCAGTGTCGTTCGTGGCTCGTCCGGGGCCAACTCGACCTCGATCTCGGACCAGGCCGAGCGGTGCTCCCCCGCCTGAGCGGTCACGCGGTCGTGGCACAGGTGGGCGCGGACGAGCCCGTCGCTCATCAAGTCGTGTTCTTGACGCGCCGTCCGCAGGCGAGCGACCGGGATCAACGGCGCGTCGCCGAGCAGGCGCTCGATCTCGCGCCGCAGCTCGGCCGGTGGCATCGGACCTGCTAGCGGCAGGCGCCTCTCGACGCGCGCGTCGCCCGCGCGGGGCGACTTCAGGTGCCAGCCCTCGTCCCCGCCGCCGGTGCGTCGCCTGAGGCTCCAGCCGGCCCGCGTCAGCGCCAACGTGGGGGTGTCGAAGTACTCGGCGTCCAGGTCGAACCGTCTCGGGGCCGCCCACTCCCCCAGCGACTCGGGCGGCACCAGGTCGCCACCGACAGGAACAGAGAACTTGCGCTCCACCTCGTTCTCGGCGACGCCGCCCATCGCCTAGGCGTCCTGGTCGATCGGCGCAGGTTCGGGGCTGCCCGCGGCCCGACCGCGCGGGCCGGCGTCGCCGTGTGGCGATAGCTCGGGGCCCAGCGCGGACGCCAACAGTGTCGGCAACACCGCGGCCATCGCCCACGCCGCGAGGGCGGCCGGCGAGTGCAGCTGGAAGGCGGCGGGAACGGTGTCGCCGGGGTTGGCGTGGTCGAGGCGGACGTCCAGCGGACCGGGCCCCCAGAGCTGCCCGATCTCGCGGCAGACCAGCCCGGCCACCAGCCCCGCGCCCAGTGCGATCAGGACGACCGGCCAGCCGAGGCTGCGAAACCAGGACCAGGCCAGGCCGCCCAGGACGAGCCCGCCCACCAGGCCGATCGCCACGAACCACGCGTCCGAGGCGAAAAGCTCGGAGTGCCCGCGCTCGCTCAGCACGGCCACGTGGTCAGGGCCGATGGTGTAGACGGGCAGGTGCACCATCCGCGCCCAGACGAGCGAGCCCAGGACGCCGACGACCACCGCGAGGCCGGCGAGGACGCCGACCCACGAGACGATGCGCTGCCCGGTCATGTCCGCAGCCTAGCTACACACCCACGCAGGACGGGCCGAGCAGGGCCTTGAGCTCCGCCATCAGCGAGGGCGACGTGGCCACCCGCAGTCGGTCGTCCAGCTTCCAGACCTTGGCGCCCGCGCCCGCGATGAGCCGCATGCGCACTTCCTGGGTGCCCGGATGCCTGCCGAGAACGAACTTCAGCTGCTCGACGACCGCGGGCGTGCAGCGCGTGGTCGGCAGGTTGAGCGTCAACGGCCCCGTCGGCCCGGTGGTCACGTCCGGGAACGACACATCGGACGCCGAGAGCTCGACGCTCTCGTCCTTCTCGCGGACGCGTCCCTTGATGCGGACGAGCGTGTCCGGGGCCACCGACATCGCCACCGGGGCGTAGGCGTTGGTGAAGACCAGCACCTCCAGGGACGCCTCGAGGTCTTCGACCGTGAGGATCGCCCACTGCCGGCCGTCCTTGCTCTGCTTGCGCTGGACGTGGGTGATCAAGCCGCAGATCGTGACGGTGCCGTCGCGGGGACCACCGTCGGCGACGAGCATCGCGATCGAGAGGTCGCGGTTGGCCGCGACGATGTGCTCGAGGCCGTTCAGCGGGTGGTCGCTCACGTAGAGGCCGAGCATCTCGCGCTCGAAGGCGAGCAGGGCCGTCTTGTCCCACTCGGCGATCGCGGGAATCGGCGTCGCCATCGAGGCCGACCCTGTGGCGTCCGAACTATCGAAGAAGGCGGCGAAGAGGTCGTCCTGGCCGTTGGCCTGGTTGCGCTTGAGGTCGATGACGGCGTCCACCTTGGCCTCGAAGCACTCCATCAGCGCGCGCCTGGTGTGGCCCAGCGAGTCGAAGGCGCCCGCCTTGATCAGCGACTCGATGACCCGCTTGTTGCAGACCACGAGCGGCACGTTGTCGAGGAACTCGTTGAAGTCGGACGCCTTGCCGTGCTCGTCCCGTCCGGCGACGATTCCTCGGACGACGTTGTCGCCGACGTTGCGGATCGCACCCAGCCCGTAGCGGATATCGGTGCCGACTGGGGTGAACATGCCAACGGACTCGTTCACGTCGGGCGGCAGCACCCTGATGCCCATGCGCCGACACTCGGCGAGGTACACCGCCGACTTGTCCTTGTCGCCCTTCACGGACTCCAGCAACGCGGCCATGTACTCGGCCGGGTAGTTCGCCTTGAGGTAGGCCGTCCAGTACGAGATGACGCCGTAGGCGGCGGTGTGGGCCTTGTTGAAGGCGTAGTCGGAGAAGGGCACGAGGATGTCCCAGAGCGACTTGATGGCCGCGTCCGAGTAGCCGTTCGCCCGCATTCCGCCCGAGAACGGGACGAACTCGGCTTCCAGCACTTCCTTCTTCTTCTTGCCCATCGCGCGCCGCAGCAGGTCGGCCTTGCCGAGGCTGTACCCGGCGACCCGCTGGGCGATCTGCTGCACCTGCTCCTGGTAGACGATCAGGCCGTAGGTGGTGTCGAGGATGTCGCGCAAGGGCTCGGCCAGCTCGGGATGGATCGGCTCAATCGGCTGCTTGCCGTTCTTGCGGAGCGCGTAGTTGGTGTGCGAGTCGGCGCCCATCGGACCGGGCCGGTACAGGGCCAGGGCCGCGGAGATGTCCTCGAAGTTGTCGGGCTGCATGAGGCGCAGGAGGGAGCGCATGCCGCCGCCGTCGAGTTGGAAGATGCCCAGGGTTTCACCGGACGCCAGCAGGTCGTACGCCGCTCGATCCGTCATCTCCCGGCTCAGCTCGTCGAGGTCGAGGACGACGCCCCGGTTCGACTCGACGTTGCGGATGGCGTCGTCGAGGATCGTAAGGTTGCGCAGGCCCAGGAAGTCCATCTTGACCAGGCCGAGCGCCTCGCAGCTCGGGTAGTCGAACTGGGTGATGATCTGGCCGTCTTGCTCCCGCTTCATGATGGGGATGACGTCGATCAACGGCTTGCTCGACATGATGACGCCGGCCGCGTGGACGCCCCACTGGCGCTTGAGGTTCTCGATGCCGCGGGCGGTGTCCACGACCTCCTTCACCTCGGGGTCGGTGTCGTACAGCTCGCGGAACTCGGTGCCCTCGCCGTAGCGCGGATGCTGGGGGTTGAAGACCTCGGCGATCGGGACGTCCTTGCCCATCGCCGGCGGCGTGTAGGCCTTGGTGATCTTCTCGCCGAGGCTGAAGGGCTTGCCCAGGACGCGTCCGGCGTCCTTGATCGCCTGCTTGGCCTTGATGGTGCCGTAGGTGACGATCTGGCAGACCCGGTCGTCGCCGTACTTCTCGGTGACGTAGCGGATGACCTCGCCGCGGCGACGCTCGTCGAAGTCGACGTCGAAGTCGGGCATGGACGGACGCTCCGGGTTGAGGAAGCGCTCGAAGATCAGCCCGTGCGGCACCGGGTCGAGGTCGGTGATCCGCATCGCGTAGGCGCACATCGAGCCGGCGCCCGAGCCGCGCCCGGGGCCGACCCGGATGCCGTTCTCCTTGGCCCAGTTGATGAAGTCGGCGACCACGAGGAAGTAGCCCGCGTAGCCCTTGCCGATGATGACGTCCTGCTCGAACTCCGCCTGCTTCAGCGCGTACTCGGGAATGCCGTTCGGGAAGCGCGCGGTCAGCCCCCGCGCCACCTCCTTGATGAACCAGGACGCCTCGGTCTCGCCCTCGGGCACCCCGAACTCGGGCATGTAGGTGCCGCTGCCCTCGTCGAACGAGATCTCGCACCGCTCGGCGATCTCGAGGGTGTTGTCGCAGGCCTCCGGCAGGTTCGAGAACAGCAGCCGCATCGCCTCGGCCGGCTTCAGGTAGTAGCCGTTGCCGTCGAACTTGAAGCGTCCTGGCGTGTCCCGATTCGAGCCGGACGAGACGCACAGCAGGGTGTCGTGGGCCTCGGCGTCCTCGGCGTTGACGTAGTGCAGGTCGTTGGTGGCGACCAGCGGCAGCTTCAGCTCCTTGGCCAGCTTCAGTAGGTCGGCCCGGACGCGGTGCTCGATGTCGAGGCCGTGGTCCATCAGCTCGCAGTAGAAGTTGCCGGCGCCGAAGATGTCGCGGAACTCGGCCGCGGACTTCACGGCGTCCGCGTACTGACCGAGCCGCAGGTAGGTCTGCACCTCGCCGGACGGGCAGCCAGTGGTGGCGATCAGGCCCTTGCCGTAGCGGTTCAGCAGCTCGCGGTCGGCGCGCGGCTTGTAGAAAAACCCCTCCAGGCTCGACAGCGAGCTGAGCCGGAACAGGTTGTGCATGCCGGCGTTGTTCTCGGCCCACATGGTCATGTGGGTGTAGGCGCCCTTGGCCGCCACGTCGTCGCCGGTGCCGTCGCCGAACTGGACCCGCTTGCGCTCGGACCGATGCGTCTTCGGCGTCAGGTACGCCTCGAGGCCGATGATCGGCTTCACCGGGCTGCCCTTGGCCGTCTTGTACCACTCGTAGGCGCCGAACAGGTTGCCGTGATCGGTCACCGCCAGCGCGGGCATCCCCATCTTCTCGGCGCCCTGGACCAGCCCTTTCAGTCGGGCCGCCCCGTCGAGCATCGAGAACTCGGAATGGCAGTGCAGATGTACGAAACCGTCCGGCATGGCGGTGGTCCGCGCCTCCTTCAGCTCGTGCGTGCGCAAGGGATGCCGGGCGGGGAAGAACCCGAGAGCCCTCACCCTAACCCCGGCCCCCGACAGTTCCCGGACGCGACGCCCGGCGTGGTCGACATCGTCGACCGAGGGCTCAATCAGTCATCAACTGCAGCAGCGTCCGGCACGTGGCGAGGTTCCGCAGGGTCACGAACTCGGGCTTCAGCGCCGGGGTCACGCGGGCCGCGAGCTTGGAACCCTGGACGCCGTCGGCGAGGTCCGCGTACAGCAGCGTCCCGTCCGACGTGACCCGTTCGGACGCCGACGCGACGGCCCGCAGCCGGTCGAGGGCGGCGTCCGGGATCGGGCCGGAGGCGAAGCCGACGTGCACCCGCTTGGGGTCGCCGTCGGCGTACGGGTGGGCGGCGACGGCCCTGGTCAGCACGTCCTGGGCGGCCACGACGACGTCGACGGCGAAGCCGAAGCGCTCGGGGATGGCGGCCGTCAGCTCGGCCGCGCAGGCGGCGTCCGTCTTGTCGGCGTCGAAGATCAGGTTGCCGGACGCGATGTAGGTGCGGACGCCGGCGTAGCCGAGGTCCCCGGCCAGGGCGCGCAACTCGGCCATCGGCACCTTGGTGCGGCCGCCGACGTTGACGGCCCGCAGAAGGGCCAGGTGACGCTGCACCGCTAGACCGAGCCGGGCTCGGGATCGGGCAGGTTTGGCACCTCGGGCACGTAGCTGGTGGCGGTCAGCTGGCCGTCGCGGGCGATCAGGGTGTCCGCGGCGATCGCGATATCTGTGGCCTGGGCGCTGACGATGAGCCAGCTGGCGTCGGCGACCTTCTCGAGCACGAACATGATCATGCCTCGACGTACGTCGGCGACTTCGTCCTCGGGGTCGACCTGCCCCGAGATCTGCCATCGGCCGTGCAGCACGGCGGCGTCCGAGCCGACCTGGCGGAACGACACCTTCTCGAAGGTGAACGTCGCCGTCTTGAACTCGTCCTTGAAGGAGCGCTTGAACACGCGCTGGATGGAGTGTCGAGACGTCCACCACAGGCCGACCACGTTGACGTAGTCCGCATCCTCGGCGAACAGGGAGCCGATCGCGACGGCGTCCTTGCTCTCCCACGCGGCCGCGAACTTGGCGACGACCTCCAGCGGGCCGGCCAGCGGCGTCGGTCCGGGCGGCATGGGCAGGTACTCGCGCGACGCCGCGGCCAAGTCGCGGACCAGCTTGACCTGCCGCTCGAACCTCTTCTTCGTTCCGCTCATGGACGCCATCGTGGCACGCCGGCGTCCGGACGCCCATGGCGGCACGCACCGTCCGTCAGGACGGCTCGGCGTCCAGCGCGTAGGGGGCCCGACGCCGCAGCACGTCGATGGTCTCGGCGTCCAGGTGGTCGGCGGCCGTCAGCACCCGCCCGGCGAGGTCCGGCTCGGTCGTGATCGCCCGGTACAGCAGCGGCACCGTGACGCCGTGATCGGGCCGAGCCGACACCGTGACGCTCATGCCGGGGCGGATCGTGCCGGGCGTGACGACCGCCAGGTATGCCCCCGTGCGGCCGCGGTCGGAGAACCGCCGCACCCAGCCGGGTACGCCCATTGCGGCCCGGAAGGTGTTGCACGGGATGCGCGGGCGGGTGACCCGCACCTCGACCTCGTCCCCGATGCGCCAGCGCTCCCCCACCAGCGCGGCGTCCACGTCGAACCCGGCCAGCGTGAGGTTCTCCCCGAACGCCCCCGGACGCAGCTCGTGGCCGAGCTCGGCCGACCACCAGGCGAGCTCCTCGGATGCCACCGCGTAGACCGCCTGGAGCGACCCCCCGTGGTGTCGGCCGTCCCCCACGTGGTCGTCGGCGACGCCGCTCACCGCGGCGCCGTCCAGGACGCGCTTGGGCCCCGGGTCGCGCACCTCGATGGACTCCACCGGCGCCTTGAAGATGCCGGTGCGGGGGCCGCGTCCGGTGGGACTCGGCCGAGCCGTCCCGACGTTGACCGAGAGCACCGACCGCGTCGGTTCGCCCCCGCCAGCAGCGGACGGCACGGCGCTCAGACCACCAGCGGACGCGCGGTCGGCAGGATCGGCTTGGGCAGCTGCGACTTCTCGCCCTGCAGGAACGCGTCCACTCCGTTGGCGCAGGAGCGGCCCTCGGCGATCGCCCAGACGATCAGCGACTGGCCACGTCCGGCGTCCCCGCAGACGAAAACGCCCGGCACCGAGGTCTCGAAGTCGTCGTTGCGCGCGACGTTGCCGCGGGCGTCCAGGTCGACACCCAGCTGCTCGACGAGGCCCTCGCGCTGCGGGTGCAGGAAGCCCATGGCGAGCAGCACGAGGTCGGCGTCCAGGACGCGCTCGCTGCCCTCGACCGGCACGAAGCGACCGCCCTCGAAGCGCACCTCGTCGAGGCGCAGCCCGGTCACCTGGCCGTCGGCGCCGATGAACTCGCGCGTGTTGACCGAGTAGAGCCGCTCGCCGCCCTCCTCGTGAGCCGAGCTGACGCGGTAGACCATCGGGTAGGTCGGCCAGGGCTGGGTGTCCGGCCGCCCCTGCGGCGGGGTCGGCAGGATCTCCAACTGCGTGATCGACGTGGCGCCCTGCCGGATGGACGTGCCGAGGCAGTCTGCGCCGGTGTCGCCACCGCCGATGATGACGACGTTCTTGCCCGTGGCCAGGATCTGATCGGTCACCTCCTCGCCGACCGCCACGCGGTTGGCCTGCGGCAGGAACTCCATGGCCTGGTGGATCCCGGCCAGCTCGCGTCCGGGGACGTCCAGGTCGCGCGGGACGGTCGACCCGATGGCCAGCAAGACCGCGTCGTACTGCTCGCGCAGCTGGTCGCCCGTGATGTCGACGCCGACGTTGACGCCGGTCCGGAAGACGGTGCCTTCACGGACCATCTGCTTGACGCGGCGATCGAGGATCGCCTTCTCCATCTTGAACTCGGGGATGCCGTAGCGCAGGAGCCCGCCGACGGCGTCCGCACGCTCGTAGACGACGACCGTGTGGCCCATCCGGGTCAGCTGCTGGGCCGCCGCCAGGCCCGCCGGACCCGAGCCGACGATCGCGACCGTCTTGAGCGTGTGCCACTCGGTCATCACCGGATCGATGCGGCGGTCGTCCCACGCCTTGTCGGCGATGGCGACCTCGATGTTCTTGATCGTGACCGGGTCGCGGTTGATGCCCTCGACGCAGGCCGTCTCGCAGGGCGCCGGGCAGAGGCGTCCGGTGAACTCGGGGAAGTTGTTCGTCGCGTGCAGTCGGTCGGTGGCCTCGACCCAGGCGTCCCGGTAGATGAGGTCGTTCCACTCCGGGATGAGGTTGCCCAGCGGGCAGCCGGAGTGGCAGAACGGGATGCCGCAGTCCATGCACCGGGCCGCCTGCTTGGTGATGATCGGCAGGACGGCGCGTCCCGGCGATTCGGGGTACACCTCCTGCCAGTCCTGCACGCGCTCGGCGACCGGACGCCGCGTCGCGACCTCGCGGGGGTACTTCATGAAGCCCCTGGGATCAGCCATGAGCGGCCTCCATCATCAGCTTGACCGTAGTTTCGGAATCGAGACCGGACGCCTCCGCGTCGGCCTTGGCGGCCAGCACGCGCGCATAGTCGCGCGGCAGGACCTTGGTGAAGCGCCTAGCCAGCTCGTCACGGCCGGCGTCCAGGAGCGTCCGGGCGACGGTCGAGCCGGTCTCGGCGTGGTGCTTGGCCAGCAGCTCGGTGACCCGGTCGAGGTCGGTATCGCTCAGGGGACACGGGTCGGCCAGCTCGGAGTTGAGCCGGTCGAGATCGAGGTCGAGGATCCAGGCCACGCCACCGGACATGCCTGCGGCGACGTTGCGTCCGGTGGGGCCGAGGATCAGCGCCTCTCCCCCGGTCATGTACTCGCACGCATGGTCGCCCACGCCCTCGACGACCGCGGTCGCCCCGGAGTTGCGGACGCAGAACCGCTCGCCCACGAGACCGCGGATGAACAGCTCACCGGACGTGGCGCCGTAGCCGATGACGTTGCCGGCGATGATCTGCTCCTCGGCGGCGAATGGCGCGTCCGCGGCGGGACGCACGACGAGGCGTCCGCCCGACAGGCCCTTGCCCAGGTAGTCGTTCGTGTCGCCGGTGAGCCGCAGCGTGACGCCCTTCGGCACGAACGCGCCGAAGCTCTGGCCGCCGGTGCCGATGAAGTCGATCTCGATGGTGTCGTCCGGCAGACCCTCGCCCTTCGTGGCCTTGGTGACGTGGTGGCCCAGCATCGTGCCGACGGTGCGGTCGACATTGCGGACGTCCACCGCGAACCGGACGCGTTCGCCCTTGTCGAGCGCCGGACGCGCCTGCTCGATGAGGGTCACATCCAGCTTGGCGTCGAGACCGTGGTCCTGGGTCGTCGAGTTCTTGAGGGACGCCCCCGGCGCCAGTTCGACGCGGTGCAGGATCGGCGCCAGGTCGAGCCCCTGCGCCTTCCAGTGGTCGATGGCCTCGCGCGTCCGGAGCAGCTCGACGTGACCGACGGCGTCCTCGAGACGGCGGAAGCCCAGGGACGCCAGCAGTTCGCGGACCTCTTCGGCGATGTACTCAAAGAACGTGACGACGAACTCCGGGTCGCCGGTGAACTTCTCGCGCAGCTCGGGGTTCTGCGTGGCGACGCCGACCGGGCAGGTGTCGAGGTGGCAGGCCCGCATCATGATGCAGCCCGACACGACCAGCGGTGCGGTGGCGAAGCCGAACTCCTCGGCCCCGAGCAGCGCGCCGATGACGACGTCGCGTCCGGTCTTGAGCTGGCCGTCGACCTGCACGACCACGCGTTCGCGCAGCCCGTTGAGCAGGAGCGTCTGCTGCGTCTCGGCGAGGCCGAGCTCCCAGGGCCCGCCGGCGTGCTTGACGGACGTGAGGGGCGCGGCGCCGGTGCCACCGTCGTGGCCGGAGATCAGCACCACGTCGGCCTTGGCCTTGCTGACGCCGGCGGCGACCGTGCCGACGCCCACCTCGGCGACCAGCTTCACGTGGATGCGGGCCACCGGGTTCGCGCACTTCAGGTCGTGGATCAGCTGCTTGAGATCCTCGATCGAGTAGATGTCGTGGTGCGGCGGCGGGCTGATCAGGCCGACGCCCGGCGTGGAGTGCCGGGTCGAGGCGATCCAGGGGTAGACCTTCTGGCCGGGCAGCTGGCCACCCTCGCCGGGCTTGGCGCCCTGGGCCATCTTGATCTGGATGTCGTCGGCGTTCGTCAGGTAGTCGCTCGTGACGCCGAAGCGTCCGGACGCCACCTGCTTGATCGCCGAGCGGCGCTCGGGGTCGTAGAGGCGCTCGCGGTCCTCGCCGCCCTCGCCGGTGTTCGACTTGGCACCCAGCTTGTTCATCGCACGCGCCAGCGTCTCGTGGGCCTCGCGGCTGATCGAGCCGTAGCTCATGGCACCCGTCGAGAACCGCTTGACGATCGCGCTGATCGGCTCGACCTCGTCGATGCTGATCGGCTCGCGGGCGTCCGTGTCGAACTCCAGCAGGCCGCGCAGCGTCATCAGGCGCTTGGCCTGGTCGTTCACGCCTTGGGTGTACTGGCGGAAGATGTCGAACCGCTTCGTGCGCGTCGCGTGCTGCAGCCGGAAGACCGTGTCGGGATCGAACAGGTGCGGCGGGCCCTCGCGGCGCCACTTGTACTCGCCGCCGACGTCGAGCGTGCGGTGGGCCACCGTCCGGTGGTCGGACGGATGCGCCCACGAGTGCCGCTGCCGGATCTCCTCGGCGATCTCGGTGACCCCGATGCCCTCGATCCGGGACGCCGTGCCCGTGAAGTACTTGCCCACGAAGTCGCTGGACAGGCCCACGGCCTCGAAGATCATCGAGCCCGTGTAGGACGCCAGCGTCGAGACGCCCATCTTGCTCATGACCTTCAACACGCCCTTGCCGAGCGCCTTGCGGACGTTGTAGATCGCCTTCTCGGGGGTCACCGTGAGGTACAGCTCGTTGCGGGCCAGGTCCTCGGCGGTCTCGAAGACCAGGTAGGGGTTGACGGCCGCAGCGCCGTAGGCGATCAGGAGCGCCATGTGGTGCACCTCGCGGACGTCGCCGGCCTCGACGATCAGGCCGACCTGCGTGCGCAGCTTCTCGCGCACCAGGTACTGGTGCACCGCCGCGACCAGCAGCAGCGACGGGATCGGGGCCTCGTCGGTGTTGCTGTGGCGATCGGACAGGATGATCGTCCGCTTGCCGTTCTTGATCGCCTCGCCGACCTCGGTGCAGATCTCGTCCAGGCGGGCTTCCAGGGCCGGGCCGCCGTCGTGCACCTGATAGAGCCCCCGGATGACGTAGCTGTCGAACTCCGGATGGCTGCCGTCGCGGTTGATCCGGACCAGCTTCGCCAGCTCGTCGGAGTCGAGCACGGGGTACGGGATGACGATCTGGTGGCAGGAGTCCGGGCCGGGCTCGAGCAGGTTACTCTCAGGCCCGATCGAGCTCGACAGCGACGTCACCATCTCTTCGCGGATGGCGTCCAGCGGCGGGTTCGTCACCTGCGCGAAGAGCTGGCTGAAGTAGTCGAACAGCAGCCGCGGACGCTCGGAGAGCACCGCCAGCGGGGTGTCGGTGCCCATCGATCCGATCGCCTCGGCGCCGGTCTCGGCCATCGGGGCGATGATCGTCTTCACCTCTTCGTTGGTGTAGCCGAACATCTGGTGGCGGCGCAGCACCGAGCTGTGCGAGTGCACCACGTGGGCGCGCTCGGGCAGGTTCTTCAGGTTCAGGCGTCGGGTCACCCACTCGCCGTACGGCTGCGCCTCGGCCAACTGCTGCTTGATCTCGGTGTCGTCGATGAGGCGATGCTGCTCGAGGTCGACCAGCAGCATGCGACCGGGCTGGAGGCGTCCCTTCTTCACGACCTTGCTCTGCGGAATGTCGAGCACTCCGGCCTCGGACGCGAACACGACGAGTCCGTCGTCGGTCACCCAGAACCGTCCCGGACGCAGGCCGTTGCGGTCGAGCGTGGCCCCGATGAGCGACCCGTCGGTAAAGCAGACGGCCGCCGGGCCGTCCCAGGGCTCGATGACGGACGCGTGGAAGCGGTAGAAGTCGCGCCGCTTGGCGTCCATCTGGCGGTTGTTCTCCCAGGCCTCCGGGATCATCATCATGACCGCGTGCGGCAGGGAGCGTCCGGCCAGGTGCAGCAGTTCGAGCACCTCGTCGAAGGACGCCGAGTCGGAGCCGCCCGGCGTGACCACCGGGAAGGTCCGGGACAGGTCGCCGGGGATCTTGTCGGTGGACAGCAGCGACTCGCGCGCGGCCATCCAGTTGCGGTTGCCCTTGATGGTGTTGATCTCGCCGTTGTGGGCCAGCATCCGGTAGGGGTGCGCCAGCTCCCAGGACGGGAACGTGTTGGTCGAGAAGCGCGAGTGCACCAGCGAGAGGGCGGACTCGCAGCGCTCGTCGGTGAGGTCCGGGAAGACCTCGCGCAGCTGCTGCGTCGTCAGCATTCCCTTGTAGACCAGGGTCCGGGCCGACAGCGAGGCGATGTAGACGGACGCCTCGCTCTGG
>Ga0208823_1002657_pt1 | contig 13221 bp, 17 predicted proteins | sample AD_UKC075_MetaG_FD_184440 | JGI IMG/M metagenome (GOLD analysis project Ga0208823, IMG submission 184440) | Active sludge microbial communities of municipal wastewater-treating anaerobic digesters from USA - AD_UKC075_MetaG (SPAdes) (version 2) | ecosystem: Engineered > Bioreactor > Anaerobic >... | reverse complement strand
TATTCCTGCCTTGTTAATTGCATCTGCTATTGCAGCCAAAGATATTATAAAAGCATCCTGAGTCTGAGTCTTATCTAATTGAACGCTCGACCTGTTGTTTCCTATGCTGTAATAAATACCTTGATATATAAGCAGATTTTGTTTTGTAATAGGCTCTACATCAGATTTTGTAAAGCCCGACTGACAACTAAAACCCTCACTGCTTTTAGTATAAGCATTTCCATTGTCTACTCCTAAGATAATCTTATTCTCCATGAAAATTCCTCCATTTCTTTGATAAATTTAAGTTCGTTATAGTTCTTTTAATAAATCACTTTTTATAATTTCAAGTATTTCTATAATAAAAAAATTGCTCACCTATCAAATTAGGTAAGCATACAAATATATTGTAACGGAGGTATTCAATTCTGATTTAGTAAAATACCTTTTTATTAATGGGCGATTATTTTATATATAATTACTAAATACATTTTCAAGTGTTTTTATCATCTTTTTCCCTATATTCTTTACTCTTCTTTCTTATCACTTATCTATTATATATGTATTTAGTAAATTCCCCAAACCCCTTGATATTACAATGCTTAAATAGATTTTTAAGCGACAAAAAACATATTAGGTAGGAGGTACATGGGCTAAGGATTGATAATGTATTTATTATATAGCCCCTTAACCCTTTCTCCTTTCAAGGATTTCTTTACAAAAATTCTTCTATCAAAATTTGACTTCTCCCTATTCTTCCGTATAATGTGGAAAATCAAATTTGAAAGGATGAATTTTATGAGTGTAAATTTATACATAAAAGATTTTAAAAGTCTAAAAGTTTGGCAAAAAGCAAATGCTCTGGAGCAAGAAATAGGAGAATTGGTTAAAGGGTTTCCAAACTTTGAACAATATAGACTTACAGACCAGTTAGTAAGGGCTGTAAGGAGTATAGGTGCGAATATTGCAGAAGGAAATACCCAATTATTTGTAAAAAAAGAAATAGTTCATGCAAATATAGCACTTGGTAGCGCAGGAGAAGTTAGAAATCATCTTCTTACTGCCTATCAGAATGGCTATATAAATAGAGAACAGTATGATGCTTTAGATGAAAAGTTGATTGAGATTATCAAAATGCTCTATGGTTACATAAAAAGGTTAAAACTGGAGATAGGTAATGATTCAGATTTTAGTGACTCCTAATTATGCTATAACAAGGATTAAGGTTGCTTCTCTTTGAGCCTTAATCCTTTTTTGCCTTATCCCTCCTCCTAACACTCTTATACGCATTTTTTAGCCCTGCAGGTAATGTCCATTTCATTTTCAAGACATACTTATCATGCCTATGAATGTATTGAAATACATTATCAAGGTTGGTAAATTCCTGTTGGAAATGACAATTTTTATTCTCGAATTTTTTATTTTGATGATAAAGAAGGTATTGTTTCTTTCCTGTCCGTTGTATTATTCACAAATTTAACAATGAATACGCATATATAATATTTTGAACAACTATTGCTTTAAAATTATACTTATTACTTTCACAAACTTCATCCTTGCTAAGAGCATAAGCACTATTACACCTTACCGCCTTCATTAATCATCACCCCGTTATTAACTATTGTATCGGACCAAAAGAGCATGACAAGAGTTCAGTTATAAAATAAACTTTTCCATGTTAAATTCAATAAATTAGCAAAGAAATGTGGTATTATATCTACATAGAATACCGTAAAATGGGTATGGAGGCTAAGATATGCCTAAAACAAAAATGGTAGACTTTGAAGAGTTTTTGCAGATGGATAAAGAAAACAAACATAGACTAGAGTATTTTGATGGTGAAGTAGTTTACCTTGAATCTCCGTCAGTAAAACATCAACAGGTTTTATTAAACATTGCTGCAGAATTCCGAAACTATTTCAAAGGCAAATCTTGTGAGGTATTCATCTCCCCACTGGATGTCTGGTTAACAAATAAAGAAAAAACTGCTAAAGTAAAAGTTCAACCTGATTTAATGGTCATTTGTGATAAAACTGGATTAATGGAAAACGCATATGAGGGTGTACCAGTCCTAGTTATTGAAATAATTTCCACTTCTAATCAAACCCATGACAGAATAAGAAAATACAGTACTTATATGGAATTTGGCATAAATGAATATTGGATGGTAAATCCAGAACTTAAAACAGTTGAGGTATATGTATTAGAAGAAAATGAGTACAAGCAGGCTGCTATTTACAAAGGTAGTGATTGTGCTGCATCTCAAACTTTTAATGAACTTAAGATTTGCTTAGAAGAAATTTTCCCAAGTAATAATAACTAATCCATCCGTCATACTTAAGTGTTATTTACCAACTATCCAAATAATTCATCTCACTTAAGTATCCAAATTCTTGTGGAAAGAATCCTTTATCAACGTATACATCAAAATAAATATTAAAGACGCTTTGCTATAAAGCATGATTATAGTCTCATTTATCGACTAATAATCTTTTAATACATTAATTCATTAACTAATATGAAACTCCCGTAATGTACCTTAAATGCCCTCAAATAGGGATAAGTTTTGAGGATTAATGATTTTGGATAACAATGTTGTTATATCCCATAGTGAATTAAATACTTGTTTCCTGTTATAGCCTCAGTTATTTTTTCAGTGAGAAGTTGAAGTTCTTTTGCCTTGAAGTGATTATTTGCCTTTATAATAATATCCTTGAATTGTTTGAGGGATTCTGGAGGGATAAGCGTTACACCGCAATAATCTAATCCAGTACCTGGCTGCGATGTAACCTGAAAATATGTCTTTATTGTCATTAATTCGTCATTAAACTTTATAATTAATTCTTCAATTATATCGTCACTGATAGAAATACAATTATATTTTTCAGGTTCATAATCACTATACCATTTGTTTTCTTCAAAGGAATCTATTATTCCAAACTCATGTTTTGCCACGGTATCACCTCTACTTAAATACATTTATACAATATTTTTTAAATGCTATCCTGCTCCCTAACTCTATTAACTGCCCAGACATTTCCACTCCTGCTTGTTTTACCTGTTTAAAAGTAAACAGCGCCTTTAGGACAACTTTTCACACATTCCATGCATAAAATGCACTCTGTTCCATTTTCCCTGCTTCTTTTGCTATCTAAAATATCTACATTCATGGGACATACTTTTTTGCATTTCCCGCAAGAAATACACTTTTTGCTGTCTGCTTTTACCCTGAGCAGTGAAAAATAACTTGCTGGTTTTAAAAATACAGTTATTGGACATATGTATTTACAAAAAGCCCTGTTGTCTTTCAGTATGAAAGCCATTATTATTCCAACTGCATAGTATATGATATTCCCCGCAATAAAACTCCAAAACATCACAACTTCAATGTCAGGATTATTTAATAGAAACAAAACGCCTACAAATAGTATAGAACCTGAAAACATGATATACCGTATAAAGGAAAGTTTTTTTATGCGTGGTTTTTCAGGCATCCTATAAGGCAACAAATCTAAAACCGCAGCCGTCCAGCAGGCATATCCGCACCATCCTCTTCCAAATAACAGCGGGCCAATAATTTTGGCTACTGCATAATGTATTACTGCTGCTTGAAATACCCCCATAAACAAGTAGTACCAAAAACCTTCAATCTGCATATTCTCACGGCATATAAGCCCAAGATAGACAAGCATATATAATCCCACGCCAAACTGCACAACCTGTCTTGAATATTTGTATTTTTTTATCAGCAAGAAGATACCTAAAGACACAAGAAAGCCTATATACATGAAATTAAAGAGATAGAACACATTATCAAACCAAATCCACAAGCCAATTGATATGCAAATAAATATCATAAGTATGTATATAGGTATTTTAAATTTTCTCAACCTGTCCACCCCCACGATACATCTTTTCCATTTCCCCTTCTAACCTGTTCACTGCTAAAAAGCAAAATTAACTGTTCCTTCTAGCACTGACTCACTAATAAAAATTATATTAAATAAATGTTAATCTTTATTATATTATCCAATCCACACTTGATAGTGCTATTTCATAAGTATGTTTAACATCTTCTGCGTATTGTTTAAGAAACTTCTCATTACCTGGTAATGTTCCGTTTCTTCATATTTGACCACTTTAATACCTTCTTTTATTTCATATATAATTGCATCTGGATATGCCATTAAAACAGGGGAATGTGTTGCTATTATAAACTGTGAGTCCTTCCTAACCAACTGATGAATCCTGCTAATCATCGACATTTGCCTTGTAGGTGACAATGCTGCCTCAGGCTCATCTAATATGTAAAGCCCGTTTCCCCTAAACCTGTTCATAAATACGGCAAAAAAGGATTCTCCGTGGGACTGCTCATGAAGTGAATGTCCACCATACGAGTCAATAATTCTTGCACCTCCCCCGCTTTTATCCAGTTCTTCAATTGCGGTTGCAAGATTATAGAAACTTTCTGCACGCAGAAAAAACCCGTCTTTAGGTCTTCTGATTCCTTTAATTATCCTGATATAATTATATAATTCAGAATGAGACGCTCTTGATGAAAAGTGGAAATTCCTGGTCCCACCTTCAGGATTAAACCCGCAGGCTGCGGCAACAGCCTCTAAAATGGTTGACTTTCCTGTTCCATTCTCTCCAACAATAAATGTCACTTTAGGGTGCAGGTCAAGAATTGATAATCCCCGAATAACTGGCAGAGAGAATGGATATTTTTCAAAAGATTCCACCCTTTTTCTGTCAAGTTCTATTTGCCTTATAAATTGGTTATTCTCTAACATTTCTAATATCAGCGCCCCCGTTATCCCAAAACACTTTCTCTTCTGCTTCACATCTTAATTGATAGAAATAACGCACAAGTTTACTTTTATTTTCAATGGAATTTTTAATGGTACTAAGAGTTCTTTTTCCTACTCTTCTATCAATTAGTGCCAATACATTGATAATTGCATTATCCGATTCCAATGACTCTTCAATAGGAGAATTCAAGAATTTTTCTACAGCCTCAAATAAGTCGTATTGTGCGAAGATATCTTGTCTTTCTACTTCTTTATGTACCATATCATTGATACTTCTATTTCTGGCTACTTCTGATAATATTTTTTCAGGAAAGCCTTCCCTTCTTAACAATTCATATATCCTGTTTTGTTTAAAATCATCTTGTTTAAAAATATCTTCATTATTGTTCTTTAATTTTTTTTCTGCATTTAATACGGCAATTTCCTTCTTGATAGTACACATATTTATAACTTCTTTCCCATCTACCGTTATATATGCCCTGCCTATCTGGTCATGAGCCTTTCTATAATTTGTTACCCAAAATTCTACCCTGCCTCTTAAGCAAGGGCAAATAAAATCCTCTACTTGTTTCTTTAATTTACTCCATCTCATACTTATCCTCCATAACTTTTATATCTCTTATATGAAGCCTGCATTCCCTTGCCATATCTTTATAAATATTTAACCCATCACTGTCCACAAAGAACATTGGAAAAGATAAATCAAAATTGCCACAGATACACACAGGAACTTGTATGAAATGAAATATAGCAAAGATTAATTCCCTCGTTGATAATTTGGTTAATAAAGTTATGATTTCTTCATCTTCCACTAAAAACATATGTGAATCACCGTTTAAATATCTAATCTGGTCAATAAAGAGTAATTTATCTTTATAGTCCAGACAGAATAAAATATTTAGCACCTCAACGCTGCTTAATTCATTTAGGTTAAGTTCTACAACAACTGGCTGGCTTTTATTCATTTTATAAACTGCTTGCATAAATTCTACAAATCTATCTTCGTATTTAAGATTATGTTCTTCAAAGGAATTCATTAATTTATCTGCTTCTTCAGAAGTTAAACAGTGGTCATACACATCTAAAAATCCATAAGTATATTTCTTAAAACAGCCTTCTATTTCTTCATGATTTACAGGTATTTTTCTTATTCCATTAAATTCATCTTTCGTTATTGATTTTAATAGTTTCATTTTTTATACCTTCCTTCTCTATTCTATATCTTCATCTTTCTTACTGCATTTTTCTTCCAGCAGCCACGGCAGCACAACTTCAAATTCCAGTTGAATGACTGGCTTTGGAAAATCTTCTGGTACAAGGTCTAATTCATCAGTGAATGTAAACTTCATATTATCAACTCTTATAATATTTAAATCATCCCATTTTTTTGCTTTCTTACTAGGCTTTTTAATGATTTCTCCTACCAAATGATAGAATCCCATATATAAATGCTCATCAGTATCCGTTTCAAACTCCATAAATTCCCCTTCTTTTTGAGGGTCAATCCCTAACATTGTATAAAAGTCCAGCACTTCTTGCGAAAAAGTTTTACAATTCTTTATATAATTCTTACAGTAATCACAGTCACAGCCTTCTTCAACTGTTATGCTGTCATAGTATTCTTTTGTTTTTTCAACATCTATTTTAAGTACCCAGTCTTGCAAACAAACGGTCTTCATCATAATATTTATTCCTTTCAAGTTCCTTTGTTTTTATTAATTTTTATACATTGCATTCTTCTTTTATAATCCGCCAATTATATAGGACAACACATCAAATTTACTGAGTAATACTGATGTTAATATTGTAAATATCAATACCTTTAAATATTGATATTTGTTTTTCGGTAAAATGCAAAACAGTATGATAGCAGCAATCAAATAAAATCCTGAAACTGGGGAAAATGTATAAAGAAAGTTATACCCTTCTGAAACCAGCAGCCCAATAGGAAGAGCAGCACACAGTGCTGCAAACCATCCACTCCCCCTGCTAAACCAGACAGCATATGCAGCCATCGGAGATATTAAGGCAATTAATCCCCAACGAACAAAATAATATACTGGAAAGAAGTTAAATAACTTCATTGAATATATGTAATAAGCCAGAAGCATTCCCGCAAAAAAGGTAAAAACATGAATTGCCCCTGCTCTGGGTGTTCTGCTCCATGCAGCAATAATAGTGGCAATAAAAACCCATATTCCAATTCTGGAACTTATATTGCTAATTATGTTAATTAAACTGCCAATTGCACCATTAGAAGGTATAGTATCAACATATTTTGCCAGGAATCCAGAAAAGATTCCTAAAATAAAAAATAATATAATTCGGATTGCTTTTTCCTTGATATTTGGCATGGCATCATTCCCCATTATACTAAAAGTAAGAACTTATGAATTAACATTTTGATAATATGTAAGTTTATCCATTATATGCTCTGGACAGTCAATAATATCGTCATCAATACAAAATCGCACCTCTACTTTCATCTATATCCTCCATTTCCTATTTTATATTCTTGTTTTATATATCTTATCGTAGTAGTTTTTAAAAGCCAGAACATCATCATAAAATTCTGTTTTAAACACCAAAATGCTTACTGCTGTAATAATTATGGCTGGGGCAACTAAATATAAAGCGCCGCCAAAAGCATCTAAAATATTTAGCATGCGCAGCAGTCACAAAACCAAATAAGCAGGCAGTAAACCAAAGATAAAAATATAAACTCCTGAAAGTAAAAACATTGTTATTTTAAATGCTATCCTGTTGCCTTTATAGTACAAAAATATGTTAAATAGAATTATTCCGCTAATAAATGTTTTTCCCGTTAATCCTTTAATGCCGTTAGATACTAAACTTATAGCAATATCTGCAAGTAAAAGAAAAATTAAAATAATTATACCTGTATTTACGATTTTCCTGCCCCTGTTAACCTGTTCACTGCTAAAAAGCAAAATTATCTACCCCCTCTAATAAACTAATTGGAGAATTACTTAACCCCATATTACCATATATAACCAATAAATCTTAAAAAACTTCCAGCATTTTATTATTTGACATTTAACGATAAATAAAATGCTTTCAATTCATCCTTGATATCCTGTGATAAATAATGCCATCTTATATTTCGTATGGCACCTTCCAAGGCATACAACCTGTTTATGCAAGCACTACTATCAATAGTTCTAATCCGCAGAAATGCTTCTTTACTTCCTAATTCTATTAACTGTCCAGGCGTTTCCACTCCTGCTTTTTTTAATTGCTTTTCCAATTCTTTGCCTATGTTTGGCATATCACTTAATTTAGTCATTTCGCCTATCTCCTTTACTGAAATGCATTTTAAGCATAACTTTATATTTTATAGAAAACCTTTTTTATTGCTTATTTATAAGTTCTTTCAATTTAGTTCTTCCTTATCTTGTGGCGGCATAAAATTTTACATTGATATTAACTATTTGCATTTTCTGAATACTCACTATTTGCTGTGAGCCAAAATCATGAGGAAATGAACTTTCTCATAAATATAGACTCCTATCGTTACAGATATGATGTCTGCCATAGTTCTTATGATTAAATCAGCAATATCTGATTCGAACACCAAAGTAATGAAAAAATTGAAAAGAAAAAGGTTAATTCCGAAGACCATAATGCCAAAAAATAGTGATTTCACTATGGGAGATTCTATCTTAATGCCTTGTCCGAGAAATAAATACAAAACCCCTATCCAGATGCCTGATGCGACTGCCCATATCATTGTTCCTAACGGATTGGCAGTAAAAGAGGAATAAATATGAACTATACTATAACAAAATACCCTCAGTACCAGGAAACATACAGGTATTGCCATTAACGGTACAATGTTAAAATTAATGTATACTTTCCCTGACAATTGGGAATCTACAGCAACGAATTTTCCTAACAGCAATCCTAAAAATACAAGTGATATTCCATCCACTATTGGATAAGCAAAAAGTTCGGTCAGTGATGTGCTTGAAACGTGAGGTAAAGGCTCAAATAAGTATATACCCCACATCATGCAGAATAATAAACCGAACATTAAACCTTTTTTAATCTTTGTTCCTGGTAGACGACCCTGTATTATGACGAATACTACCGCTAATAAAAAATAGGTTATTAGTGCATAAATCGTAAAAGAGGGGATTAATAATCCTGCTTTGACGATTGCACTCGGAGGAAAAGGATTACTACCGCTTGAAGGGATAAAAGCCTGCAGTATCAATCTAAATATTGTTGCTGATAATGCTACTAAAAATAGCGTCAACCATCTTTTCTTGTTAATTTCAAAAAGCATTGATTTCATAGAGTTTGACCTCCAGTTTAAATTTTAAATCTATTACGAGGTAATAGCACCTTTTTTCATCAGGTCCCTCTTGAAATTATATCATCAGGTTTGAAGCATTTTCCATCCACTGCCTATAAAATAGATTGAAAATGCTATAATAAATATGCCTAACAACAAAATAATCCAGCGATATACAGTATCACTTATCAGTTTCTTTCCTCTGGAAAATGCTGTGGAAATTGCTGAATACCATACAAAGTCCGATAAAATATGTCCTATAAAAAAGAACAAAACACCAATTAACCCTGAAGTATAAGACTGGCGTATTGATTCCATCCCTGTTGACGCCCACCAGAGAATGAAGTAAGGATTAGTAGCGCTTACAAGTGCTCCCGCCAATACAAGATTTCTCATCCCTGCACTACTACTTCTTCTTTGATTCTCTAATGAAACCGACTTATTTATACCAGACTTTATCATTCCATACCCCATCCATGCAAGAAAAGCACCGCCAAATAGTCCGATAAATCCTGCAACTGTCGGATTAGAAAAGAAATCTTTAAGTCCGAATGTCATGATGATAATTAATATAAGTTCCAGGATTCCATGCCCTAACACTGTTAAAGGGCCTGCTGTCCACCCTTTTTTAAGGCTGCCATCAATCGTGACTCCCAACATAGGCCCAAGCATCATTGCTCCTGAAAAGCCTATTAAAAAAGCACTGATGAAAATTCCCCACAAAACCATGTTAATTAGCCTCTCTTAATAAAATGTAAAACCTTAATCCTTACTTTATCATCTTCAACATGTTATTGACTTCATCTATGCTACATTCTTCAGGGTCAAAAGAGCCTCCCACCCATTCAAGCATAGATTCATGCTCTGGATGCTATGGGTCCTAGATTGCTTTAAGAAAATCCTCATATCCCCACGGCCACCTATATCTTCAGGAGGACAGTTTCTTTTACCGCCGATACATACTGGATATTTAACGCCTTCTTCTAGGTCAAGCACCTTCTCAACAATAATGTCATGTCTCCTTTATTTGTTATTTATGCACTTCTATTTTATCATTTCTATGTGTTCTGTAACAGTAAAAACAATATTTTATTATCTATCCAAATACCTTACTATAAATATTACATCCATGCTCTGATGTAAACAAAAAATCATGGCTCCAATAAAGTTTCTACTCTATTTTCACCATGATTTTTAACAAGACTTTTTATTCATTACACAAGTTTTTTGGGTATACGGCAAAAATATCATCTAAAATCTATGGCCTTAACAGGACATTTATCAATTATCGCTTTCAATTCATTTATTTGTGTATCATTAAGTGTAGACTCTTTCCATTTTGCTTTCTTATCTATTACCTTAAAATGCTGAGGCATTAATTTTTCACATAGTCCACATCCAATACAATACTGCTCCTTAATATCAATACCAGTTGCTTTGCTTAAACTTTTCTCTTCTCCAATAGGAATGTCTTCCTTTTTTACAAATACAGTCATTAAATATGATATTATCAGTATGGACATTACTGTCAATATCCATCTTAGCCCCATAAAATTCGGCCCTAAGAATTTTGCTTCATTGGCAAGCATGGGTACTTTTATTACTGCCCATGCACTTAATATAATAACTACATTTGCGATGCTGGCACCTTTCTTTAAAAGCATTTTGCAGATTGGGAATGCTGCATAAATAGGTCCTGCTGAAAAACTGCCCAATAAGAATGAGAATATACTCCCCTTTATTCCTGCTTTCTCCCCAAATCCATTCATGATTACTTCTTTAGGAACCCATGCTTCAATAATTGATGTAAGTATAAAAATCACAGGCATAATTTCAAGCATTTCTATAATATAATACATGCTGTTTTTGACAGATAAATAAGCCTTATCGGGCATTGCCATAAATAGAAAAACATATGCCAGAGATACTGCTGTCAGTAGTTTGTTCTTTTTAATTATTTCAATCATTTTACATAATCACTCCCATCGTAAGTGCTATTATAAGTGCAAACACAAAACTAAGAGCATTACGGATAGCAGCAAATTTCAAACCAAATTCTTGTTTTTCCAATGGAAATGTCACTACTCCAACCATTGTTAAAGTAGTTAAGAATGCAACGGCAGGGATAATGCTTGCACCTGCATCTACAAAAGAACCTACAAGAGGAAATGCTACAAAGGCTGGAATCAATGTAATACTGCCTACTAAGGCAGAAATAACTGTTGAAATAAACACATTGGATTCTCCCAAAACATTTTTTATAACTTCAGGCGGTATGAAAGTCAAAATCAATCCTATAAGAAATAATATACCTGCAATCTCTCCAATCATATTTTTCATCATACTTCTTGCCATTTTCATAGAATTAAATGTCTTTTGCTTGTTTTTAACAAGGGATGCGATAAACGCAGCCCCTGTTATTCCCCATAACGATACTGTAAAAACGTCCACCCCTCATCACTCCTTCTCTTTGTAGTTCTTAGGATTAGGCGACTTTACCACAAAGAATTCCAATACTTCTTCATCCTGATTATAAACATTCATTTTTGTTTTGTACGGTATATTAATAATATCTCCTTTAGTATAATGATGAGGTTCTTGTTCATTTAACCGCAAAGTCATTTTCCCCCGTACAATTATCATATACACGTTGGAATTGGAATAGTGTTCAGGAAGATTTGTACCTTTTATAAGAATCATATGATTCAGGTGAATATTCTCATCATCCACAATCCTTTCAATTATTTTGTCATCTGCAAGACTGTATACATATTTTTTCTCCAGCATAAAAACTCTCCTTTCATTATGTATGAATCTATATTATAATAAATCACAGCGGCATACAGTTACCACGGTAACTAATTTTAAAAAAGGTGATATTTATGAACATAAAAAACTATCTGGACATTTTAAAACTAACAGGGTTATTTGACGAATTTTCTGCTAAAGAACTGCTTAATCTTTTTAAAACGCATAATTATATTATCTCTAAATACAACAAAGGCAGCATTATCCATTTTGAAAGTGAGAAATGCAATTACTGGGATATTATTTTAAAAGGCCAGGTATTTGTTCAAAAGATTGATGAAAAGGGAAATGTGTTAACTGTTGCAGAATTTAAAATCGGAGATAACATAGGTGGCAACCTATTGTTTTCAAAGTATCCTTATTATCCCATGAGTGTGATAGCAAAATCAGATACTGAAATTTTACATATCCCTAAAGATTTTGTATTGCAACTTTGTCAGACTAGCCAGGATTTCTTAGTTAAGTTTTTAACCTGTATATCAGATAAAACTGCTATCTTAACAAGCAAAATTAAGTCAATCTCCATGAAATCTATAAGGGAGTCTATTATTGAATTCTTAAATTATGAGTATTACACTCAAAAAAGTAAAGAAATAAAACTTAATATGACAAAAAAGGAATTGGCCGAAAGGTTAGGTATTCAAAGAACTTCTCTTTCCCGTGAACTCAATAAGATGAAAAAAGATGGGCTCATCGATTATGACGCCCATTCTATTACTATCTGTGATTTTGATATTATTCGCAAACCCTGAGCAATGAATAGGGAACCCGTATTGAGTTCCCTTTAATCTATTATTATCAGCAATTAAACGCCTTTCATAATTATTGCAGGTCCGTAATAATTATCTGCAGCAATCCCTATCTTCTGCACCCGCCATTCAATCAATTCCTGCCTGAAACAATCTTTTTCTACTAAATCTATGGCTTCTTTTTCTGAATCAGAAACAACTATATACTTAATTGGCGACTCTGGAATTTTCTCTTCCATCTGATATATGTATAATCTGGGATTTACATATTTTTTAGTACCTATTATTCTCTCTATATTCTTTTCAAATTCTGTCAGGCTATCATCTATCAAAACATGTCCGTAATAGTGGTTAATTTCTTTAGTTTCTCCATCTGAATATTTTATTGTGGTAATACAAGAAGGCTGGTCGGTAATAAACTCATCACCTGGCTCATATATAAAAGACTTAAACCCAAAATCCTCAATCAAGTCATTTAACTGTTTCACTTTTCTCATTGATATTTTCCAGTGATGCTCACCACTTTTATATACAAACATTTCCCCATAATAGTTTA
>Ga0208823_1002647_pt1 | contig 13238 bp, 14 predicted proteins | sample AD_UKC075_MetaG_FD_184440 | JGI IMG/M metagenome (GOLD analysis project Ga0208823, IMG submission 184440) | Active sludge microbial communities of municipal wastewater-treating anaerobic digesters from USA - AD_UKC075_MetaG (SPAdes) (version 2) | ecosystem: Engineered > Bioreactor > Anaerobic >... | reverse complement strand
CAAGTGGATGAGGGCAGGTTACGGCGAAAAGTTAAGACAATTTTTCACTCAGTACAATCCAAAAGTGCTTATAGACTTAGGACCAGATGTTTTTGAAAGTGCAACTGTCGATACATGCATAGTAATTATTCAAAGAGCAACAAATGAGAAAAGAACAAGAGCTGTAACGATCACAGGGAATAATAGAGACCATTTAAACATAGTTCAAGAACTGAAAGAAAACGGCGTTGTGCTAACGAATCTGACAAAGAATGAATGGTCCATTGTCAGCGATGCTGAACAGCGATTAAAAGAGAAAATCGAACGAATTGGGAAGCCATTGAAAGATTGGGATGTAAGAATTTATCGTGGAGTATTGACTGGACTTAACGAAGCATTCATCATAGACAGCGCAAAACGTGAGGAAATACTTAGAAATTGCAGGGATGAGGAAGAAAGAAAGAGGACGGAGGAAATTATAAAACCAATCCTACGTGGAAGAGACATAAAACGGTACTATTATGAATGGGCAGGACTTTGGGTGATTAATATTCCTGCAGGATGGACTAATGATAACAGGGGAAATGAGAATCCAGATGTCTTTGTCAAAAATGCAATTCCATCTTTAATGAGTTATTTGAGAAGATTTGAAGCAATGGCTACGAAGCGTGATGACCAGGGAGATTTCTGGTGGGAGTTACGTCCTTGTTCATATTATATGGAGTTTGAGAAGGAAAAAGTAGTGTGGGGAAACATATCCTACGACAGTCAGTTCGCGATCGCTGATCACAGTGTTGTAATAAACGCGCCAGCAAACTTCTTAGTATCTGATCATGAAAGCATAAAGTACCTTTGTGGTGCTATGAATTCAAGAGTATTTGACATGGAGTTTAAAAGAATTGGCATCTTCTTGGGAAATGCCTATGAATGGAAAAAACAATATGTTGAGAAAGTTAGGATTCCACCTGTTACTCAAGATAACTTGGAAACAGTTCATCAGATAGAATCCTTAGTCGGCAAAATCATATCGATCAAGAAACAAAATCCGCAAGAGGATACGAGTGCTTACGAACGTGAAATAGATCAGTTAGTTTACAAACTCTACGAATTAACTGATAAGGAAATAGGGATAATCGAGGAGGGCATGAGATAAATTTTGGTATCAAGCTGTTCCCATCTCAAAGAGTAAGTAAGAAGCGACGGTGAAGCATGGCTTTAGTATCAGTGAAATCGATGTTATGCAGCTACTGATAAGGGGGAAGGGAATATGAAGATAGCAAGGTTCGAAGAAATTAGAGACTTTGGCATCTTCTCTGATTCTATTTGTGATTCCAAGGTCAATAATTTTAAAAAGTACAATTTTATTTATGGATGGAACTACTCGGGAAAAACAACCTTGTCAAGACTCTTTAGATGCTTAGAAAACAAGCGTATTCACCCGGACTTTCCAAATGTTCGATTCAAGTTAAAAACAGATAGTGACCCAATAACTGAGAGAAATATTGAAGAAGAGTATGAAGAAGAGTATAATGTTCGGGTATTTAATGAAGATTTCATTGAAGAGAATTTTAAATGGCATAGTGAAGAGCATCAAATTGAATCTATCTTAATCTTAGGTAAGGAATCTAACGAACTTCATATTCACCCCATGAAGGATTTGGAGGGAAATTAGGAGAGTGATAAAATTCATCTTAGAGGGGTGAGTCGTATGCAGAGCAGGAAAGAGTATTCTCCAGAGTTCAAACTTACTGTCGTCAAGGAATATCTTAACGGTGATAAGTCACAAGCGCAGATTTGTGAGAAATATTCAATCTCTCCCAGCATATTCTTCAGATGGTTGAAGAATTACAAGGAATCAGGATACGATGATTCAGTATTCAATGTCAGCAGAGGAAGGCCGGGATCAATCATATCAGATTATTCAAAGATACCGCCATTCATCTTTGAATCGGCAGGTGTTCGGAGAGACGATTCAACCAATCCGAACGACACAATTGCCTTGAAACGGAAACTTGAATACTACGAGAAGATACTGCTCGAGAAGGAAGTACAATTGAGGATAGCATTAGACCAAATAGAGTTATTAAAAAAAACAAACAGCAAGAAAGAGAATCAACAAAAGTAAAATCGACAAATGTTGGAGAATTGTTAATAAGTTTGAAGTACAAGAGAATTGGAGTATGCCTAAGATATCTTTTAGGGAAGTTTCAAATGAGTTCAAGCACATTTTACGCAACAACACGAACGTTCTTTTCAATAGATTGGATAAAGGGAAAGAGCAAAAGAAGATGCAAAGGCTACTCAACAAAGGTAACAGGGGAAACAATCAGCGACGAAGAAATAGAGGGACTTTTAGTTACGATATACGAGAATGAGAACTGTAATGATCCAGAATACTACATCAAGACACTTGGAGACAAGAAACTCTCGAAAGTACTGAAGAGAAGATACGGAATAATAGTAAATCACAAGAAAATATACAGAATGAGGAAAGAACTCGGACTAATACGTAAGTACAAGAAACATGCAAAACATCCAAAGAAAAGGCCAAAGGATCATGAAATAGGAGAGACAAATAGATATTGGGAAGCAGACATTAAATTCATACCGACAAAGAAAGACGGATACGTACCGATGCTTGACATAATAGACGTGAGAGACAAAACGATAGTAGGGACACATTTGGGACAGAAGAGCAAATCGAAGAACTTCATAGAATGCATAGAAAGAGCGATAGAATACAGGAAAGTAGATACGAAGAAACTGACGATAAGGACAGACAATGGGCCACAATTCAAATCAAAAGCAACGGAAGGATACCTGGAAGAAATGGGAATAGAGCATGAATTTGGATACAAGAACAATCCAAACAGCCAAGCATACATAGAGTCACATCATTCAGTAGTAGAGAGAGAATTCGTACAAATGAATGAATTTGAGTACATAGAAGACGTATACAATGCATACAAAGCATACATATACTTCTACCAAGAGATAAGGCCGCACGGATCATTAGGATATATGACACCGAGCGAATATGATGAACTATTAAACGAGCAAGAAAGTAGGAAAGGCGCAATTAACAGAGTGGTGGTTGTGAAAAAATGAGACTCGCTTAATTATTCTCCAAAAACAGGGGGTTTAACCGCAAAGCGACGTTGTTTACGAAGTTAACGATAAGGTTAATTGGGCAGGAGTTAACATACTTGATAGGGATGCTGAAGAAACAACCGAAGCTATACACAGTTCTGTTCACTTAGATTTTACATTGGCCAGGGTGTGATATAATATTTATAAATTTATAGTTTGTACCGTACCTTGGAGGAATTGAAATGAACAAGTAAGGAACTAGATGTAATACTTTCTATCTTTGAAAAGCAAAAAAGATTCATCAGCATTGAGGAAGGAAACAGAGCGGAAAGAGAAAGGGAGGAGAGCAAATTTTATAATCTACACATTATTGCACGTTTTCACTAAATTAGTTAACAGTATCTATAAATTAGAGGAGGGGAAATCATGAGTGGAACAACTATTGCATCACTAATTGTAATAGGAATTATTCTATTACTAGCCTTCCTGCTAACTAGAAAAAGATCCGATGATGGACAAGATGAACATATAGAACAATCAAACGAACAAAGTGTTGATAAACCTGCATACGTAACACCAGTAGAAGATGGTACAGTGAGACGATCAAATGAACAAGTTTTTGAGCAATCGGACAATATTGATAGACAGGATGAGCGTGTAATTAAAGTAGTATTTGATCAGCCACTAAATACATTGATTAAATTACTAATAATTGTAACGAGTATATCATTAGTGCTCCTAATAATATCGATTGTAGCGAGTTTAGTAATGTGGCCAAAATTGATTCACTATATCACAGAGCTTGAAAATCTGCGTAGATAATACATTATGCTTTACAGTGTATTTGAACCGTACCTTGGAGGAATTGAAATAACCACGGGTGACGCTCCATTTTACTGCGTAGTGGCAGCGTTTGTACCGTACCTTGGAGGAATTGAAATGAACAAGTAAGGAACCAGATGTAATACTTTCTATCTTTGAAAAGCAAAAAAGATTCATCAGAATTGAGTGAGAAAGCAGAGCGGAAAGAGAAAGGGAGGAGAGCAAATTTTATAATCTACACATTATTGCACATTTTTCACTAAATTAGCTAGTATCGGAACTTAAGAATGGAAAAGATGTGGAAAAAATGTCTGAGTCAAGTAATGATTTAATGTATCAAAACTTCAGAATATATAATCATTTGGTTCACCCTTTTTAATCCCGTACGTTTCTTTCCTGAGAATTTTACTTGATTCAAATACGTACCACGTTATGCTATCCTCTTCTTCATCAACTATCCTCTTGACCTCTTGTTTTAATATCTCGAGCTTAGATATGGTGATCTCACCTTCAAGTAAGGAATTTTGTACCCACGTAAGGTATTGCCTTGCCTTTTTAAGTACCTTTGCCACTCTCTTTTCATTGACATCATAAGCCATAATAACGTACATCTTACCACCTCATAAGAAATGGAGTGTATTCTTTTTCCTCGAGTAAGTGCTTTAAGACCTTGTACGCTTCTTGTTTTATCAAGCTTCGATAGCTCACATTTCTTTTCAAAGATTTGTGCATTATCGTTGTGTTTAGATGGTCCTCGTAGTCTTGAATAAATATCTTCTTTCCATCATCATTTAAATGTATGCCACCTTCTACCTTCTTGAAATGCTTCTCATTGATCATCCTTTTATTGACAAGGTTGAAGATCGTTCTATCAACTATAACAGGCTTGAATATCTCCGCAATATCTAAATTCAATGAAAATCTCCTAAAGTTCGTCGAATGCAGATATCCTATCCTTGGATCGAGAGGAGTTTGGTATATGTAAGTCAAGACTGTTGAATACATCAAAGAATTTCCAAAGCTTACAAGCGTATTCATACAGTTCGTTGGAGGTCTTTTCTCACGAGTTCCTATTTTGAAAAGATCGTCTGAAACGACGATATCATCGATAAAACTGTAGTAAACTTCTCTGTAGTTACCTTCTTGTGCCATGAGTTCTTCTATGGAAGTTACGTTATCCAATCGTGCCAAGATTTCCTGTAGCTTTTCTCTGTAAGACCTTGGATTTTGATTCTCGCTTCTTCTTTCATAGTACTCGACTATCTTTAACATGTTTCTCATAGCACCTTCTATGAACTTCTTAGCAAGAATTAACCTTTTCTTCTCGGATAGGTAGTGTTCAACTTGCTTTACAATGGTCATTCCATTCGTATTGTGTTCATACGGATAAAAACTGCCTATGTAAAAACCATGGTAATTATAAAAGTGAATCGGTATATTGTTGCTGGAAACAAACTCCAAAACTCTCTTGTTCAGATCAACTTCACCGAATATCTTTATCTCTGAAACATTTTCCACTGGGAAATACTTTGTCTTCTCATCCTCCTGACTCTTGAAGGCTAAGGTGTTTCCTTTTCTTGAGAGCATACCGCTTTGAAATATATACACCGGCTTCATATCATTCATCACCAGCCCAGCAAAATTCAGAAAAGCCACACTTTGAACACGGCCCTATCCATCTTGGTGGCGGTGGCACGGGCAGTTCTATCAGTTCTTTGAGTCCAGCTATTATCTCTTCTACTTCTTTGTTCGTTTCTTCATCCAACTCCACATTTATCCTTTTTCTTTCATTTGGAAGTAAGATTACACCAGTTGCTTCAACACCCATATCTCTCAATAGCCTTAGATAATAAAGTAGCTGAACTCTTGCCCCCTTAGAAGATTTAGAAGATTTCTTGATCTCGCCAACTATTGTACACTTTCCTTCATTCCACATTAGGTCAATAACTGCACCCGGAAGGTCTATCTCCTTTTCGCCCTTTCCTTCATATGAGTTACTATGGATGAACCTACCCAACTCTATGAAAGGATTATCTTGTTCCGGAACAAATCTTCTAAGTACCAGCCATGCTTCTCTTTTACAAACAGAATAAGCCAAGACAGAATATCCTGTTATGATTCCTTCATCCATATGAGTTCCCAAACACTTCTTCTCTCATGTTGTAAGGAATGAATCCAACTTCCGTGGAGTATATCTCGCCGATTGCAGATTTGGAGATAAGCCAAATACCATTTCCTTTGAACTCAATCTTCTTCTCTTGATCTAAAAAGACCTCATTCACTGCATTTTCCCATTCTTGCATCTCTCTCCTTGGAACTGTAATGGCATACTTTTGAATCTTCTTCCACACATTTCTCTTTGCATCCAGATTTTCCAAGGTATTTTCCATACTCTCAAGTTTGTAAAGCTGTTCAGAAACTGTACCATCTGTATCGACTAAAACAGTATCCTCGTAAGGAATTTCTGATATCAAAGGGTTGAACTTACTCCACTGACCTTTGCATATGTTGTACCATGGTCCTTCTTGGTATTTTTTCTTTCCAAGTTGGTCGTAGTATTTCGAGAGCATTTCCTGAACATCCATTTCAGAGAACTTTCTTCTCTGGATCAGTATTTCTTTCGTTACATCAAGGGAAATATCATCATACACGTACGAAGCATAAGACCTGCCACTTGGATTGTCTTCTCGAACTATCTCAGCAATGTCTATCCTTCCAACTTCGTTCATCATACGCCTATTACACCTTCCAGCAGCTTGAACGATACTGTCGAAAGGTGCCATATCACGGAAAACATAATCGAAATCGAGATCCACACCTGCCTCAATTACTTGGGTAGAAACTAAATTTCTGCGCCTTCCGAGCTTTTCAAGTTCTTTTAACTTCTTGATTCTTTTCATTCTTTCTTCGGGTATAACCCATGCCGATAGAAAGAATAGATTTTCTCCCAAAATATTCCTCAACAAAACATACGATTTCAGTGCTTCTTTTCTCGTATTCAAAATGACTAAAGAAGACCTATTGTGATAAGATGCATTCTCGTCGATAATCACCTTCATATCGTCTAAAGTGATCTTTTCATTGCTCACATTGTATTCGTGTCTATTCCGTGGAAATGAGACCTTAGGGGCAAGCTCTTCACCTTTTGCAATCATAGGTTGAGTGGCAGTCATAAGTATGAAGTGTGTTCCAAGTTTTTCAGATAAGAATTTAAGCGTCTCTCCAAACCCTTGCCAGTATTTTGCTGGTATAGATTGCGGCTCGTCGAGTATAACAACTGCATCTTTCAATCTATGCAAACTCATAGAATCGTTCGCAGCTGGTGAATATAATACCTCCCAAAATTTCGCGAGAGTGGTCACGATGAGTGGATCTTTGAAATACCTGAAGGAGATTATAAATCTCTCCAGTGTAGTTAGGTCCTCTGTTTCACGCTCCATGCTTACTAAATGATGGTCCTCTTGCACTTTGTCACAAACATTCTTTGCCACATCTGTATTCTGATCCACTATGCTTATAAACGGCAATACATACACAATTGTCTTTAACGAGAACTTTGAAGCCAGTTTCATTGCAGATTGAAGACCTATCAAAGTTTTTCCGGCACCCGTTGGAAGAGAGATAGTGTAGACACCGGGGCCTTCTATCTTATCCACGTTCTCTATCGTTTCAGTCCTGATCTCTGTTCTCCAACTCGCCAACTCGTCTTTTGGAAGAGTTTCGATATATCTTTCGAACTTCTCTTCATCGTATTGAATATTTTCAAAATTTATGTCATCAACACCTATAGAATCGAGGCGATCAGCCGTAATCAGTATCGAATAAAGTAGTCTTAGCCTCAGCCATAATGAGTCAAAATTTGTCTCGTCAGCTTCTATTTGGCGTAAGATTCTTAAAGACGAGTGCCATTGTTTTTCATCGATGTAAAACGATTCTTCCTTACCAGCAAATTCACTTACTTGCTTGATAGCGTCGGTATAGTCAAGTTCTCTCCAAAAAACTGCGATCTGCTCAAAGTCTTCCAGATACGAGTGATGTCGCCTGACCAATTCCGCTTGAAAAACATCTTTGCTCATCATGAACGTGATTATCGACGAAGGCTCAGCGTGCGCATACTTTATTCCCTTTTGAACAAGATGTTTTTGAAACCTTTCGTGTGCTTTTGCTAAATCGTGAGTTACGCATATATTCTTAAGTGATTCGATGAGTTCATCATATCCGTGATACATCGCTATCTCTTCTGCCTTATGCCAAACACCTTCTAAGTGATCTTTCAAAAGCTTCTCAGGATGGCTCTTCTTCCCATCGAGGAAGGAAAACGATGGTATCATCTCCAACCCTAACAGCTCCTATCTCCTTCGGATTTTCAACATAAGTACCTTTAGAGAAATCAGATGGATAAAAGACGGTAATACTTTTTTCGAGTGTTCGTTCTGCATCCATTTGGAAAGGAACTATGTCTTTGAAGACCCCACCTGTTTTAACAAAATCTATTTTCGGCTTGCATTCTAGCGGTATAATGCTTCGAATGGAAATGGCGCCATCATCTACTGGTGTGCTCTCGAATGAACCGATATAAGTTATATTTGCAAATGCATATGCAGTTCCAAGGTAAGGTGTAAAGACAAAACTTCCAGTCTCCAAAAACGGCAGAAGCCTTTCCTCCAATGGACCTTCAACGTATATTCTATATCGAGGATTCTTCACAAATTGGTGCTTTATGATGTTGTGAATTGCTTTCTTTGGATCTTTGAAATTCCAAAAATTCACACTCGCTGTGTACCATTTCGTCTGGCTCAACACAGAAATCGCTATTCTATTACCATATAGCACGTTCCAATAATCAGCTAAATGAGCAGCGTTTTCGGAATTGTTAGTTTCTCCAATTATTGCGCAAATCATTCCGCCAACAGCAGAAGGTGGCGGAAAAGGATACGACACTGATGATGTGGTCGTATAGAACTTGCGAAACATAGCGTAGTCGCCACTAATTTCAAATACCACAGCCATTGTGTATCACCTCAGTTCAACCACCACTTTTTTCCCTTTTTCCCTGAGCTTACTTTGTAAATCATCTAACCCTAAAATTTCCAAATCTGGATCCTTTATCACCTTAATTTTTTCAATTTTATCAGAAAGAGTCTCAAGCTTCTTGGAAACTTCACTAAGATCAATTGAAACTTCAGTGATATTTCGTAGAGCTAACTGTTCATCTTCGTTGAGCTCCGAACCATCCTTTTTCACAAGCCTTATGCGTTCATCGAGGGATCCTATCAATCCATTGAATCCTTCTACATAATCAATGACCAGTAGCATTCTCGATCTGTGTTCAGTTTTCGATCGAGTAATGAGATTATTTGTCCCATTCCACAATGCTTCAACAAGCTTATCAAAATCGTCATCCGAAGCACCTGTGCGAACAGATGCATATTGATTCCCTATTGCATATGTTGCAATAAGTGCGAATGGAACTATGTACTCGTTCCTTATCGTCCTCTGCTCTCCACCTTCGTTTGTTACGAACGCACCAGTCCCTTGGATGAATTCAACCTTTGCCTTGTGAAGTGACCTTCCCCATTTAAACTGAACTGGTCCAGTCCATGCGAAAGTTGCCTTTTCGCCAAGTGCAAACGTTACACCAAAGAGCCTTGCATCTATACACTCTTTCAATATCTCCTGTGCCTTTTCCTTATCAGTGTACTTACTTTTTAATTCTTCATAACGATTCTTCATCGTTTTCGGCAAACCGTCTATGAATACCTCTTCGTATTCATCTTCATTCTTCTTCATCCTCATAAACTCATCGCGTATCGTTCGCTTTATCCTCACATCTGATACTAACACCTGTCCTGTTTCTTCATCGTACCTTGGATGGTTTGCGTTAAGTGGATCGCCATTCGGGTTCGCATCCTTCACTGAGTACACAAAAAGCAATTCCTTCCTACTCTTCATCTGCACTCCCCCCTATGCTCTCTTGCGTTTCTGCACTTTGTTCTTTGGACTGCATGCAATCCTTATAAATTTCGTAGAAGTATCTCTTCGAATTCATAAAACCGGTTACGAACGCAAAATTTCCGTCTACACCAAGATTGGCATTACCTGACTTCAAAATGAGCTCTTGAGAATACGCAGTCAGATCTTCCAGCAAGGAAGCTGGATCTATCCTGTACGCTTTTATAAATTCGGGTATTCTAGATAGATGCCTTTTTACATCTCTGAGTTCAAGCTTTCCGAAATTCAGTTGCTTGTACAAAGGTGCATCTTGGATCTTACCCCATGAATTTTCACCGGTGCTTCTTCTCACCTGAGCGTAAGCTGTATACCCCAAAACGACACCAGCTAACAATACGCCCTTGCCGAAATCCGTTTGCAGAAATTTGTCTGAAAAGTTATCCAAGAACTCAGTATGTCTTATCATATCAATCCCTCCAAGGATGAATTGTATTTGGATAAGAATTCATTTAAAACAAGAAAATCGTTCAGAATGAAGTTGAATTGTGATTTCTTCTGATCGTTGTTCATCAGTTTTGATATTCTCGAAACAAACTCTCGTTTCAACAGACTTGTATCAACCATTTCTGCACTGAGTATTTGGCCAATGGTATTGACTGCAAGATCTCTCATCACCTTTGCTTCACTTTCTTCTTTCAGTACAAGGTTGTTCAGAACTCTGTAAACAGTCTTCAGAGCAGTGGAAAGCTTCTCATCAAAGCTGTAGCCTAATGTGTTTACAGTATATTTCCAGATACCTTTCAGCTTTCTTATACGTGTTATTGGGACATCTTCAATCATCTTGTGCACTATAAGTTGTGCTTGGTTCTGCTCGAGAAAAATGAAATGAAAAACCGATGTGAACTCTTCTACTGTGCTTTCGTCCGTGATATAATCCAAAAGTTCCTCTTTTGAGCTCTTGTCCGTAAGAAAATAATCCTTTAGCTCTTTAAAGCTTCTGTCGAAAGTATTTTGATCCACCGTAAAAAACTCAGGAATGACCCATATCCGAATCCCGTATATAATCGATTTATCTATGAAATGAGACTGGACATATGTAGTTGAATTTTGAAATACTTTGTAGCACTTATCACATATCATGTAGACCTTATTTGAGAAGTTCCTATTGATTGCTGGAAGGAAATTGGGTTTGTCAAATGTCGCAAATGGAAAGATTTCGTCGAAATTGACAAAGGACTTAGCCTCTTCACCGCAGTAATTACATCTCTTCTTTCCGTCATTTTGAGCAGCAGAGAGACTCCCTTTAAGCTTCTCGAAAAAGTACCTACGAAATGTAGCAAATTCTCCCGGGTATATGAATTCTCCATCTCTATCAATTCCAAAAATGATTATATAGCTACTGTTCTTATCACTATAACATTCAAGTATTCTATCAGCTTTTTCAATCAGATCGTTTATAACCTTCTCAGTGCTCCCCTTCTCAAAATACTTCATTCTTTCGAAGTCATATAGCATATTCTTTATCTTTTCAATATACGAATTTTCCTCTCCAAAAAAAGTGATACGATTCTTTTCTCTATCAACTTTTGGCTTTCCGAGCCTTAAAAGAGGAGAGTATCGCCAAGATGTATTCGCACCGGGCGGATCTTTGTAAAGATATCTCTCTTTCTTTTCCTCATCGTTGCCGATTCCTGAAAGAAAATCTGCCACATCAATTTTCGAAACACCTAGGATTTGTAATGGTTTATCTTCGACAGAGTTCAAATCTTCGATGTTTGATATACTCAAATAAACTCTTATCTCTTTACCATTTTGCATTGGTAGAGACAAATAGTCCGCTATCTCACTTGTTTTAGATGAAAACTCCTTACCAATCGTGTAAAGTGCATCAATCAATCCCACACTATCATCTCCCATTAAGGAAGGTAAAATCACAACATTTTAACAAGTCCAAATCCTTGTGAATTTTTCGAACCGAAACCAGCATCATAACCAATTTGAAGAAGAGCTGGGTCCCCTTGGATTACAAATACTCCATTCCATGCCTCAATGACAAAATTCTTGTACCTCGTTACAACTTTACGCAAGCTCTTTTCTTCCTTTGGAAATATCTTTATATCTCGATTAAGACACGCACTTTCATCAGTACCGTGAAACGCAAAGTATTTGTGTATCAAATTCTCTCCTACTAAGACGGAAAACTGTGAATCATGTGGCGAAAAATAAACCGTTCTTTTTCTCAAACCATCATCAATAGTAGAGTAAACCGTGATTGGGGAAAGTGTCTTCACTGTTATCTCGCGATCTTCAATCTTCTCGCTTTCGTAATCAAGCTTCTTAACATAAATTTTCTGGGACAAAAGTTGAAAGTAATGCTTGAAAAGAAGACTATCTGCACAGTATCTTATCAAGTCCTCATTGCATGATGATATACTTAATACAGCGTTTTTACGGAAAGTAATTATCTTAAGGTGACGATCCAAGACAAAATCTCCAACAAACGCCGAAAATGTAAACAATTTGTAGCTACGCGTACTGTGTTTGTATCCTTCGTCATGAATAAACCTACGATATTCAGCATCATCAATCAACTGTAAAATAAAAGATTGCATAATATGATTATAATTGACTGGGAGCTCTAACTTTTCAAAGGAAAAGAGAACATTTATTCTCACATAAATCCCCCACAATATAATTATCGTCTAATAATATCATAATATATTAATATAAATCAACCACATAGAAACTCAAAAAAAATATGTGTCGTATTTACATTACTGAAGCGCCTCTTGACAACTTGTTAGTCACAGTAAAAACCTTACAAAAAGCGCATAAATTCGTTGCACTATCATTTTTTTCATTTTCTTTTCACACGTCCAATGAGATCATTTCTTCTCTTATAGAAGATTATCATTAAAGTCTGTCGATCTATAAAAACACTAAAACTATGGAAGATCGACAGATCCCACCTTATAATCACAAACAGGCTTATAATAAATATTATCAGAATAATGAACGATAGATTCTAAAACTTGCTTGACTAATTAGTGTTTATTTTGATATAATATTCATGCTAGTCTTATTTGTTCTTACCGTACCTATGAGGAATGGAAACAGTCTTTCTTTATATATTTCATCATATAGAGTATAGTTCTTACCGTACCTATGAGGAATGGAAACATAACATAACCCACGTCAACAAATCTCATCTTCATAGTTCTTACCGTACCTATGAGGAATGGAAACGACCTATTGAAGGGATACCAAACGCAACTGAACAAGGTTCTTACCGTACCTATGAGGAATGGAAACGTATTTGGCACATCCGTTGTAATTGTGAATTTCTGAGTTCTTACCGTACCTATGAGGAATGGAAACGAACCTCACTTGGCAAG
>Ga0208823_1002644_pt1 | contig 13247 bp, 11 predicted proteins | sample AD_UKC075_MetaG_FD_184440 | JGI IMG/M metagenome (GOLD analysis project Ga0208823, IMG submission 184440) | Active sludge microbial communities of municipal wastewater-treating anaerobic digesters from USA - AD_UKC075_MetaG (SPAdes) (version 2) | ecosystem: Engineered > Bioreactor > Anaerobic >... | reverse complement strand
CCCCGGCGTCGCAGGATGCGATGAGCGAGAACCGGCGAATGCATGAGTTTCTGGTCCACGGCTATCGCGGGGTCACCTATCTCGACAACGACGGGGTGGAGCAGAATCCGACGATCCGGTTGGTGAGCGTCGAGCCGTCCGACAATGACTGGGTGGTGGCCCAGCAGGTGCGGCTCGACAACGCCGAACACCATCGCCGCTTCGACGTGGTCGGCTACCTGAACGGACTGCCGGTGATCGTGGCCGAGTTGAAGCAGGCCGGGCTGGCGAACGCGACGCTCGCGTCCGCGCACGGTCAGTTGGGCACCTACCTGGCCGAATTCCCGCTGGCCTTCCGCTGCTGTGTGGCGACCCTGATCAGCGACGGGGTGACCGCGGCCTACGGGACGCCGTTCACGCCGCTGCACCACTACGCGTCCTGGAACGTCGACGACGACGGCGAGCCGCTGGCCCTGGGCGACAGCATCGTCGACACCGACTACGACACTCCGCTGGAAGTGACCCTCAACGGGCTGGGCAACCAGCTGCGCTTTCTTGACCTGATGCGGAATTTCACTGCCTTCGATGCCGGCGACTTCGGGCTGGCCAAGCGGGTCGCGAAACCGCACCAGTACTTCGCGGTGAACAAGGCGCTGGGCCGCACGGTGACCGCGGTGAAGAGCGACGGCAAGGCCGGCGTGGTCTGGCACACCCAGGGCTCGGGCAAGTCGATGGAGATGGAGCTGTACGCCAACCTGGTGTTGCGCTCGACCCATCTGCTGAATCCGACGATCGTGGTGATCACCGACCGACGCGAGTTGGACGGCCAGCTGTTCGGCGCCTTCGACGCGTCCACGCTGCTGCCGGAGAAGCCGATCCAGATTCGGACGCGATCGCAACTGCGCGAGGAACTGAGCCAGCGGTCGTCCGGCGGGATCCTGTTCACCACCCTGCAGAAGTTCAATCGGACGCTGGAGGAGCGCGAGGCGGGCGCCGACCACCCGCTGCTGTCGGATCGGCGCAACATCGTGGTGGTGGTCGACGAGGCTCACCGCTCCCACTACGACGACCTGGACGGTTACGCCCGCTTCCTGCGCGACGCCCTGCCGCACGCCACCCTGATCGCGTTCACCGGGACGCCGATCAGCGAGGTGGAGCGCAACACCCGGGAGGTGTTCGGCGACTACATCGACATCTACGACCTGACCAGGGCGGTCACCGACGGCGCGACCGTGCCGGTGTACTTCGAGCCGCGGCTGGTGAAGGTCTCCTTCGCCGAGGAGGTCACGGCCGAAGATCTCGATCGGGCCGCCGACGAGGCCACCACCGGGCTGGACGAGGTCGAGCGGGAGCGGCTGGAGAAGTCGGTCGCGGTGATCAACGCCGTCTATGGGGCGCCGGCCCGGCTGGCCACCCTGGCCGCCGACATCGTGGCGCACTGGGAGACCCGGCGGGCGCGGATGCGTCCGCTGATCGACGGGCCGGGCAAGGCGATGATCGTCGGTGCGACCCGGCAGATCTGTGCCGACCTGTACGACCAGCTGATCGCGCTGCGGCCCGAGTGGCACGCCGACAGCCTTGAGGCCGGGGTGGTGAAGGTGGTGTACTCCGGGACGGCGTCCGACCCGGAGCCGATCCGGCGGCACGTCCGGCGGGAGTCGGAGAACCAGGTGGTGAAGAAGCGGCTCAAAGATCCCGACGACGAGCTGGAGATAGTGATCGTCAAGGACATGATGCTCACCGGCTACGACTCGCCGCCGCTACACACCCTGTACCTCGACCGTCCGATGAAGGGCGCGCTGCTGATGCAGACCCTGGCCCGGGTGAACCGGACCTTCCGTGGCAAGGATTCGGGCCTGCTGGTCGCCTACGCGCCGCTGGTGGAGAACCTGAGCGCGGCGCTGGCCGAGTACACCCTGACCGACCAGGCGACGCGTCCGGTCGGACGGAACGCCGCCGAGGGTGCCGAGTTGGCGCGAGCGCTGGTCGATCAACTCCGGACGCTGGTCGCCGGCTACGACTGGCGGGCCAAGCTGGGCGGGCCGAAGGGCTGGGTGAAGGCCGCGGTCGGGCTGACCGCCTGGCTGCGGAACCCGCAGAACCCGGGCAACCAGGTGGCCGAGGGCGAGCTCGGCGTGGCCGGACGCTACCGGCAGCTCGCCGGGCAGTTGGGACGGGCGTGGGCGCTCGCGTCCGGGGCGGACAACCTGGGTGACCTGCGCGACGAGGTGCGCTTCTACGAAGAGGTGCGGGTGTGGATGGCCAAGTACGACGCGGCCGAACGCACCGCCCGCGGCGAGCCCGTCCCCGAAGAAGTCGGACGGCTGCTGCGCCAGCTCGCCTACGAAGCGACCGGGTCGGACGAGGTGGTGGACATCTACTCGGCCGCCGAGATCGCACCGCCGAACTTCAACGACCTCACCCCGGCCGTGCTGGCCCAGGCACAGCGCTCGGCCAACCCGCACCTGGCGATCGAGGCGCTGCGGGACGCGATCCTGGCCGAAGCGGCGCGCTCGGCCGGAGCGAGCCTGGTGCGGCAGCGGGCGTTCAGCGAGCGACTGACCGCAGTGATGCTGCGCTACACCAACAGTCAGCTGACCGCTGCCGACGTGCTGCTGGAGTTGTGGGAACTCGCCCAGGACATCTCCGCCGAAGCCAAGCGCGGGGAGCAGTTCACCCCGCCCTTGGGACGCGACGAGCTGGCAACTTACGACGCGATCGCCGACAACGCCTCAGCCCTCGACGTGCTGGGTCAGGACGTTCTCGCCGACATCGCCCGGCAATTGGTCACTCTGATGCGGGCGGACGTGAAGACCGACTGGACCGTCCGCGATGACGTCCGGGCGTCTCTGCGGGCCAAGATCCGACGACTGCTGCGAAAGTACAAGTATCCGCCGGATTCGGCCGAAGGAGCTGTCAAGCAGGTGATCGAGCAGATGGAGTTGCTCGCGCCCGGTGTGGCGGCGTAGGCCGTTCGGGCTGGACGGCGGCAGCAGATCGTCAAGACGTGGTGTTAACCGTCCGCGGATGAATGCTCGACGAGCAGACGCAAGCGACCCAACATCGGCGGATGATCTGGCTTTGCGTGACCTGCGGTGTGGAGACGCCGACCTCGAAGTGCCGCCCGAGGTGTGCGCGATGAGTGGTGCCGCCGCACTGATGGCGTGATCTTCTTCGACGAGTCCTACGAACTCGGATCGGACGTGACGCTGCGCCGGGTGGGCGGCCATTTCCGCGGTCAGACGGTCGCTGCGTGGCGGACGGGCAATCGTGGCCGAGGAGTGCTGCTCGCTGGGGACGCCGTCTTCCCGAACCCGGACCACCGGACGGTGATCTTCCTGCGCAGCTATCCGAACCGGCTGCCGCTGTCGGGCGCGGTGGTGCTCAGAATCTCTGCGCAGTTGGACGGCCTGCACTTCGACCGGCTCTACAACAACTTCGGCGCCGTGGTCGGGTCGGACGCGAAGAGCGTGGTCAGGAGTTCGGCAGTCCGCCACGCTGCCTGGACGAATGGCGAGCACGACGCTGAAACCTGGTGAGTGGAGGGCCGATTCGACGTCACCATGCCTCGCCCCGTCTAAGGGCTACCACCCCCATTCCTGAAAGTTTCCTGAGAGTGTGGGCGGTACGCCCGTTTGGGGCGGTTTTGGACGAGAAGTGTCAGAGGCGGGTTGTTGGCTTGTCTCATGGAAGAGCAGAACGGTGTGGCGCCAGTGGAAGTTGCGCTGGCCGCGATCGGTGCTGCTCTGAACTCGATCGATCCCAACCGTGCCCGGCTGGCCCCCGAAGCTCGTCTGCGCGTGGCCATGACCGCTCGGAGCCTGACTGGCCGTTTGGACGCGCTGGCGTCGGTGTTGCTGGCTGAGGCTGACGCCGCGCGCGCGTCGGAGCGGACGGCGGGTACGCCGACGTCGACGTGGATGGCGATCGATCAGAACCTGACCAAGCGTGAGGCCGCTGGTGCTTTGCATCGGGCTGCCGAGTTGGCCGCCCATCCGGTGTTGGGTGCGGCCGCGGTTGCTGGGCAGGTGAGTTCTGGTCAGGTACGGGCGATCAACACCGTGCTGGGCGGCTTGGCCCCGCAGTTGGATGCCGCGCAGCAGGACAAGGCCGAACAGCTACTGGTCGGCATGGCTGGCCACCTGGATTCGGATGCGTTGAGCAAGGCCGCGCCGCAGGTGTTGGCCCGCGTCGCGCCCGCTGATGCCAACGAACTTCTTGAGTCGAAGTTGCAGCGTGAAGCGGAGGCGGCGCAGCGGAGTCGTTCGTTGAGATTCTGGAAGCAGGGCGGCTCGGTGCGGTTCGAGGGCTGTCTGCCACGTGTGGAGGGTGAGCAGTTCATCACTCTGATCGACACCAATACCGAAGCGCTACGCCGCACCGCTGTCGAAGCCCGTGACCCGCTGTTTGTGAACGCGACCCCCGAACAGCGCCGAGCCGATGCCCTGATCCACGTGCTGGGTCACGCCGCGACCGCCACGCCCCAGCCGGGGGTGGGCGCGGCGAAGGTGATCGTGAAACTCGACTACCACCAACTCAAATCCGGTCTGGCCGGTGCCGGGCTGGTGGGTGACGGTGTTCAGTTGTCGGCTGGTGAGCTACGCCGTGCCTGCTGCGACGCCGAGCTCATCCCAGTGGTGCTGCGCGGTGGCAGCGAGGTGCTGGATGTGGGCCGGTCCCGCCGGCTGGTGACCCCCGCGATGCGGGCCGCCCTGATCGCCCGCGATGGTGGCTGTGTGTTCCCGGGCTGCACCGCGCCACCCGCGGCTTGTGAGGCCCATCATGTGGTGCCCTGGTATTTGGGTGGTGTGACCGCGCTGTCGAACCTGGTCCTGCTGTGTCACCACCATCACGGTCTGGTCGAACCGGCCAAGTACTACTTGCGAGATCAGTGGAAGGTTCGGATCAGTGAGGCTGACCGGCTACCCGAGTTCGCCCCACCCGCCAGGCATCCGCAAGCCGGAAGCTGGTTGAGACACACCCGGCACCGGCACCCGGAGCGAACAGCAGCCTGACCCGACCGGCCCGCAGTCCCAGGGCCGGTCGCGAAGCTTGCCCTAGATCGGCCCCTGGGGAAGGTTGTGAGGAACGCTCTTCGTGACGCGCTCGTTCCTCGTGTCGCGCTCCTTATGGCCCGATTGGGACGCGCTCGTTCCTCGCGCTCCAGAGGGACCGATTGTCACAGCCCAGAACTCGCGGACGGGTGGTGCGGTGGTCCTGCTGAACGGCGAGACGCCTGGCCGACAGCTGTTCGCACTCTGCCTGAACCATGTGCGCCCGAGCAACCAAACTGGCAACCGGTCGGCAAGGCAAATGTAACGTCAGGCGTCGATTTGCTCGGGCGTATCGATGTCCTGAGCGCCGCGGATGCTTGCGTGGACGCTCGGTGCTGGGATGCATGGTCACTTCGTATCTTTGAAATCGAACTTCAGCTGGATCTCCGAGTCAACCGCTTCGACGATGCCGCCGTAGAAGGACTGCGCCTGGCTCTTGAGCAACTCCGAGTGCGCCCGCACCAACTCCTGCTTCTTGTCGCTGCTCAGCACCTGCTCGATCATCTCGGTCTGGTCGATCTCCGGAGTGACCCAGCTCAGCACGCCGTTCTGCTCGACCGCCACGGACGACGTGAAGTGGTCGAACCCGATCAGCTGGAAGGCCGGGATCGAGATCGTGAAGTTCTTGGGGCCGGCTTCCTTGACGGTGACCAGGCTGCCGTCGATGCCGAGCTTGGCGGTGAAGGAGTACTGCAGCAACACCGCACGATCACTGCCAGGAATCTCGATGCCCCAGATCGTCTGGACGTCCTTGGCGGTATTGATGCCCTGCTGGCCCAGCGCCACCAGCACCACCTCGCTGCGACGTTCGATCGCGCGCGTCACCTCAGAGCTGTGGGATTCCGATTTCGGCTCGAAAACGTCCCCGCTGAGAATCGAGCCGATCAACGCGGGCGCGGCCACCATGACACCGAGAGCAACCAGGCCGACGACTCCAATAATGCTGGCGATCGCGATCAGGATCGTCTTCAGGAAGGTCTTCGCGGGCGTCCCCTCCGTGCTCGGTCACTTTGAGCAGCGTAGTGTCCGGCGGTGACATCGCGAGGTCGAACGGCCAATCCCCGGTTCGCGGGCGCCAGCGGCGCTACGGTCGTGCCAACGTCTCCGCTGGCGAAGTCGGTGGATCGCGCTCGTTCTGCAGGAGTCAACGTGGCCGTTTCTCTTCCCGATCAACCGTCTTTCGTCACGCCGTCGGAGCGCGAGGTGTGGCAGCGGCTGGTGCGCCAGCTCGGCGACGACTGCGTGCTGCTGGCCAACTACCGGCTATCCGATCGGCACAAGGATCACGAGGCGGATCTGGTCGTCCTCATGCCCGACTCGGGCGTGGTGGTCGTGGAGGTGAAGGGCAGCGGACGCCAGGCCGCCGACCCGTGACGACGTGGACCTGATCCGCGAGATCCTGATCGGTCGCGACCTGCCGAGGCGGGACGTGGTCGCGATCGCCGAGGACCGGGCGTCCATCGCTGACCGGCTGACGATGGAACAGGCTCAGCTGCTGAGCGTGACCCGCCTACTGAACCGGGTCGAGATCCGCGGCGGCGCCGGCAGCGGCAAGACCGTCTTGGCCATTCGGCAGGCGTCCGACCTGGCCGGTGGCCGGGCCACCGGCGAGCGGCAGCGAGTGGCGGTGGTCTGCTACAGCTACGGCCTGGCCCACCACCTGCAGCGGTCACTGCTAACCGGATCGAGTGCCAAGCGTCCGGCTTTCGTCGGGACGTTCGAGGACCTGGCCCGCCGGTGGGGCATTGAGATCACCGGATCCCGGGACGATTCCGACTTCTGGGAGGTCGAACTGCCGGCGCTCATGGCCGCCCGCGCCGCCGAACTTCCGCCGGAATCGCGATTCGATGCAGTGATCGTCGACGAGGCGCAGGATTTCGCCGAGGACTGGTGGACGCCGCTCGTCGGGGCCCTGAAGGACGAGACCGCCGGCGGGGTCTTCGCCTACAGCGACGAGCGGCAGCGCGTCTTCGCGCGGTTCGGACGCCCCTCGTTGGCCCTGGTGCCGCTGGTCCTGGACCACAACCTTCGCAACACCCGACAGATCGCGCAGAGCTTCGTCCCGCTCGCGCCAACCTCAATGGTCCTGCGTGGGGGAGAGGGTCCGCAGGTGGAGTTCGTAGCGGCGCCTACGCACGCCGCGATCGAAGCGGCCGACGACCAGATAGAGCGCCTGCTTGAGGAAGGTTGGGAACCCAAAGATGTAGCGCTGCTCACGATGGGCGCACGCCACCCGGTGCAGAAGGAGCGTCAGGAAACGCTCGGCTTTGCCGGCTATTGGGACGAATTCTGGTCGAACGACGACGTGTTCTACGGGCATGTTCTCGGGTTCAAGGGCATGGAACGGCACGCCGTCGTCCTCTGCGTGAACGAGGACGGAACCCGCGACCGAAGCCGGGAGCGCCTCTACGTCGGGCTCTCCCGAGCCACCGACCGGCTCGTGGTTGTCGGCGACCCTGCTGTCATCGAAGCTATCGGCGGACCTGAGGTGCTTCACCAGCTGCGCGCCCAACTTCCGCCCGCCCGGGGCTAGCACCACGCCGCCGTCCGAAGTGGCGAAAGAGGGCTGACGCGGGGTGCCTCGGTGCCGGGCCAGTGGGGCTGCCGGGCTAGGCGGGCTGCTCGGCCAGGGTCAGGGTCGCGTTCTGCAAGACGCCGTCGCGGGCGAACTCGATCGGGATGTCGTCGCCAACCTTGGCGCTCACCAGCAGCCAGCCCAGTCCGAGGCTCGTCGCCGGGTTGCCGCTGAGGCGGGTGATGATGTCGCCGGCTTCCAGGCCGGCCGCGTCCGCCGGGCCGCCTTCGCTCACGTCCTGCACGAACAGTCCGGACGGAGTGCCGAAGCGGTCGGCCATGTCCTGGGTGATCTCGGCAGTGACCGCGCCGATCCACGGATGGGTGGCGCGCCCGGTCGCCAGCAGTTCGTCCACGATCCGCTGCGCAGTGCTCGCCGGCACCGCGAACCCGATGCCGACACTGCCGCCGCCGGCGACGCCACTTGCGTTCGGCACGGTCGAGATCGCCGTGTTCACGCCGACCAGGCGTCCCTCGCAGGTGACCAGCGGGCCGCCAGAGTTGCCCGGGTTGATGGCCGCGTCGGTTTGGATCGCGCCGGTTAGCACCGTGGTACCACCGCTCGCCTTCGGCACCGGCACGTTCCGGTTCAGCGCGCTGACAATGCCGCTGGTCACGGTCCCCGAAAGCCCCAGAGGCGCGCCCAGCGCGACCACCGGCTGACCCACACTCAGCGGCTCGCGCGGAGCGAGCAGCAGTGTGGGCAGCTTGTTCTTGTCGATCTTGAGCAGCGCCAGATCGGTGATCGGATCGGTGCCGATCAGATCGGCCGGCACCTGCTCGCCGCCGTTGAGAAGCACTTCGATGTTCCCGGACTCGACTCCGGCCGCAATCACATGGTCATTGGTGAGGATCAGGCCGTCCGCCCGGATGATCGCGCCGCTGCCGGATCCGCCGCCGGATGCCCCCGTCACGAAGATGGTCACCACCGAAGGCAGCACGCTGTCCGCCACCCGCACCGAATCGCAGGCGCCAGGCTCCGGCGAGAGCTTGAGCGCGGCAGTTACGCCCAACGCGCCACCGATCAGCGCCAGGGCCAGCGAGATTCCGAGTAGTTCCAGCCAGTTGAGCGCGGGCTTGCGAAACCACCACTTGGGCTTGTCGGCCACCGAAATCTCCTCAAGCTCTCAGGGGTTGGCCCGGTACTTCGAATCGTCGTTCACGTACGCGTAGTACAACCCGATCAGGACGCCGCCGCCGATGAAGTTACCGATCAGGGCGATGGCCACGTTACCGGCGGCGGGGGCCAGATCGATACCCGATTTCAAACCCACGATCGTGAACAGAATCGTGTTGGCCACCGAGTGCTCCAAACCGAGGAACACGAAGATGAACACAGCCATGATCATGGCCAGGCTCTTGGTCAGGTCATCCTTGATGAAGCCGTTGTAGACCAGCAGCATCGCGACGTTGATCATCAGGTTGCAGAGGATCGCGCGCATGAGCAGATCGCTCCAGCCCAGCGGGCCCGCGCTGATGTAGCCAAGCTTCACCGTCACCGAGTGCTCCATCTCGCTCAGGACGGCGCCGCTGGCCAGGGTGCTCAACCTGGCCAGGGCTGCCAGGACCAGCCCGCCCACGAAGTTCCCGACGTAACAGAGGCCCAGCATCCGCAGTGCGCGGCCCCACTTCACCCTGCGGTAGTAGATGCCGATCGAGGCCACCATCATGTTGGAGGTGAGGAGTTCGGACTTAGTGAAATAGATGAAGACCAGGGCCCAGCCGAAGATCACGGCCCCGACCATCTTGCCCAGCACCGCCAGGCTCCCCGTCCCGACCTGGACCGAGCCGAAGGCGGCCACTGCGCCGAAGTGGGCGAGGTAGAAGATGGCGATCAGCAGCCCGGCGATGGCAGCTCGCTGGAGGTAGCGGACGGCCAGCTCCTTGGACATCGCGGTCTTGGTCTCCAGCGCCTCAAGTGCGGTGCTGATGAAAAACTTCCCGGGGAACAGCCGCATATGATCGGTTGTCATGACAAAAGGTTCCCACGAATTTGGCGCGATCGTCACCACGCTTGGCCTGTGAACACTGGCGTTGCCTTCAACAGCTCTAGAGAGGCCCGACATGGCCAGCTCTTTCGGTGGCGCAACCCGAGATCAGATGCAATCCCCGCCGGGATCCACGCCGACCGCACCGCCGGCACTCGTTCCGTCCGCGGTGCCGGAGATTGGAGGCACTCCCCGGTATCGCTCCGTACTGAGCATCGAGGAGCCGGACTGGGGCCCGGGACGGGTGGAGCAGGAGTATCGCTGGTTGCGTGACGGCAAGCCGATCTCCGGTGCGAGCGAGCTCAGCTACCGCTTGGCCGCGGCCGACATCGGCCACAAGGTCTCGCTCCGGATCAGCGGCTACAAGGCCGGCTTCCCGAAGTTGGCTCAGGAGACAGCGACCGTAGGCCCGATCGAGCCGGGACGCCTGGTAATGGCCACCCCGTTGATCAGAGGCTCGGCCAGGGTGGGCCGAACCCTGACCGGCTCGGTCGACGCGGGGGGTCCGGGCGAGGTCGACCAGCGGTGGCAGTGTTATCGCGGGGCCGACAAGATCCCCGGCGCCACCAGCGGGAGCTACCAGCTGACCCTGGCCGACCTCGGCAAAGTGATCAAGCCGCGTACGCGGCTACCCCGACAAGGTCTACAAGTACTCCGGCTACACCAATGTCATCGAGCCGGGAGGCCTCATCCCGGATCTGCCGGTGATTGAGGGCCTCGCGCTGGTCGGAAAGACGCTGACGGTTCACCCCGGCGTATGGGGCCCAGCGGGGGTGCGCACCACCGTGCGCTGGTACGCCGACGGCGTCCTGCTCACCCGGGCGATGGGGGACACCGTCGTGCTCAGCGGCGCCGAGGCGGGCAAGCTGATCCGCGTCCGCGTCTCGGGCGAGCTGGAAGGCTACGCCGACCGGATCATCGATTCGTTGGCAGTCGGGCCGGTGGTGTCGCGCGAGCGGTGACGTCGGCACGGACGGGCCGAAATCTGCGGCAGACTAGGAGGGCTGTATCCGAAGGAAGGAAGCCATCCAGTGTCCGTGTCCATCATCGTCATCGATCCGCAGGCTCAACCGAGCGAGCAGGCGGTGACCACCGGCACCACGGCCCTGGACCTGTTCGGCACCGATCGTTCCATCGTCGCGGCCCGGGTCAACGGTGCCGTGGTCGACCTCGCCACCGAGCTTCGGGAGGGTGACCAGGTCGAGCCGGTGCTGGCCACCAGCGACGAGGGGTTGGCGATCATCCGGCACTCTTGCGCGCACGTCGCGGCGCAGGCCGTCCAGCTGCTGCACGCGGACGCGAAGCTGGGCATCGGTCCGCCGATCACCGACGGCTTCTACTACGACTTCCGCGTCGAGACCCCGTTCACGCCGGACGACCTGAAGGCCATCGAGAAGGCCATGGTCGGCATCGTCAAGGAGCGGCAGCAGTTCGTCCGCCGGCCGATCAGTGACGAAGCCGCCGCAGCCGAGCTCGCGTCCGAGCCGTACAAGCTGGAACTGATCGGGCTGAAGGGCGCTGCGGCGAACACCGAAGGTGCTTCGGTCGAGGTCGGCGCCGGCGAACTGACCATCTACGACAACGTCCGCCGTGACGGCGCGGTCGCCTGGAAGGACCTCTGCCGCGGGCCGCACGTGCCGCACACCGGCTATCTCGGCAACGGTTGGGCGCTCACCCGCAGCTCGGCCGCCTACTGGCGGGGCGACCAGCGCAACGACCAGCTGCAGCGGGTCTACGGCACCGCGTGGGCGTCCAAGGACGACCTGGTGGCCTACCGCACCCGGCTTGAGGAGGCCGCGCGTCGCGACCACCGCAAGCTGGGTGCAGAACTCGACCTGTTCAGCTTCCCGGAGGAACTGGGCGCCGGCCTGCCCGTGTTCCATCCCAAGGGCGGCGTGATCAAGCGCGTCATGGAGGACTACGTCCGGACTGCGCACATCCGCTCGGGCTTCCAGTACGTGGGCACCCCGCACATCGCCAAGGAGGTGCTGTTCCGCACGTCCGGCCACCTGCCCTTTTTCGCGGACGGCATGTTCCCGCCCATGGACGACGAGGGCCAGAACTACTACCTCAAGGCCATGAACTGCCCGATGCACAACCTGATCTTCGCTTCGCGCGGACGGTCCTACCGCGAGTTGCCGCTGCGCTTCTTTGAGTTCGGCACCGTGTACCGCAATGAGAAGTCGGGCGTGCTCCAGGGCCTCACCCGGGTGCGCAGCATCACCCAGGACGACTCGCACTCATACGTGATGGCGTCCCAGGCAGCGGAAGAGGTCAAGCACCTGCTCACCTTCGTCACCAACCTGTTGGAGGACTTCGGCCTGGACGACTACTACCTCGAGCTGTCCACCCGCGACACCGAGGGCGCGAAGTCGACCAAGTTCATCGGCTCGGACGAGCAGTGGGAGAAGGCCACCGCGGTGCTGGAGAAGGTCGGTATCGAGTCGGGGCTGAAGCTGGTGCCCGATCCGGGCGGCGCTGCGTACTACGGTCCGAAGATCTCGGTGCAGGCAAAGGACGCGATCGGCCGCACCTGGCAGATGTCGACCATCCAGTACGACTTCAACCAGCCGGCCCGCTTCGGGCTCACCTACACCGGACCGGACGGGCATCCGGCCGAGCCGGTGATGATCCACTCGGCAAAGTTCGGTTCGATCGAGCGGTTCATCGGCGTGCTCACCGAGCACTACGCGGGCGCCTTCCCGGCGTGGCTGGCGCCGGTGCAGGTGGTGGCGATTCCGGTGGCCGAGGAGTACGAGGGCTACCTTTCCGAGGTGGCCAAGCAGTTGATCGCAGCGGACATCCGGGTCGAGGTGGACCGCAGCGATGATCGCTTCGGCAAGAAGATCCGTAACGCGCAGACCCAGAAGGTGCCGTTCATGCTGATCGCCGGCGAGACGGACGTGGCCGCCGGCGCGGTCTCCTTCCGTTACCGCGACGGTAGCCAGCGCAACGGCGTGCCGATCGCAGAGGCGGTCGCGGAGATCATCGCAGCAACCCGGCCGCCGCGGCGATGACCGAGCCCGGGGAAGCCCGCGAAGTGGTCGAGGACGCCGGCACCCTGGCCGGCGTCCCCGACGCGTTCGAGCGCCTTTGGACCCCGCATCGCATGGTCTACATCGAGGGTGAGAACAAGCCCGTCGATGGCGCCTCGCATTCGTGTCCGTTCTGTCGCGCGCCCGAGCGTGAGGACGCGGACGGCCTGGTGGTGCGTCGCGGCCGCACGGTCTACGCGGTGCTGAACCTCTATCCGTACTCGCCCGGCCACCTGCTGATCTGCCCGTACCGTCACGTCAGCGACTACACCGACCTGACTGCGGAAGAACTGCTGGAGCTTGCCGAGTTCACCGCCGCGGCGATGACCGTGATCCGCCGGGTTTCGAAGCCGGCCGGCTTCAACCTTGGCCTGAACCAGGGACAGGTCGCCGGCGCCGGCATCGCCGCGCACCTGCACCAGCACGTCGTGCCGCGCTGGCCCGGGGACGCCAACTTCCTGCCGGTGATCGCCCAGACCAAGGCGCTGCCCCAACTGCTGGCCGACACCCGCGACCAACTCGCGTCCGCCTGGGCCTGAGCCCGGATCCACCTCTGGCGGCGCAACTCCACGTCAAGCGCCGATGGCCAGCCCTAGCGCCGCGGGCCCCGGCCAGAG
>Ga0208823_1002641_pt1 | contig 13251 bp, 19 predicted proteins | sample AD_UKC075_MetaG_FD_184440 | JGI IMG/M metagenome (GOLD analysis project Ga0208823, IMG submission 184440) | Active sludge microbial communities of municipal wastewater-treating anaerobic digesters from USA - AD_UKC075_MetaG (SPAdes) (version 2) | ecosystem: Engineered > Bioreactor > Anaerobic >... | reverse complement strand
GCTCCTCGGTTCCGTAGCGGTCCATGAACTCCGGCAACGACAGCCCCTTCTGGAACTGGACTCGATTCATCGGCATGGCGCATCTCCTGGTGGGATGCGCCCATCTTCGGCGCTCAGTGGCTCACAGCGTGAGCCTGCTGAGCTTCATCGCTAATCAGGAGTGTTCAAGACCCTGAGCTGTTCAATAAGCCGATTGGCGGTCGATGTTCTGAACCGCCAGAGAGCAACAAGGCGGTCTACCGCCAGTACCCGCTCATGGCCGTGTCCGGGTGTACGTTGAGCCCGCAGTAAGCTGACCTTGCTTGACGATGACTCTGAACTGGCAGTCAGTTTCCTGGCGCGTCCGCGAAGGGGAAGTCCCGGCCAGGAGCTGTAGTAGCAGCCGGCGCCGCAGAGCAGTCACCGATCAGCTTAGTCAACGCCTGTCCCCCTCGAGGTGGCGCGGTGCGGAAGAACTCATTCCGAACTCCCTGGGGGCCTTGGGCCTCGTAAGTTCACAAGACTCGTGCAACGCCAGGCAACACACGCAAGGCTCGGGCGGCCAGGAATGACAACGCCGTGCTTGCAAGCGAAACCAGGCAGAACTTCAGCAGAGGTGGTGCTGGCCAAGGCGCAAGCAGGACGCTGAGCGCAACAACGACCGGCGCGTGAACGAAGAACGCGCCGTACGCCTCCTCGCCCCAGCGCTTCCAGCGCGGGTTCGGCACATTGAATCGCTGGCGGAACCTCACGAGCAGGACTGCGATGATGCCCCAGGCCACGAAGGGCTCCCAGAACGCATAGAGGACCGATGCAGCGCTCAACCCGCCGTTGAAATTGACGGACTTGCCTGCCATCGCACCCGATAGCGCAGCCCCCAGCGGGAGCAGCGGAATCGTCACCAGCGAAACGACACCCCAAGTTCGTGCCTGCTCGGGCGCCACCCGTTCCAGCCAGCGACCCGCCGAGGCGCGACAGCCCAGGAAGAACAGGAAGACGTAGGAGGCAAAGTAACCCAGCTGCAGCCCCAGCACGTTGTGCCCGACCGGGACCCACTGCCGAATGGTCAATGCGGCACAGCCCACAAGCAGCGCACTGAGAATCCAGGCGCGGCTGCTCGGCATGGCTGAGTCGACGGCAGTACTGCGTGTGGCTTCCGCTGGCACCACTCGGACGCAGACGACCCAGGAGAGTGCAAAGAGAAGCAGAGCCCAGGCAAACCACAACGGACCCATCACGAAGGTGCCGGAACGAAGCAAGGCTGTCCAAGTGTCGAGGACCATTTGGCCTTTGGGGGCGCTGCCAAGCGCGACCGCCAGCGGGCCAAGGACGAAGCCGAAAGCGAGCAACGGCACGCCGAGCCTGAGGCCGCGGTCCATCAGGAAGCGCGCAGGTCCCTTTCGCTGCAGAGAGCCTGGCGTGAAGTAGCCAGCCAGCAGGAAGAACATGCCCATGAAGAAGGACTGGTTCACCGCGCAGAACAGCGTCAGAAACAGGCTGCTGGGCTGCCCGCCATCGGTGACCTCGCGATAGAACCAGGAGCCCGAGCCGCCGTAAGTGATGGCGGTGTGGTGGGTGATGACCAACGCCGTGAGCACCACGCGAAGGCGGTCGATGAAATCGGTTCTGCCGCCTGGGCCGTATGTCTCCACCGTCGACACCTAGACCGACCCCTTCTTCTCCACGACCAGTATCCGCGCCGCTCCTTGGGGAAGCGCCACGTGTTCGCAGCCAATGCCCGCAAAGAACACGTCACCGACCTCCAGAGTCACGACTTCAACCTCATCGGCTCCGCGTACGTGCATGTCGACGCGCCCGTCAAGCACCGCAAACACTTCGTCTCCGTCGTTCACGTGCCATTTGTACGGAGCGTCGGCCCAATGAAGGCGCACCGTGATGCCGGTCATCTCCGCGATTTCAGTTGCTCCCCAGGCCCGCTCAGCCGCGAAGTTACCGGCCCGCGTGACACGGTAGGTCTTGGACTTTGTTGCTTCCATCTCAAGGACTTCCTTGGTTCATCTACCTCGTCTAGGCAGCTGTGTTCATCAGTGCAGGCTGATAGTATGAAAGCCGTTCATGTGCGGGAACGCGCCCTATGGCCAGAACGGACCTCAACGCCCTTAGCGTATTTGCTGCACTGTTTACAGAGTTGCACGTGACCAGGGCGGCTGCCAAGCTGGGAGTGACCCAGTCTGCGGTCAGTCACGCTCTGCGCAGCCTGCGTGACCGCTTCGAAGACGAGCTCTTCGAACGCACCGCCAAGGGCCTCAAGCCGACCAAGCGGGCGATGCAGTTGGCCCCTCGTGTCATCGAGGCCGTGCAGGCCGCGGAGGACGTGTTTCGTCTGCGACCTGGTGCCATCTCGCCCGTGCCGAGAGCGCTTCACGTCTCGATGTCGGACTATGGGGTCGCGGTCTTCCTGCGAGGGCTCTCTCACTGGCTGTCCTCCGAGCACCAGAACGTGAACCTGCGCGTGAGCAACCAGCCTCGTTTGGAGGCCATGGCTCAGGTCGAAGAGCGAAAGCTGGATGTGGCGGTCGGCGTATTCCCTGCGCTGGACCACGACAGGCTGCGACAAGCCTTGCTGCTGCAGGACCCGTTCGTCACCGTCGCCTGGAATGAGAACCCGCGCGTGGCCAAAGGCCTGACGCTCAGCACGTTCGTGGAGCTGCCCCACGTGCTGGTCAGTGTCGGAGGAGACGCCAGGGGTACGGTGGACGAGAGCCTGGAGCGCCGCGGGCTGCGCCGCCGAGTGGCGCTGGCCGTGCCGAGCTTCATCCTGGCGCCCGAGCTCGTCATCGGCACCGAGAGGCTCTTGACCATCACCAGCACGGCCCTGGCACTTCGGCCCGAACTGGCCGACCAGCTCGCTGTGTTCAAGCCACCTGTGGACCTGCCGCTGATGGACATCGTCGCGGTGACGCATGCCCGCTCAGACGCTGACACTCTGGTGCAGGACTGCTGCCGGACGCTCGCCCTGATGGGCAAGCAGGCGGTGGCCGAGGGTCGCTCGCTGGGACGGCGGCTCCGCCCGGCCGGAAAGTCACGTTGAAGGAGCGCTATGCCTCGCCGGTCATGCAAGGCGCGCACTCGAGCACGACGCGGTATCCGTCCGGGTCTTCGAACGTCTTGCCCCTGGCTTCCCAGTACGGATTGGTGGACGGCACCGGGGCGAAGCCCATCGCCATCATTCGGTCGACGATAGCCTGCCACTCGGCCGCATCGGCGACGTAAAAGACCAGCAGATTCTCCTGGGTGGGCGCCCGGCCGGCAGGATGCCCTCGGTGGGTGGTGAAGGCGAGGTGGTACGGCCATCCTCGGCGCCCGAGGAAGACGCCATCGAAGCCGGCGTGGTCCTGAAAGCCGCCAATGACCTCGAGTCCGAGCCCGTCCCGATAGAAGCGCAGGAGCGCCCGCGGGTCGTCGGTCGGTCGTGCAATGCGAAGTCTTGGCGCGGCGTTCATGGCTGCTTCTCAGCATAGCGGACCTCCGATTCGAAATGGGTCAAGCCGCGTCTTGCCAGGGTGCTCGCTGGAAGACCACGCGATAGCCGTCGGCGTCCTCGAAAGTGGCGCCCATGATGTCCCAGTACGGGTTGTAGGACGGCACGGGCTCGAAGCCTGCACTGCGCATGCGCGACACGGCGGCCTCCCAGTCTTCTCGCTCAGGTAGGTAGAAGACGACCAGGTTGTCCTGTGTCGGGGCGCGGCCGACTTCGTGCCCACGCTGATGGGTGAACTCGAAGTGGTAAGGCGCGCCGGGTCTGCCGAGCATCACCCCATCGAAACCGGCGTGGTCCTCGAAGCGACCTAGCACTGAGAGGCCTAGCCCATCTCGGTAGAACGGTAGCAGTGCGGCGATGTTGTCCGTGGCGCGTGCGACGCGAAGGGTTGGATTGGGCATGTCGTGTGCCTCAGTGAGTTAGAAAGCTAGCGAGCTCGAACGACCAGGAGGGCGCCGACGAAGACGAGCGCGACGCCAAGGAGCACCGTGGGGCTCGCAGTCTTGGTCGTCCCGGTGAACCAACCGAAGTGGTCGATGAGAAGTGAAGCCACAAGTTGACCGGAGAGCACCAGCAGGAACGTGGCGGCCAGGCCAAGCTTCGGCGTGACAACGGCGTTCATGGTGATGAAGGCAGCACCCAGGAGGCCTGCGAACCAGTAAAAGGGCGGCACCGAGCGGAGAGAGTCGCCCCCTGGGAGCCGGGCGCCCGTCAACAGCAGAGTCAAGCCAAGCCCGACGAGGCCGACCGCGTTGTTTGCGAGAGCAGCCCAGAGCGGACCTCCAAGGGCACTTCGGGTCTGGCCGTTCATGACCAGCTGGATGGCCACGGCGACACCGCCAAGCAGAGCGGACATGGCATACAGCATTACTCGCCTCGCCAGATGTCCCCGGCCGGAGCGTGCTCGAACGCGGCGACCTCGTGGCGGAGATTGCAAGCCAACCTCAGCTCGTAGTGTTCTTCGTCGAGGTAGACACCTTCGACCTTGGCGGCCTGTCGAGCAACACCCCAGCGCTTGAAACCCGCGCCTTGGAAGAGTTGCCGTGCTGCCGCTGAGTCCGCGTAGGCGGACGCGGTGACTTGCTCGAGGCCTGGTCCCCGCGAGGCATTTCGACGGACTTCGTAGGAAGGGGAACTGGCGTGCTCGACCGCACGCTCCTCGCCGGCGTCCGCGTCTCGGCACGAGATGTGCCTCGGGAAGTTGATGGTTTCGACCATGAGGCTTTCCTGTCGTTGATAGGACAGTAGACGAGTTCATGACGTGCGCCAACAAATATGAACAAGGTTCACTGTTGTGGTGAATCGTTTGCACAGTCATATCCATTGCTCCGGAGGCTGCCTAACGTGGTGCCTACTGAAGGAGTCAGCGATGCAAGTGAAGCTTGAGACTGCGATTGAGATCGATGCGCCCGCAGCGTTGGTTTGGTCGGTCCTTCTGGACTTCGACGCCTACTTCGAATGGAACCCATTCGTGCTTGGAGTCCAGGGGCTGACCATCCCCGGGGAGCGCCTGCGTGTCTCTATTCGTCCCCCAGGCTCCCGTAGCATGAGCTTCAGGCCGCGAGTGCTCACAGTGACCGGCGGGCGCGAACTGCGTTGGTTGGGTCGGTTCGTCGTTCCTGGGCTCTTTGATGGAGAGCACTACTTCAGGCTTGAGCCCATCGGCACTACCCGCGTGAGATTCGTTCACGGGGAGGACTTTTCGGGGCTACTGGTCGGGCTCTTCAAGGACTCGCTGCTCAGCTCAACCCGTGATGGCTTTGAAGAGTTGAATCGCGCCCTGAAGAGGCGCGCAGAGTCTCTGCGAGCAAGCGTTTGCAGGGGCAACTCGAAGAGCGTGGAAGCAGCATGTTCAGTGCAACATCTGGTGGTAGCCTAGGCACACGATGCCCCACCTGACACTCGAATACACGGGCAACCTCGCAGAGCTCGACGTGCGAAGAACACTCGTGTCGCTCAACACCGCATTGATGGAGAGCGGGCACTTCGAGGGCCGGGACATCAAGAGCCGAGCGTTCCGGCTATCCGACTACCTTGTTGGTGACAGTTTTGGGGCGGGGGCGTTCGCCCACGTGACGTTGCGACTTCTTTCTGGACGGAGTACCGAAGTGAAGGCGGACCTTGCACGGCGTTTGCTCGGCGCGTTGACTGACTCGGCACGACGCAACGGTGCCACCGCTGTGCAACTCACGGTGGAGGTGTATGACCTCGAGCGGCTGAGCTATGCGAAGGCTATCGCTTGACCCCACCTTGCGCTGGCTTCCCCCGTCGCGCTTCATCGGCATCCAGCGACTTGCGCGCCATCTCCTGCGGGCGAAGACGCGGGCAACCCGACTAGCAGCGCGGGCACCCAAGCCGGTGTGCTGGCCAGGACCTGAACGATCAAGGTGCTCGCCCGCCTCGTTTCAGTCCAGGTGGTGCACCCCCGTCATGTGCCTCAGCGGGGCCCGAGGCGCCGCTGCCGATTCTCCAGTGCGCCGGCCGCAGCGGCCTTCAGCAGCCGCTGGAACGAAGGACAGGCTGCATGACTCGGCGCGGGGCAGGCAGCGGCGTGCCGTAAACCTTCGATCATCGCCTTCAGGCGCTTGACCATGCGCTCCAGTTCGTCGGCCTTCGCAGACAGCATGGCCCGGTCGATGTCGGGCTCCCCGTCCGGGGTGAACATCACCCGAATCTCGTCCAGCGAGAAGCCGGCCGCCTGCCCCAGCGCGATCAGCGCCAGCTGATCCAGCACCGCCGGCGCGAACTTGCGCCGGGCGCCCTCCGACTGAAGCGAGCGAATGAGCCCCTTGCGCTCGTAATAGCGCAGCGCCGAGGCAGCCACGCCCGACTTGCGGGCGACTTCCGAGATGTCCATCAAGAAACCGCTTGACTTGAAGTTGACTTCAACTTCTATGATGCCCTTCACCGATCCATCAGTCAATGCAGCCAAGGAGTTCAACATGCCCTCGAATCCGCTCATCGCCCATATCGCCCTGGTCGGCATCGGCGCCACGGCGCTGATGGACCTGTGGCTGTGGCTGCTGTCCCGCCTTGGGGTGCCTTCGACCGGCTTTGCGATGGTCGGGCGCTGGGTCGGTCACTTCCGCCGCGGGGAGTTTGCCCATGCCGCAATCTCGAAGGCGGCACCAGTGCGCTTCGAACTCGGCCTGGGCTGGGCGACCCACTACCTCATCGGCGTTGGCTATGCGGCGCTGCTGGTTGGCTTGCAGGGCGTCGCGTGGCTCGAACAGCCGACGCTGCTGCCGGCCCTGGTGTTCGGCGCCCTGACTGTGCTTGCACCGTGGTTCGTGATGCAGCCGGCCATGGGCGCCGGTTTCCTGGCCCTGAAGACACCGACGCCGCTGCGCAACAGCCTGCGCAACCTGGCCAACCACTCGGTCTTCGGCGTGGGCTTGTACCTCGCGGCGGCCGCGCTGGCGCAAGGTGGCGCGTGACACACCTGCACTTGTTGAACTTCATCAACTCTTTCGGAGCACCTTTCATGAGCAAGCTCGCCATCATCTATCACAGTGCCCACGGGCACACCGAATTCATCGCGCGCCAGGTGCAGGTTGGCGCCTTGGATGTCGATGGCATCGATGCCGACCTGGTCAAGGCCGAAGACATCGCCCGTACGCCCGACAGGCTCGTCGACTACGACGGCTTCATCTTCGGCTCGCCCACCTACCTGGGCGGCGTCAGCGCATCGTTCAAGGGCTTCATGGACGCCACCGGACGCCTGTGGCGTACCCAACAGCTCAAGGGCAAGCTGGCCGCCGGCTTCACCGTGTCGTCGCTGCCTTCGGGAGACAAGCAATCGACCCTGATGTCAATGTTCGTCTTCAGCATGCAGCACGGCATGCTGTGGGTCGGCAACCCCATCCTGCCCGAGCAGCACAGCGGCGTGCCCTACGACGAGGCAGCCAATCGACTGGGCTCGTGGTCGGGGTTGATGGCCCAGGCCGGGCACTCCGCACCCGCGGATTCGTTTGTTGCGGGGGATGTCAAGAGCGCGCACCTGTTCGGCCGGCACTTCGCGCGCAGCCTGGACCGCTTGATGGTTCCGGCTTGAACGCATCGCACTCAAGGAGAACCTTCATGCTTCCAAAGAAGTCTGCCCCCGCGCTGTTCGGTCTGATTCTGTCGGGCCTGATGTCGCTGCTGGTGTCCGGCATCTCGACCTACCGCGCCGTCGGCTTCGTCGACAGCTATGCCGGCCTATGGCTCGGCGCCTGGCTGGCTGCCTGGCTCGTGGCCTTCCCCGTGGTGCTGGTCGTCGCCCCGCTGGCGCGCCGGACGGTCGCTCTGCTGGTCGAGGAGCGGCCATGACGCGCAGCGTCGCTGGCACGGAGGGCGCAAGCCGCAGGCAGGGGACCTCAATTTGCGCCGCGCATCGGCACTTCGTCGCAGCGCTCTGGCAGAACTGCTGCGGCGGGCGCAGAGTTCTCCCATGTCATCGCCTCGCCAATTCCGAAAGCAAGCCATGAACCTGTTTCGTACCCACCTGCGGCCTCTTGTGCTGATCGGCGCCGCCCTGATGGCCTTGGCGGGGCCTGCACGCGCGCAGCACGCGGGCTATCGCACCCTTGCGATCGCTGGCGACCCGCCCACGACCGTGGCCCTGTTCTATCCCACGGCCGCGCCCGACCGCGTCGTGCCGATGGGGCCCTGGCTGCCCGCGGTGGCCCCGGGTGCACCGGCCTCTGACGCGCAGCCCAAGGGGTTGATCTTGATTTCGCACGGCACGGGCGGCACGGAGTTGAACCACCACAACCTGGCCACGCGGCTGGCCCGTGAGGGCTATCTGGTGGCCGCCGTGCGCCACGCCGGCGACAACTGGCAGGACCGGTCGCTGATCAGTTCGGGCCGTTACTTCAGCGAGCGCCCGCTCCAACTCAGTCGGGTGCTGGATGCACTGCTGGCGAGTCCTGAATGGGGCGCGCGCATCCCGACCGAGCGCATCGGGGCCGTCGGCCACTCCGCGGGGGGCTACAGTGTCCTGGCGCTGGCCGGGGCACAGGCCGAGGCGCAGCGCTCGACGCAACATTGCGCTGCGGTGCAGGACGACCCCGGCTACTGCTCACTGGCCAAGGGCGCGGCCGTTACTCAGGCCCCCGGCACGCCGGCAGCGCCGGCAGCCAGCGCCGATGCGCCGGCAACACAGCCCGTCTCGGAGCCTGACCGCCGCATTCGTGCCGTGGTGGTGCTGGCGCCCATGGCCGTGGTCTTCACGCCGCAGAGCCTTGCAGCCATCTCCGTGCCTGTGCTCGTCATCATGGCCGAGAAAGATGCGGTGCTCAATCGCAAGTACCACGGTGGCTACGTTGCCGGCAACCTGCCCAGGGCCCAGGTCAGTACCGTTGGCGGTGCCGGACACTTTGCGTTCATGGCACAACCGACCTTCCCGCTGCCATCGGCAGCAGGGGACGCTGCGGCCAATCCGCCCGGTTTCGACCGCATGGCCATCCTGCCAGCATTGGAGAGCCAGGTTGCCGAGTTCTTCGCGGTCCAATGGCGCTGAAGCGGGCCGACAAACTCAACGCAATTGCATGACGAAGAGCGGCGGCGGCCACGTCGAGTCCCACTTCACGAGCAACTGAGGAACTGCAGGAGAGCTGCCTCTCACCAATGTCGGCACTTGGCCGTAGCCGGCCGGTTGAGACCTCGCCTGAGAGCTGACCTTCGATCTGAGCGACCGAGATCTCGTGAGTGGCAATCGGTGGATGACGCGAACGGCGGCTCCCGGCCATGAGCGGAAGTACGCCGGCGGCCGCTTCAAGGCCTGTGCTTCCCTAGCGAGGTACTGCCGAGCAATTGCCAACGACATCTGGATGCGGAGCCCAGATCGCTGGCCGATCGTGGGTTTCAGACGGCTGGAACCGGCTGAAGCACGCCGCGCACAGCAGCGCGCCCCCCGTTCTCAGCAACGAACTAGACTTGCCTCTTGAGGAGATTGCGACAGTGCACGCTACCGTAGATGCGGATGTTCAGGGCCTCGCGCAAGCAGCCGAATCGAGTTCGGGCCATCAGCAGATCCATGCCGCAGCGACAGCAGGGGCGGCTCCGCGGCTGGGCGTGTGTCACCCGGTGCTCAAGGACTTCTTGACATCTCGTAAGCCGGAAAGCCTGGCAATACTGGGCATCGTGGACCAGTACCTGTCCCGATCGGTCGGCAAGTCGACGCAGGTCGGTCCGAATGCCGAAGTCAGCCTGGTGAGACCGCCTCAGCATGGCCGCTTCTACATCACGCCAGCAGACGTCGTGGGTGGCTGGCCTGGTCACTGGTACCTCGGTGAGCCTGACTACGCTGGAAAAGACCAGTTCACGGTTCGAGTCAAGGTGGGCCAGCAAATGGTCGACGTCACGATTTTCACCAGCGTCGTCGTCGATGACAGTGCCGCCGTGTCTTGGTGTGTCAAATCCTACGGATCCCAGGTGTGGCGGATGGCGAACAACGTGCAGTTCCGGTTCGCCTCGGCCTTGGCTCTCGGCGCGCAGATGGACGATCGACCAGACCGGGATGGCCTGCCACCAAGCGTGACCGCACTGCGCGACTTCCGCGGTGCTCCGCCAATCGCTGGAATCGGCACGAACGGTACTGCCGGCCACTATCATCATGTCCATCGACTCTTGGTGAAGGCTACTCTGCTGAGCTTCCACTGCGTCAACTGCCGGATGGCGCTGTGACCGACGCAGTTGCATCGACGCCTGGGATGGTGCTGACCGCTGACACCACATCGACCTATCGCGCGGTGATCTCGCGCTGCCAGGAGATGGACAACCCTGTGCTGGTGCCGACGTCAGCCTTGTACGCTTTGGACGCCATCGGCCTGGTGAAGAACTACATGGCCAAACGCGCTCAATCCCCGGGCGCACGTGACATCGTTTCAGCGGCGGTTGTCACTGCGCCGCTCGGAGGCCGAATCATCGCAGGCGGCTCGGGCCTGGATACAGCCTTTACCTACCGGCCGTCCGCTGGTTTCCGGGGTGACGACAAGGCGGCCATTGCCGTGACCGTCAATAACGAGCGCTATCTCGTGCGCTTCACGCTGCGCGTGGTCGAAGCCACCCGCGATGGCGAATGCGGACCGCGTCGCGAGGCGGGCGCTGCGCCTGTCCACGTGGTTTGGGATTCAGCCAGCCCGAACTTCGGCCAGACCGACTTGGCCGCCTGGATGGCATCAGCGCACCGGTCGACATGGATTGCGCCACTGGCTGGCTTTCAGACCGACCCGATCAACGTGCCGGGCGCTGCATGCGGCACCCGAGGTGCAGGTGGGGGCTGATGCGGGAAACGAGCTCGCCACCCGGCAATCTGCTGAAACTGACCGATCTTTGCCGTGCACTGGTCTACGTCCTGATGGCTTCGTCTGCCATGGCGGCCGATCGCCGGCAAGTTGCCGTCGCCTCGCACTGCGAGCCCACCGAGCAAGTCATCTTCTCCTGCCGAATCGGCCCGAAGATCGCCTCACTCTGTGCGACCCGTCGACTTACGCCAACAGAGGGCTATGTGCAGTATCGATACGGCCCCCCGCGAAGGGTTGAGATCGCGGCCCCCGGCCGAACCCTGTCTGAACGGGCCCGAATCCAGGTCGTGCGCTCGCCGCCCAGCACCGCGAACGCGATCGCAGTGAGCGTCGACAGCGGCGGCTTCGCCTACCACATCTATTCCTCCGAGAGCGTGGGTAGCGTCAGCGATGGCTCGCGGTCATGGGTGTACGACAGCGGCGTCGAGGTTCACAAGGGGCCGACAACGGTGTTTTCGAAGGGCGGTCTCAAATCTGAAATGCAACACCCCACCTGGATTGCACTGTCAGTGGATTGTGGCCTGAGCCTGTCCGGCAAGGCCTTGCATGAGGTCGCGGAAGGCCTGAATGGGGCTGCGCCAGTTGAGGGTTTGGCGGGGTCGGTTGTTCAGCAGGTCGGCGATGGAATCCAGTGCCTGCTGGTCGTGGACCGACAGGTCCGTGCCCTTGGGCAGCAATTGGCGCAGCAGCCCATTGGTGTTCTCGCAGGTTCCGCGTTGCCAGGGGGTGTGGGGGTCGCAGAAGTACACCCGGATGTTGGTGGCTCGGGCCAGTTCACGGTGCCGCGCCATCTCCTTGCCTCGGTCGTAGGTCAGCGTCTGGCGCAGCGGCGCGGCAATCGAGTTGAGCTTGGCGGTGAAGGCCGCCAGCGCCGATTCAGCCGTGGCGTCGGGCATCCTGGCCAGCAGCACCAGGCGCGTGCTGCGCTCCACCAGCACGCCCACGCTGGATTTGTTGCCCGCCCCTTTGATCAGGTCGCCTTCCCAATGGCCGGGCATCAGCCTGTCGTTCACCTCGGGCGGGCGCACATGGATGCTCACCATCTCGGGGATCTGACCGCGCCTGTCCTCACCCGCAGAACGCGGCCTGCGCGTGCTCTTGCCTTGGCGCAGACAGGCGATGAGCTCCTTGCGCAACTCGCCCTTCGGGTACGCATAGATCGCGTGGTAGATCGTCTCGTGGGACACGTGCAGTTCGGGGTTCTCGGGCCACATGCTGCGAAGTGTCTGTGCGATCTGCTGCGGCGACCACAGCCAGCCCAGCATGTGCAAAACCAGCGGCCAGAGTTCGCCGTCCGGGTCCAGTTTGCGACTGGGCCGAGCATCCTGGCGTCGCCGCTCACACGCCTGCTGAGCTCCGCGCGAACCGTACTCGCCAGCCAGCGCGTTGCGCGCCAACTCACGGCTCAGACTGCCCGCGCTGCGGCCCAGCACCTCTGCAATTTGCCGCAGGCTCTTACCCTGAAGTCGCAACGCCGCCAACGTCACGCGCTCTTCGGCCTGCATCTGCCTGAAACTTCTCGTCATCTTCACACCTTACCGGGGCGGCAAGGTGTTGCATTTCAGATTTGAGACCGCCAAGCATTGCACCGGTCAGCCAGACGATGCTCGCTTCGTCGCGAGCTTGTTCCTCGACGCTGGATTCGCGGTGGAGACCAGCGCGAGGGCCTGGGACTTCGGCAGCCGCGAGGTGGACCGACCCGGCGACGCCAAGGGTACCAAGTGATAGGGATCCTGGTGCCACTGCCGTACCGCCCCAGTGGGGGCGTCGTCCTATCGGGTCGTCAGGGTCAGAAGGAATGCTGGGTGTCTGCCCTGACGAGCACCGGCGAGCGCGGTCGAGCTGCATTGAAGTCAATCTCGGCCGGGCCGAATTGATAGTCGGCGCCACGCTTGTTGCCGGAGAAGGGGGTCCGTTTGATTTCAGTGCAAGAAGTGACGGTTCACGCCCGCCCGCAGAGCGAGCACTGGCGCGGGGTTCGCTCTGCGCCCTCACGCAAGTGCTTGTCAGGCAATGAGTTTCTGTTGGTCCTCCAATCGGCCGTTGAGCGCCTGTTTGTGGGGTCAATCTCAGCCGGCGGCGCTTGTTTTCGCCGCGGTTTGTGACGGCAGGATCTGGCCCGCGTAGCGCTCCAGCGGGAAGCGGAAGACCCCGCGCAGGTTGATCCCTTCCAGGCGCGTCGGCGCCACCCGCCCGATGAGCTCTGGCGGCACCACCTGGCGGCGGTTGGCCCAGCGGTCCAGCACGGACTGCATCTGTCGGGTGTTCCACGCCATCACGATGTTGGCCAAGAGGCTCAGCGCGTCGGCCACCGCCTGCATCTCGTCGGCCCGCCTGGCCTGTGCTGGCCCGACGCGGCCGGTGTAGATCGCCCGCTTCAATGCATTGACCGCCTCGCCGCGGTTGAGCACGCGGCGCAGCTCGCGGCGGAAGGCCTCGTTGACGAAGTAGTCGGCCAGGAACGCCGTGCGCAGCAGCTTG
>Ga0208823_1002640_pt1 | contig 13255 bp, 10 predicted proteins | sample AD_UKC075_MetaG_FD_184440 | JGI IMG/M metagenome (GOLD analysis project Ga0208823, IMG submission 184440) | Active sludge microbial communities of municipal wastewater-treating anaerobic digesters from USA - AD_UKC075_MetaG (SPAdes) (version 2) | ecosystem: Engineered > Bioreactor > Anaerobic >... | reverse complement strand
CAGGCAAGGCTTCTCCCTTTCCTCCCCTAATTGAACTAGAGGAGGATTCTACTTGAACCGGGTTCAACCCTGTTATTCGGTCAAACACCCTGAGCAGAACCCGGACAATTATCGTGACTGAAAACAGTATTGTCTCTATACCCAGCAGCGTGCAAGAATCCATGCCTGAGACGGTTCCGGTTCTCTGCGGTGTTCATGTGTCTACTGCAAACCCCATCAATCATATGAAAAAACCGTAAGCGTCAAAATGGCCGTACCTTTCAGCTTCTTTTCTCTGGTGCGATAATGAAGTCATCAGAGAAAAGGAGCTGATTCTTGTGACTAAAGAAGCCAGACAGGAACTGCGCGAACTGTGGGCCGAGAGAGTCGAGGCCTTTCTCGCAAGCGGTCTCAGCCAAAGAGCGTGGTGCAGAGAACACGGGCTGAAACAAGAACGGCTCAGCTATTGGCTCCGCAAGTTCAGAGCCGAGGCCAGTGCCAAGCCCAACGGCAGATGGCTCCAACTTGATTCACTCGCGCCATCTGGATCTGGGGTATCACTCCGCATTGGTGGTCTGACGCTTGAGGTCCAGCGCGGCTTTGATCCACAAGTTCTGGCGGATGTAATCAGCTCCTTGATGAATCTATGCTGATTGGACATCCAAGACAAAAGGTTTATCTGGCTGTCGGAGCGACTGACCTCAGGAAGTCAGTAGATGGCCTTGCAGCCATCGTCCAGCTGGATTTTGAGCTCAGCCCCTTCGAACCATGCCTGTTTGCTTTCTGCAATAGGCAGAGAAACAGGGTGAAGATCTTGGAATGGTCTGAGCGCGGCTTTTGGCTCCATTACTTCCGCTTAGAAAAGGGACGGCTGCCCTGGCCCCAAGAGGGCGAGGAGATTAACCCACTGGATCTAACTTGGCAGGAACTGCGCCAGATTCTGGAAGGGACGCCCCTCAAACCCCTCAGCCAGCGTGCTGTTAAGGTACCTAAGTACGTGGTTTAACCTGAAATTTTTCTTTGCTGAAGCCGTTTTTCTGGCAGGTATTCGCCCTTAAGGCGCGAAGTATTGAGTATGGAAAACACAGCTAAAACGCCAGAACCAACCGAATATTCCTGGCAAGAACGCGCTCTCAAGGCAGAGGCTGAACTGGCCAAGGCCCTCAAGAGGCTGGAGTATCTCGAGGCTCAAATCCGCCTGCTTACGGCCAAGCGATTTGGCAGGTCCAGCGAGAAGACGAACAAAAATCAGCTGCAGCTTTTCGAGGACGCTTTCAATGAAGCCGAAGCCAACGCCGAGCCTTTCGCTCCCGAACCTGAGCTGGTCACTGTAGCTGCTCACCAGCGCGCCAAGAGCAAGAAGAAGAAGGCTGCAGACCTGGAAGGCCTGCCTGAGACAGTGATCGAGTACCGCCTTCCCGAGGAAGAGCTGACCTGTTCCTGCGGCCATGAGAGGCATATCATCGGCCAGGAGGTCACCAAAGAGCTGGTTGTGGTACCGGCTCAGTTTTCTGTTACCAAGCATGTGCAGTATGTCTACGCCTGCCGGCACTGCGAGAACCACGGAGATGGCACGACTCCTGCTGTGGTCAAAGCGCCGAAGCCAAACCGCGCTTTCCCCGGCAGCATTGCTTCCCCCTCGGCCGTGGCACATGTCATCGAAGAGAAGTACGTGATGGGCGTGCCCCTCTATCGCCAGGAGCAGCAGTGGTCACGAAGAGGTGTGAATCTCTCCCGGCAGAACATGGCCAACTGGATCATGCATGCCCAGCACTGGCTGCAGCCAATCTATGACCGGATGAAAGAGAAGCTTTTGGCACAGGGCATAATCTACGCTGATGAGACCACAATCCAAGTACTCAAGGAAGACGGCAAGAAAGCCGAATCCCAGTCATACATGTGGCTGTACCGTTCGGGGCGGGATGGTCCTGGGATTGTGCTTTTCGAGTATCAGCCTACCCGGTCCGGGGAACATCCCAAGGGGTTCCTGAAGGGATTCAAGGGCTACCTGGTCACGGATGCCTATGCTGGCTACAATGGCATTCCCGATGTAACCAGGGTGAGCTGCTGGGCCCACGCCAGGCGTGGTTTTGATGAAGCCATCAAAGCCGCTGGAAAGAGGGCGCAGGATCCCAAAGCATTAGAGGGGCTTAAGTTCTGCAACGCGCTCTTTGACATCGAAAGAGAGCTCGAGGACCTTGACCCAAAAGAACGCTTTGAGCAGCGGCTTCAGCGCAGCAAACCTGTGCTGGAAGCTTTCTTGGCATGGCTTGAAAAGACCAGCGCAGAATGTGTCCAGCAGAGCCACTTAGGGAAGGCTGTTTCCTACTGTCTCAAGCACTGGAAAGAGCTCAACAACTTCCTTCTGGATGGACGGCTGGAGCTCAGCAACAACAGAGCAGAACGTTCCATCAAGCCGTTTGTGATCGGGCGGAAGAACTTCCTGTTCTGCGTCACCCCTCGGGGAGCCAGGGCCAGTGCCACAACTTACAGCATCGTTGAATCGGCCAAAGAAAACGGCCTGAAGCCATTCGAGTACCTGAAGTATTTGTTTACGGAACTGCCGAATGCCGCGGCCAAAGATCTGGATGAGTTCTTACCTTGGTCAGAAACCATCCCGGAGTACTGCCGCACAGCCCGAAAATGACCCAAACCGACCTCTGCCACTACAGGGTAGAGGTTTTTTCTTCCTTTATCCCGACCCCAGACCTGAAGAATTCTCAGCGTTCACCATCTTAGGCCTTTTGTCAAGGTACGGTCACTTTAACGCTTACAAAAAACCTAGGCAAAGACCTAGGTTTTTTCATCTAAATTCCCAGAGACAACTGTTTAGTAGCAATAGGTGTTCTAGAAAACCAGTCAGATTCTACGTGATCATAATGGACGCCAGCAAAAGTCTTAAGAATAGCCTCAAATATGATTTTTGCCCCGAGAGGAGGTACAGCCATGCCTATCTGCTTTCTCACCTGCTCTTTTGGACCAAGGAACTCGAAGTCATCAGGAAAAGTTTGCAATCGAGCTCTTTCCCTATTTGTAAGTGCTCGCGGTTCACTCCAATGATATACATGCGTTCCGCCGCCTCCGCTTCCAGTAATCGTATATGCAGGTTTGTCTGGATCAAGGCGCCGGTAAATCTGACTCAATCGAGCTCCCTTGACATTCAAACGTAGCTCATCAGGGATCCCTTCATACCATGCATTCTCGCCCTTCGGTATATGGCGAAGCATTTCAATCACCCGAGGAGAGTGCTTAGTAAACTCGTGATTAAAAGCGTTATCTCCTATAGGCGGCGATTCTATCGCATCCCGAGCGGAGACGTGATTATTGACGTGAGTCGGTGCCGGAATCCTAAACTCGACGCCGAGATCTCTACGAATTCCAACTATAATTATCCTATGACGAGTTTGGGGGACACCGTAATCCTCAAACTTATAAAGGTGGGGCGTTAGTTTGTAACCTATTCCGGCATGTTCCAGATCGCATAGAATCTTCTCAAACGCTCGTCCCGAGTTTGCACTCTGCAGTCCAGACACATTCTCGGCAACAAACCAAAGCGGTTGATGGTACTCTAGAACCTTTACTCCATATTTGTACAGAGGCCCATATTCTCCCCGTAATCCCTTTTGCTCGCCAACTACACTGTAATCGTTACACGGGAAGCCAAACGCAAAACCATCAATAGAGGGAAGACTTTCAATCTCAAGCTCTTGTACTGGCGCGTTAATGACATGAGAAGCATCGCCGCCGAAAATATTGTGAGCATAAGTAGCACATGCCCACTCATCCACATCATTCGCCCAAACGTGTTTAATTGAGTAAACCTCATGTTTATCGGTACTAACACGAGCATTCTTTGCACCCAGGGCAAGTCCCCCGGCACCGCAAAAAAGCTCGCCCATTTTGAATACCATAAACATCAACTCCTCAATTAAACATTCCATGTACATTATACCAAACGTTTGTTCGTTTCGCAATCATGCGGTATCGTTTTGTTAGTATCATGGCTTAGTGGTTCGCCAGTGAGTCCCGTTTCACCTGCAACGCTTTACGCAGAATCAGGTCTCAGTCCATCCAGGAGGAATAGTCTACTCCCGTTAGGTCGACAGTGTATGTGATACCAACAATGTGTTCGGGAAACTTGTTGTCTTTGAAAGAACCTGGAGTAATCCGCGGAAACCATTCGGTCACTTCATACTCCCGCATTTCCAGGAGCCTGAATCGTCTTTTGCGAGCAGACGTGCCAGGTTCCAGCTGCAGTCCTCTCAAGACCGCATCTATGTAACCCTTGTCCATACCCCGTCTGACAAGACGCTCGACAACATCGTCTATACAGTCGCCCGCCAATGACTCTTCGAAACGGCAAAATACCAAAGACAGAGGTTTGCTGCCCGCTTCCAGTTGAAACTGGTTAGAAATGGTCACTGTTGAGTCATAGCGCTTAAGTGTGGATTTAACCTCATAAGAACGTGTATCCGTCTCAATATCATGACTGGCAAACTCTACTCCGCCCCATCTATAGGAATCCTGGCCGGTAAGGAGAATCTTCTCAAGCACCAGGAGCTCACCCAACACACCATGAGCAGTCTTGGAAGATGCAACATTGCCCAGCAGGCCTGTCCACCTTTCCCACCAGCGCAGTGGGTTTTGGAGCAGTTCCCGGCGTTTTTCACCGCTGGTACCTGGCTCGATGAAGTCTGCACACAGAACAGCAAACTCATTTCGGTATGTCTCATCACGTGATGTGAGCAACAAGCATCGGTGTTCCGCCCCGTCGATAATAATTACTCTGGTGGATAAACGCGCACTATGGAATCGCTCCGACACTGTTTCGTTGTCCAGATACGGTACAGCTACACCATAGCAATCAGAAAAGCGTACGACCCAGGCAATATCAGTGGGGCTCAGACTTTCTACGACACTAGCTTTATGAGTTCTTGTTGTAGCGAATAAAGAGCGAATTTCATCAACTAGTCTGCTCATGGAGGGCGTATCCCCTTTCCATCCGTATAATTTCGACTAGAATTTGATCTGCAATGGCCTTGGCTAAGAGAGGTGGAACCGCATTCCCAATATGCCGAAAAGCATCATTCATGCTCCCAAGAAACAAGAACTCGTCAGGAAACGATTGCAGTCTAGCTGCTTCTCTAACGCTTATACCACGTGGCTCCCACGGGTGAATATGGCTGTAAGTATCTATACCCAAATGTGCCGTCAATGTGTGTGAAGGCTGGTTCCTTGTAAGTCTCTTCCACTTATTTAGAAACTTGGTTCTGCTGTATGGTGGAACGATTTTCTTCCGAAGCTCCTCAAACTCTGCCGGAGAATTAAGAGGACTAACTCCCTGTGCCCGGGCAGCTTCAGCCAGCAACTTATCTGCAATCACGGATGCATCGCTGTAGTCGTCACCTTCCTGCATACGTTCAAAAATTCGAAAGTCCCTCTCATTACGGCGAAAACAATGCCCTGTGACGCCAGTCGTTTTTGTCCCATACCACGAGCGCATCAGCCTCTGGTATTCACACTTTGCAGATGTCTTGTACGGCAAACGAATAGAGGGTTTTAGAAATCGATAGCGACTCTGCGCTGTAGAGAAGAGAACCGGTAGGTCACTGAGAGCTTCCTCAACTGTAACCCAAGGCACTACATCCTTCGGATATTCAGGGGGAGGAACAAAGTATTTCAGACCATGAAAACGAGAAACCTGCCTGTCAACATATGAAGGAAGATCAAACGTTGGTGCATGCGTAGGCACTGGAAAGCAGAAGTTTCCATCATAGTTATCTCTAAAGGCTACCACAAAGACACGCTCGCGCACCTGGGGTACACCGTAGTCGGCTGCATTTAAGATTGTCCACTTTGCTCGATACCCAATGGTATTAAGGCATTCTGCTATATGCTCCGGGACATTCAGGCCTCCATAATCAATCGATTCAGGAACATTCTCCATAACCACGACATCAGCGTCCAATTGCTCGGCAAATCTTATGAAATCCTCGAAAAGGTAACCCCTATGATCGTTAGTATGTTCGCGTTCACGGCCCAGCGAACGGAGTTTGGCTCGACCAACCAACGAATATGCCTGACACGGCGGCCCGCCTACCACCACGATGGGTCCCGTTCTCTCTATGTTTGAGAAAACTTCGCCGTCGACATGCCTAATGTCACAACAGAGATGAAACCCTTCGAAGCCAAACCGCCAAGATAAATTGTACGCAGCTGTATCAACAGCTGTTTCATCAACATCAATGCCACCCAATATACTAAACCCTGCCGCCTGAAATCCTAACGAAAGGCCACCGCAACCCGAGAACAGATCTATTACCTGCGGCAACCCGTTGCTCATCATACCCAAAGTATCTGAACAACTCCTTTACGTATGCATCTTCTCCACCAGAACAAAGTGATGGTTCCACTACTCTTAGTCTAGCGGTGTTTAGAACCATGATTTTGCGAAGCAATCTCGGCTCAACACTGTGCATCGACTTCACACGATGATATTCTCTCATGATAGTTCTTGTAAGCTCGATGCGATAGCCGTGGGGGCCAGGCCGCTCAACCACCTGAACTATATCATCGGTCGTATTGCCTTCGAGAATACGGAGCGTCTCTTCAACCGTCCCCTGCCATGACAAGTGAATGTACCACCAAAGCGCTCTCAGCCACACTCTCCGAGGTTCGCTATAGAAACGGCTGGGAGTTAAGCCCCACCGAAGATAGACTATGTCCGGAAGCACCCTAATCGAAAGATATCTCCATACACCATCGTCAGAAGCCAAGCGTTGCGAAAAACTATACTTCTTCGATAGGTTTTCATAGAGCAGCATCGCAAATCGGAGGTCAAAACCATAACCCCAAGTGCTGCCGGGTTCCGGTATTATTCTGAGTTGTCTGCGGACGGCATCAAAATCGCTCAAGATATCCTTCCTAAGACGCAGGTATTCCCCATCACAATCATGCGCAGGTCTGTCAGTCCATTGTTCAAAAGCCAAGGCGGCCTCTTTCTTCGTTAGCTTCTTCCAGTTCAACACGCTCTATCACATCCTCTTGTCTATATACTCCCTGATCGACAAGGCCAGCCGTTCTGGCGAGTCCGTCTTCCAATCGAGGGTGGTAATAAAATAGTGCAGAGCCTGTCCAACGCTACCTTCTTCCCCCTTGCCTGCAACGATATCGTTCCAGAATTCACTGTTCTGAGCGTATTGAACAATCACTTGAAGTGCACTGGCAGTAACTTCTTTGAGAAGGAAGGACTCCCGGAGATCACCCTGAATAAGGGACTTGTATCCAGGGTGAGCAGAATTTAGATATATCACTACCGTATCAGTATCAAACGGCTCTGTTAATGGATCATCCCAGTTGCACTCGACCCGCCAGAGCGGCAGACTTGGTTCGTTAACCTCTAGGATCGGAAACACCGAACCCTTCCCGTCAATGAGAATCTTGACAGTGTCCAATTCACCTAGTATGGTTCCAGAGTTGTGAGCCAAATGACTCTCTTGCCTTGTGTGCCCTTTATATTCGTGGAGGTAGAGAACAGTCTTAAGGATGAAATCTCCACGGAAAACACCTGGCGAGAAGCTGTGTTCAAATGTCCTAACTGCTGGTAACCTTTCGTTCGTGATCGGACTGTCAAACGCAACTGCACCGCGCATGCCAGACGATCTACTCAGCCACATAACCGCAGCACCAACGGATGCCATTGATGGAGCTACACCATTAACGCCAAAAAGGGCATGCGGATGCCTGATTACTATCTCTCTCCTTGCCGTGAATCCAAACTCTTGCGGATTCCAGTTGCCGAGTGGATCAAGCAGCTTAAAGGTCTGTCCATCGGCTGCTGACTCAACATCCAGCTGACGCACTTCACCTTCGAACATATAGTAAAATGTGTACGGTTCAGCCTCAAACCCTAGTCTGCGAAACAGAGGAGCATCAACGACCGGAAATAATGATAATTGAGCGTTCACGATGATTGTTCACCTCTTCGCACCACTTCTAAAGCAGCCTGAATCATTGTATCGCTACTCTGAACTCTTATCACTCCCTGAATTGAGTACCCCGTCGTCTCTGGAACGCTCATGCGTATTCCATATGGAACATGATTTCTGCGGGAAGCCAAGAGACTTATATTCACACCCTGATAGTCTAACGACTGCTGCCGTGCTTCACTGAGTACTAGAGCGTTTGCCACAAACGGACGCTGACGCTTTCCGGTTCCAATCTTACTAACCTCAACTTCGACGAGCCGAATCGGAAAGGTTGTCCCTATCTCATCAGGACTCTCCCACTGATCTGCATGGAGTGTTCCCCTCTCCGTCTGTGCTGTTACAACCAGCTCAGCATGAGTTGTATCCTGCCCAAAAGTCACGACGAAAGGAACAGCGACCGTTTCGCCATCGTAAACTGGACTATCTAGATCCAGTGTGGTTCTTCGCGTTCTCCGACGCATCTGCGGATCCTTTTTCTTCAATTCCCGATCTACTGTTGGCCCACTACCAAATCCCTCTGGAGGAAGAAGTATATCTGCCAAAGCGCGACTCAGTCCACCCAAGTGTCTGACTTCTCTCTTATCAGGCTGATCGCGATACGCCTCTGCAACTTTGCGCGCTACTTGGCTGCGGATTTTCTCTACAATTCCGGGCCGTTTTGCGTCAATAGCGAAATCTGTCCATGATGCATGGTCTGCTTGCTCACTAGAACGAAGATACTCTTCCAAAGACATCCCTCGAAACTCATCCCGTAGAACGTTATCCTTGTTAGGTACAAAAATACCTATGAGAAACTCGTCCGAAGATGTATGGGGAATTCTTCTAACCCATGGGCCTACCGTTTCATATGCAACAACCATAGCGGGTCTGCGCGTGTAAGCAATAATTGGTGGATTACTGCTTGAGTCATCGTGAAGCTTACCAATATGCACAAGAGGGCTAGCATTGTTATTTGGATAGTTCATCCTCAATTGCTTTCGAGACATAACAGCGAATGCAACTTGACCAGCTGACCTGTTCTCTTTGAAAACCTTGTTCAAGGAAACTTGTTGGACACAATAGCTAACATCTTCTTCTAGCAAGATATCATTGGTCTCGTCGGTCCGGACGGCGTCGGTACGGTTATAAAGCGCCTGGATAGCCTGGAAAACCGGCATCATAGTGTCGCGACGGATGGGTTCTTCGTTTACAAAGGCCCGCAGATAACATCCTTGTGAGTACAAGGGATTAAGAAGTCGCGGTGCATACCATCTTTGGATGGACAACCGCAAGTACTCATCTAAACTCCGAAACCAGGGATGATCCATGTGTTCGTCGAATGAATCATCGCTACTCAGAGCATCTGATATCAGCTTCGTCTCTGATATGAAGGGAATAACTATAGTCGTTCCGGTCTGATCACCAACATAGGGAGAGAGCGAGAAGATGTCCAAGATCTCTCGGATCTCATTCTCGTCGGTGATAGGGACTGTAGACTCAGAATCGTACGGCTGACCCCACCAAGCTATCCCCCGGTCTAGATGCCCCGACCTGCCGAGGAGAGCGTTTTTCGACTTCTCATCCTCTACTAGGCATGCAGCGAGCCGGGAATGGTAGGATGAACCACTTCGGATTCGGCTGTAGTACAGCACCAGTCCTATCCCAACGCGAAAAAACACAGTCTTACCGAGTCCCCATGAACCCCCAGCCCCAGACTTCTGCTGCGGTTTACTTACTTCATAGACTAATTTCAGTAGATTCCCAAAGTCATTATTTCGGACTTCGTTGAAGTGCATGGGCCCAGTTAGGCCCACCGTGCCAACATCGCGAACAGCAATAAACTGCTGTTGTGTACCGCCAAAATACTTGTGCAGATTTGTCGTAATACCTTCGAGATGTTTGGCCAACGCAGCCGTCTCGAAATTACCCGTTATGAAGCAAACATCTACAGCACTACCTGCGGTGTTGTCGGGTGCTGCATCCAAGCTGTTCTGGATTGACTCGCGCACTAAGAGATCAAGGACGGGCAGTTCGTGGTTTTGAATGAGTCGAAGAAGGGAACTCCCCGTCTCAGACATGCGTGCATGCTGAGCCCGTTCGATCTTCACTTTACCATTCCTCCATCAAGTCGAAATCTGTGTCCCGCATGCTCTTGTCTAAGCGTATGGTGAGCTTTCGTGCATACCGAGAGCTTTCCGTGCTGCTTGGAATATGTATCCACAGGCCTATGATGTCAGCTTCAGCGTTCAGATCTTCTCGTTGTCCAGCCTTAGCGATCTGAGTTATCGTCGAATCCTTGTCAATTCTGTAGACTATGAGCTGTGGGGTCTTGTCTAGACCGGCCTTCTTTCGAATATCCTGGTAAACGCTGCGGCTGGTTGACGAACGAAGTTGCTCGAGGTCTTCGTCTGATAGCTTGGTCTTTGGAATATCCGCCAGGAGATCCCTTGGAGCACCCAACACACCGATGTTTATTACATCCTTTTTCGCGCTGGGAGTCACCTTCCGTGTACGACTCACCTTACCGATCGCATGGTGATTCAACTTCCAAGTCTTTTCCAAGCTTCTTGAAGTGCAGTCTACAGGACCTACTCCAGCCGCAATCACATTCCATGCGTTTAGACCCCTAGATTCAGTAACAGATTCTACCCATTTTGAGAAAGCTTCGATTTCATTAAAGACTCTATTGTGTTTTCCGAAAGAAAACCGTTCGAGCAACTCTGAAGCGATTGCCGCAAACGATACACTTCTCCAAACAAGCGCACTTCCCCACTCGGACAACTCAGGCTGTCCAAGCGCATTGAGAAAAGCTTCGGTGATCGCGATGTTCTTTTCCAATATCTCGCGGTTATTTGGAAATGAAATGGTCTGAGTATTGGTACCTGTAAAGTCGATATCTACTTCTATAGCGCTCTGCATCTTGTTCGCGGCAGTGACTCGGAGCCAAGAAGGCTTTGGAGTGTTCTTGACTCGAGGACCGTACTCGCTGGGATCCACACCGGCCCTCATGAAATCAAATAGATCCTTGCGAAGTTCAACATCAAGTTCGGTCAAGAAGACAAACTTATCAAAAAGTTCCTCTGTGAGCCATATTCTTGGAAGCATCTCGTATCCTCGGCGGTAGCCGAACCAGCGTCCCATCTGCATGAGAGAATCCGCCTGCTTTACATCGCGAGTAAAATAAGTACTTACGAGACCTTCGATAGTAAGTCCGCGCGATAAAGTGCTACCACCGATAACCACAAACGCAGGCGCAAAATCTAGCTCTTTCTGAGGATAAGCAAGACGAACATGCTCTCCATCGTCGGTAATTCCATTGTGTGCACAGTTATCAATGCACAAATGTACATGACGATGGTACTGAAGCTCATCATCATCGCTCAGATATATGTAGGTCATCGCTGAGCCAATCTCTCGGACTAACGGTTCGAGTTGATCAAAAAGCGGGTAACTGCGTAGTTCGTCTATCAGGCGATAGCCTGGATATGCAAGTTCAAACGATTCGATTGTAAAGCGTTGAGTTTCACGCTCCCAAACAGAGCGACATCTCTGTATAAGTTCATCTGATGACTGAGATCGGACCCACATCTGAAGAGCCTCTGCCATATACTTGTGATGTTCTTGCTTGCGACTTGTATGAATCAACATACTGATTGGTTCTGTGTGGCCCCAGTGCCTCCTCACTGCAGCTGAACAAAGGAACCAGCAAAAAGCGTCCTTTAGACTCTCGGGGATACTGTTAGTTTCACCCAGATGAATGTCACCGATTATTGCCTTATCCTCGGGTAATACAAAACGTACAACATCCAATCCGTCTGACTCATTTTCGTCTTTGTAACCGAAAATCTGCTTGGGACCAAAGTATTCGTCGGATGTTGGGAGTGCCCAAATAAAATGCCGTGGGTACAACGACTCATGTGATGACTCATTGAGAAAATTCGCATATGGCGTTGCGGTGTAGCTGATATAATTCATTGCGCGTACATCACCGCAAGGTCTCCCATCCAATGGCAACCCTTCAACCAGCCGAACGATCAAATCGTTTATTCGCTTTCTTTCGTTTTCAGAAATGTCGGCAGTATTGACACTGGCGTTGTCAGCTTCATCGTCAATGAGTAAGATCTTCATTTGCTGCATTTTCTTTGGATCTTGACGCATCCATTCGATCAAGTTGCTCAAGCGGCTGCTGTTTTTCAGACAAACACTAAAGTATCTCAACATCGAGTCCTCTTCAAGGCGAAGATCCTGAGCACGTTCTCCGCGCGGGCTCCTGGGGTTCAAGTGGTTTAGATGTATCCATTTGAGATTGCCGCCTGGATGGTTCAGATCCTCGAGCAGCCTTTCGTGCGTTTGCACACGGAGGTTCTCTATGGTACCAGATAGCACTATGAAAAAGTTCCAACCCCAATCAGCTGCCATAGCCATTAGCGCAGCCATATTCGCCGTCTTACCGGACTGAACTTGACCTATAACGAGACCTTTGATAGGACCTGTTTGCCGAGTATCGATACTCAAACGTCGGAGGATCCCGATTGTTGCTTTTTCTATGTTGTTCACAGAGTCAAGCGAGAAACGTCGAACAGTGAGCAGATGCTTTCTATATAACTGCCATGAACTCCGTGCATGCGTCGGAACCGTCACTCCGTTGTCTAGCGAAGAATCAAACAACCATGCGTCATAGTGCTGCTCCTGAAGCTGTTTCTGTTTTTGCTCCCCTTCCATCTCCGATTGGACTAGAGCGTTCCATAGTTCAACGTCCATTTCCAACGGCCAAAAATGCTCTTCAATGGCGCGCTTAAGGAAGCTCGCTAAACCCTCTTCACTACCTTGATTGGCATACCTGATATCAGACCAATCCATTCCGCGATCGCGAAATCTTCGGATTAAGGCTCGAACTTCATCATATTTAGGTAGGGATAAGTCGGACCTGTTCACAACACTCATAAGAACCGCCCCTTAATATCAATCTTCCTGGCGCTTACCCAAAAAGAGACATTCTTCATCCCAAACTCACGCTATTGATTTACATTTCAAGCATAATTTGCCACATTCCTTCTTGAGATTGGTCACTTAAGGAGCAAAGGAAGCTAAGGCCTAACAGAGCTGGTCCTAATGAGTTCTTTAGATCTATTCGTCTTTCTTTGCTACTAGCACAGTACTACGCTCATTACGTTCAGTTGAGCCCGTATAATTGTGTAAAATTGGTTTCCCCATGGAATAAAAGAAGCCATTTCTTGTGTCCCTCGGTTAGAATGAAGTTGCAACCATAACATCCTAGAGAGGAGACATCAGAAATGGCTCAATACCAG
>Ga0208823_1002635_pt1 | contig 13276 bp, 8 predicted proteins | sample AD_UKC075_MetaG_FD_184440 | JGI IMG/M metagenome (GOLD analysis project Ga0208823, IMG submission 184440) | Active sludge microbial communities of municipal wastewater-treating anaerobic digesters from USA - AD_UKC075_MetaG (SPAdes) (version 2) | ecosystem: Engineered > Bioreactor > Anaerobic >... | reverse complement strand
GATCAGAACTTGTAGCTGGCACCCAGCAGCAGGGTACGGCCCCACTTGATGTATTCCAGCGGGCGATCCTTGGTACCGGCATACGTGCGATAGGCTTCATCGCCGAGGTTGTTCGCCTGGAGCAACAGGCTCAGGCCCTTGAATGCACTGCTGTCGCTGAAGGTATAGCTGACCTGCGCGTCGGTGATGTTCTCACCGACAACGTAGCGCAGGGTGCGATTGCCGTTGAAATTGCCGATTTCACCGATGAAATCCGAGCGGCGGCGATTGTTGATGCGGAACTCGAAGCCGTTGCGCTCGTAGTACGCCGTCAGGTTGTAGACCTGCTTAGACAGGCCCGGCAGGGAAATTGGTCCGCTGCCGACGCTGCTGGCGCTGTCCGGATCGACGATCTTCACGCTGCTCTCGGTGAAGCTGGCGCTGGCAACGACACCGAAGCCCTGGAACGCATCGCCGAACACCATGTCCAGCGGCAGTGAGGCCGTCAGCTCAAGGCCCTGCAGCCTGCCCCCCTTGCCGTTGACGGGACGGGTATAGGTCCCCGTGGTCTGCACCGGCGGACAGGGATTGCCGCCACACGACGCGGGTGGCACATAGCCGGCGACCTCCGCCGAATAGTCATGGCCGTCCACCGTCTGCGTCACGATGTAGCTGGTGAGATCCTTGTAGAAGTAGGCAGCGGCGACGTACGCCTTGGAGCCAAAGTACTTCTCGTAGGAAATGTCGAGTGCATTGGCGCGCCACGGATCCAGCATGGCGTTGCCCGTACTGCCTCCCGGCTTGCCGGTGTTGGAATCGACGCCGAAATCGAGCGATGCACGCATCTGGTCCACGCGCGGACGCGCGACCTGCTTGGCGAGCGCGACGCGCAGGGTCTGGTCGTTCTGGAGCGAGAACGCCAGGTTCATGCTCGGCAGCACGTCGGTGTAAGTCTTGCCCATGGTGTACGGAACAACCACGCCCGGAGGCAGGTAGGCCTGCCCGTCGGACGACTGGTCCACGTGCTGGATCTGCAGGCCGACGTTGCCGCGCACCGGCACCGACCCCCACATCGTGTCGATGTTCCCCTGCGCGAACGCGGTGCTGATCTTCTCGCTGACCGACCAGGTCTTGGCGATCAGGTAGCCGGCGGCATCCTCGCTGGGCGAGAAGGTCATGTAGCGGGCCACGGCGGCAGGCACGTTCCACGAGGGGATCAGGCCAACGCCGGCGAAGCCCAAGTCCACCAGCCCGTACTGCAGATCGGAGTCAATCGGGGTGACGCCCTGACTGCCCAGGTTGATGTTGCCTTCGGGCTGGTGCTTGTCCTTCTTGCGGTCGGCGTAGTTGATGCCCACGTCCACCGCCGTGAAGATCGATTGCATGGCGTCCGACGTGGGGATCGAGAAGACCACCTTGCCGCTCTTCAATTCGTCTTCCACCCTCGGGACCTTGCCGTAGCCGGACCCGTAGATGGTGTTTGCGAGATAGAGGCTGGCCGGATTGGAATAATCCAGCCCCGGCGTGAGCTGCGAGAAGCCACCCGAATTGAAGTCCAGCTGGACCGAGTCCAGCTGCGGCGCCGGCAACAGCTGGGTGTTGTTTTCCAGGTTCAGCTCGTTGCGCTTCGCGCGCGACCAGCTGAGGTCGGTCGTCAGCTTGACACCGCTGCCGAAGAAGAACTCGTTGCGCCAGCCGGCGGCATCGATCTTGTCCTCGCGGTGGTTGTACATCCCGCGCACCAGCGGGTACACGTTCTGCGCGGTGCCACCGGTGAAGGTCCCGTTGCCATTGACCTGAGCGCCATCGATGTTGAGCGGATCGTAACCACCGTTGTAGCCGCTGAGGTTCACCTCGAACTGGTTGGCGGTGTCTTCCTGCTCGGACTCGGAGTGGAAGACGTCCAGCGTGCTGGTCCAGGCGTTGGACGGACGGAATTCCAACGTGCCCATCACGCCGTCGCGCTTGGTGTATCCGGTGCGGCGCAGGGCCTTGATGCCATCCGAGTAGTAGGTCCCGGCAGGCACGCCGGGACGCCAGTTATCACCAATCGCCTGCCACGGCTCGTACAGGCCGACCTGGTTTTCCTGGATCGGCGTGTCGGAGTGCGAATAACCGATCGAATAGCCGATGGTGCGGTCGGCGGACTGGCCGATGTAGCTGGCGTTGAAGCGGTTGCCGGTGGCGCCCTGGTTGGCGGCGGAACCCAGCGAGTTGCGCTGCCAGCGGCCGCTGAGCGCGATCACCGGCTTGTCGTAGTCCAGCGGGCGCACGGTGCGCATGTCCATCGTGCCGGACAGGCCCTGGCCCACCAGCGCCGCGTCGGGCGTCTTGTAGATGGTGACGCCGGCCATCAGCTCGGACGGGTACTGGTCGAACTCCACGCTGCGGTTGTCGCCGGTGCTGACCAGCTCGCGGCCGTTCAACAGCGTGGTGGAGAAATCGGGCGAGAGGCCGCGGACGCTGAGCACCTGCGCACGGCCGGCCACGCGCTGCGCGGCCACGCCCGGCAGGCGGGCGATCGATTCGGCGATGCTGACGTCGGGCAGCTTGCCGATGTCCTCGGCGGAGATCGCCTCGACGATCGAGGTGGCGTCCTTCTTGATGTCGATCGCGCGCTCGATGCCGCCGCGGATGCCGGTGACAACGACCGCATCAAGGTTCTTGGCGTCATCCGCCTTCTTTTTTGCTTTGGCTGCCGCACCCGGCGTGGCGGCAGCTTGTGCAGCCTCCTGTGCTTGCACTTGCAAGGCCAGCATCATGGTTGCGGTGGCGAGCGCCACGCTCAACAGGTTTCTCTTTAACTGCGCCATCTTCCCCTCCGGAAATGGTAATTCAATGATTGGATGGTCTGTTGCCATCCACTTTTTCATGCCTGCATCATTTGAAAACGCATGAACATGGCGATGTTGTGACAGTGCAACAGCAAACGAAAGACCCTGCATACGTATTCATTGCAGCGCCCCCCAGAAAACCCGTGAAACCCGCATCAATACACACTTTCACAACGCGACACATGACTTGGAAAGCGCTTTTTGGGGGCGCTTTCCAGCGTCCATAGCCGGCCTTATTCCGGCAATGGCGACAATCGCACCGCCGCGCCACCACCAGCCGCCAGCCACAGCGAGAGCGCCTGCTTCGAGGTGACGGTTTTGGTTTCCCGCACAAACCTGAAGCGCGCATCGCCTTTCCAATCGGCGCCATCACCATCGCGATAGATCTCAGCGCGGTAGCGTTTGCCGGCATCCAGGAAGTCCAGCTTCAGTGCCAGCGTACGCGGCGTGCGGTCATTCATCGCACCCAGGAACCACACCGGTGCGCCGCGTTGTTTGCGCGCAACCGCGACAAACTGCCCCACTTCACCCGCCAGCACATGGCTTTCATCCCAATCCACCGCCACGTCCTTGATGAACTGGAAGGCATCGGGATGCTGGAGGTAATGCTCGGGTAAATCGGCAGCCATCTGGATGGGGCTGTAGATGCCCACGTACAGCGCCAACTGGCGTGCCAAGGTGCTCTGGATTTCCTGCCCATGCCGGCCAGTGAGACTGAGCACACCGGGGGTGTAATCCATCGGGCCAGCCAGCATCCGCGTGAACACCAGGGTCACTTCGTGTTCGGGCGGATTGGGCGGGTTGCCCCAGGCGTTGTATTCCATCCCGCGTGCACCTTCACGCGACACCCAATTGGGATACGTGCGGCGCAGGCCGGTGTCCTTGATCGGCTCGTGCGCATCGATCGCCACGTGGTACTTGGCGGCTTGCTGCACTACGCGCAGGTGATGGTTGCTCATCCATTGGCCTTCGTGCCATTCGCGCAGCACCGGCCCATCCACAACATCCTGCCGTTCGATCTGGCCGGCATCGCAGACATAGCCGGTCTTCACCACATCAATGCCGTTGCGCTGATCCAACGCAAACGCCGCATCAAGCTGGCGCTCATAGTGGCTCACGGCGCAGCCGGTTTCATGATGGCCAATCAGGTGCACGCCTTTTGCCGCACCGTATTTTGCCAAGCCTTGCAAATCGAAATCTGCGGTGGGCCGGGTGTAATCAAAGCCCCAACCATTGGCAAACCAGTCGCCATCCCAGCCCGGGTTCCAGCCTTCCACCAGCACGCCGCGAAACCCATTGCTGGCTGCAAACGCCATCACCCGCTTGGTGTTGGCGGTGGTGGCTGCGTGTTTGGGGCCGGTAGCCCAACTCTGCTGATCCAGATGCATGGACCACCACACGCCCATGTATTTGGCGGGTGTAAACCAGCTCACATCACCCAGTGTGTTGGGCTCGTTGAGGTTCAGGATCAAGTTCGATTCCACCAAGCCACCGGCGTTGTCGCTCAGGGTGATGGTGCGCCACGGCGTGACGAAGGGTGTGCTGCGCACCACCGGCGTCGGGCTACCCGGGGTGAGTGCAGCACGCAGCACGCCGTTTTCACCATGCAGCAAATTCATCCCGGCGTAGTCCACCAGTGCGGCCTCGTGCAGGCTGATGTGCAGGCCATCGTCGGTGCGCAGAGTCAGCGGAGTTTGCGCAATGCCGACTTCCGCAAGCGGCGTGCGGTGGTAGAGGTATTCTTCGCGGTTCCACTCCAGTGCCGGAATCCACCATGCGGTGGCGGGTCGTGCGATGGAAAATTCGGTCAACTCCTCGACGATTTGCGCTTCCTGCAATTTGGGTTGCTTGGGCACGTCGTAGCGAAAGCCAACGCCATCATCGAATACCCGGAACACCATGTCGAATTGCCGGTGATCCATGTCTTTTTCGACAAAGCTTGCGCGCAACTCGTTGTAGTGATCCCGCACGAAGCGGCGCTCACCCCAAGGCTGCTCCCAGGTGTCGTCCTGGCTGCGTGTCGCTTGTTTTTCCAGCTGCAGATTACGCATCAACTGGCGGCCATTGCGAAAGATGAAACCCAGCCGCGAATCATTGATCACCGGCTTGCCATCGCGCAGCACGCGATAGGCCAGGCGCCCTTCACCATTGAGATCCAGCTGCACCTGGATACGCCCATCGGGGGATTGCACCTGCGCCACGTGTTCGGCATGGACAAACCCTGGGAAAGCCAACGCCAACAGCAATGCATATGAAAGGAATTTCATTGCATCAGTCCTGCCCGTTCAATGTTGAAATCGCCACGCCGCGTGGCGGAAGGTGCAATGTGTGCGCCGCAATGGCGGCCGTGGACATCCCCGGCACATCCAGCAGGTCGGTGCCTGGATAACCCGCCCATTGCACTGCGGCATCGGAAAGATTGAACGCCACCAACAAGCGTTGTCCGTCGGTTTCGCGCACGAATGCCAGGACGTTGTCCGGTGCCGGCACAAAGGCGATTGCACCATACACCAGCGCCGGTTGCGCCTTCCGCCATTGCAGGAACGCACGCGCTGCATGCAGCACGGACGTCGGTGCGGCTTCCTGCGCAGCCACACTACGGGGGCGATGTGCTTCCGGCACCGGCAACCATGCTGCGCCACTGCTGAAGCCCGCATCGGCACTGCTATCCCACGGCATTGGCGTGCGGCAGCCATCGCGGCCTTTGAAATTGGGCCAGAACGCTTTGCCATACGGATCTTGCAGCGCATCGAAGGGCACTTCCGCTTCCGGCAAGCCCAATTCTTCACCCTGATACAAACACACCGAACCACGCAGCGAACACACCAGGGCAATCAATTGTTTGGCCAAGGCATCGTCGGCATGCTGCCCGCCCCAGCGGGTGACCGCACGTTGCACATCGTGGTTGGAAATCGCCCAGCATGGCCAGCCTTCCGTGAGTTTGGCTTCCAGTGCTTGTATCGTGCTGCGGATGTAGTTGGCGCTGCTGTCTGCGGTCAGCAGCTCGAAGCTGTAGCCCATATGCAGGCGCGTAGGCGTGCAATATTCGGCGGTGGTGGCCAACGAATCCTCTGACGAAATTTCGCCCAGCGCGCCGGCATCGGGATAGCGGTTGAGCAACGCACGCACGTCTTCCAGCAACCCCAGATTTTCCGGCTGGGTGTTGTTGTACAGGTGATATTGAAAGGCATAAGGGTTGTCTGCACTGAAGCCGCGCCCGGTGCGCAGTGCCGCCGGCTTGGGAGGGTTGTCGCGCAACAACGCATCGTGGTACGGGAAATTGATGGAATCCAGACGGAAACCGTCCACGCCGCGATCCAGCCAGAATTTCAAATTCTCCAATTGCGCCGCGCGCACCTGCGGATTATGAAAATTCAAATCCGGCTGCGAGGTCAAGAAATTGTGCAGGTAGTACTGCCCACGTCGCGGTTCCCACGTCCATGCCACGCCCCCGAACAACGACAACCAATTATTGGGAGGCGTGCCATCGGGCTTGGCGTCGGCCCACACAAACCAGTCGGCCTTCGGGTTGTCACGGTTTTGCCGACTTTCGGTAAACCACGGATGTGCGGCGGAGCAATGACTCAACACCTGATCGATCATCACCTTCAGCCCCAAGGCATGCGCCTTGTCCAGCACGCGGTCAAAATCCGCAAGCGTGCCAAACAGCGGGTCCACACCGCGAAAATCAGCGATGTCATAGCCAAAATCAGCCATCGGCGAAGTGAAGAATGGCGAGATCCAAATCGCGTCGACACCGAGTGAAGCGATGTAGTCGAGCTTTGCCAAAATGCCCGGCAAATCGCCAACACCATCGCCATTGGTGTCCAGAAAACTGCGCGGGTAGATCTGATAGATCACCGCGCCGCGCCACCAGTTTTGCACTGTCATCTTCGCCCCACATCCCTGCATTCGGCTTGGACTATGCCGGGCAACACAGGTGTTGTGCAGTGATTCGCAAGTGAATACGTTTACACCACGCCATGGCAGCCGGCTGCGGTATATCTGCAGCCCAAGCCGCACAACGGGCCGATTCGGGCCAGGGGATTGCATGCACACCAGCACCACCAAGCCAGCGCTTTCATTTTGGCAAATCTGGAATATGTGCTTCGGGTTTTTGGGCATCCAATTCGGGTTTGCCCTGCAAAATGCCAATGTCAGCCGCATCTTCCAGACCCTTGGCGCAGGGATGGATGACATCCCCATCCTGTGGGTGGCCGCGCCGTTGACGGGCCTGTTGGTGCAACCATTGATTGGCTATCTCTCCGATCGCACCTGGTCGCGCCTGGGCCGCCGCCGCCCGTATTTTCTGGTCGGCGCGGTGCTGGCATCGCTGGCCTTGTTCGCCTTCCCCAATGTGCCCGCGTTGTGGATTGCCGCCGGCATGTTGTGGGTGCTGGATGCCTCGATCAATATCTCGATGGAACCGTTCCGCGCCTTCGTGGGCGACCAGCTCCCCGCATCGCAACGCCCCACCGGGTTTGCGATGCAGAGCTTTTTCATCGGCGTAGGCTCGGTGGTTGCCAGTGCCCTGCCCTATGTGCTGGAAAAAATGGGCGTGGCCAATACCGCCGCGGCGGGACAGATCCCCGATACCGTGCGCTATGCGTTCTATGCCGGCGGCGTGGCCCTGTTAGGCGCCATTGGCTGGACGGTGCTGCGTACCCGCGAATATCCGCCGGACATGCTGGCGCATTGGGATGCGGCACCCACCCAGGCAAGCCGCAGCCATCACACCGTGCAGATCCGCAGCCTCGCTTGCATTGCCATCGCTGCGGGCCTGCTGTTGGCAGCCTTGGTGGAAAGCCGCACGCTGGACAAGGCGCTGTACATCCTCGCCGGGTTGTTCTGTGGATTCGGGCTTGCCTTCCTGGTGCGCACCTTCCTGGCTGCCGACAACGCCTTTACCCGCATCCTGGATGATGTGCGCGACATGCCGCCGGCAATGGCGCAATTGGCGGTGGTGCAATTCTTCTCATGGTTTGCATTGTTTGCGATGTGGATCTACACCACCGCCGCCGTCACCGAAGTGCACTTTGGCAGCACCGATCCGGCTTCGGCCGCCTATAACGCCGGTGCCAATTGGGTGGGGGTGTTATTTGCCGCCTACAACGGGTTTGCCGCGCTGGCCGCCATGGTGATTCCGTGGATGGCGCGCCGCTTTGGGTTGCGCATAAGCCACCTACTGAACGCGGTACTGGGCGGGTTGGGCTTGCTGTCGATTGGTTGGATCCATGACCCGCATTGGCTCTTGCTGTCGATGCTGGGCGTGGGCTTTGCATGGGCGTCGATCCTGTCACTGCCCTACGCAATGCTGTCCGACAGCGTGCCTGCCGCCAAGATGGGCACCTACATGGGCATCTTCAATTTCTTCATCGTGATTCCGCAGTTGGTCGCCGCAAGCTTGTTGGGCTTTCTGCTGAAAACCTTGCTGGGCGGTCACCCCATCCATGCGCTGGCAATTGGCGGCGCCAGCATGATTGTGGCCGGCCTGTGTGTATTGCGGGTGCGTCTGCCCACCGAGAAAACCGCATGAGGACTGTCGTGATGCGCCGTTCGCTTACCCTCTCCATCCTTGCCAGCGGCTTGCTTGCCGCCTGCGCCTTTGCTGCACCGCGCAACCACGCGCAAGCCACCCAGGACTACTACGGCACGCTGGAACCCTTCGCCAGCCAAGCGGTGTACTTCGTGATGACCGACCGCTTCGTCAATGGCGATCCCGCCAACGACCAGCGCGACCAAGGCGGCGCGCTGCACACCTTCAACATTCCGCTGCCACCCTGCAATGGCGTATCCGGCAACATCGGCTACATGGGCGGCGACTTCAAAGGTATCGCCGATCATCTGGACTACATCCACGCAATGGGCTTCACCTCGGTATGGATCACGCCCATCGTCGATAACCCCGACGAAAGTTTCACCGGCGGTGTTGCACCCACCTGTGGCGGCATCCTCGCGGATAAAGGCAAGACCGGCTACCACGGCTATTGGGGAGTGAATTTCTACAAGGTCGATGAACACCTGCCCAGCCCCGGCATGGGTTTTCGCGACCTGTCCAAAGCCATGCACGCCAAGGGCATGAAGCTGGTGCTGGACATCGTGGGCAATCACGGTTCTCCGGCATGGGGGATGGCGTTTGATCAGCCCCAATTCGGCAAACTTTATGACCAAACCGGCAAACTGGTGGCCGACCATCAAAACCTGCCACCGCAACAACTCGACCCCGTGCACAATCCGCTGCATCGCTTCTACAACACCCGTGGGCCGGTGGATGGCGACAAGGGCTCGATCTTCGATGGCAACCTGGCCCAGCTGTCGGACTTGAACGAACACAACCCGGATGTCCTGAACTATCTGGCCGGCGCCTACGAGCAGTGGATCGAGCAAGGCGCAGACGCCTTTCGTATCGACACCATCGCGTGGATGCCCGATCGCTTCTGGCAACAATTCACCACCCGCATCCGCAGCAAACACCCGGGCTTTTTCATGTTTGGCGAAGCCTTCGACTACAACGCCAACACGATTGCCCAGCACACCCTGCGCGGCCACGGCGAAACCAGCGTGCTGGATTTTCCGATGAAGCAGGCGATGGAAGGGGTGTTTGGACGCAAGCAGCAAGGCTTCGAGCGCATGGCCGAATCCTTGCACCTGACCGGCGGGCCGTATGCCAACCCGTATGACTTGGCCACGTTTTACGACAATCACGATATGCCGCGGCTGGACGCCAGTGACAACGGCTTTATCGACGCACACAACTGGCTATTCACCGCGCGCGGGATTCCGGTGGTGTATTACGGCTCCGAAATGGGCTTCATGCGTGGCCGCCCCGAGCATGGCGGCAACCGCAATTATTTTGGTGTGGACGGCATTGCGCAGGCAAGCAAAAGTCCCATCCACGCGGCCCTGACCCGGATTGCCAATCTGCGTGCCAACACGCCCGCCTTGCAACGCGGCGTGCAGTTGGATATCGAACTGCAAGGCAACCGCGCCGCGTTCTATCGCGTCTATCAACACGCGGGGGTGCACCAGATTGCGCTGGTACTGCTCAACAAGGGAGATGCCGAGGCGGCATTTTCAATTGATTCACTGCTGCAAGCCGGGCGCTGGCACTCGCCGTTGGATGCCAGCACGCAACACGTTGCCACGGGTGGCAAGCTGGAGGCCCGCGTACCCGCGCACGGAGTACAGGTCTTTGTGCTGGATGCGCCCGTCACCAATACCGCGCTGGCATCCGCCTTGAATGTGGCGATGGCCGGGGCACGGCTGCCGTAGCCGAGCCCCTCACCCCACGCTGGACGCGCGGATCGCCAGCGTGGGCTGCAAGGTCTGGCTTTGTGCCGGGGTATCGCGCACCAGCCGCAGTAGGGCATCCACCAGCAATGTACCCGCCTTGGAGGTGTCTTGCACCACGGTGGTCAACGGCGGGTTGGAAAACCGCGCCATCGGGGTGCCATCAAAGCCCACCACGGCGACATCCTCGGGCACACGCAAGCCTGCTTCCGTCAACGCATGCATCGCGCCAATGGCAATCAGATCGCTGGCCGCAAACACGGCATCAAACGGCCGCTTGCGCGCCAGCAATACTTTCGCGGCGTCATAGCCTGCCTGTTCGGTACTGGGTGCATCCACTTGCAAGCCTGGCGACATCGAAAGCCCCGCATCCTGCAGCGCCGCTTCGCAGCCCTGATAACGCGCATGAAACTCCGGGAAGCGGGTTGACGCATCGCCCAAAAAGGCAATCTGGCGCCGCCCGCAATCCAATAGGTGTTGACCTGCCATGCGGCCACCGGCGTGATTGTCACAGCCGATGGTGATCCCCGGCTGGTCTTCCAATACATGCCCCCAACGCACGAAATGGGTGCCTTGCGCCAGCAGATGCACCAACTTGCTCTGGTAGGCCAGATAGTCGCCATAGCCCAATAAAATCAAGCCATCGGCCTTCATGCTGTCTTCGTAGTCGGCATGCCAGTCGTCCGACAACTGCTGAAACGACACCAGCAAATCATGGCCGTGTTTGGCACAGGCGCGGGTGATGGAACCCAGGATCGACAAAAAGAACGGATTGATGTGCGAATCATCCGGCGTGGGGTCTTCAAACAGCAGCAACGCCAGCGTCCCGGCGCGCTGGGTGCGCAGGCTGGAGGCGTGGCGATCGACTTTGTAATTCAATTCGCGTACCGCCTGCTCTACCCGTCGCTTGGTCTCGGCGTTGACCAGCGGGCTGCCTGCCAGCACCCGCGACACGGTGGCCTGCGACACCGCCGCACGGTGGGCGATGTCCAGAGACGTCACGCGGGTCTTTTTGCGGGAATGGCGGGGCTCGGTCATGCTGCGAGTCTAGCAAGATGCCACGCCGCTGTTTCTTCTTCGCCCGCAGCCAGGCGCTACTTCGCCCAACCCGGGTCATTGAACAGCTGCGGGTACTGCACCAACGCCTCACGCATGGCGTTGATCTGTGGCATCGGTGCGTCTTGTGATTCACGTACCGCCTTGGCGCCGGCGATGAATTTCACCAGCAGCCCGTGCAAGGCGGCATCCGCATCAGGTTTGAGTTTGCATTGGGCAATCATCTGGTTGACGGCGGTGTCGATTTGTTGCGCGGTGTTGTGCGCTTGAGTGGCATCCATATGCCCATGTTCATAATGATCAAGCGCCTGCACGGCTTGGCGAATACTGCGCATACCTGCACGCAATGGCGCATCGGTGGCCCAGCGCTGCGCAGGCGTGGTGGCCGCAGCAGGCTGCACGGTGTGCGTGGCATGTGCATCGTGACCGGCATGGCCGGACGATTGCGCCAGTACAGGCGACGCACAAACAGCGCAGGCAAGGCTGGCGATCGCAGCAACAATAGTGTTCGTTTTCATCACAGCACTCCAAGATGCGAAAGGATCTTGCTTTACCTTCGCACGGGCGCGGGGTGTTGACCATGATCCAGGTCAACGTGCAAAAGCGATAACGCTGGCGGCAGCAATTCGGGCTGGGGCAAAAGGTTCAAGCAGGCCATGGATGGCCCGCGTCCGCCGTATCAACTGCCAGTGCCCCCACCCCGCCTTTGACCCAAATCAATGACGCCAACGCGCATTGGCAACACCATGCCTGTTTTCCAGCACGGGAACCTGCACATGCAACTGGTGTGTCCTGCCGGCAATCTGCCGGCCTTGCAAGCGGCGGTGGATGCCGGTGCCAATGCGGTGTATGCCGGCTTCCGTGACCAGACCAATGCCCGCGCATTCCCGGGTTTGAATTTTTCCGATGCCGAGCTGCGCGCCGGCATTCGCTATGCACACGCCAAGAGTGCCAAGGTGTATCTGGCGCTGAATACCTACCCCGACAGCGCCCGTTTGGCCGATTGGTATGCCGCCGTGGATAACGCCGCCATCCTTGGCGCCGATGCCATCATCGCCGCAGAAATGGCGGTGCTGGACTACGCCGCGCGCACCTACCCCAAACTGCCACGTCATCTTTCGGTGCAAGGCAGCGCCACCACCGCGCCGGCCCTGCAATATGCCTATGACCGCTTTGGCATCAGCCGTGCGGTGCTGCCACGGGTGCTGTCACTGCAACAAGTGGAACGTCTGTGCGAGCGATCACCCGTGCCGCTGGAAGTCTTCGCCTTCGGCAGCCTGTGCATCATGGTGGAAGGCCGCTGCCAACTGTCCAGTTATGTGACGGGCGCATCACCCAATCGCCACGGCGTGTGCTCGCCTGCCAAGTTTGTGCGCTGGGACGAACACACCGACGGTAGCCGCAGCGTGCGCTTGAACGATGTGTTGATCGATGAGTTCAAGCCCAATGAGCCCGCCGGCTACCCCACGGTGTGCAAGGGCCGTTTTGCTGTGGGCAATGAAATTTTCCACGCACTGGAAGAACCCACCAGTCTCAACACCATGGCGTTGTTGCCGCGCTTGCAACAGATCGGCGTGGTGGCGCTGAAGATCGAAGGCAGGCAACGTGGCGTGGCCTATGTCAGCTCGGTCACACGCACCTGGCGCAGCGCCATCGATCAGCTCAAGACCAACCCGGAACACTGGCACGTCAAGCCCGAATGGCAGGCCGAAATTGCGCGCCATGCCGAAGGCCACCAGACCACGCTGGGCCCCTATCACCGCGCTTGGCATTAAGGATTTTTGATGAAACTCAGCCTTGGCCCGTTGCAGTATTTTTGGCCGCGTGAAACCACGCTGGCGTTTTATCGGCAAGCCGCGCAATGGCCGGTGGACATCATTTATCTAGGCGAAACCGTGTGCAGCAAGCGGCGCGAACTGCGCACCGTGGAATGGCTGGCATTGGCCGAAGAATTGGCGGCATCGGGCAAGCAAATCGTGCTGTCCACGCTGGCGCTGATCGAAGCCGAAGCCGAGCTCAGCGTGCTGGATCGGCAGATTATGCATGGCGGCTTCTGGATCGAAGCCAATGACCTCTCCGCGGTACAGCTATGCAAGGAAAAGGGCCGCCCATTCGTC
>Ga0208823_1002630_pt1 | contig 13283 bp, 10 predicted proteins | sample AD_UKC075_MetaG_FD_184440 | JGI IMG/M metagenome (GOLD analysis project Ga0208823, IMG submission 184440) | Active sludge microbial communities of municipal wastewater-treating anaerobic digesters from USA - AD_UKC075_MetaG (SPAdes) (version 2) | ecosystem: Engineered > Bioreactor > Anaerobic >... | reverse complement strand
TCGACGGGTACTATCAGGCTGTTGGTTTCAGCGGACACGGCTTTATGCTAGCCCCTATAGTTGGGAAGCTAATCTCTGAGATGATCGTCGGCAAAGAGCCGTCTATTGACATAAGTGACTTGGATCTAGGGCGTTTTGAAAGAGGAGATCTAAGGGTAGAGCCGTCAGTGGTGTAGAGAAAGGCAGAGGATCGCAAGAGGGCCAAAAAAAGGAGGTACCATCATGACTGAAGGAACCTATGAAGATGCTGTCCTTACGTATCGTAAGTTTGACGAAAAATGTGCAAGGACAGTATACAAATATGCATGCAGTCACGATTATGAAACTTTATCCCAAGTACCATCTTTGGATTTGAAAGATGAGATGGAGGATGCTTATAAGCGGCTTCTATTAGAAGGTATGGAACTTCCCCAACCAGATCCAGTGTTTTCTTTGTTGAAAAGCCATTTCCTTGAGTTTCTCGAGGGCCACATATCTGGGGTTGCCAGCAGTTTTGAAAATCCCGACTGGTTCGTAGGCCGAGAAACCTATCTATTGGATTTTAACTCAAGACAGGATTCAAGACCCGCCGATGTTAGATTACAAGTTCTCTCAGCCCGGCTATCCCAGTTAGATGCTGTTTGGGAGGGGGTAAAGAGTCTTTTTCCTACAGTTCATCCCGACAAAATACAAGAGACAGCCCAGGCATGTAAGGTTCTACAAACTATTGCAGGCAACGTAGCAAGCAAAGTACCTTCGTATTGCGGAGACCTTGATTTGGATGTTCAGAATGACCTCGCAGAGAGGCTCAATGAACTTGTATCTAAAGCTAGAAGTTGGGAAGCAGAATCTTATAGAGCCGCCCAGGATAGGGCTACTTTGGGAGATCTATCTGAACTTACTGAAGCCAAAATAGATCCGGAAAGGTACGGAGAAATCCTTTCCAGAGAACTAGGTGTGCCCTTGGAGGAGCTGTTGGAATGGTACGAAGAGGAAATAGAATGTACCAGAAAGGAAATGATGGATGTAGCACGAAGTCTGAATCTTGGATCAGTGGAGTCGCTAGAAGATGTGTTTAAGATCCTGGATCAGTACGCTGGCCCCTGTGACACTGTGGAAGAAATGTTCTCCCGCATGGAAAAATATGTGGAAATTGCCAAACGCGCTACCAAAGATGGCTTTGTAAACTTGCCAGAAGAATATTGCATAGTAAGTCCCACACCTGAACAGTGCCGAGATTCGTACCCATGGGGTGGCTACGGCGGAGGATGCTTCAGGCGAAGGCCGCTTGTGGGGGAAGTGTTTCTAAACGATAGTAATTACAAAGCAGTTACTGATGGATGGTTAAAGATGATGGCCATACACGAGTGTTATCCTGGTCATCACGTACAATTTGTAAGGACCACTTTGGATCCCCTGCCTGAAACAGTAAAAATAGGGTCGAGGTATATTCCCCTGCTTGAGGGAACAGCCCATAGGTCGGAAAAACTTATGGAGCACATATTTTCTGATCCGGTGTTTCCTTTATTTGTGCGCTTACGACGTCACCATACAGCGGTGAGGATTAAGGCTGACTTATGGCTCCATTACTTTGGGAGATCGGTTGAGGAAGCAGTGGAATTGTACATGAAAGAGTTGGGGTTTGACAGGGTATCCGCAAGAGGTCAGGTTCGGTACCAGGAACGTAATCCTGGCTACATGACTTGTTACTACTACGGAATGAAGAAGATTGAGGCGCTCCAGGAGAAATTCAAATACGGGGACAAAGAATTCACAGAGATTCTGTTTTCTGTAGGAAGGTTAAGCCTACCCAATTTTGAGAGGTTTTTAAAACTTAGCCAGGAAGATAAAGTGCGGTTTCAAAAGGATTTTGCCAGCCTGGTAACATAATCACAATTTTGAATGGGCAATAACCTAACTTTCGTATGGACGTTTACATGGCAAAGGGGAAATGGACCAAGAAGGGTTCTGGCTTACCTAAATATGTCTTGGGTGACTTTGGGCGTGGGGAAGGGTAAAAGGCGGCCACAACTCCAGCTATTTAAGGAGGGCTTCAGATGAGATTTTCAAAGATGATTACGTGCATAGATACCCATACGTGTGGTGAACCTACCAGAATCGTGACTGGAGGAATAGGTTTTATACCTGGTGATACAGTTGCCGAAAAGATGCTTTATTTTCAAGAAAACTTGGACTGGTTGCGCACTATGCTAATGCACGAACCTAGAGGACAAAGCGTCATGTCAGGGGCGATACTAACCGAACCATGTGATCCTGCCGCAGATGTGGGCGTTATATATCTGGAGACAGGTGGATATTTGCCGATGTGCGGACATGATACCATAGGTGTTTGTACGGCTCTAGTTGAATGTGGCATGGTTTTAGTATCTGAGCCTGTGACGGTTGTAACCTTGGAAACTCCTGCCGGTTTGGTTGAGGGAAGGGTCAAGGTTGAAAATGGCGTGGCTCAATCTGTGACTTTTACTAACGCTGCTTCTTTTGTTTATGACAAAGATATTCGTGCAGATATTCAAGGCTTAGGAGAAGTGACTTTGGATATCGCATATGGCGGGAATTTTTTCGCGCTAGTAGACGCCCACGATGTTGGGATCAAGATATCTCCAGAGTATTATTGGGTAATAAGGAGAATCGGCACGAAGATCAAAGATGCAGTGAACGAAGTCTTTCCAGTGGTTCACCCCGAAAAGCCATTCATCAATGCAGTCACTCACGTGTATTTTATTGAGCAGCCAGTTGCACCTGGAATGAGCGGTAAGAGCGCGGCAATTATCACAAACGGTGACGTTGATAGGTCGCCCTGTGGCACTGGAACTTGCGCTGAACTTGCTCTTATGTACTCCGAAAAGAGGATTGGACTAGGTGAAGTTTTCTTAAACGAAAGCATAATTGGGACCACCCTCTCAGCTAAAGTGGTTTCAGAAAGTTCAGTATCCAATTTTCCTGCTGTGATTTGTGAAGTAGAAGGCGCGGCTTACATTACAGGGTTCCACAATTACGTGGTAGATCCCATGGATCCTCTAAAAGAGGGTTTCTTGTTGCAGTAGATTGAGGAGTTCAGCAACTTTGAGGGCTTTTTGAGACTCAAAACTGGCACACACAAATTGTTCTAGGCAAACGGTTTGCAGGAAAGCGTGATCAACGGGTATTACGTAGAGGAATTGCTAGTAAATGGCGGATGTAGGGATGGTAAATTGGAGCACATCGGCAATAGCTAATAATCGGCAATAGCTAATAGATGAGAAGGGAGAATTATAAACTTATGCAGAAACTTCGGATTTCCCCCAAAGAGTTTAAGAGGCGTACAGATTTGGTTATAGACAGCATGAAGGAAAGGGATTTGAATGCGTTCATATTCTGGAGTTCGGTAAGTATTTTTTACCTTTCAGGTTTTGCGTTCATTCCAACAGAAAGGCCATTGTGCCTTATTCTATCTAAAGACGGGACAAAGACGATTTTCGGACCTAGGTTGGAGTTAGAACATGCCCAAGAATGTCTGGAGATTCAGGATGTAAAGACGTATCCTGACTATCCAGATACAGTCCATCCCATGACTCGACTAGGGCAATTGCTCAAAGAGATGGGCGTGGACTCTGGTAAAATCGGCAGCGATGGGGCTGGCTATGGCTCTTCACAGGGTTACCGAGGTCCTCAATTGGCAGAAGTTTTGCCTTTGGCTGAAATTGTAGTTGACCCGTATCTCGTTGAGGAAATGAGAATGGTAAAATCTGAAGAGGAGATTGCGCTTATAAGAGAAAGCTGTAGGTGGGGTAATCTTGCCCACAGATTTCTGCAGAACTATTCCAAGCCAGGTTCTTTCGAAAATGAGATTTCTGCCAGGGCATCTCTAGAAGCCACGCTGGCAATGATGAACACCCTAGGTCCTTTATATGATCCTACAACTATCGGCCGTGCCGGAGCTAGCGCAGGATTCAGGGGGCAGATCGGTCCCAATTCAGCGTTACCGCATGCTATGTCTATAAATGCTATGCTCAAGCCTGGTGATGTTTTGGTGACAGGAGCAGGGGCGGGTGTGTTTGGGTACAATAGCGAACTAGAAAGAACAATGTTCGTAGGCGAGCCTGACAAAGAGAAAACCAAGTTTTTCAATTTGATGATGCAGGCGCAGGAGATTGCTTTTGATAACATAAGACCCGGTCGCAAGTGTTCAGAAGTTGATGCTGCAGTGCGGGAGTTTTACGAGAAAAATGGTCTTTGGGATTACTGGAGACACCATACGGGTCACGCCATAGGCCTGCTTGGACATGAAGCACCTTTCTTTGACATAGGAGACCATACTATTATGAAACCAGGCATGGTATTTAGCGTAGAACCAGGGCTGTACGTTATGGGCCTAGGGGGATTTAGGCACTCAGATACTGTGTTAGTTACTGAAACCGGTATGGAAATGCTAACCTACTATCCTAGAGATCTAGAATCTATGATTTGTTGAAGCATGGGGACGGTTCTCGCGCTTCCTTCGCTAGGCGAAGTAGCGCGAGAACCGTCCCCCCTATGTCAGATCTAATTTTCGCCACAGATCAGATGCTATGGCGGCACAACCTTAGGCAAGTGCTCCTATTCATATTTGAGCTTGCTCGGGAACTGGGTCAAGAGTCTTTCCTTATCTTCGTCAGTTAGATTCAAAAATGCTTCGAAGTTGGCCAGGCTTATAAAGGGGACCGAAAACAGGTACTCTGTGAAAGTTTTCTTGTCGTAGCCATATTTTTGTTCTAGGTCTTCTAATTTTTTCATTCCATAATAATAGCAGGTGAAATAACCGATCCTATTTTGGGGCAATTGGGATATGGCTTGTCCTCTTGCAGTCTGATGATCGAATCCTAGTTCGTCCATATATAGTTGGATGGCGTCTTCTAAGGGGCGCCCGAAGTATTGCATGTACAGATCGGCCTTAATCCTGACTGAAGTGTGGTGGCGTCTGTATGTTACTGCCAATGGGTAGAAGGGATCGTCATCATATATATACTCCATAAGGCGTTCACTTCTGTGGCACATCCCTTCTTCCATAGGTACTCTTTTCGCCCCCATTTTCACGGTTTCAGGGAGCGGATCAAGGGTTGTGCGTACCCACTGAACATGGTGACCAGGATAGCATTCATGTACTGCGTTAATCTTAATCCACCCATCAGTTATAGCTTTGTAGTTAGTGTCATTTAAGAAGACTTCGCCGATGAGTGGACGACGTCTTGGACAGCCGCCGCCGTATCCTCCCCAGGGATAGGTTTCTCTGCACTGCTCGTAGACTGGTACTACTATACAGTCCTCTTCAGGCAGTCTGACCCAATCTCGACACGCTTTTTTGGCCCTTGCTAGATAGTTTCGTAGACGATCAAACATCTCCTCAGGCGAGTCTGCAGGACCGGCATACTTATTCATGATTTCAACTGCATCCAGAGGTCCAGTCACCTTGTGACCTGGAAGGTTTAGATTGGCAGCAGTTTCTACAAATTCTGCCCTCGTTTTTTCAACCTCATCTTCGTACCAACTGAGTAATTCATCCAGGCTAACGCCTAATTCTTTGTCTAAGATCACCCTATATCTGTCCGGGCCTACCGTAACTAGATTACTGTCATCGTTTTTGGCCGGTTTCTGTTCGATGAGCCTTCCCAACTCGTTGGCCCATGCTTCTGCCTTTTCAGCGAAAAGTTCTAGCGTTCTCTCAACTGTCTGCAGGTTTTTTTCACTTAAACCCTCGTATTGCTGGCTAGCCTTAGATTTTTCTATAGCTACTACCCTGCCCAGCAATGAACAAGCAGATACTGCTTCTACCAATTGTGCTCGGGACGTATGGTGAAATATTTCTAAGAGCGCAGACCACAAAGGGTCTAAAAACGTTGCTCTTTTTACGAGGATCTTGGAGCGTTCTTCAGCGGATCTTGAATCCTTACCTCCCAGAAATGTTAGGAAGTTAGTAAGAGAAGAGATAAAGGTTGACGGGTAATCATATAAGCCGTCGAGATTGGATTGTTGTCCTTCAATGAAATCGGTAAAGTGGCTCTTTAGTATTTTGAAGACCGGATCAGGGGCTGGTAGTGCAGATATTTCCTGCTCGAGTTCACGCAAGACTTTCTCCTCATATTCTTTTGCTTGTTTAGTAGGGATGAAAAGGCTCATCTCGTAATCGCGGTTACTCCATAGTCTATCTTGCTGGAGCCCGCACCGATAATCAATATCCCTGTACCTTTCAACCAAATTATCTAATTCCGTGAAGGTGAACTCAGATTTCAATCAGATCATCTCCTTATAAATTCCCATGGTTTTGTCATGTCATCAGACAGTCACATCAGGATAATTCTACATGTGGTATAGATAAACCTTTTATTTTTTGACCGTTTTAACGGCGAAGGTAGGGACGGTTCTCCTGCTTCCTTCGTTCTGTGAAAGAAGCAGGAGAACCGTCCCTATACTTCACTCTGCACTACTAAGATGATATTGTATGTAGTAGCACGGTGAGCGGAGGGGGTTGAGTAATGGATATAACTGCTCTTATAACCACTTTATTTTGGATTATACTGCTCGGTAGCACTTTATTAGCACCTTTTTTTACACAAAAACACCTTGAGACAACTAGATTGACCTTAATGAGCAAATTACAGAAGAAACGAGGTTCTAGGGTAATTACATTAATTCACAGGCAGGAGTCTTTGAGTCTTCTGGGAATTCCACTGAGTAAGTATATAAATATAGAAGACTCGGAGCAGGTTCTTCGGGCTATACGTATGACCCCTGACGACGTTCCTATCGACTTGATAGTTCATACGCCAGGCGGGCTGGTTTTGGCTGCAGAGCAGATAGCTCTTGCATTGGTTCGGCATAAGGCGAAAGTGACTGTGTTTGTGCCTCACTATGCTATGTCAGGAGGTACGTTACTTGCTCTCGCAGCAGACGAAATAGTCATGGACGAGAATGCGGTTTTAGGACCAGTAGATCCTCAAATAGGTTCTTACCCTGCTGCATCCATACTGAACGTTGTCCAGAGAAAACCTATCGAGAACATAGACGACAATACGTTGATTTTGGCAGATGTTGCAGAGAAGGCCGTTTTTCAAGTTAGGGAAACAGTCTTGAATATTTTGAAGGAGAATCTTCCCCCTGAACAGGCTGAGGAAGTAGCCGATGTTTTCACAAAAGGGTACTTTACTCATGACTATCCATTAGGAGCGGCGAAACTGCAGGCACTGGGTTTAGAAGTGTCGTTCGATATGCCTGAAGAAGTATATAGACTGATGGAGTTGTACCCACAGTCAGGCGCAAACAGACCTTCTGTTGGTTATGTGCCCATGCCATACAAAGCAGAGCCTGGTCGTGAAAGGACAGGTCGCAAAGCGTCTGAATCTTAACTCAACATGTGATCTAAACTGGCTTGCTTTATACGATCCTGAAAGATGTATTTGACTCTCTTAGGATCGAATATGGTTCAAGTCGATTACTTCGTGTTTGAGTTTAAGGACCTTCTCTCCATGATTATGATGTTATACGGTTGTAAATCGATGATACGATCTACTTTTCTTCCAGTTATTAGGTCGGTATATTCGTTATCGTCTAGTTTTACTGTTTGAGTAGAGCAGGTGAAATTGGACAAAAACACAAAGTCTTTCTCACCGTCGGTCCTGAGTTGAGCGGTTACGCCATAAGGAAGATCTGCGGCGATAGCTCTTCTAAGCACGGTTCCTTGAGCGTATAAGCTATTGATTAAGGTTTCGTAGAAGTCGGTCAAAAAGTCATCGTTATTTCGAAATCCAATGTAATATGTATTGCCCTTTCCAAATTTGTTTACAGTTACAGCAGGCCTTCCTGCATAGAAATCTTCTTTATAAAAACCTAGAGGTTTGGCAGTTTCGCAATGAAAAAGGTCGCAAAATGTTCGGGCTTCATATTCCTTGCTTTTAAGTGGACCATTTTTCGCCAAGTCTTCTGAGAAATAGACGTAGTTTACATCGTGATCGTATAGGGCATCTATTTCTTCGGACCAGATTCCTGTAAGCTCCCGCAGAGGTCCAGGGAAGCCGCCGAGAAAACACAGGTCGTTTTCATCTGCTATCCCGCTCAAATAAGTGGTTACAAATGTGCCGCCTTGGCGCACAAAATCTTCAATCCTGCCAGCCACCCCAGGTCTTACCATGTATAGCATGGGGGCTACCAGCACTTTGTAATTTGAAAAATCGCAATCCATGTCTATTACATCCGTAGGAATTCCTTTTTCCCAAAAGGTTCTGTAGTGGCTTTGACACGTATCAAAGTAATCTTTCTTATCTCTTCGAGGTCCTATGGCCCCGCTTATTGCCCAAGAGTTTTCCCAGTCATAGATTACTGCAACCTCTGGCGATACCGAAGTACCGAGGATTGGCGTCAATTTGGAAAGCATCTCGCCTACCTGAGACACTTCTTTGAAAACCCTGGTGTTTTCGTGTCCACAGTGATCTACGACCGCTCCGTGGAATTTCTCATAACCTCCTCGACTCTTTCTCCACTGGAAGTATTGGACCGTTTCAGATCCGTGGGCAACAGCCTGAAGAGACGACAACACGTGCATACCGGGCCTTCGGAGTTTCCCCACAGGTTGCCAGTTTGTAGCGCTAGGGGAACTTTCCATCATAGCAAATGGCTGGCCGTGCTTTAAGGACCTGTTTATATCGTGGATGAACGCGCGTCTGCTTCCCTCAATAGGGTCAGGCCTCTCTCCATGCCAATACGGGTAGTTATCCCAAGACACAAAATCTACGTGTGGCGCAAATTTCCAATAGTTTATTCCATTTTCTATATCGACAAAGTCATCGAAATTGGTTGTGACAGGTATGTTAGGTGTGATTTCTCTCAGTGGCTTTATCTCGTTCAAGAAAAAGTCTATGGTTTGGTCTGTGGTAAAACGCTTCCAGTCTAAGTTGAGTCCCATTATAGTGCGTTCGCCGTGAGGAGCAGGTGACTCAATTTGACTCCAGTCGGTATAGGTGTGACTCCAAAAAGGTGTCCACCAGGCTTGATTTAGTCGCTCAAGGTCTCCATCATATTTCTTTTTAAGCCACTGGCGGAATTCTTCCTGACACAACTGGCAATGGCACTGCCCACCATATTCGTTGGAGACGTGCCATGCGATTAGGGCAGGATGGTCCTTGTATCTTTCTGCCAGTTTAGCGTTTATAATTTGCACCTTTTCCCTGTAAATGGGCGAAGTTAAGCAGTGATTATGTCTTCCTCCGTGGAGGTTTCTGACCCTGTTTTCTCTCACCCTAAGAACTTCGGGATATTTTTGGGATAACCAGGCCGGTCTAGCGGCGCTGGGAGTAGCAAGCATGACGTACACTCCGTTTTTGTACAGGTTATCCATGGTTCGATCCAGCCAGTAAAAATCGAACTTACCTTCTTCCTTTTCAATGGATGCCCATGCGAAAATACCCACGCTCATTACATTGCATTTGGCAAGTTTCATGAGGCGATAATCCTCCTCTAGAATCTCGGGCATGTGTAACCATTGATCAGGATTGTAGTCGGCGCCATGCAAGAAAAACGGGGCTTTTTCACTGATTGGCGGATATTTTAGTGGATGAGTTTTTCTTTCTGAAGAGTCCTGACTTTCAGGTTCTATCAAATTTTCTCCGCTATAGGCAGATTCTTTGCAGTTACTGCCCTGTAAATCTTTTTGACTATTCATTTTCAGTTTCTCACCTTTCAATATGTTCAGTTTACCTAAGTTGAAATATACGCTAGTTAGAGCGTTAAATCCTTTGTGCAAGGGGGCTATACACCGATTTTGGTATTCCAAAACTATCTCAGTTTGGGCTGATAGCGCTTTACCTTATGCAAAAGTTGGCCGCAATTTATGTGAACCTTAACCTACTGTAGGCCCTTTTGTGGCTTTGGCACATTGTTTTTTATTTAGGATTACGAAAAGAAGGAGAAATTATGCACTGTGTCGAATGATGATCCGACATCAGACATTAGACATTTCTATGCGAGTAATGGCCCAGTATTACAAACTTTCCAATTTGCGTAAAGCAAGCATGGCTTGTGGACTAATAAGATTGGAAAGAAGAAGGAGGTGACTTTTTTCGGGTTCCCTGATTTCACTAGACTTTGGAGGTGAAGAACATTGTTGAGTGAGGGAATGGGATTTGACTTTGTGTTTATACTTGCGCTTATTATTGCGGTGGTCTACATTGTGAAAAAAACAGAGAAGAACGAGGGAACAGGTTGGCAAATACGAAGGATCCCTGGGCTAGATGCTATTGAAGAAGGCATTGGTAGAGCGACTGAGATGGATAAGCCCGTATTATATTTACCTGGTGCTGGTGGCTTTGACCAGCCTCAGCTGTTGGCTTCCATGGCGGTTCTCTCAGAAGTCGCGAAGATGACTGCTAGATATGATACTCGTTTAATAGTATGCGTGCCGTATTCAGGTGTCTATCCGGTGATGCAAGAAATTGTTAAACAAGCGTATGCTTCTGAAGGGAAAGTAGAGAATTATCGACCAGATGACGTTCGCTGGTTTTCAGACCACTATTATGGTTATGCACTTGGTATAGTTGCACTTATGTTCCAAGAACAAATAGCGACGAACATCATGATAGGCGACTTTGCTTTCGATGCTCTTATGTATGCAGAAGCTGGTAATCAGGTAGGTGCCATTCAAGTAGGTGGTACTGCTGCGATCACTCAAATACCATTTTTCGTCGCCGCATGTGATTATGCGTTAATAGGTGAAGAAATATATGCAGCAGCTGCATATCTTACAAAGGATCCCATACGAGTTGCTACAATAGTTGCTCAAGACTGGGGTAAGTTTTTCGTAACGGGTCTTCTGGTTGTGGGTGTGCTATTACAGACCTTTGGTGGTGTCGAAATTCTCAACTCGATTCTGAACTGGTAGAAAGGAGAATGGTAAAATGAAGACACAGGTACCATATATCCTGACAGTGGCCGCGGTAGTGCTTATCGTGGTCAGTGTCTTTTTTACTTTCATACCTGGTGTAAGCGTTGAAATAGACCAGTGGTATATATTAGGCACCGCTATGGTCTGTTGTGTTGGTCTTGTGAATCTTACTAGCGTCCATATCAAGAATATAAAGCGAAAAGGCCGAGATTGGGATCTTTCGATATTGCTGATCGTACTTACTTTCGGATATTTGATATATGGACTTGTGAAAGGTCCTACCGATGAGCTATATGCATGGATTTTTGACTCAACCGAAGTGCCTCTTGGCGCCACGTTCTATTCGGTGCTGGCATTTTACATCGTATCCGCAGCTTACCGTGCTTTCAGGGCGAAAACACGGGATGCAGCTATTCTCTTAATTGCTGCAGTGATTGTGCTTCTGGGCAGAGCGCCTTTGACAGAAGCCATTTTCCCGTTTTTTGGTACTGCAACTACTTGGATAATGGATATACCAAACACTGCTGCACAGAGAGGTGTTATTCTTTGCGCTTATTTAGGGGCATTCATCACTGCGATTAGGGTTTTCTTAGGCCTGGAACGACCGTATGCGTCCATTGGCGAATAGGAGGTGACCCAATGAATATTTGGGAACGGTTAGGCAATCTTGACCATAGGATATACTATGTCATTCTGATTATTGTTGTAGGTATCCCGGTTCTGAAGCCTTTGGGTCTTCCAATCAAAGTAGGGCAGCCGGCTCAAGATTTCTTTGACACAGTAGATAGGCTACCGGAAGGCGGAAAGGTTCTAGTGTTTATTAACTACAGAACAGACTGTATTGTTGAAATGGATCCACAGCTGATTTGTATCTTTAAGCATGTTGCCCAGAAAAACGGTAAGGTAATTATGGTGTCCGGAGTTGATGAGGGAGCCATGGTTTCCCAGGCTGTTGCCTCCAAAGTTGCAGAGGAACTGGAGCTTGAGTACGGAGTTGATTGGATAAACCTAGGATACAAACCGGGCGGAGACGTCTTCATGAAAAAGATGGTCGACGACTTCTGGGAAGCCTGCGCTTATGTTGATATTAACGGTCAACCTTTAGATGAATTTCCGATTATGCACGGTTTTAATTCTCTTGCCAAAGCAGACTTGGTACTGAACTTGGTTGCAGTGGTGCCTAGCCCTGGCGAAAGATTATTGCAGATGGCAATAATTCCTACGAAGGTTCCATATGCTGTAGGAACAACTGCAATTCAAGCTACCAGTGAAATGGTATTTTACTCGTCCGGACAATACCAGGGACTGCTCGCTGGACTCAGAGGAGCTGCTGAGTACGAGTTCCTACTAGAGGAACCAGGGGATGCAATTGCGGGGATGGATTCCCAATCATTTGCGCATATTTTGGTTATAGTTCTTATTGTTCTTGGTAACTTAGGGTATTTTCTCGGGGAAAAGAAACGCGAAGGATGATTTTTCACCTTAGGAGGTGACTCATTCAATGGAACAAGTGCAATTATGGTTGGCTGCGTTTTTTACAATTTGCATCTACAGTATGGTGCTTTATAAGGACAATAAATTGTTTCGCTTTGCCGAAATAGTTATGGTTTCGATCACCGCTGCAAACGAGATAGTTTTAACGTTTCACAATTACATTAAACCTGCCGTTACAGTTGATATAGTGCGGGATAAGAAGGTATGGTTGCTCATACCTATAATTCTTGGATTGTTTATGTATTCCAGGTTTTTTAGATCGATAGAGTGGTTAGCACGGTTTCCAATGGCGTTTTTTCTTGGGGTTGGCGCAGCTTATGTTTTGACAAAGACTCCTGCAATATTCTTTACTCAGATACAAGCCACTTTTCTTAGCCTCAATACGATAAACAATATCTTGTTTGTAATTGGAGTCATTACGGTGGTAGTATATTTCTTCTTTACTGTGCCCAGGGAGGGCACTTTTATCAAAGGCGCCAGCGAGACTGGGCGTATATTTTTGCTTATAGCATTCGGAGCGAGTTTTGGGAATACTGTAATGTCGAGAATCTCGGTGCTTTTAGGTCGCCTTCAGTTTCTCCTAAGAGATTTTCTAAAGATAGCTTAGATTGAGCGATTGGTGTTGTTATGTGGGGCGTTTTGAATCAGGTGAAGCGCCCCTTATCTTTACGGATCAAGCAGGGGCAGATCGATAGTGCTCTTGTTTATTTTGTGGCCAAGAAAACGTTATTTCTATAATGTAATGTTTATAGCGTTATTATCTAATGATGAGAAGAGTTGCGCACAGGCTTGACCCCTGAACTCCTTTTTTAGTACAATAACTCGTGCTATTATGTGTTATTATAATAGAGCCGAGGACGACTTTCTGGCGGGTGTAGCTCAATGGTAGAGCTCCAGCCTTCCA
>Ga0208823_1002629_pt1 | contig 13290 bp, 10 predicted proteins | sample AD_UKC075_MetaG_FD_184440 | JGI IMG/M metagenome (GOLD analysis project Ga0208823, IMG submission 184440) | Active sludge microbial communities of municipal wastewater-treating anaerobic digesters from USA - AD_UKC075_MetaG (SPAdes) (version 2) | ecosystem: Engineered > Bioreactor > Anaerobic >... | reverse complement strand
CCACGTTCTTCACTACTGCCCTGGCCTTACGAGCGGCAATCGTCCCCATGCTCACATGGTCTTCCTGGGATGCGGATACCGGAATCGAATCTGTGCTTGCAGGTGCCGAGAGGACCTTATTCTCAGACACTAGTGATGCGGCAGTGTATTGAGAAATCATGAAACCGCTGTTAATACCGCCTTGCACAGCGAGAAAAGGCGGAAGCCCGGATAAAGCCGGATTCAATAACCGCTCAATGCGCCTCTCGGATATGTTCCCAAGCTCAGCTGTGGCAATTGACAGAAAATCCATAGCCAACGCTACAGGCTGTCCGTGGAAATTGCCTGCTGAAATCACTTGACCGTCGGGGAAAACCAGGGGATTGTCGCTGACTGAGTTTATTTCCGTATTGATTACTTTCCTTACATATTCCAAGACATCTCTGGTAGCTCCATGAACTTGAGGGATACATCTTATAGAATACGCATCCTGGACTCGGAGCTCGCCCGGGGCACTGACAAGCCGGCTTCCTTCAAGCAATCTGCTGATGAACTCTGCGCACTCCATCTGGCCCTGATGAGGTCTGGCCTGGTGGAGACAGGGGCGGAAAGCATCGGGAATCCCTCGCAGCGCTTCAATGGACATGGATGCCGCAGCATCAGCGGTTATTGCCAGCACTACAGCATCATAGAGCGCGATAGCACCCACTGCAGTCATAGCCTGTGTGCCGTTTATAAGGCCTATCCCTTCTTTGGGCATGAGTGTAAGAGGAGATATTCCGGCTCGCTCCAAGGCTAGAGCTGCGTCCATAAGCATGCCGCCCATCCTGACCTTCCCCTTGCCGAGGAGGGCGAGGGCCAGGTGCGCAAGGGGTGCGAGATCGCCGGATGCTCCAAGAGACCCCTGCTCAGGGATGATCGGGCAAATATCGTGGTTTGCAAGGGACACCAACGCCTCGATAAGCTCGTATCTAACCCCGGATAGGCCTCTTGCCAGGGAGTTGGCGCGGAGAAGAATCATAGCCCTGACTACTTCATCAGGGAAAGGATCGCCTGTTCCTGCCGCATGGCTGATAATGAGGTTCTCCTGCAGCTTGCAAAGCTCTTCATCGGAGATCCGGACGGAAGCAAGATGGCCGAAGCCGGTGTTGACTCCGTAGATCACTCTGTCTTGAGCTAAAATATCCTCTAATACCCGGCGGGTTCTCTCAACCTGGTCGCGCACTTCAGAGGCGATGTCTACACTTTTGTAGCCGCGCGCAACCGCGACTACATCTTCATAAGTAAGAGTCCTGCCGTCGATAAATACTTTCGACACCTCAGTCTCCCTTTCCTAAGACTATCCATGCTCGTTCCAGCCAATCTGCCTGTACTGCATCCATGGCCTCGTGCACTATAGCCACACTCTTGTCGGTCAGTCTATACATCATGTACTGTATCCGCGGTCTTATCGGCCAGTGTATACATCGTGTACTATATCCGCGCTCTTGTAGGCTAGTCTATAAATGGTGTACTATGTCTGCGCTCCAGTCGATTAGCCCATACATCTTGTACTAAGTCCACGCTCTTGTCGGCTAACGTACACATACTGTTCTTACATACCGTTTTCGGCTGGTCGTAAGGTTCGGATAGTCATGGTTGTTTTCTCAGAACCCAAGACATCCTCAAGAGATAAGTCATCCTCAAGACACAGGACATTCTAACAACATAAGATATTCTCAAGACATAGGACAGCCTAAAAACATAAGACATCCTCAAGATAAGAGTTCGCTGCGAATTCTTAAGTCCCTTCAAAAGGATCTTATGCTAGCCAAGCAGTATAAATCCCAGTTCCGCTCTTTTCATATTGTGGAATCATTTGTGGGGTGACACCCTTACGCTGGATATATATCATAGCCAGGAGGGTGACAACACCCTTAATATCATACTTTACCTGGGCGGCTTCTGCCGCAGAAGGGGAGATGTTCTTTGTTTAATCTTAAGAAGTACTTTGTAACTTCAATAATACTTGTAATCGCCATGGTTGCATCGATGACAATGACAACCCTGGCACAAGAATCAACTGTACAGAAGTCCGGAGGCGGATTGCCTGTCCACCCATCATTCAGGGCAGGACAAAATGGGCAGGTGTACTACACCGGAAACACCCAACCTGAGTCAACAGTCACTACAGGACCTGTAACAATCGACTGGCAGGCTCTGTGGAGAGTGCAGATGCAGGTAAACCGAGGTCAGCACCAGTGGAGGCTTGACCCAGTTCAGGTTGCCCGAATCGAAGGGCAGAATCTTGGCCTGAATCCGTCTACAGATACCTTTACACTGTTCAGCAAGGTAGAAAAAGGCCAGTACTCAGGAACCGCTGAAGCAAAGGTCCTGGTACAGCACGGAAGACGGGCTTACGTTGTCCAGCTAATCCAGCCCTTCGGTTCCGGAGCGCGGATGATCTGGACAATCAACAGCGTACGTGAGATCACCGACGCCTGGGAGGCAGCATCCATTGCAAAGCAGGCTAAGACCTCCTTCACATACTGGGGAAAGAACGGTCCTACAATAGCAGCTTATGACGTGACCCCAGAATATAAGGTTCCGGGCCCGCCTGTTACCAATCATCCGGGTCAGGGGACGGGTGGACGTGTTGTCTACTATGTGCGTCCGGGAGACACACTCTGGGCAATATCATCAAGGTACGGTGTAACCGTCTATAAGCTTATTGAACTAAACCCGGGGATAAACGCGAATGCCCTGTGGGCAGGCCAAGTGATAATCATCCAGAACGGTAACCCATGGGTACCCAATCCGGGGACAGGCGGTAGCGGCATTCCTGCAGGAACAGGAAGCGGCACCGGCACCAGGACTCACATCGTAGAACCCGGAGATACACTTTGGGCTATTGCAAACCGCTACGGTGTGTCGCTTCAGGCCCTGATGAGTGCGAATGGCATTACAGACGCTAATGTCATCTGGGCAGGCCAGAGGCTGGTCATTCCGAGATAAATCCGTCTCAGAATGAACTCATGTCTGAGGCTGAAGACTTCGAGATAAACTCATTCCAGTCAGGGGGGGCGCCCCTGCTGGGGCGCCTTAGGGAAAATCCGGCCCGCAAGCGACGGGCCGGATTTTTCATACTTCCACGTAAGCTGCTCTAACAGACGGAAGCCTCTAAGATTCCTTCACTGGCTCATGTTGGGGGCCACTCCACATGCAAGATAGCCTCAAACAGGTCAGAACGGCTCACCGCACGAGCTGTTTCCGTACGGTAAAGTATCTACAACCGCCTAAAAGCGTCTACAACCGCCTAAAACCTCTTGACGTGCTCACAGGGAGAGCCATTAGGTACCCAAGAAAGCCTAAAGCAAGTGTTATTGGCTCACGGGAAGAGCCAATAAGTCCCTGAAAAGCTTCCCGGCCGCTTTGCTTGGTTCACCACTTGAGCCATTCTTCAGTGTAATAATGCGTCAAGAGGTGTAAATGGCTCTCATAATGAGCCGAACCATAACTGAAAAACCGCCAAAACGCTCTGATTGGCTTATGGTATAAGCCATTCTGGGTCACAAAAGTTCCCGAAACTCGTTGTTCGGCTCACAAGATGAGCCAACCTCCCGCCAAAGGCTCTCTAAACGAACCTCATTGGCTCTCCACATGAGCCATCCTTCAGCCATAAAACGCAAAAAGGAGCACAAATGGCTCATACGAAGAGCCATTCCGCTGTCGAAAGAAGCCCGAATCATCTTACTTGGCTTACTGTATAAGCCATTTGGATGCATAAGCGTCCCATAAACGTCCACGGATCGCGGGGATCGGCTCTCTGAGTGAGCCATTCTTCCACCAAATAGCACTGGAACTAACATAAATGGCTCACGTCGTAAGCCATTCCACCGCGGAAAGCCCTTCAAACCGCCTAGATTGGCTCCTCACATGAGCCATACCGCTACACGAACAGAGTAGTATCAGAGTAATACCCCTACGATTGGCTTACGGTGGAAGCCATTCAGCAATCATAAGTGCCGAAAACGGGCCGAAATGGCTCATGGTGCAAACCATTCGAACGCGGTAGACTCTCAAACAGGCCCGAAACCGGCCTAAACGGTTCTTTTGACGAGCCATTTGCTTGCTGAGAAACCTTTAGACCGCTTTCATTGGCTCGTTACGTAAACCAATCCGCTCAATCAAAGCCGCAAGACTACTCCGATCGGTTCATTACAAGAGCCAAACCACTATTGAAATGCTATCGAATCCTTCCAACTGGCTCACAAAAACAGCCAATCAGTGCCGAAAAGGCTATGAGAGTCGCCTGAGTGGCTCTCCAGTAGGGCCGATTACCGACTCGATCAATTGACACAACGCAATCCACCTCTTGTAGTAGAGATATTTTGACTTACCCACAAAGGAGGGAACTAATGCCATGATGTCAAATATTAGGAAGGAAAGGAAGACTTTTGGTCCCGACCGGGATTGCTCTACCTTAAGATATATACGTTTAGATATACGTTAAAACATACGTTAAGATATATGCTTGGTTTCTTACGATACCTAAATACTTCTTTTTTTTGGTTTTTGAATACCTATAGCGAGGGAGTATGAATAACCATGGAAAGAGACATGGATTGTGTCTTCTGGGGTAAGTTCGTCACTGAAAGCCGCCGCTGCCTACCCCTCACTCTCCACTGTCTAGACGTTGCACTTGTCTTTCGTGAACTCTGTAATCTGAACGCTATTCGCCGTTCCCTCAACTGTTCAAGCAACACCGACCTCACTAGTCAGCAACTGGATCGCCTAGCAGTCCTAGCTATGTTTCATGACGTAGGCAAAGCCAACCTAGGTTTTCAACTGAAAGTCTTTGACAAGCAGGCTATACAGGCAGGACATATCAAGGAATTAGCGCCTCTTTTGGATTTCGAGGCTTGGGATGAAGATTTGAACGAAGCCTTTATACAAGCGCTTCCACAAGAACTTGCCACTTGGTTTCCTGACGGTTCGGCTGCCTATAGCTACTTGCTTGCATCCCTTTCTCATCACGGAAAACCCTTAAGGTTCCGCGGAGAAAGAAGCGGCACCTATTTCGAGGCAAAAAACAAATGGTGGCGCCCTCAAGGCCAATGGGATCCGATGACCGCCATTAGAAAGATCACGGAAGGAGCACGAGAAGCATTCCCAAAAGCGTTCGAGCCTGGAGGGTTACCGTTACCGAAGGATCCTTCCTTCCATCATCGCTTTGCCGGGCTCGTGATGCTTGCAGATTGGCTGGGTTCCCACCAATACTGGTTTCCCGTCGAGAACGTGTCTTTTTCGGCAAGGCTCGAACATGGCAGAAGAATCACCCGCTCCCTTCTAAGCGCAGTAGGACTTGATGTATCCACAGTCCGCACATTTCTTGACTCGAAAAAACCTGAGCAATTCCGAGATTTCAAGGACCGTTTTGGGTTTACCCCTCTGCCGCTCCAGCAAGCAGTCCATGAGCTTGACCCACATGATGACAATACAAGGCTCGTAATCGCTGAATCAGAGACAGGCTCGGGAAAGACGGAAGCTGCACTCAACTGGTTTTTTGATCTTTTCGTTGCCGGCAAAGTCGATGGGTTGTACTTTGCTCTGCCAAGTCGCGTAGCAGCTCGAGAACTGTACATTCGAGTTGATAACACCACAAGACGCTGGTTTCCCGATCCGGACAATCGACCGGTTACAGTTCTGGCTGTGCCAGGATACGCCCAAGTAGATGGCATAGCACCTGAACAGACCCTTCCGGAAGAAGATGAAGCCAACCGCTGGCAAGATGATGGAACACTGCGCTACCGCGAACGCCGGTGGGCAGCTGAGCGTCCCAAGAGATTTCTTGCTGCAACGGTGGCGGTTGGTACCATCGATCAAGCCCTACTATCGGCGGTGCAGACATCACATGCACACCTTCGCTCCGTATGTCTTGATAGGAGCTTACTAGTGGTTGACGAAGTTCATGCTTCTGATTCTTACATGTCTCGCCTTCTTGAATCCCTGTTGGAACACCACTTAAGCGTAGGAGGCCGAACCATGCTGCTTTCTGCTACATTGGGCTCGCGTGCTCGCACTGCTTATGCAAGTATTGCTCTTCACGGCCACTCCCGGACTGTGAAAACGAATCCCGTCCCTTCGTTGGAACAGGCCATAGCGGCTCCTTACCCGGCCATTACTCTTGCTGATGGCATCCCCTGCTCAACCGGTGCAGCGATCCAACGAACCAAAAACGTGCGCTTTGAGCTCCTTCCCTACGCATTCAAACCTGAAGAGATTATCGATACCGTGGTTTGTGCTTTGAAGTCAGAAGCTAGGGTGCTAATTATCCTAAACACAGTGGGACGAGCAAATGCATTCCTTCGCAAACTGGAGGAACACCCTGCTGTAAGCCCCAACTACTTATTCAACCTAAATAACGTCATCTGTCCTCACCACGGACGCTTCGCACCAAACGATCGAAACCACCTTGACAAACACATAAGCCAACGTCTCGGTAAAGGAAGTCCACCGGGCCCGCTCCTTCTCGTCGGCACTCAGACGCTTGAGCAAAGCCTTGATATCGATGCCGACCTCATGATTACCGACCTGGCGCCTGCAGATGTTCTGCTACAGCGTGTTGGACGATTACACCGCCATGATCGCGTACGTCCCGAACAATTCCAGGCAGCTACCTGTTTGGTACTGGTGCCGGAAGGCGGTCTTGAAGCTGCCCTTGACAAAAGAGGGAACGTAGCAGGTGCCTACAAGAGCATTGGCTACGGAAGTGTCTATGAAGACTTACGCATTCTGGAACTGACCCGTCAGGTATTGGTTGAACACCCCGAGGTGTCCATTCCAGAAGACAATCGCTTCCTGGTAGAGATGGCAACTCATCCGGAAAGACTGGAAACCCTGACTCATGGCAATTGGAGCAAGCACCGGGACGTTATTGAAGGGGGTGACCTTGCTCGAGCCATTGCAGCCAGTCATGCTGTTGCGATATACAACCAACCCTTTGGCGTGTGTCAGTTTAACGAACTAGGGGGTAAAGTCACTGTGCGCCTTGGTGCTGACAGTCTAGAGTTTAAAGTTGATCGCCCATTTCAAAGTCCTTTCGGCCAAATCATTGATAAACTTGTGATTCCGGGACACATGGCACCCAACGAACCGGCAGAGGTTATTGCTGTACAAGAAGAACACAACGGTATCACTACTCTGAAATGCGGTGATCGCTTTTATCAATATAGCCGCTACGGATTGGAGGTGAAAGAATGACAAGAAGTAAGCCTGAGAGAGAATGGAACCTGTTAACTGAACCTATCCTGAGAGTCGTAACCGATCAAGGGACAAGACACATGAATCTGCCTGAACTCATGTCTCTGCTAGGACGAGATGAAATCCACCATTACGAAGGAATCCAACGCCATCAGGAAGATGCTTTTCACGTTTTTCTGTCATACTTGGCAGGCGCAATTCTCGCTCGACAGAACCTGGCAGATCCTGTTCAAAGTGAAGAGTTCTGGCGGCAAGGGATGAGAGACCTGACGCAAGGAATAGGAGACGACGCTTGGAGCTTAATCGTAAACGACTTTACCCGACCCGCCTTTATGCAGCCACCGATACCCCCTGAAGACCATGCTAGGCTTAAACCGCTTGGCAACGACAACGTGTTTGCTCAAGCCTCTGATGCAATGGATCTCCTGGTTACATCCAAGAATCATGATGTGAAACGAGCTACAGCTATTAGATCGACCCCAGATAACTGGTTCTACACGTTAGTTAGCGTACAGACTATGAGTGGTTACTACGGAAGTGGGAAGCATGGGATTTCGAGGATGAACAGCGGGTACGGTAACAGGCCTATAGTAGAGCTGATTCGAAGTCCGCGCCCGGGAATCCGATGGCAGGACGCTGTTGTAAGATTGCTTGCTCATCGCCAAAACGTTCTCGCTGAGACCTATGGTTTTGACCCACGAGGTCTAGTCCTTGTCTGGCTCGAGATATGGGATGGTAACACATCACTCTCGCTTTCTCGATTGGATCCTTTATACATAGAGATTTGTAGACGCATTCGCTTGAGAAAAGAGGAGGCTTGTATTTACGCATTTGAGGTCCGATCGGAATGCATGCGCATCGCTGCTAAAGAACTCAACGGGGTCGTAGGTGATGCATGGATGCCTATTGACTTAGATACCGGGAAGTCCAAATCCAAAGACACCCAGGCTCTCACGTTTTCTGAACAAGGACTTACTCCAGAAAAACTACGTCGTATCGTTTTCGAAGATAAACTAAGACTGACTGCCCTACAGAAGCCTCTTCCAACATGGCAAGGGCGTATGCTATGGATGACAGTGTCCGTCTTAGTTCGAGGGCAAGGAAAAACGGAAGGCTTTCATGAGCAGCAGGTTGCTATCCCGCCGGAAAAACAACCTGTCTTGTTTGGCTCCAAGGAAGAAAGAGAGCCCCTCTCCCAGCTAAGCAGAAGTGCGATTGAATTCGCAGGCAGAATGGAACACAGAGTTCTGAAACCTGCTGTATTTACCTTCCTCCAGGGGGGAGGTGAAGGGATCAACTATGATCGTGCAACTGTCAATGCATGGTGGTCCCGCCTTTCAAAGAGATTTAATGCTTTCTGGTCAGGCGAGTACTTCCCTTGGCTCTGGTCAGTTCCCGAACCGATTGATCAAGAGGCTGCTTTAAAAGACTGGGCAGAACGACTCAAGGGATTCGCTGTGGAGGTATTAAACGAAGCCAAGGACACCATGCCTCAGCATTCAGGAAGACGGTTCCGTTCTCGTTCTCGTACAGAACTTGTTTTCAGAGGCCTTTTACGCAAGAACTTTCCGCAATCGAAGGAGGTAGAGCATGCAAAGCCAACCGCTTAGTAGTGTAATTGGGACTATTGCAGGGGTCATCAGCAGTGACCGTTTCCCCACAGGTGAGCGGGCAGCGCTACGTAGAATGACCCCAAGACAGCCACCGCCACTGGCTTTCTATCGCTTCGCCCTCAGTCACCTTCCGGACGGCTGGGATCACAGCAAAGAAAGTCAAAAGAACTGGATGACCCTCATGGCAGGCATTTCCATAATGAGCCCGAATGCTCATGATCCTAAATCCAGCCTTGGAAGAGTATTAGCCGAGAAGAATTACTCCGAGGCGAGGTTGGAGCGGTTGCTAAGCGACAGTGCGGTGGGAGATGTTCGGCGTATCCTGGTGTTACGGGTTGCACGCTTTTTAGGTTCAAAGTCTTCACCCTTCAACTGGGTTCACGCTGCCAGGCTTTTGCTAACCCAGGATGACGAAAAGCTTATGGCGGTTCGCGAACAGATCGCTAAGGATTATTACGGATCCAAAAGAGAAACAGAATGAGGTGATAAGGGTGTTTCTACAGGTTCACTTTCTCACAAGCCACCATGCCAGCTTGCTGAATCGTGACGATGCAGGCCTTGCCAAGCGCATCAGGTTCGGTGGCTCAGAACGTCTACGTGTGTCAAGCCAGGCCCAAAAACGTAGGTGGACTGAATGGATAAGGACACAGACGTCTCTGCCAACCGCTCTACGTTCCCGTCACTTCTTTGCTCGTGAACTTAAGCGACGCCTGATAGACATGGGAATGGACGAAGAGAATGCGCATAACCTCATTTCTTACCTGGCGAAAAACATCCTAACAGCCGCAGGCGAAAAGGAAGCACTGGATAAGAACCTTGCAATGAAACAGCCGGTCCTATTCGGAAAACCTGAGGCGGATTTCTTTGTTAAACTCCTCTTAGAGGCATATCAACAGGAAAATGAGGCTACAGCTTTTATAGACGCACGTATCAAAGAGGCAAAAGACAATTTTCGGGCACTCTTACAACAAAGCGGTATTCCAGACCCTTTTGTAGGTATAGAAGGCGCACTGTTTGGACGCTTTGTTACTTCTGACATCCTTTCTCGGGTAGACGCTCCCATCCATGTAGCCCATGCCTTTACTACACACGCAATTGATACTGAAGTAGATTTCTTCACAGTTGTGGATGACCTGCTTATGGACGAAGAAACCGGAGCTGCTCACGCAGGTGACATGGAGCTTGGCTCAGGGATTTTCTATGGATACATCGTCGCAGACGTACCTTTGCTTATATCTAACCTGACTGGATGTGACCGCAATCAATGGAGAAAGGAAGATCCTCACGATGCTTCTACCTTGCTTGACTTGCTTATTCAAGGAGCAACTCAGGTCTCACCAGGCGCTAAGCTCGGAGCAACTGCACCCTATGCCCGTGCAGAATTTGTCATGCTGGAAGTCGGACAAGCCCAGCCACGAAGTCTTGCCAATGCCTTTCTCGATCCGGTAGACCTCAACGCTTATAACGGACACCCAATGAAGCAATCCATAGACAAGATGGCAGACTATTTGACTGCTCTGGAAAGAATGTACGGCAACGCAGGTGAAAAGCGGTTCATCTCTTCAGTACACAGTTGGAAGCGGGATGAGGAGTCGGTTATGCCCTTGAAAAGCGCTGTGGAAGGAGCTCTTAAGGTACTGTTTGATAGTGAAGGAGATCGATCATGAAAGCGCTGATTATACGACTGGATGCTCCGATGATTAGTTTTGGATCTGTAATGGTAGATCAACATGGCTACATTCAACAGTTTCCAGGCTTAGCGATGCTAACTGGGTTGATTGCTAATGCGCTCGGGTGGGAGCACAGGGAGTTTGAACGCATCCAGAAACTACAGAACCGTTTAGATTTTGCGGCACGCTGGGACGCACGACCTGAGCGAATGGTCGATTATCACACTGTAGATCTGAGTCAGCCCAAAATGAAGGAGACGGGCTGGACAACACGGGGAAAGCCGGAACGCCGGCGCGGCGCAAAAGGCACGCGAGGAGGCACACATCAAAGGTATCGTCACTACTGGATTGACGGCCTTATGACTGTGGCTCTTGCGTTAAAGGGTGATGATTCACCTAACCTTGACACAGTCTATGATGCTTTGAGCCATCCCGTACGTCCGTTATTCATCGGACGCAAGACATGCTTACCTGCCAGACCTCTGCTTGATCCGGAAACACCGATAGTAGACGGAGAGAATCTCCTCGAGATCCTAAGACAAGTTCCTGCCTGGGATAGACAGGGTAGGAAACAGACCGGAGAGTGCTCTGTGGTTGCCTGCTGGCCGGCAGAACTAGGAGCTACTGACCGCGACTCAGTCCGTCGAGTGTTTGACCTGAAGGACTGGTTTAACAGTATCCATGCAGGTTCTCGGTGGCAGGCAGAGGGGATGTTGCAGGTAAAGCCATAGGTAAGGAGGGAAAGCCAGATCGATGCTACACATGATTGAACTCCGTCCTGACCTTGAAGCACTTCTTCGATACATTTCAGACCAGGGATTTTGCATCCAAGATGATGACCTGGGCTATGGTATTCACGCTTGGATGGCAGCAGCCTTCGGTGACATGGCACCGAAGCCGTGGCGGTTGTTTGGCGGTCGACGCCGACCTCCTCGTATCCTCGGTTACTCATGCCACGATGCTCAAGCGTTGCGGAAGATGCTGGAGGAATTTGCTGATCCAAGCGTCTTTGTGGTAACTTCGGAGCCTAGTCACATGATCAACAGTCGACCCATGCCTGCCTTCAATTCAGGTAGGAGGCTTGGTTTCGAGTTGCTTGTCTCCCCGGTAGGACGTAAGGCATCAACAGGAGTGGAGAAAGACCTGTTTTTGATAGCAGCCGACTCCGGCGAAAACGAGAACCTAAATCGAGAAACCGTTTACCTTGACTGGGTGCGGGAGCGAATGGAGAGAGGGAGTGCTTGTACCGTTACGAAAATCGAGATGTCAGGTTTCCGCTTAGTCCGTACAACCCGTCAGACTCAAAAGAAAAATGGCAAACGAATTCGACCCAATCTCAGACGTCCACATGTACTTGTCGCCGGTCAGCTCATGATTTACCAGCCAGATGCGTTTAATCTACTACTTTCTCAAGGAGTTGGCCGTCACCGGTCCTTCGGTTACGGCATGCTCCTGCTGAAACCGGTGTCATGAGCAAGTCATTCCTGATTCCTGGGCGACTCGGGTTGGCGGGTTCACGGATTCCTCATGTGGAACGCCACGGCTTGCTGTGGCTTTCCAAGGGAAGGCTATACGTTTCAGAGGGAACACTACGTTTTCAGACCGCCGGTGGTGAAGATTTTGATGCAGGAGATTATGCGATTCCGTATCAGTCTGTATCAATGATCTTAGCCGGTCCCGGCACATCCATAACCCATGATGTACTGCGTATTCTTGCACGTCACGGGACTTTACTTGCGGCAGTTGGCGAAGGCGGTGTAAAGTTTTATACGGCACCGCCTATGGGCCAGGGGCGTTCAGACGTTGCCCGTGCACATGCTCGCTTATGGGCTGATGAGGACTCACGTTTGTTCGTTGCCCGTCGTATGTACGCTATTCGTTTCGGTGAGGTTCTACCTCACCGAAACATAAGCGCTTTGCGCGGTATGGAAGGGGGAAGACTAAAGAGGCTGTACGAGATAATCGCCCAAAAGTACGGAGTAACATGGAAAGGTCGTCGTTATGACCGTCAAAATCCATTAGCTGCTGATCTTCCTAACCAAGCCATTAATCACGCTGCAACATTTGTTGAGGCAGCGGCAGATATTGCTGTTGCAGCAGTAGGTGCTCTGCCTCCTCTTGGATTCATCCATGAAGACTCCAGCAATGCATTTACACTGGATATTGCAGATCTTTGGCGGACCGAAGTGACACTCCCTCTTGCATTTTCTGTAGCCGCTAGAGTGGAGAAAAACCCTTTGTTGAAGTTGGAGCGCGAACTACGGTTTGAAGCCGCCCGCTGGTTCAGGAAACACAAGTTGATTCCGTCTATGATCGAACGGATAAAGGAGCTTTTGACAGTAGATGACAGTGATCGTGACGCGTAACGTGTCAGACAGAATTCGCGGCTTTCTCGCTTCATCTATGCTGGAGTTGGCGCCGGGTGTATATACTGCTCCCAGACACTCTCCCGCAGTACGTGAGCGTATTTGGAATGTCTTAGAAGACTGGTTCGTCCTTGAAGAAAACGCGAGCATCGTGATGGTGTGGTCAGAACACACCATGCCCGGCGGACAAGCAGTTAAAGCGCTGGGTGTTCCCCCTGTAGAGTTGGTAGAAGTAGACGGACTTGTTCTAACCAAGCGGTATCTATAAACATTTGAACCTTGAAAACTGAATACAATCCTGGAACCGTATCCGCTTTAACCATGCTTCACTATACCGTACCTTATTATTATATCACCGTCTTTCCATTTGTCTAGAGTCTACCCCGCATGCGCGGGGATCCACCATAGCCCTAACGGGTA
>Ga0208823_1002606_pt1 | contig 13375 bp, 13 predicted proteins | sample AD_UKC075_MetaG_FD_184440 | JGI IMG/M metagenome (GOLD analysis project Ga0208823, IMG submission 184440) | Active sludge microbial communities of municipal wastewater-treating anaerobic digesters from USA - AD_UKC075_MetaG (SPAdes) (version 2) | ecosystem: Engineered > Bioreactor > Anaerobic >... | reverse complement strand
CGTGCGCAGTTTTATTCGGATATTCCTGATTGATGCATTTCACGGGTTTTTCCGCCAATTTTGCAGCGATTTCATCAGTTAAAATGGGGATTTGTTGTGCGCTGAAATTCAACGCAGAAAACAAAGAAAGAATTAGGATCTTTTTCATACCCTAAAAATATTACAATTAATTTAACCCATAAAAAAATGCAGCTCCGGGGAACTGCACTTAATTATTCATTATCTTTTTCTCATCAAATGCGTAACAAGTTGTTTAATAAACTTTGTCATAACATTTACTGATTTTTATTTTGCTTTACAAATATTGCAAAAAAATTATTATTTGACAAATTTTTAGATATATTCTTCAACAAAATTTTGGGCATATTTCTGAATTTCATTCCGAGCTTCTGCAAATTCTTTCCTTAATTCCTCTTCTGTTCCTTTTGCTTTTGCGGGATCTTTAAAATTGTGGTGCAACCTTACTGCATTTGCAGGAAAATACGGACAGTTCTCGTTTGCGTGGTCGCAAACGGTGATAATAAAGTCGAATTCAACATCTTTATACTCCAAAATATTATTGGAAGTATGATGAGAAATATCGATTCCCACTTCTTTCATGGTTTTCACGGCATTTGGATTTAAGCCGTGCGTTTCAATTCCGGCGCTGTAAATTTTGGCTTTTTCACCTGCGAATTTTTCTAAAAAACCGTGCATGATTTGGCTTCTACAGGAATTTCCGGTACAAAGAACGAGGATGTTTTTGGTCATCTTTATTATTTTAACAACAACCTGAATTTGGATCACAAGAATTCTCCCCTTTTTCTGCGTAAACCGTGATGCTGAAAATCTTGGAATTAGAGTTTTTGTACTCATCGATTTCTTGTTCGTTCAAATAATTTTTCAAAATATCATCGGGAACAATAATCGCTTTTTCCTTTTGTAAAGAAATATTTTTAAAGCCGGAATTTTCGATGATTTTCAAATAATCCTCTTTCTGAATCGCACTTGCAACACAACCTGCATACATTTCCGCCGCCGACTTTATCTTTTCGGGAAGTTCGCCCACCAAAACAATATCCGAAATCGAAAAATGTCCGCTTGGTTTCAAAATTCGGTAAACTTCACTGAAGGCTTTGGGTTTGTCGGGAACCAAATTCATCACGCAATTGCTTACCACAACATCTGCAGCGTTCGCAGTCATCGGGATTTTTTCAATATCTCCTTGTCGAAATTCCACATTATTAAAGCCTAATTTTTCTGCGTTGGTTCTCGCTTTTTCAATCATGGCTTCTGTGAAATCGATTCCGATTACTTTTCCGGTTTCGCCTGTTTCTGCACGTGCGACAAAACAGTCGTTTCCCGCTCCACTTCCTAAATCTACCACGGTGTCGCCTTTTTTAATTTTGGCAAAGTTTGTCGGCAAACCGCAACCTAAACCCAAATCTGCATCGGGATTATAACCATTGAGTTCATCATATTCTTCACTCATAATGTTGTACACTTCGGTACTGCAACCACCTGCTCCACAACAAGATGAAGCGTTGGTTTCTTTGTCCTGTAAAGCAATTTCAGAATATTTTTGCTTTACCATTTCTTTGATTTCTGAATTGTTCATTTTGTTTGATTTGATTTGTTTAATATTTTATCTTCATGCTTCCAGCTTTTTCAACAGCAATTATTTTGTTGATGGATTTTGTGAAAAATTTGGTCGATAAAGTGCTCCATTTTTTTGAAACTTTCAGGATTGATGCAATAGCAAATTGATTTTCCGTCAATCTCCCCTTGTATAATTCCCGCATTTTTCAGTTCCTTTAAATGCTGAGAAACTGTCGGTTGCGCCAATTTTATTTCATCCACAATATCGTTGCAAATACATGAATCTACGGATAACAAATATTCTATAATTGCAATTCTTGCAGGATGAGCCAATGCTTTTAACAAAATAGCAATGTCGTTTTGTTCCTGTGTGAAATGTTCTGTTTTTGTTACGCCCATATTTTATGAGTAATGAGTACTAAGTAATATTTTTATATTGCAATATTACAATATGATTTTAAACTGACAAAGATTTATTTGCATTTTTTTAACATCAGACTTCCAATTTAAACCCTCTTTTTTGCGTAAATTTGCAGGTTGAATTTTACCATGGCTACAACTACAGAAATAGATATAAAAAAACAGATTTTCGTTAAGAATGCACATCTTAACAACCTGAAAAACATCGACGTACTCATTCCGAAAAACAAACTGATCGTCATTACAGGCGTTTCCGGCAGTGGAAAATCGTCGCTTGCTTTTGACACGATTTATGCAGAAGGACAAAGAAGATATGTGGAAAGTTTGAGTTCCTATGCACGACAGTTTTTAGGTAAATTAGAGAAACCAAAAATCGACGACATCAAAGGTTTAGCTCCCTCTATCGCGATTCAGCAGAAAGTGATTTCTTCAAATCCCCGTTCTACGGTTGGAACTTCTACCGAAATTTATGATTATTTGAAACTGCTTTTTGCAAGGGTTGGAAGAACCTATTCACCGATTTCAGGTGATGAAGTGAAAAAAGATTCTGTTTCTGATGTGATTGATTTTATTCAAAAAAATGAAGGAAAGACCTTTCTTTTGAGAGCGCCTTTAAATTTCGAAATTTCTAAATTTTCCGAGCAATTGAAAACCTTGAAACTTTCAGGTTTTACAAGGCTTGAAGTGAACGGAAATGTTGCAGGAATCGAGGATTTGGAAAGTTTCGGTTTCGTTCCTGAAAAGGATATGGAAATTCAGTTGGTCATTGACAGATTCAGTTACGAGGAAGACGAAAGTTTTCTTCAACGTCTCGCCGATTCCATTCAGATGGCGTTTTACGAAGGTCACGGTTACTGTTCTTTAAAAAATATTGAGACGGGGAAAATCAAAGAATTCTCCAATAAATTTGAATTGGATGGAATTGAATTTTTAGAACCGAATGTTCATTTTTTCAGCTTTAATAATCCTTACGGAGCTTGTCCAGAATGCGAAGGTTACGGAAAAGTCATCGGAATTGATGAAGATTTGGTGATTCCGAACAAAAATCTTTCCGTGTATGAAGATGCAGTCGCTTCGTGGAAAGGCGAAAGTATGAGCGAATGGAAAAAAGCTTTCATCAAAAAAGCTGGAAGCGAATTCCCGATTCACAAACCTTATTTTCAGCTCACGAAAGAACAGAAAAATTATTTGTGGAAAGGCGACAACTCACGGAATTTTCCTTCCATTAATGCTTTTTTCAAAATGTTGGAAGAAAATCTTTACAAGATTCAGTATCGCGTGATGCTTTCGAGATATCGCGGGAAAACGCTTTGTCCGACTTGTGAAGGTTTGCGTTTGCGTGAAGAAACTTCTTGGGTAAAAATCGATGGACACAATATTCAGTCGATGATTGAGATTCCGTTGGATGAACTTTTACCTTTAGTTAAATCCTTAAAACTCAACAAACACGATGCAGAAATTGCAAAACGTTTGTTGTATGAAATCACCACTCGCTTGGAGTTTTTAGATAAGGTGGGTTTGGGATATTTGACCTTAAACCGAACTTCAAATACCCTTTCCGGCGGTGAAAGTCAAAGAATTAATTTATCGACTTCACTCGGAAGTTCGTTGGTTGGCTCGATTTATATTTTGGATGAACCTTCGATTGGACTTCATTCAAGAGACACCCAAAATTTAATTGAAGTGTTAAAAAATCTTCGCGATTTAGGAAATACCGTAATCGTTGTAGAGCATGATGAAGACGTGATGAAAGCAGCAGATTACATTATCGACATCGGTCCGGAAGCAGGATTTTTGGGCGGCGAATTGGTTTTTGCAGGAGATTTCAAGGAATTGAAAAATGCGGATACTTTAACCTCAAAATATTTAACCGGAAGATTAGAAATAAAAGTTCCCGAAACGCGTAGAAAACCTAAAGATTGGATTAAAATAAAAGGAGCGCGACAAAATAATTTGAAGAATATTGATGTTGACATTCCGCTTGAAAGTTTGGTCGTGATTTCAGGAGTTTCCGGTTCCGGAAAATCGACTTTGATGAAGGAAATTTTGACGAACGACATTCAAATCCAGTTGGGAATGGGTGGAAAAAAAGCAGATTACGATTCGGTTGAATTTCCAAAAAAGTTGGTGAAAAACATTGAACTCATCGACCAAAATCCCATCGGAAAATCGTCCCGCTCGAATCCCGTGACGTATTTGAAAGCGTATGACGATATTCGGGATTTGTATTCCAAGCAAAAATCGGCGAAAGTTCAGGGTTTGAAACCAAAACACTTTTCCTTCAACGTTGATGGCGGAAGATGCGACGAATGCAAAGGTGAAGGTGTCATCACCGTTTCCATGCAGTTTATGGCAGATATAGAATTGGAATGTGAAACCTGTAAAGGAACCCGTTTTAAAAACGATATTTTGGAAGTGAAATTCGATGAAAAAAATATTTCAGATATTCTTCACATGACCGTAGATGAAGCGTTGGACTTCTTCCATGAAAATCACGAGGAGAAAATTGTCACCAAGCTAAAACCTTTGCAGGAAGTAGGTTTAGGTTATCTTCAACTTGGTCAAAGTTCTTCTACGCTTTCCGGCGGTGAAGCGCAACGTGTGAAATTGGCATCGTTTTTAGTTAAAGGAGTTACAACGGATAAAACGTTATTTATCTTTGATGAACCTTCAACAGGACTTCATTTTCACGACATCAACAAATTGCTGAAATCTTTGCAGGCTTTAATTGAATTAGGACATTCTGTAATTGTGATTGAGCATCAACCCGATATCATAAAATCTGCAGATTACATTATTGATATCGGTCCTGAAGCAGGGAAAAATGGTGGCGAAGTAGTTTTTGCGGGAACTCCTGAAGATTTGGTAAAAGAGAAGAAGTCGCATACCGCCAAATATTTGAATGAAAAACTGTCATAATTAAAAAAATAAAAATGATATAAGACAAAATAGGTAATGTTATGCAGCTAATTCAAGTTTTTCACCATTTAAAGAATTAGACCTATGGAGACTTAATACCAAAAAATTAGAGCGTTGATTATCAGCATTTTCCACAATAAAATGTTAGTAACTTGTGAATTTTAACATTTGGTTCATATTTTGTAATGAAAAAAGTGTTACATTTAACATGAAATAAAATTGAGGTGAAAACAATTTTCTTTTCTACGTCTGTTTACAGAACTATTATCCTTAATATAAAAATTTAAGAGAAGCATTGTCGGCTTCTCTTTTTTGTTGTTGTCTAACTAAAAAATGAGATGTTTTATCTATTGAATCCGTTTCTAAAGAACGGATTCTCTTATTGGTGACTCCACCAAGAATCGAACTTGGATCTAAAGTTTAGGAAACTTCTATTCTATCCGTTGAACTATGGAGCCCTTGTTTTGAGTGGTTGTGTTGGTGAGTAATTGAGTGGCTGAGTTTAGAGTTGGGAGTTTGATGTTGAAATTTAATTAATTGGTTTTCTGAAAATTTGATTTCAAAATTTACTCAATTACGCACCCACTCACAAACGCACCCACTATTTCTTATCCACCACAATCCTATCCTTCCTGTTCGCCAATTCCCAAGCGGTTGCGAAAACAAGTTGTGCTCGTTTCTGTAACGCGCTGTAATCAATTTTTTCAGGATCATCGGTTGGTTGGTGATAATCTTCATGGATTCCGTCAAAGAAAAAGGCCACCGGAATTCCATGTTTTGCAAAATTGTAGTGGTCGGAACGGTAATACAATCTTTGGGGATCCTTCGGGTCGTCATATTTATAGTTGAGAAATAATTTCGTGTTGGTTGAATTGGCATTCTCATTGATTTTTTTCAATTCAGATGAGAGCATTTCCGAACCGATGACGTACACATAATCTTTTCCACAGTTGTCTTTGTCGCATCTTCCAATCATATCAATATTCAAGTTCGCGACTGTATTCGATAAAGGAAAAATAGGATTTTCGGAATAATATTTTGAACCAAGAAGTCCGTGTTCTTCGCCGGTTACATGTAAGAACAAAACTGAACGTTTAGGACTTTTCCCCGCTTTTCTTGCTTGCTGAAAAGCCTCGGCAATTTCCAGAAGAGCCACAGTTCCGCTTCCGTCATCATCGGCTCCGTTGTAAATTACGCCATCTTTCATTCCAACATGGTCATAGTGGGCAGAAATCACGATGACTTCTTCCGGTTTTTCTGTTCCCTCAATAAACGCTAAAATATTTTCTGATGCTGGAAGATTTCCTCTTCTACCCTGCAAAGCTTCCTTAGGAACGGTTTGATAATAGGAACTCATTGATTTAGGATGAGAAACACCCATTTTTTCATATTCACCAATCAAATATTTACCCGCTTTTTTCTGACCTTCACTTCCCGTATCTCTCCCCTGCATTTCATCAGAAGCAACAACATGGAGATGTGTTTTCAATTCATTTGCGGTGATTGAATTGTAGGAATTTTTAAAAGTTGAGCCCGTGTACGAAAGATTGGTTGCACAACTTGTCAACAAAACCGCCGAAACTAGCGGAATCAGAAACTTTCTCATATAAATATTTTTTTGGAAGGTTAAATGTAGCAAATATTTATCAGAAACTATTTCTAAACAATTATCATTAAATTTGAATATGATTAAAAGAAAACATTCCGGTTCTGATTTAACGATTTTTTCGGAGATGACTGTTTTAGCCTTAAAACACAATGCCGTAAATCTTTCACAAGGTTTTCCCGATTATGCAATTGATGAACGTTTGAAAAAACTTTTGTTTGAAGCCACCGTAAAAAACTTTAATCAATATGCACCAATGACAGGAAGTCCTTTATTGATTGAGAATTTAATGACCTTCAACTCCAACAGAAAAAACCCAATTTATTTAACTAAAGACACCATCACGATTTCTCCCGGCGCGAGTTACGGAATTTACACTGCTCTTGCTGCAATTTTAAAGTTTGGAGAAGAAGTAATTGTTTTGGAACCGTGTTACGATTCTTATGTTCCCGCCATTGAAATTAATGGTGGAATTCCCGTTTTTGTGGCTTTGAAAGAAAATTTTGAAATTGATTTCGAAGCTTTAGCAAAAGCGATGAATCACAAAACGAAGGCAATCATCATCAACTCGCCACACAATCCGTCAGGAAAAGTTTGGAAGGAAGAAGATTTCAACAGACTTTCAGATTTGGTAAAAGACACCGATGTTATTGTGATTTCTGATGAAGTTTACGATGTTCTGACTTATGATAACCATCAATTTTATTCTGCATTTCACCATCCGAAACTTCGGGAACAATGTTTCAGCGTTTTCTCTTTTGGAAAAATGTTTCATGTCACCGGTTGGAAAGTCGGCTACGTTGTGGCTTCGGAAGAACTCTCTGCTGCATACCGAAGAATCCATCAGTATTTGAGTTTCAGCGTAAATTCACCTGCACAATATGCATTAGCAAAATATTTAGAAATTTTTGATGTGGAAGAAAACAGAACATTGATGCAGCAAAAACGTGATTTTTTCATTGAGCAATTCAACGATTTACCTTTCACTTTACAGCAAAAAGCGGAAGCAGGATATTTTCAGATTTTAGGTTACGAAGATATTTCAGACTTAAATGACAAAGATTTTTCAGTTTGGATGACTGAAAAAGGAAAAGTCGCTACCATTCCAGTTTCTGCGTTTTACAAAAATTCAACAACTACTAATTCCGTGAGATTTTGTTTTTCTAAGAAGGAAGAAACGATCGCTGAAGCAGCAAAAAATTTGAGAAGTTTTTTTTAACAAATTGATTTAAAACTAAAATTCAAGCCAATCGTTTTCAATCCGTTTGATTTTTCCGGTATGCTTATCGAACATAATCCAGAGCGTTCTGGAATCAACTAAGAGTTCACCATCTCTGTAAAACTCTACTTTTCTAGGCTGTTTTAATCCTTCCGGTTTTTCCGGATCGGTTTTCATGGTGAGTTTTTCACCTTTAAAGACCTGCTTTTTGTATTGAATATGATGGTCATGCATTACCCAAAAGTCTTCTGAATAATTGGTTTGATGCTTCAACAATTCCCAATGTTCTTTTGCTATTTCTTCCACCCAATGCACAAACTGCACATTGTTTACGTGGTTAAGTTCATCCAGATGTTCATCCGAAACAACAATTTCTTTAGTGTGAACAAGTTTCATGAAGCAAAAATAATTCATTAAATATATCAACAAAAAAAGTCTTAAACAATGTTCAAGACTTTTATTTTGGCGGAGAAACAGGGATTCGAACCCCGGGACCTGTTACAGTCAACAGTTTTCAAGACTGCCGCAATCGACCACTCTGCCATTTCTCCAGAAAAATGATTTCTCATTTTCAGTGGTGCAAATATAAAACGCTTTTATAAATTGACCAAATTATTTTTAAGAAAAACTGTCAAATCGTTCATAGTCAAAAGGAAAAAATTAATTTTTCGAGATGTTTATGCCCAAATAAACCAAGAAAAAACCTAGAACAACACTCAATAAAATGTAAAAAATTAAGATACCATAGTTTCCGTTCTGCCAAAGTGAAATATTCTCGGCAGAAAAGGTTGAGAATGTTGTAAACCCTCCACAAAATCCTGTGATTAAAAGAAATTTTAAGTAATTGTCAATCTTCAGAAAATAAGTACTAAAAATTCCGATCAGAAAACAACCGACCATATTTACAACGAATGTTCCCATGGGAAATGAATTAACGTTCCATAATTTTTGGGTAAAATTAGAAACCAGAAAACGCAAAACGCTCCCAAAACCGCCACCCAGGAATATGTATAATAATTGTTTTGTCATAGTTTGAGGGTTTGAGAGTTTGAGAGTATAATGGTTAGAATAGAAAAGCGCAAAGAAATTACACACAATTCACTCAAACGCTCTTACCCTAAAACTCACCAACTTTTACTCTAATTCTGCCAAATATTTTTCTGCATCCATTGCCGACATACAACCGCTTCCTGCTGCGGTAATTGCTTGTCGATAAATATGGTCCTGAACATCACCCGCTGCAAAAACACCCGGTAAATTGGTTTTGGTTGAGCCAGGAACAGTTTTGATATAGCCGTTTTCATCCAAATTAATTTGACCTTTGAAGATGTCCGTATTGGGTTTGTGTCCGATTGCGATGAAAATTCCATGAACGTCTATTTTAGAAGTTTCCTGGGTTTGATTATTGATGACAACCGCTCTTTCTACCAAAGAATTTTCCCCTTCAATCCCGATAAGTTCGTGGTTGAATTTCACTTCGATATTCGGTGTATTGTTCACTCTATGAATCATGGCTTTAGAAGCTCTGAAATGGTCTTTTCTAACCAACATTGTTACTTTATTACAAAGTTTTGCCAAATAAGTTGCTTCTTCGGCAGCAGTGTCTCCGGCTCCAACTACAACCACATCTTTTCCTTTGTAGAAAAACCCGTCGCAAGTTGCACACGCAGAAACCCCACCTCCAGCATATTTTTTCTCGTCATCCAAACCTAAATATTTTGCAGTCGCACCGGTTGAAATGATTACAGACTTTGCCAAAATTTCTTTATTTCCTGCCCAAAGTTTATGAATTCCACCAACTTCAGTAGAAAATTCGGCTTTGGTAATCATTTCATAATGAACTTTGGTTTCGAATCTTTCGGCTTGCTTTTGCAAATCCAGCATCATTTGAGGGCCTGTAATTCCGTCGGGATAACCAGGGAAATTATCCACTTCGGTAGTTGTAGTTAATTGTCCTCCAGGTTCAAGACCTGTGTAAAGCTCTGGCTTTAAATCTGCTCTTGCTGCATAAATAGCCGCTGTAAATCCGGAAGGTCCGGAACCAATAATGACGCAGTCTAAAATATTTTGTTCCATTAAAAAAGATTAAGGTTGAGATTAAGTTTAAGAGATTTCAAAAATCGTGAATTATTTTCGGTTGTGGAATTATTTTGCGATGAATTTTGTCAATTGTGATGTTGGATGTGGGAAGATGGGTGCTTGATTAAAAATGTTTGAAAAATTACAAAAATTAAATAATCAAAGCTTCACCTTAAATTTATCCACATTCAAAATTTTGTATACCATTTCCTTCAACAGTTCGCTTTCATCCATGTTGATGGCGCCTAAACCTTTGTTTTTCAAATCGATTTCACGTAAAATCGAGATAATTCGGGTGCAATGTTTCAAATTGTAATATCGCGCCGCTTCCGCAAAATCTTTGATGAAATAAGGATTTATTCCCATTGTTGAAGCGATGGTTTGCGGATTTTGACCATTCATTGTATGGTAAATAACCAAGTTCGAAAAGAAGTTATAAAGATTCCCAATCATCATCACAAACGGATTCTGCTTCGGAGTTTTTCCGATAAAATGAGCGATTTTGAATGCTTTTGCCTCATCCTTTTTTCCCAGTGCTTTGATCAGTTCAAACACATTAAAATCCTTGCTGATTCCGATATTGGTTTCAATAATTTTTTCGTCAAGAACTTCACCCTCCTTCAAAATAATTTTGAGCTTGTTCAACTCGTTGGAAATCCTTGAAAGGTCGGTTCCCAAATATTCTGAAAGCAACGTAGGAATATTAGGTTTTGATTTGATGCCGAGATTTCTGATTTCATTATCAATCCATTTCGGGACATCCCAATCCTTCATTTTTTCGCTCAAGAAAAGCATCTTGTTTTTAGACAAACTTTTTGCTAAGCTTTGTCTGGTATCAATTTTTTTGTACTTATGGGCAAAAACCAAAACTGTTGTGGGAGTTGGATTCTGAATATAATTCAAAAGTGCTTTTACTCCAGGATTTTCTTTTCCTGATTCTTCCTGTTTCTTCGTGACGCTAAAAACTAAATCCTGAGCTTCTTTAATTATAATTAAATTTAACTCACCAAACATTGGAAACTGTCGAGCCAATGAAATGATTTCCTCCAAGTTCGTGTCTTTTCCATAAACCACTGTTTGACCAAAATCTTTTTCGCTTTCCTCCAATACATCATTTTCAAAGGATTTCACCGCCACATCCATGAAATAGGGTTCTTCACCGTGGAAAAAATAAATCGGCAATAACTCCTTATTTTTAATATTTTTGAGGATTAAATCTAACTCTTTCATAAATGCAACTTCCAAAACTGAACTTTGAGGATAACTTTGATTTTAAGATCAAGACAGACAAAGATAGGTTTTTTATTTATGATTTGGTGCGAAAAACGTGGCTCCAACTCACTCCCGAAGAATGGGTGCGACAACATTGGGTGCATTATTTCCACCATAAAAAGGGGAAGAATTTGTCGTCATTAATTCTAGAAAAAAAAATAGAACTGAACGAAACGACAAAGAGAATTGATTTATTGGTCACCGAAAAAACCTTGCCGAAAATTTTGGTGGAATGCAAAGCGCCCAACATCAAACTCACCGAAAAAACTTTTGAACAAATCGCAAGATACAACTCGGTAATCGGGGCGGAAGAAATTATTTTGAGCAATGGTCTGCAGCACATTTTTGCTAAATTTTCTGAAAATAAATATGAATTTTAAACAATAAAATTTAAACATGCAAGAAACAAAAAGCTTCCAACATCCAACATGCAGCAACATCAAAAACATTATTTTCGATTTCGGTGGTGTGGTGATGGACTGGAACCCGCGCTATTTCTTCAAAGACTATTTTAATGATGATGAAAAGATGGAGTTTTTCCTGAAAAACATCGCAACCGACGAATGGAATGCCGAGCAAGACCGGGGTAGAACTTTAGCGGAAGGAACTGAAATACAGGTCGCAAAATTTCCTCAATGGGAAAAGGAATTGCGTGCTTATTACGACAATTGGACCACGATGCTTCGCTCCGATATTCCTAAAAATGTGGAGGTTTTGCGAAAACTGGAACATTCAAATTATGAGCTTTTCGGATTGACGAACTGGTCTGCAGAAACTTTTCCCTATGCTTTGGAAAATTACGATTTCTTCAAAATATTTGATGGGAAAATCGTGGTTTCAGGCACGGAGAAACTGATTAAACCAAACCCGAAAATTTGGGAAGTTTTGTTGGAGCGGTACCACATTAAAGCTGACGAATCTGTATTTATTGATGACAATGCTAAAAACATTGAAGTGGCGAAAGCTTTAGGTTTCATTACGATTCACATTACACTTGAAACTGATTTGGAAAAGGAGTTGAAAGATTTGGGATTGAAATTTTAGTAATAACCCAACACTAATTATTTCAAATTCTTTCAGGAAAACCTGTTGCTATTTCATTTCTAAAACCCACCGAAATTTTGTAAATTCGCAGGCAAATAAATCAACATAATGAGTAAATCTATTGAGGAGTTAAAATCTCTTGCAACGCAGATTAGAAGAGACATTTTAAGAATGGTTCACGCAGTGAATTCCGGCCATCCAGGCGGAAGTTTGGGCTGTACCGAATTTTTCGCCGCACTTTATGGAAAAGTGATGAACTACAAGTTACCTTTCAGTATGGAAGGTAGAAATGAGGATCTTTTCTTTCTTTCCAACGGTCACATTTCACCCGTTTTCTACTCTACTTTGGCAAGATTCGGATTTTTCCCGGTTGCGGAATTGGCCACTTTCAGAAAATTAGATTCCAGACTTCAAGGTCACCCGACAACTCATGAAGGTTTGCCGGGAGTTAGAATCGCTTCGGGCTCTCTTGGACAAGGACTTTCTGTTGCGATTGGAGCTGCTTTAGGAAAAAAATTGGACGGAGATCAATCGTTAGTTTACTCGCTTCACGGTGACGGTGAATTACAGGAAGGACAAATTTGGGAAGCTTTGATGTTTGCCGCTGCTAAAAAAGTAGATAATGTAATCGCAACCATCGATTACAACGGAAGACAGATCGACGGAGATACCGATGATGTCTTAAGTTTAGGAGATTTACACGCGAAACTGGAAGCTTTTGGATGGAAAGTTTTGAACGAAAAGAACGGGAATGATTTGGAAGCAGTAATCGCTATTCTAGAAAAAGCAAAAGCAGAAACAGGAAACGGAAAACCAGTTGCCATTATTTTGAATACAGAAATGGGATTCGGTGTGGATTACATGATGGGAACTCACGCATGGCACGGAAAAGCACCGAACGATGAGCAACTGGAATCTGCATTTAAACAACTATATCTAGAAGCAGCGGCAGACTACTAAAAGCAATCAGCTGTCGGCTGTAGGCTTTCAGCGAAAATAAATCTCAAAATTAAATAACATTCAAAAAATTAGGCGACGGATTTTGCCGAAAGCAGATTGCCGAAAGCCGAAAGCTAAAAATGAAATACGAAGTTTTAGATAAAAAGGATACAAGAAGCGGTTTCGGAGCAGGATTGGCGGAACTTGCCGATAAAAATCCAAACGTGGTCGCACTTTGCGCCGACTTAATCGGTTCTTTGAAGATGGAAAAATTCATCGAAAAAGCACCGGAACGCTTT
>Ga0208823_1002594_pt1 | contig 13425 bp, 8 predicted proteins | sample AD_UKC075_MetaG_FD_184440 | JGI IMG/M metagenome (GOLD analysis project Ga0208823, IMG submission 184440) | Active sludge microbial communities of municipal wastewater-treating anaerobic digesters from USA - AD_UKC075_MetaG (SPAdes) (version 2) | ecosystem: Engineered > Bioreactor > Anaerobic >... | reverse complement strand
CGGTTCAGCCCAGTCGAGCGCAGACGCCGAATCCCGAGCGAGACCGGAGCTACCGGGGCGACCTCCCGACTGGGTGCTGAACGTGGCGGCTCTCCGAGACAACGCTCACCCAGTCAAGCCCGGAGCGAGCCGGCGTAGCGGACGAACGATTCCGGATCGAGTTGTTCAAGCCGACCTCGGCCTCCCCGGGGCCGGCTGAGCCGTCCGATGGCCAGCCACCGACGAAGCCCAGCGAATCGTCCGGCGTCCGATGGGTTCGAGGAGACGCTACGAGTCCGACTTGCCCCGGAACTCGGCCAGCTTGGCGTACATGTCCTCGATGACCTGGCCGAAGTGGCGCTCGACCTCGCGCCGCTTGACCTTCAGCGTCGGCGTCAGCAGGCCGTTGTCCATGGTGAACTCCTCGAGCAGGATCCGCAGGTCGCGGATCTGCTCGTGGTGGGCCAGCTTGGCCGTCATGGACGCCACCCGCTCGCGCACCGCCTCGACGATCTTGGGGTGGCTGAGCAGCTCGGAGCGGTCGGCCCACGTCACCTGCAGCTTCGCGGCGAGCTCCTCCAGGTGCGGCATCGACGGCGCGACGAGCAGCGTCAGGTACGGACGGTTGTCGCCCAGCAGCACCGCCTGCTCGAAGAGCGGGTCGGCGAGCAGCATGCCCTCAATGGGTGCCGGCGCGATGTTCTTGCCGTTGGAGGTGATGATCAGGTCCTTGATGCGGTCGGTGATCACCAGGAACTCGTCGGTGTCCACGTAGCCCACGTCGCCGGTGTGCAACCAGCCCTCGGCGTCGATGGCCGCAGCCGTGGCGTCCGGATTGTTCCAGTAGCCCTGCATGACGTTCGGTCCGCGGAACCAGATCTCGCCGTCGGGGCCCATCCGGACCTCTCCGCCGGGCAGGACGCGTCCGGCGGTGCCGATCTTGAACGCGCGCGGGGACGGGAAGCTCACCAGCGGGGAGGCCTCCGTCAGCCCGTACCCCGACAGCACCTGCATGCCGCAGGCCGAGAAGAACTCCTCGACCTCGACCCGCAGCGGGGCACCGCCGCACGCCATGACCTTTTTCGGCCCACCCATCGCCGCCCGGATGCTCGACAGCACCAGCTTGTCTGCGAGCGGCAGCTGCGCCGACCAGTACGCCGCCGGCCGCTTGCCCTTGCGGTAGGCCCGCTGGCACTGGCCCCCGACGCGCAGCGCCCACTCAAAGATCCGCTTCTTCGCGGCGCTGCTCGCCACCTTCGCGCGGGCGGTCGAGAGCACCTTCTCGTAGAGCCGCGGCACGCTCACCAGCAGCGTCGGCTCGGCCAGGATCAGCATCTCGGCCACGCGGCGCGCGTCCGTGTAGGTGTTCATGCAGCCGTTGTCGAACACGAAGAAGGTCCAGGCCCGCTCAAGCGCGTGCGACAAGGGCAGGAAGCACAGCGAATGGTCCTCGGGCGTGACGTCGAAGAACTGCGCCAGCACGTCGCACTGGTAGCTGAATCCGCGGTGCCGGAGCGCCGCGCCGCGCGGCTCGCCCGTCGTGCCGGAGGTGTAGATGATGGACGCCAGGTCGTCCGCCGTCGCGGACGCCAGTCGGGCCTCGACCTCGTCGTCGGACGCCGCGTCGTTCGGCTCGTCCAGCCAGGTGGCGAGCTCGACCACCCGGTCGCTGACCAGCGGGTACGGGTCGAAGACCACCGCCTGTCGCAGCCCGGGCAGGTCGCCCCAGACCTCCTCGACGCGGTCGAGTTCGGTCTGCCCCTCGACGAACACCAGGACGGCTGCGGAGTCGGCCACGATGTGCCGCACCTGGTCCGGCGTCGAGGTGGGGTAGATCGGCACCACGACCGCGCCAACCGACAGGCACGCGAAGTCGGCGATGCTCCACTCCGGACGGTTGCTGCTGAACAGCGCCACCCGGTCGCCGGCCTGGACGCCGTGGCTCACGAGCCGCTGGGCGAGGGCACGCACCAAGCGCCCCATCTCGCCGTAGGTGATCGTCTGCCAATCGTCCCCGACCCGAATGCGGGTGGCCACGTGGCCGCTGAAGCGAGCGCAGGACGCCGCGAAGCGCACTGCGAGATGACCCTGATCCACGGCGACTCCCTTACCTACGGTTTCGTAAGTCTGACAGGTCGTGACGGATCACGCAGGGGGCTTCGCCGACCACAACACCGGCAGCGGTGCACGACCGGCGAGATTCTGTGGAATTCGCTGGCCGAGCGGTCCGGTCGTGCACCCTCGTCGGCAAAATGGGACGCTTGCCCCCAAAGTGAAAGAGGAGGGATCCCACCCGTGGTTGACGATCTGACCATCGGGGCGCACGTCGAGCAATCTCGGTGCATCGACGAGGCGCTGGCCAGGGGTTTCGCGACCGCGCAGATCTTCTTGGGCAACCCGCAGAGCTACAAAGGTCCGGCGCTGGACTACCCCGGCGGCCCGGCCCAACTCAAAGCCGACGCGGCGGCGTCCGGCATCGGGATCTACGTCCACGCGCCGTACCTGATCAACGTGGCGACGACGAACAACAAGATCCGGATCCCGAGCCGGCAGTTGCTCGCCAAGCACGCCAGAGCCGCGGCCGAGGTCGGCGCGCTCGGGCTGATCGTCCACGGCGGGCACGTGGGCGCCGACGAGGACGCGTCCATCGGCTTCGACAACTGGCGCAAGGCGATCGCGGGGCTGGAGTCCGAGGTGCCGATCCTCATCGAGAACACCGCGGGCGGCGAGAACGCCATGGCCCGGCACTTCGACGCGGTCGCGCGCCTCTGGGACGCCGTCGCGTCGGCGTCCGACTCGGTCGAGGTCGGCTTCTGCCTGGACACCTGCCACTTGCACGCGTCCGGGGCGGATCTGGTCGGCGCTGCCGAGCGGCTGCGGGCCATCACCGGACGCATCGACCTGGTCCATCTCAACGATTCGAGGGACGCGGCGGGCTCCGGCGCCGATCGGCACGAGTCGCTCGGACGCGGCCTGTGCGACCCCGAGGGCCTCGTCGACGTCGTGCTCACCGCGGACGCCCCCGTCATGCTGGAGACCCCCGGCGACGCGGACGCCCATCGCGCGGACGCCCTCTGGCTCCTCTCGCGCCTGGGCTGAAGGCCAGCATCCGAGATGGCGTCCCGCTGAGCGGTCATACCCTGGCGAAGGTCACCCCGACAAGGGCCAAAGTTGTTAGCCTGGCGGGGTGACCCGAAGCATCTACGTCGCTGCTCCTGAGGTACAGACCGGCTGGTCTGTCATCGCCGTCGGCATCATCAACGCCCTGACCCGCGAGGTCTCCAACATCGGAGTCTTCCGCCCGCTCGTCCACTCCGGAGACAGCCATGACGGCTTCCTGGACGCGCTCCTGTCCATGCCCGGCGTGAAGTCGACCTACGAAGACTCCGTCGGCACCACCTACGACGAGGCCATGCGTGACCGCGACGAGGCAATGGCCGCCATCGTCGCCCGCTACGGCCAGATGAAGGACAACTACGACGCGGTCGTGATCGTCGGGACCAACTACAACGCCGCGACGTCCTCGACCGAGCTGACCCTCAACGCGCAGATCGCCGCGAACCTGAACGCGCCCGTCTGCCTCGCCGTCTCGGCCAAGAACCGGACGCCCGAGGACGTGTACGACGTCGCCGAGCACGCCCTCCGCGAGTTCAAGCGCAACCACGCCGAGGTCATCTCGGTCATGGCGACCCGCGTCGACGAGCCGCAGCGCGACGGCGTCCTCGAGGCCCTCGGCCGGCTGCCCAAGGTCGTCACCGCGGCCCTCGAAGAGGACCCGATCATGAGCGCACCAACGCTCGCCCAGCAGTTCGAGGCGGTCGGTGCGACAGTCGTCAGCGGACGCCCCGAGCAGCTGCAGCGCGAGTCCCAGGGCGCGCTGATCGCCGCGATGACGCTGCCACACGTGCTCGACCGCCTGTTCGAAGAGGCGACCGTCATGGTCGCGTCCGACCGCACCGAGCTGATCCCGGGCCTGGTCATGGCGCACGCGTCCGGGGCATTCCCCCAGCTCGCCGGACTCATCCTGACCGGCGGCTACGAACTGCCCGAGTCGGTCGACAGGCTGATCGCCACCGTCCAGCACGAGCTGCCGATCGCCCGCACCGACACCGGCACGTTCACCACCGCCGCCAAGCTCTATTCGCTGCAGGGACGCCACACCAGCTCCCCGCGCAAGATCGAGGTCATGCAGCGCATCTTCAACGACCGGGTGGACGCCCGGGCGCTGTTCGACGCCATGGCCGTGGCGCCGTCGGGCGTCCGGACGCCGTTGATGTTCGAGTTCCAGCTGACCGAGATGGCGCGTGCGAAGAAGCAGAAGATCGTGCTGCCGGAGGCGTCCGATGATCGGATCCTGCAGTCGGCGGCGATCGTCCTGCGGCGTGGGACGGCCGACATCGTGCTGCTCGGCAAGCCGGCCGTCGTGAAGGCGCAGGCGTCCGCGCTAGGCATCTCGATCGACGGCGCCGAGATCGTCGACCTCGAGGATCCGGAGCTGATCAAGCGGTTCGCCACCAAGTACGCCGAGCTGCGGGCGGCCAAGGGCGTGACGTACGAGCAGGCGGTCGAGAAGTTCAAGGACGCCTCGTACTTCGGCACGATGATGGTCTACCTGGGCCTCGCGGACGGCATGGTCTCGGGTGCGGTGAACACCACGGCCAACACGATCCGTCCGAGCCTTGAGTTCGTGAAGACGAAGCCGGGCGTGAAGGTCGTCTCGTCGTCGTTCCTCATGTGCATGCCCGACCGGGTCGACGTCTACGGCGACTGCGCCGTCAACCCGGACCCGACCGCCGACCAGCTGGCCGACATCGCGATCGGCTGCGCCGAGACCGCCGAGATCTTCGCCATCGAGCCGCGCGTGGCGATGCTGTCGTACTCGACGGGGACGTCCGGGTCGGGCGCCGATGTCGACAAGGTGCGTGAGGCCACCGACCTCGTCCGCGAGCGCAAGCCGGAGCTCAAGGTCGACGGACCCATCCAGTTCGACGCCGCCATCGACCCGACGGTCGGCAAGAAGAAGATGCCCGGCTCCGAGGTCGCCGGCCAGGCGACGGTGTTCGTCTTCCCGGACCTCAACACGGGCAACAACACCTACAAGGCCGTGCAGCGGTCCTCCGGCGCCATCGCCGTGGGACCCGTCCTGCAGGGCCTCAACAAGCCCGTCAACGACCTCTCCCGGGGTGCGTTGGTGGACGACATCGTCAACACGATCGCCATCACGGCGATCCAGGCGCAGCACAGCTAGAGCGAGACCGGACGCCGTCGCGGCTCGCGTGCCGGCGTCCGATGTCGCCCGATCCGACCCTTCGACAGGCTCAGGAAAGCGTCCGCTGATTGAGCCTTCACCAAGAAGGACCTTCGACAAGCTCGAGAGCCCTGGCTGAGCCTGTCGAAGCCCCCGACCCGACCACAGCGCGACCGCACCCGCGGCGTCCAACACTCCTGACAAGGAACGAACCATGAGCATGCCGATCCTCCTGCTGAACGCGGGATCGTCCTCGATCAAGTACCAGGTCATCGACGCTGAGGACGAGACCGTGCTGGCCACGGGCCTCATCGAGCGCATCGGGGAGGCGTCCTCGACCATCAAGCACAAGACCCAGGGCGAGACGTTCGAGGCGGCCGACCGCTACGCGGACCACACGGAGGCCCTCGCCGCGCTCGTCGCGATGTTCGACGCCCACGGACCGAGGCTGGCCAACGTGCAGGCGGTGGGGCATCGGACGGTGCACGGCGGCTCGAAGTTCGACCGGACGGTGCTCATCGACGACGAGGTGATCCAGGCGCTCGTCGACCTGTCGCCGCTGGCCCCGCTGCACAACCCGCCGGGCATCGCCGGGATCAAGGCGGCGAAGACGGCACTGCCGGACGTCCCGCACTACGCGATCTTCGACACCGCGTTCTTCGCGCACCTGCCCGAGGAGGCCTACACCTACGCGATCGACCGCACCGTCGCGAAGGAGCTGTCGATCCGCCGCTACGGCTTCCACGGGACGTCCCACAACTTCGTCAGCCATCGGATGGCGCACTTCCTCGGACGCCACCACGACGAGCTGAAGATGATCGTCTGCCACCTGGGCAACGGCGCATCGGTGTCGGCGATCGCCGGCGGCAAGCCGATCGAGACGTCGATGGGCCTCACGCCGCTGCAGGGCCTCGTGATGGGCACCCGCACCGGCGACATCGACCCCGGCGTGGTCGCGTACCTCAACCGCTCGGGCATGAGCGTTCCGGACATCGACAACCTGCTCAACAAGAAGTCCGGCATGTTGGGGCTCTGCGGCAAGAACGACTTCCGCGACATCGCTGCCGCCATCGCCGCCGGGGACGCCGACGCCAAGCTCGCCTTCGACGTCTACATTCATCGGCTCGTGTTCTACATCGGCGGCTACATGGCGCTGCTCGGCGGTCTGGACGCCATCGCGTTCACCGCCGGTGTCGGCGAGAACGACGCGGCGGTGCGCGCGGCGGTCTGCGAGCGGTTGCACACCCTCGGCTTCCACTTGGACGCCCCCCGCAACGAGCTCCGCACCGGACGCGCCCACATCATCTCCACCGACGACTCGCCCGTGACGATCTGTGTGGTGCCGACGAACGAGGAACTGCAGATGGCCCGCGAGGTCAAGGACGCGTTGGAGGCCTAGTTCTCGCCGTCACCGACAGACCGTTACAGCTGTCCGGGACGCACCACGTCGATCTCGACGATCCGGGAGTCGAAGTCCCGAGAGTTGTTCGTGATGAACCGGTCGGCCCCGGCGTCCACGGCGGTGGCGAGATGGACAGCATCCATCGGCCGCAAGCCGTACTGGGCGGCGAGTACTGCTGCCAGCTCACCGACCGTCTCCGTGCACGGCAGGAGCGACAGGGTTCCCAGCAACTCGCCGAGGGCGATGACCTCGTCCTCTTGGCCATCGCGCAGCGGTTTGGCGAGCAACTCAGGGAGCAGCATCGTCGACCCAACCCGCACCTCGTCGGTCAGAAGCAGCGGCAGGACCCTGGACCCAAGCTCGTGCCCCTCCGCCGCCGCGTAGATCAAGACATCGGCGTCAAAGGCGTCCACGTCAGGCGTCCCGGTTGCGGTCGACCTCGGCCACGAGCGTTTCTGCTCGCTCGGTAGTGAGCCTGGCCTTCGGACGCCTCTGCCGGGCGGAGTCCAAGAGGGCGGCCAACTCGGCGGCCTTGCGCGCCGATCCCCCGGCGCGCCGCGTCCGCAGCGTCGCTGGGCTGATCAGCACGGCCACCGGGCGTCCATGCCGCGTCAGCACGATTTCGTCCCCCGCCTCCACCCGGTCAACGAGGTCCGGCAGGGAGGCCCGTGCGGCGCTGATTGGTACACCCATGTACGTTATTGTACAGAATCGACGACGAGTGTCACGAGAGTGGCGATCAACCTCGATCGCCCCCCATTCCCGACTTTGACGTGGCGCACCCCGGATAAGTTGGGAATGAGACGCGGGACTCCCGTGACGCGGCAGTGGCTCGATCTGGGTGACCTCGCCGGGGGCGTCCACCCGACCGATCCGTTCATTGTCAGCGGACTGCCACGACGTGACGCGAGGCGTCCTCGATTCTCACGAAACGAGGGAACTAGGCGACGGGCGCCCGGTGCCCCACAATGGGACGACCCACGATCTAGGAGCTAGCACGGTGAGCGACGACCTCGGCAAGTACTCGGCCGCTGTCCCCGCCGCCTCCCGGTTCGTGGCGCAGCAGCTGATCATGAAGCCGTACATCTGGTCGGCGCTGAACGTCCACGTGCATGGGCTCCAGCACCTCGACAACCTCTCGGCGCCGTTCGTGGTGATCGCGAACCACTCCTCGCACCTGGACGCCAACCTGATCTTCGGGGCGCTGCCGCGACGGCTGTCGCGCAACCTGTCGGCTGGAGCCGCGGCCGACTACTTCTTCAACCACAAGCTGCGCGCCTTCGGGACGCGGCTGTTCTACAACGCCTTCCCCGTCGATCGCGGCGGGATGCGTGCGCACCGCGGCATGTCCGGGAAGCTGCTGGACGAGGGCATCCCGCTGCTGATCTTCCCCGAGGGCACCCGGTCGCGGACGGGCGCGATGGCCAAGTTCAAGGCCGGTCCGGCGGGGCTGTCGATCAAGCACCAGGTGCCCATCCTGCCGATCGCACTCGTGGGCGCCTACGCCGCGATGCCCTTCGGCGCGAAGCTTCCGGTGCCCGGACGCCCCGACGTGCACGTCGTCTTCGGCAACCCGCAGCAGGCCCGCGGTGGCGAGACGATCGCCGACTTCTCCGAGCGTCTGTACCGCTACGTGGTCGAACTGCACGACACCACGGCCAGGGCGTACGGCATGCCGACGCAGGCCGACTTCCACCGCGCGGTCGCGCTGCGGGCCGCGGCGTCCAAGGACAATGCGCTCACGGCGTCCACCGAGACCGACAAATCGCCGCCGACCAGCGATCCGGACGACCAACCCTCAGGCCAGGACGCCCGGTAGCCCAACCCGGGATTCGCTCACGTCTAGACGTCGGCGAATCGCGCGAAGGTCAGCTTCTGCCTCCGGCCAGCACGCTGGGGACCAGCACATCCTCACCCCGCCACGGCCAGCGCCTTCACCGGCACCGTCCGCGACCGGACGATCCGGTAGGCACCGGCGATGACGCCCACGGCCAGCCAGCCGAGCAAGACCACGACCGGCAACGCCACCGAGTGCCAGGTGATGACCGCGCGGGCGGCGTCCAGCCCGGGCGACATGGGCGACAGCGGACGCAACGCTCCGAAGATGCCCGGCGCCGAGTAGGTGAGCGCCGTGACGGTCGTGACCAGCAGCATCGCGCCGGACGCGAGGCGTCCCCACACCCCCGCCCAGGCGGCCAGTGCGTGGTTGACGGCCGCGAAGGCCAGCCCGGCCACCAGCAGGACGCCGACCAGCCCGAGCCCGCGGGGCACGCTCAGCCCGAGGAAGCCAGCCCCCAACGCGCCGAGCAGCACGGCCTGCACGGCCGCCACCCCGGCGCCCGGCAGCAGCGCGCGCAGCACCAGATGCGTGGTCGTCGAGCTGGACGCGGCGTTGCGCGGGTCCACCGGCTTGATGAGCACGTACGTGGCCAACGCGCCTAGCCACAGCGCCAACACCAGCAGCAGGGAGGCCGCGGCGGCCATCGGCGTCACGAGCCCGTCGAGTCCGGTCGTCGAGATCGGGGAGGCCACGACCTTGCCGAGGTTGACCCGCTCGGCGTCGGTGTAGCTCGGGATCTGCTTGGCGCCCTCGGCGAGCCCGTCCGCCAGCTTGGTCATGCCGTCCGTGAGCTTCACCGAGCCCGCGTGCGCGTCCGTCAGCCCGGACGCCAGCGCGACCGACCCGGTGTGCGCCTGCGAGACACCGTCCGCGAACTGCGTCACCCCGGCCGTGTACGCCGACACCCCGGACGTGTACTGCGAGACGCCGCCGCTCAGCTTGGCGGCCCCGTCCGCGGACTGCTGGATGCCGTCCACCAGCGCCGGCACGCCGTCGGAGAGCTGCTGGACGCCGTCGGCCAGCTTGGGCCCGTTGGCCTTGAGTTGGGCGCCGCCGTCCAGCAGCAGGCCCAGGTTCTTGATGAGGAACTCGTTCGGCGTCTGGTTGGCCGGGATCTGTCCCCGCAACGCCTTCCACTGGGCCTGGATCGTCGTCGAGTTGGCGTCCAGGTACTCGGTGGCCTTCACCGCGGACGCCGCCGCGGCCTTCAGCTGATCGCGCGAGGCGTCCAGCTGGGCCAGCGTGGCGTCCAGCGTGGACGTGTTCGGCGCCGGCATGGACGCCAGGCTGGCCTTCGCCGAGTCCCGGACGCCCTGGACATACGCGTCGCACGCGCCCGGCGTGGCCTGCAGGGCGGCCGGGCACGGCACCGGCGCGGTGCCGTTCGCGATGGCCGACAGCTGGGCGCGCGCGGTCGAGTACTGGTCGATCATGGCCTGGACCTGCGTCCGGGTCGCCTGAGCGTTCGTCAGCAGGGGGTCGAGTTGGGCGACGAGCGCCTTCACCGAGGTGTTGATGGATGCCGCCTGCGCCGGGAAGTCGGCCATCACGGTGTCGATCTGGGCGAAGAGGGCCGACAGGTCCGGCAGCTGCTTCACGATGTCGTACAGCGGCTGGATCAGCGTGCTCGTGCCGTCGACGTACTGCGTGACGCCGTCGCTGTACGCCTTGGTGCCGGACGCCAGCTGGGCGACCTGGCCCGGCATCGGCTTGGTCTTGGCGGCCATCAGCGCCAGGCCGTCGGCTAGCTGCTTCGCCCCGGACGCCAGCTGCGTGCCGCCCGACGAGAGCTGCTTGCCGCCGGCCGACAGCTTCTGCCCGCCCGCGGACGCCTGCCCGAGCCCGTCCGCCAGCTGGTCCGCACCCGAGGACGCCTGGCCGAGCCCGTCGGTCAGCTTGGCGGACCCGTCAGCGAGCTGGCGCGCGCCGTCCGCGACGGTGACGAACTGGGCCCCCATCTTGTTGAAGCCGAGGTAGACGTTCTCCAGGTACAGGCTGGTCAGCGAGGTGTTCAGCGACTGCGCCGCTGCGTCCGCCACCGACTGGCCAAGCGCCGTCTCGGCGATGCCCGCCACCGGCGACGTCTCGATCGTGATGGTGGCCTGCTTCGCCTCGCCCGCGCTGCCGGCGTACGAGGTGGCGGCGGCCGAGAAGTTCTCCGGGATCGTCACGACCGCCGCGAACGCCCCGGACGCGAGCCCGTCCCGCGCGTGGGCGTCGTCCGCGAGGACCCACGTGAAGTTCTGCTCACGCTTGGAGTCGACCAGCGCCGCCGACAGTTGCCGTCCGAGCGGCACCTTCTGGCCGTTCACCTCGACCATCACGTCGTGGTTGACCACCGCGGCCTGGACGCGGCGCAGGTTCGAGTCGAACCGCCAGACCCCGGCCAGCACCGTGCCGGCCACCAGCAGCGGCACCAGGATCAGCGCCAGCAACCCGCGCCAGTCCAGCCGGCGTCCGTTGAAAGTGGCGACGTTCATTTCTTCGCTCCTTCGAGCATGAGGTCCGCGATGGGGGTGTAGGGCTCGTCCGGCGGGTCGACGGTCTGCGGCGTTTGGACGTCCGCGTCCTGGGGAATCCCGCGCTTGGCCGGACGCGAGCTCTCCGCGGGGGCGGCGTCCGGCAGTTCGAGCACCTGGACGCCGTCGCCGGCGGTCACGATGTCGGCCAGGTTCTCGGCCTTCGCCGCGCTCAGGACGAGCGTGCGGCGTCCACGATCGGACGCCAGCGCCGCGAGCTGGGCGCGCGACGCGCCTTCGAGTCGGTCGGCGTGCTCGACCACGACGAACTCGCCGCGGAGGCGTCCGAGATGAGCCAGGGACGAGGCGTCCGCGCCGTCGACGAAGGTCGTGTGGTTGCGGATGTCGGAGTTCTGCTGGGGGATGACGTAGCCGAGGACCTTGGCGCGGCCGGACGTCGGGACGAGGCGTCCGGACAGGGCGAGCAGCAGAGCCTTGCGGGCGGGCTCGGGTCCCGTGACGACGACGACGTTGCCCGGCAGGAGTTCCAGATCGACGTCGGAGAACAGCGTCTTGGCACCATGAGCGGCGGCCAGACCCTCGGTGTAGACGACGCCCGGGGCGTCCGGGACGGGCCAGTCGGCCAACGACAGCTGATGGGCGAGGGCCTCGCCCTCGATGTCCATGACGGGGAGGCGCGCGTCCAGCCAGGCGGGCAGCCACCAGGCGCGGCGTCCGAGCAACTTCATGACCGCCGGACCGAGCGTCATGCGCACGACGAACGCATCGATGGCGATGCCGATCGCCAGGCCGAACGCGATGGGTTTGATGACGCCCTCGCCCGCCGGCACGAAGAAGGCAAACACGGCAAACATGATCAGGCCCGCCGCGACGACGACCTTGGCCGAGTGGACGAAGCCCTCCTCGACGGCGGTTTCGGTGTTGCCGTGCACGAACTCCTCGCGCATGCGGGAGGTGAGGAAGACCTCGTAGTCCATGGCCAGGCCGAACAGGATGCCCATCAAGACGATCGGCAGGAAGCTGATGACGGGCACGGCTTCGGGCAGGTTGATCACCTCTTTGAAGAGGCCCTTGTTGAAGACCAGCGTGGTCGCGCCGAACGCGGCCCCCACGCTGAGCAGGTACCCGAGGGCAGCCTTGACCGGCACCCAGATCGAGCGGAACACCACCGTGAGCAGCACCAGCGACAGCCCGACGACGAAGAGGCCGAAGGGGAGCAGCGCGCCGGCGAGCCGATCGGAGACGTCGATCGCGATGGCGGTGAAGCCGGTGACCGCCGTCGAGACGCCGTACTTGGCCCGCCATTCGGGCTCGCGGTCGCGCAGCGCCTTGACCAGGGTGGACGTGGCGGGGTCGTCCGGGCCCGTGGTCGGGATGACCTGCACCATCGCGGTGTCAGCGTTGCGGTTCGGCACGGACGCCGCGACGAGCTTCACCCCCGGCATCGACTCGATGTCGGCCTTCAGCCCGTCGGTGATCTTGAGCGGATCGGTCGACTCGACGATCTGCGCGGTGATCACGAGCGTGCCGTTGGCGCCGACGCCGTAGTGCTCGCTGATCTGGTCGAACGTGACGCGGTCGGCGGCGCCGGGGTGCGAGCGTCCGGAGTTGGGCAGCGCCATCCACAGGTCCTTGGCCGGGACGGACAGCGCACCGAGCGCCGCGACCACGAGGACGATCGTGATGATCGGGTACTTGGTGACGACCCCGACCCACCAACGCGAGGCGTTGAAGCCGCCCACCTTCTTGGCGCGCGTGGCGGGCTGAGGCCGGAGCCGTTCACCGAAGAAGCCCAGCATCGCGGGCAGCAGGGTCAGCGCCAAGGCGACCTCGATGGCCACCGAGACCGCGGCGAAGATGCCCATCGTCGAGAGGAACGGGATGCCGGCGACCGAGAGTCCGACCAGGGCGATGATGACCGTCAGCCCGGCGAACACCACGGCTGAGCCGGCGGTCGCGGTGGCGCGGGCGGCCGACTCCTCGACGTCGAGCCCGCTGGCCAGCTGATCGCGGTGCCGCGACACGATGAACAGCGAGTAGTCGATGCCGACCGCGAGGGCCAGCATCAGCGCGAGCATCATCGAGGTGGAGTTGATCGGGATCAGCCCCGCGAAGATCAGGATCAGCATGATCGACTGCCCGGCGCCCGCCAGCGCCGCGATCAGCGGGATCGATGACGCCAACAGCGAGCCGAGCGTCACCACGAGCACGATCAGGGCCACCACAAGGCCGATCGCCTCCACCGCCGAGACGTGCGGCATCGTCACCGAATAGACCTCGCCGCCCATGTGCACCCGACTGCCGGGAATGGCCGCCTGCAGCGTCGTCGCGTGCTCGGTGAGGATCTCCCGCTGGGCCTCGGTGAACGTCGACACCGACCCGGTCACCCGGATGCGCGCGTAGCCGGCCTGGTCGTCGTCGCTGACCATGCCTTTGACGTACTCGTTGTACGGCGACGTGGTGCCTTTGACCCAGG
>Ga0208823_1002588_pt1 | contig 13476 bp, 16 predicted proteins | sample AD_UKC075_MetaG_FD_184440 | JGI IMG/M metagenome (GOLD analysis project Ga0208823, IMG submission 184440) | Active sludge microbial communities of municipal wastewater-treating anaerobic digesters from USA - AD_UKC075_MetaG (SPAdes) (version 2) | ecosystem: Engineered > Bioreactor > Anaerobic >... | reverse complement strand
GGTCTTTACGAGGCAACAATCGGTCTTCTAAAAGCCAAACATCTATCGTATCAATAAATGGCTCCAAAATCGGTCTACGGCGTCTCCCAGTGGCCTGTACAGGGTTCCAGTCATCCCTTTTTGCATAATTTGGCTGCAGTTCTCCAGTTGACGCCAACTTTGGCACTGATTTCGTTGATACTTAGTTCCTCCGTCTCATAAAGATATTTGATATACTCTTGTTGCGGCATTGTTATCACCTCTTCAATCTTCCCTCCTTGTCTTGAGCGACTTAGAGGGTATTATTCAGGATGGTGATGGCAATGCCTTCTTAATTGCCGAGTACTGCACTTTTGACTGCCGTTTTGTGTATTTTTATTTTACCGAAAACATGAAATAAGCACCTCATATTTGAGATGCTTTTAGAATCACTCACTATTACTGATATTTCTTCAATAATATCCGGTATATAATAATACCAATGACATACATAAATATCCAAAGAATAGCAAGATAACGAACAAGTAAATTTGTATCTAGTATCCCCAACGAACCGATTATTGAGAAAACAATCATCGATAGTGTAACAACCAAGAGGGTAATAATATATGATATTCGCCCCGATCGATTTCTGAGACTTTCTTTAAACTCATCTTTAAGATTGATCTGCTCTTCTTCCAACTTTCTCTCATAGACATCTTTTCGCCTTGGTGATGACCAGTAGAAATACTTCCAAATCAAACTTAATCCCCCAACTAGTCCAGCACCCGAAAACCCAAACAACAAACTACCAATCGAGTTTTCAGTACTCAATGCAAACCATAGACACACAACTCCGAATGCCACATAAATCAGCCCAATGCTCAAGTTATTTTTCTTCATTTCTTTTACCTCCTTTATTAGGAAAGAAGATTTCCTCAATCTTTAATCCAAAAAAATCAGATATTGTAAAAGCCAAATCTAATGAAGGATTATATTTTCCATTCTCTATTGCACTGATTGTTTGTCTTGATACTTTAAGTGCTTTAGATAACTCTTCTTGATTTAAGCCCCTATCCTTTCTTAATTTTTCAACAAGATTGTTCAAGTCCCCACATCTCCTTTCGTCAAGTTTCCTTTACATTTAAATTATCACTCTGAGTATTGTTTGTCAAGTTTCCTTTACAAATAATGCTTGCATGATAAATCTGTAGATTAAAATACCAATAAACCCCTTCCATCATAAACAGAATTACTTGTTCCACTTTTACGAATTGCTCTACCTAAAGCCATAATAGTGGCTATAGCACCATCTATTTTTTCTGATGACTTCTCTTTATCTGTTTTAATGTTGCCCGCAGGATCAGTACGAATAAAAATATTAACCATCATCCATCTAAGAACAGGATGTCCGCCATGTGCGACCTTTTCTTCCAAGGTTAGTTTCATAAGTTCCTTGGTTGGTGGAATCATATCTTTAAATCCCTGTCCAAATGGAACAACGGTAAATCCCATGCCCTCAAAAGATAGGAATTTGCTTTTCCCTGGAGCAATTAAAAGATAAAAGATAGGAATTTGCTTTTCCATGTCTTCCCAGGCACCTTCCAGTTGTTCGAAGTGCGCTTCGATACATCGATAATATGGGCTGAGATGCGAGCGGCGGGGCCTATAAACATCCTGTTCCAGTGCAGGGCAAGCGCTTAACATTTGGAAAACCACCCTCCTAATAGCGGTTTATCACGAACAAGACTATCTCATCTTATGGATGCAGAAACATGGCTTAATGCCAATAAAGCGATTGAGCTTGGTTTTGCTGATGACATCATGTTTAGGACTGGAGAAAGTACTGTGCAAGATAGTTTTGTGTTTAGCCGAAGAGCAGTGACCAATTCATTGATGGATAAGCTTAAAAAACCAGTTGTTAAACAATCAACCGAGCCGCAGAGGATGTTTCGGACGGAAATGGCCTGGTACTGATTATGAAACATCAGGAAATTACCGATGTTCTTATTACTCGCCTGAAGAATTATGCAAGTATGGGAATGGTGCAGGAACCTATTAAAGTAATAAGTGAGATTACGATATTCTGACTTTGTTGTCTTCAACTTTCTTTATTTGTTATAATTAGGTAAGTGTTAATTGCAGGAGGTCTTATTAGGGATGAAGAGAAAGATTAAAAGTTTAATTTCCCTGTTATTATCCTGCTTAATGGTTTTTACTCTGTTTATACAGGCAGCTTATGCAAAGAAGGCTGAAACGGAAGACAAATTAGTTATCTTTTCCATTGGTGCTGGGAGAAAATATTTTAGTGAAGCTGAGATTAAAAGCATAATAAATAAGGCTTATGAAAATGGCTATACCAGTGTACAGCTGATTCTTGGAAATGAAGGTTTAAGATTCTTCCTTGATAACATGGCGGTTTCCGGATATGAAAGTGACCAGGTTAAGGATGCTTTGAATCTGGGTAACAAATCCTACTATGATGACCCTGAAGGCAGCTATCTTACAGAAGGGGAGATGAACAGGATTATAGATTATGCGGCAAGGCGTAAGATTGAGATTATACCTGTAATTAACAGTCCGGGACATATGGCCGCTGTAATCTACGGTATGGAAAGACTGGGTATTGAACACCCTCAGTATAAGGATAAAACCGATACAGTAGACCTTGAAAACGGTGAGGCCGTTGCCTTTACAAAGGAACTTACGGAAAAGTATGTGAAGTATTTCAGTGAGAAAGGTAATACAAATATTTTTGGCCTCGGCTGTGACGAATATGGCGGCGGTGGCGGAAGAGCCTGCTGGGAGCAGCTGCAGCAGACCGGCAAATATAAGATCTTTATTTCCTATGTAAATGAATTGGCGAAAATGGTAAAATCCTCTGGATTAAAACCAATGTGTTTTAATGATGGTATCTATTATGCGGAAAATGATATTATGGGAAGCTTTGACAAGGATATAATCGTCTCCTACTGGACTAAGGGCTGGAGAACACCTTCCTATTCCTACAATGTGGCATCGGCAAAGTATCTTTCTGAAAAAGGTCATAAAATATTAAATACAAACGATGGCTGGTACTGGGTAATTGGTAATAACGGCTTTAGAAAAGAGGATAACGGCTATGGTTATGTCAAGGCACTTTTCAAAACCTCAACTATGAATTTCAACAATGTCAGAGGAGGCCGTAAGATTCCTACAATTGGAAGTATGCAATGTGTATGGGCTGATTTCCCGGAAGAGAAGACCGATTATTCAAAGATATTCAAGCTTATGCATTTTTTCAGTAAGAAAAATAGAAAATATATGAGGAAGATATAAAATAAGAGGCTTTCAGCTGGAAGGACAGAAAAGAACAGCGACAAAAAGAAGTGGATGAGTACAAGAAAATGATCAAAACGATATTTCAAGAAAGCAACGGAACCTATGGTGTTGATCGTATTTGTGGTGAACTAAGGAAGCGTGGTAAAATTGCTTCTTACCACCGTGTTAAACGCTTTATGGACGATATGGGGCTTCACTCTATCCGTAAGCGTAGACGTCAAAGAACCCTTACAGACAGCCGTAGAGCACGCGGTGATGAATATGTCAATCTGGTTAAGGACTTGGAAATAACAGAACCATTTCAAGTTGTATCCAGTGATATCAGTTACATCCGCACCATGCGGTGTCCCCTGCCCCATAGACAGACTAAACACATAGATAGCTTAATAAATCATAGAATTCCTTGGTATTTCACTAAGCTGCACGATAGTTGTAATAATACTCCTCCGGCGTGAAATACCCATTTGATTCGTGTAACCTAACCCGATTGTAGAAGATTTCGACATATTCAAACACCGCAGCTCGAGCTTCATCGCGAGTTTTGAAACGCTGGCCAAACAGCCATTCGTATTTCATCTTGCCCCAAAAGGCTTCCATTGGTGCATTATCCCAGCAGTTACCTTTGCGTGACATGCTACATATAAAACTATAACTTCTTAAAAGAGCCTGGTAGTCATGGGAACAATACTGGCTGCCCCGGTCGGAGTGGAGCAACACGTCACTAGGTCGCCCTGAACGCAGCCAAGCCCCTTCCAAGGCGTTTATAACAAGTTCCTTGGTCATACGCTCACTCATTGATAAGCCGACTATTATCTGGCCGTAAAGATCCATCACTGCGGCTACATACAACCAACCTTCATCAGTCCACAGGTAGGTAATATCGCTTACCATCTTCTGGTTGGGCCTATCAGCATCGAACTCGCGGTTAAGGATATTTTCTGCAACGGGCAGGCTGTGTCTAGAGTTGGTCGTAGCTTTAAATTTCCGCGCCACTTTTGAGCGTATACCGGCCTCTCTCATGAGCCGCTCAACACGCTTGTGGTTAACAACCTTCCCATTGCGGCGAAGCTCTGCCGTAATTTTCCTGCTGCCGTAGGCCCGGCCGCTTTTTTTATGTATCTCTTTGATCTGCTCCATAATAGCCTCGTTTTCTTTTTCTCTACCGCTTTGTGGTCGTTTATCCCATGCATAGTAACCGCTTCTTGATACCCCAAGAACCATGCACAGCTTCGCTACTCGGTATTTACGGCGGTTGGCCTGGATAAATTCGAACCTTTTTACTTCTGATTCTTTGCGAAGTCGAGTAGCCCAAGGGGGTTTCACCCTCAGGCCCTCACAGAACCGGACGTGAACCTCTCAGCTCATCCGGCTCTTATTACCCAAAATCATGGCGATATTCCAACTTCCCAGTGGGCAAATATATTAGGGGTTTCTTTGTATATCCTTGTAAGATATCTGTACGCTTTGCCAGGCGCATGTTTATATCTTTTATATTTCCTTTGCGCCCATAACATTAGGTGATAGTTTATCTTCTCCAGTACCCCTGTGAGCTCTCTTTTGCCATATCGCCCGTAATAATTCAGCCATCCTCTTATTATAGGATTGAGCTGCTCTGCTAATTGCACTATACTTTTACCTGTTTTCCAAAGCAGCCTCCATTTTCTAATACTTTTTAGAATGTCCGACTTTGCTCTAAGGCTTATGGCCGGTATGAAGCTCGTGAATACTTGCCCATTTTTCCCTTTTGCCTTTCTTGGCTTAAACGTATATCCAAGAAATGTAAAGCTTATGTTGGCATACTCTTTGTTTCTGTTGGAATCTTTGCAGTAGGCGATTTTGGTTTTATCCTGATTCAGTTCCAATTCACATTCTTTGAGCCGCTTTGCCAGCATATCCTGTATATATCGCGCTTGTTTTTCCGATACACAGTGTATTAGAGCATCATCTGCGTATCTACACCATGGATTTGTTGGAAAGCCTTTACTTACCCATCTGTCAAAGCAGTAATGAAGAAATAAATTCGCAAGAACCGGACTAATTACCCCACCTTGGGGTGTTCCTTTGATTCTTTTGCTTTCTTCACCACTTATATTCTGCATCGGGGCCTTGAGCCACCTTTTTATGTAAAGGATTTCCCATGCAGTATCAGTGTGCTTTAACACGGCTTTCATTAAAAGTTCGTGGTTAATATTATCGAACAACCCTCTGATGTCAAATTCCAAAATCCAATCATATTTCCAACACCTTTTCCGGGTTATGTCAATAGCGTCGTGGGCTGATTTGCCGGGTCTATACCCATACGAATCATTGTAAAAGTACCTTTCAACTTTTGGTTCAAAGTTTATTTTTACAACCATCTGCGCTATCCTATCAGCAATAGTAGGAATCCCAAGCGTTCTTGTACCACCGCTTTTCTTGGGTATTTCTACCGCCTTTACCGCCGGTGGGAAATATGTTCCCGATGACATCCTGTTCCATAGTTTATACAGGTTGTTTTCGAGATCGGCTTCAAATCCTTTTATTGAGACCTCATCAATTCCTGCTGCACCTTTATTGCTCTTTATTGCTTTGTATGCCTCATACACTGTTCTTTTGGGAATATCGAAAGATTTTGCTTTGCTCATTAAGTTCCTCCCATTACCGGTTGACTCTCTGTTCAAAACAGGGTAATGCAGTTCCTTCACTCCACCCTCATTACAAGGGCTTCATCACTACTACAAACTACTCCGCCCCAGCATATTGCATCCGTATTTCACCCTCGTAAGTTCATTACTTGCAGTTTTTCCGTTAACATCAATATGCTGGTTCTCATGTTCCGTATCAGAGCCTGCATTAGGTTCATGTCACCTTTACCCCGGTCACCATTCAGGCAGTAAGCAGTTTTCCCCTGAGCTAATCCTATGGTTGCCAACCTCCATAGTTTTGATGACAACTGAGCTTTTCGAGGCGTCGTCAGTGATTCACTTTCGTTCATCTCCCTAATGCCCATCTGCTAAACTCATTGGTTTAGTTTTTCTTTGACGCTCAGCACCACTACTTTTGATAGAAGCACCTCAAAGTGATTTGGAATCTCCAACTGCATGGCGAATCCGAGGGGCCCGCCCTCATCTCTGATACAGCAAGACACAATTTATTTCCTTCTATCTAAATTGTGTCGTCATGACGCACGTAGGCCGCCGCTTTTTTTAAGATCTCGTTCTCCTCACGCAAATCACGATTTTCCCGCTCAAGCTTTCTTACCCGCTCGTCCTCCGGGCTTAACCTTCCGCTTCCGGGAAAGGGCACCACTGATTTATCCCGGTATCGCTTAACCCAGCCATACATGGTGTTCTCATTAACACCCAGATCAGCAGCCACTTTCGAAGCTGCCTCACCTGTCCTCTCAATCCTCCGAACTGCATCCATCTTAAATTCTGCACTATACCGTTTTGCCATTTCCTTTTCCCCTTTCTAATGTCCAGTTTATCATGTGTTTCCACTGTCCATCAAAGAGGAAACGATCCAGATGTTTAGCGGCACGCTCTTCTTTGGTCATGGGAAAGACCTCCTTGGTTACTCTGCTTGAAGAAGAGTATGTTATAAAAAAGGGCTATTGGTTAGGTGGGTACAGTTTGACGCTTACATTCTTACAAGGCTTTAATACAAGGCTTTATATAAATTGACCCTATTGGATATAGCGGTTTGTTGGGTTGCTACAAATTTTTAGAATAAAGATGGTCTTATTCATACGATGACTTATCTTAATTGAATTAGTACACTTGTATCAAAAGTTGAAGTTATGATTTCGTTAACTAAACAAGGTTTCTGTGTTTTCCACAAATGGATTTGAAAAAATGGAAAGGGGTTGATGTAAGGGCGTTCTTAGGTGAGTTTTTTAGATGCATGTATCACAGAAATTTGGAGCAATAAAAAAAGGAGGCAAAATTGTGGCAGTTGAAAAAGAAAAATTGAGTGGTATGAGGCTTAGTTTCCAATACGGCACTCCTCCAGCGGAGTTAACCCAACGAGAAATCAAAAGGGAACCAACACTAAGAGCAAAAAAGTTGCTAGATGATTATTATGAGGCAAAGGTTTCACTTGATACTGAGTTTCCTTATTGGTATACAAAAACGTGGCGAGAAAATGAAGGTCAAAACCCAATAATTAGGCGGAGCCTTGCTCTTAAAAGTGCTTATGAACATTTGACACCCATGATACCTTCCCAAGAACTTTTAGCAATGCAAAAAACCCGCTTTGTTCGGGGTTCATTTATGATGCCTTGGACAGCTAATCGCTTTGCCCTGAGTGATGAAGAACATATGGCGCATGAAGCTGAGGCTGCATCGCTAAAGAGTTTGGAAGAAATCACTGTTATAGCGGAAGGCGGCGGAAACGTTACTGAAAGCGCGGGCAACGTTCTTTCAATTTCAAAACGCTTTGGCATTCGCAAAGAAGATTATGCTGCCTTAATTGAAGATTGTAGGTACTGGAAAAATAAGTCATCTGAAGATATGGGTTTTATGTGGGGAGCTATGCACCCGAAGTACGATGAATACCTAAACATAAAAAAAGCAGTTCTGGTACATGTTGACCTTGAAACATCCATTCGTCATGGACGGAATGTTGTAAACTATCAGTATCCTCTTCAAATTGGATTCAACGGGATGATCCAAGAATGTAAAGATAAAATTGATGCCAATCTTAACGAGGGTTGTGTAGATAAGATTGCTTTCTGGAAAGGCGCAATCAACGTAATTGAAGGCGTTAAAACATGGATAAAAAATTATGCTAAGGAAGCCAAAAGGTTAGCTGGTATTGCAAAAGATAACAAGGCTCAGCAAGAACTATTAGAAATGAGCGAGAGGCTGGAATGGATCTCTGAAAATCCGCCACGTACTTTTATGGAGGCGCTGCAACTTTGCTGGACCTGCCATATCGCAGTGACAAATGAAATTCAAGGGTCAGGATTTTCTCCCGGGAGGTTGGGCCAAGTTCTTTATCCGTTTTGGAAAAAAGATATGGAAGAAGGTCGCATAACCCGGGAACAAACTATTGAAGCATTGGAATGCATGAGGGTTAAATTTACAGGAATTGATCTGGCTATGGCTGTCGGTACAATCGGGCTGCTTGCAGGCAGTACCTTTAATAATCTTTGTGTTGGCGGTGTTAAGCCTGATGGGACTTCGGCTGAAAATGAACTAGAAGAATTAATTATTGAATCTGCTATTTCGTGCGCAACACCGCAACCAACCCTTACAGTGTTGTATGATGGAAAGCTGAGCGACAAATTTATTCATAAAGCTATCGAGTGTAATAAAACAGGTACTGGGTATCCAGCATGGGTTAACAACAGGATTGCTATGGAGTATTGCCTCAGGAATTTTCGCGATGAAGGTATTACACTTGAAGACGCACGTGCATGGACAATCGGAGGATGCCTTGAAATTCAACCGGGTGCCTTAGTTAACGGGGAATTTGGCGCTGGCTCATATAGTTCGACAGGTGCGAGTTTCATAAATGCACCGAAGGTGCTCGAATTAGTACTCTTTGATGGATACGATCGTAGGACAAAGACACAAGTATTTCCACCCCATGGTTTAGAACTGAAAACTTTTGAAGAGGTTATGACTGCCTGGCAAAAGTATATGCATGAATTGGTAGTTGTGTTAGAAGAAATGTATAACATTAGAGCTTCGGCTTTCCTAGAGCATGACAACCCGATGTTCTATTCTGCCCTAATGGCTGACTGTTTGGAAACAGGCCTTCATATGGATAAGGGCGGTAGTCGATACAATAAATGTATGACAACATGGATTACCGGACAAGTAAACTTAGCCAATTCCCTGGCATCCATTAAAAAGAATGTTTTTGATGATAAGAACTTTACGATGGATGAATTAAAAGATACTCTGATTAACAATTTTGGTTATGAGAGCGCTTTGGAAACCGGGAAATTTTCAATGGTTGAACAAATAAGGGAAGATGATAAATTTGCAAAGATACATGCGCAATGCGTTGCCGCTCCAAAATACGGTAACGATGATCCGTATGTCGATGAAATCTATAAGCAAGTGGTAGAAGACTGGAGAGACTATGTCTCGGAGGTAAAAGATTTCTTCGGCAGATCGTATGTGCCTTGTCAGTTGTCCGTTGCTACTCATGGCCCTCTGGGGCAAGCATGTCTTGCTTCGGCTGACGGGAGATTGGCCGGGCTTACCCTAGCTGATGGTGCTCAATCGCCATATCCTGGAACAGACCTAAACGGACCTTATGCGGTTTTGAATTCAGCCACTGTCATCGATCACAGCGACTATCAGAATACCCAGTTGAATATGAAAATTCATCCTAGTGCTATTAAGGGACTGACAGGTGCCGAAAAGTTGAAAGAATTAATTAAAGCCTATATGGATAAAGGCGGCTACCATATCCAGTTTAATATTGTTGATACCAAAATGTTAAAAGACGCTCAAGCAAACCCGCAAAACTATAGAGACCTTATGGTCAGAGTGGCTGGTTTTACTCAATATTGGGTAGAACTTTCGAAGCCCATTCAGGATGAGATTATTGCAAGAACCGAATATGAGGAGGTATAAGCAGTTATGGCTAAGTATTGTAAAGACTGTAAAAATTGCGCTACTTTTGATGTTTTTAAAGGCAATTGCGAAGCTTTGGGAAAACGTGTCATACTTGATACACCGATGGACGATTGCAGTGACTATCAACAAAAAGAAAAGTGTGGTTTCTGTAAGTACTACGCAATGAAACCAAAGGAAGAATTTCTGGGGGTGTGCAGGAAGGACTCGGATGTGCCTGACGTAGATGTATATGCTGAGCTAGTGGCTTGTAACGACTTTGTTCCTAGTGCGTAGCAAGACAATAAATTTGCTTTGAAGAGCCCTTAGAAGAGCCTATATCTATAGGCTCTTCTAAGCCGTGTTCTGCATCTTCCAAAAAATTAAATGAAGGGACGATGGCCGTATATGAGTAGCAGAGACAAGAAAGGTTGGCTTTCGGTATTAGGGTGTTCCGCGGCTATTTTTTGGTCAGGGGCGCTAATCTTTGGCTATCCTGGTTTAATGGGTCCATATTGGCAGAAGCTGTTTGAAGTAGATGCCGGTGCTATTGGAAGAATTTTAACTTTCGTATTAATCTCATTGGGATTTTTTATGTTCTTTGCCGGTAAATGGCACATGAAAATAGGAACTAATAACTCAATACGCGTAGGCACCTTTATTTTGATAGTTAGCTTACTGATACTTAATTACGCCCAAAATATTTATATGGTATATATATGGGCTTTCCTAAATGGCACAGCGTCTTGTTTTATTTATGTTCCAGGTCTTGCAACAGTGCAAAAATGGTTCCCTCAACGACGAGGTCTTGTTTCCGGTATCGTTAACTTGGTTTTTGGGATCTCGGCAGCGATTATGTCACCTATTTTTAATGTAATGTTTCATTCCTTCGGTTATACGATGATGAATTATGTTGTAATTGTGCTGGTGCTAATCGTAAATCTATTAGCATCTCTTGTGTCAGAAATGCCTGAAAAAGCCAAGCTAACTGACGCAGAAAAGGCGGAACATGAAAACCTATTAGCCTCTATTCAGGCTAAAGCAGCTAAGAGTTCCCAAAACCAAGTGATGGGGTCCTTTACGGTTACCGAAGCACTAAAGACAAAGAGTTTCTGGTTTATCTGGCTGACATGGGCTTTGATGGGCGCTGCCGGTATTAACATGGTCTCTTTGTCTGTCAACTACTCTGTGTCATTAGGACTGGCAGGCGTTGTAGCCTTAACTGCTTTTAATATTACCAATGGCCTCAGCCGGATCATTGCCGGTATCCTAACTGATCTTATCGGTGGAAATTTAACCGGTTGCTTTGCATTTGCCCTTGCGGCCATTGGTTATTTTCTGCTACCTGAATTTACAAGCATAACAGGAATAGCCGTTTTGGCAGCCTTTGTTGGTTTTGCTTTTGGCACTTTGTTTGCTATCACAGCACCGATGGCTTCAGGCATTTTCGGCTTAGAAAATTTTGGCATGATTTTTGGTTTGATCTTTAGCGCCTATGGTTTTGTTGGCGGTTTAATTGGGCCCGCTCTTAGCGGATATATACTAAAAACAAATGGCGGTAATTTCACACCAGTATTCATATATCTGGGTGTCTTCTGCCTTCTGTCAGCTTTCTTTATCATGTTTGCTAGACCCATACCCATAAAGCAAGCAGGTACCGAGCAGGTACAAGGGGCAAAGGCGTAGATTAATTGCTGACCATTTATGATGGTTGCTTGCTACCTGGATTCCCGGGAAATTAGATTTATATTTGGCACAAAGCCTGATCGCAAAGCCTGAAAAATAAAGGTCTTAAGCACAACAACGTAAAAAACCCGGGAATTCAGGTAACTAAATAAAGATGGGCAAGTTGTACTGTGGCAGTTAAGTTTTTATTAGAAATTAAAGATGGCGGCCATCTAAGATAAGGAGAATGCGCGAGAAAAAAAGGATATAATTGATGATGAAAGACTGACATGCTGGGAGATTGTTTGAGATGTATCACATGAGTAGGTTGGAAATTAGCTGGGGGGATTATAATTGGGGTTAGTGTAAGAGATGTTCTGACAACTGACGCTTTATCAGGAAGTCAAGTAGTTGCTGGAGAAAAAGGACTTGACCGTGAAGTTCGTGGTGTTATTATTGGTGAGATACCGGATATTCAAAACTGGCTGCGCGGGAATGACTTTGTTGCAACTACAGCTTATATAATGAGTCAGCAACCTATCTCGAATTTGAAGGAATGGGTTGTGGGCTTATTTAAAAATGGTGCAGTGGCCTTAGCGATAAAGACAAAAAGATTTATTAACGCAATCCCCCAAGAAATTATTGATCTGGGCAATCAATTAGATTTTCCGATTATCGAGTTAGCGGAGAGTGCCGGGCAATCTGAGATTAATCGTCAAGTGTATGGTTTAATTATTGATCGACAGAATGAATTGCTCCGCCATAACCAAAACGTACTTAAATCGCTTATCGATCTTTATTTAAGTGGAGAAGGTCTAAATGGTATAACAGCTAAAATGTCTAAGTTATTAGAAAACCCGGTTATAATTGAAAGCGCCTATGGGGATTTGCTGAGTTATTCAATCGGATCTTATATAAATGTGGAAGAGCTTTTAGCTCATTACGCCGAGAAACGGGGAAAATGTATCGATTTGAGTATGTTAATGGGGTGTTGTAAAAATAATTGTTTATACAAATTAGAAGAATCAGATATCAATCCTCAATGGTCTCAATTGGTCGCTCCCATTATCAATAATGAGAAGGTTTATGGTTTTGTATCTGTATTAGAAGTTAACCGTACATTAAGTGATTGGGATCTTGAAGTCATAGAACCAATGTGTGTAGTCATTGCTCTTGAATTATATAAACAAAGGGAGCTATATCAAGAAGAGGAAAAGGTCCGCATTAGGTTCTTACAATCTGTTTTGGAGGAAGACTTCGATAGAGCAAAAAGGTTTGCCCATGAGCTGGGCTTCAATTTATCTACCCCTTTATTTTGCATCGTCGCTCATTTTGGAAAAGCATCTAAGAGAAAAGAACACAAATTTGCAGATATTAATTCTTATAATATTAACATTTCTAAACACATTACACATTTAGTTAGTAAAGCAGACAATAATGCCTGCGTTATTTGCACCGAAGATGAATTGGTTGTTTTTGGTCACTTTTTTACAGAATTAGATCAAGATAAAAACGAGCAAATCGCTAAGCAAATTGCGCAAAGAATTGTTATTAGCGTTCAAGCGCAAAATAAACAAAAGGTTACCATTGGCATAGGCCGGGCTCATGATGAACTACCGGGTCTAAGGAAAAGTTATTTCGAGGCATTGGAAGCAGTAAATATTATTAAAAATTTCTGCCTTACAAAAGAAATAGCTAATTATGGTGAATTGGGATACTATAGAATACTTTCTTCAGTAGCGCAAGATCTCCCAGAAGCGGGATAGTGTCAAGATACTGTAGGGAATATTTTAGTCAGGACCTCGTTACCTGCAAGGGCTTAATGTATCATTGTATTTTTTAATCCTGCTAAAGCCTCTCGAGTTAAGCTGAAACCGCTTTGGAGTATCGGTATATTCCCCCAGCATTCTTTGCCTACAGCGCTTGCTTTTTTTATCTCTTTAATTTGCTTTTGAGCTTCTTCTTTTAGCCCAATTAATTT
>Ga0208823_1002580_pt1 | contig 13508 bp, 20 predicted proteins | sample AD_UKC075_MetaG_FD_184440 | JGI IMG/M metagenome (GOLD analysis project Ga0208823, IMG submission 184440) | Active sludge microbial communities of municipal wastewater-treating anaerobic digesters from USA - AD_UKC075_MetaG (SPAdes) (version 2) | ecosystem: Engineered > Bioreactor > Anaerobic >... | reverse complement strand
GCCTTTTCCAATAGTGCCGAGTTTTTTGGAAAGAGGGGGTGAACCAAAATGAGTAAATTAAAAATAGAGTATATGAATATAGATAAATTAATACCATATGTAAATAATCCAAGGATCAATGATAACGCAGTAGACAAGGTAGCAAGTAGCATAAAGAATTTTGGGTTTAAGAATCCTATAATAATTGATAAAGATAACGAAATTATAGCTGGACATACAAGGCTGAAGGCGGCTAGAAAATTAGGGCTAGAGGAAGTACCAGTTATAAAAGTAGATGATTTAACAGATGCTCAAATAAAGGCATTTAGGATAGCAGATAACAAGACATCAGAGTTTGCAGAATGGGACTTTGGACTATTGGAGATAGAGTTGGAAGGATTAGACGGTGAATTTACTGGGTTTGATTTAGATGCAATAGATGAAGATATTGAAGGGTTAGATCTGGACGATGATCCAGCTGATCAAAGTGATGATGGGGACAAGCAAACTTGTTTTTGCCCTAAGTGCGGATTTGAGTTTGAGGTGAAACTGTGAAAATATGCGTATATGTATTGGAAGAGCACGCTAAAAAAACATATAAAAACGAAAGCTATCACACAAGGTTATACGCTGGTATGGCGGTAGTGGTGGACATACTAAAACGAGCAGGATACGAAGTTGAGTATGCAGGTAAAAGCACGGTCCATAGATACGATGCGGTGCTTATGTCCATTACATCAGATTGTGACTGGTGGCCATTTATAGCCGAAAGGATGGAGTGGCAAAAAGGGGATTATAAAGTAATAGTTGGCGGACAAGGTGTTTTAAATGTTAGACCATTTTTGCCATTTGTTGATTATTTCGTATTAGGGAGGGCAGAAGGAGTAATAGACAAACTAATAACCAGCATGGACAAAAATATAGGATTTAGCCATCCATCCGTTATTGAATCTAGCAAGTTTGATATTAATAAAGAATATAGAATAAACCAAGTAACTGAACGTTATCCATATGATATTATATTGGAAAATGGGCAAGTTTATCGAGAAGATATAATTGGCTGTAATCACAAGTGTCTGTTTTGTGGGTATACATGGCACAGAAAAAGCGTGCTAGATGATGTATTTGAATATTCTGGCCTTTGGAATGGCGGAGCCGATCGCGAAAGGGCAATGATAGATCTGCATAATGGCGCGGAAATTGATTTTACGAAACTAAGAACAACCGCTATTGACGGATTAAGTGAACGCTTGCGTTTTATGGTAAACAAAAAAATAACACGCGAAATGCTGGTGAATTTTTTGATTACATTGCATACATCCGGTAAGCCGCACCAGATCAAGATCTACAACATCATAGGTTTCCCTACAGAGACAGAAGATGATTGGTTTGAGTTTAAGGAAGATATAATAAAGGCTGATAAACAACTTAGCAAGACAAGCAAACAAACGAGCTTATTGTTACACTCAACACCATTTAGAGCTATGCCAGCTACACCATTGGCTTGCAAACCTATGAGTTATAAAAACTATAGGGGGGAGATAGCTAGGGTACTAGGAGCAGGGTACAAAGGAAACATATTTTATCAAGGCGACGCAATATGGGCGGTCGAAAGCATGGGGACAGAAAGCTTATCTACAGTAATCCAGTCGGCGATTGTATGGAGAGGGACAGAAAAAGATTCTGAAAACATAACAAAGATCGCAAGGTCTAAAAAGTTTGCTAACGCTAGCTCTAGGGTGAAACAGGCCACACTAGAGAAATATTTTGATGTAAAAACGTTGTTTGGGAGTTACACTCGAGACACGTTGCCAACACGGTATTTAAGGACATATGCAAAAGTAGAGAAAACGTGGTGATATAGTGGATAACTTTATAAAGGAGCTAAAGAAACATAGACACTTCTTACCAAAGCAAACCATAAAAACAATTAGAGGACAAGCATTGTCAGGAGATTTAGAGGGAGCAAAGAGAGGGCTTAAAACAGCCTTAAACAAAACCCAATCCAAAAAAGATAAAATGATAAACGCCCATAGAGGGACTAGGTATATGAAAAAACAATATAGTAACATAGATTACCATACACAGTTAGGCATATATTTAAGGGGGCAATAAGGAGGTGATGCAGTGGTAGATAAGTACATCAAGGAAATTAAAAGGAAAATGAGAGCAGTAGGCACTTATAACATTAGCTTTAGCTACACTATTGAAGTATTAGCAAAAGTCTTGGTTGACTATCAAACCACTATAGAAACCTTTGAGAAAACAGGTGGGCATATTGTTATTAAACACACCAACAAAAATGGGTCTACAAATTTAGTAAAAAATCCCTTATATTTAGCATTAGAAAAACTAAGGGATGATATAATAACATACTCCAGAGAATTAGGTTTAACACCTGCAGGATTGAAAAAGATGAACGATAGAGGGAATAAGTCTGCTAAAAAATCCACCTTAGCCAGCATCCTAAGTGAGATGGATAAAAAGTGAAACAATATAAAAATTATGACGTTGTAGTTGAGTATGCTAACAGTGTTATTGAAGGTAGAAAAATAGCTTGTAAAGAAACTAAGCAAATGTGTGAAAGGTTCTTTAGAGACCTAGAAAACCCTAAATGGGACTTCAATCCGAAAGATGCAGAGTTTGTAATACAAATAATTGAAAAGACATTTGTCCATGAAAAAGGAGAAGATATGAAGGGTTACCCACTTAGAGGGAGGCCTTTTTTATTGGAGCCTTGGCAAAAGTTTGTTGTATATAATTTATTAGGTTTTTTCCATAAAGGTACTAGGATGAGAAGATTTAAAGAGGCATTTATAATGCTAGGTAGAAAAAATGGCAAAACACCTTTTATGAGTGCATTAGCTTGGGGGTTAGGATTACTTGAAAGAAAATCAGGAGCGGAAATAGTTATTGTAGGCGCTTTGCTTAAACAAGCACTGCAAAGTTTTAATTTCATCAAATATAACATAGAGCAAATGGGTGAGATTGAGAATTTTAGAGTGTTGGACAATAATCAAGAACATAGTATCAGCGGAGATTTAGGAGATGGCTATTTAAGAATTGAGACAATAGCTGGTAATAGTGATAGGATGGACTCCTTAAATACATTAATACAAATACTAGATGAGCTACACCTATACAAAAGTGCAAAACAATATAACACTATAAGAGACTCCGGAAAGGCTTATAGAAATAGTATGTGTATTGGAATCACCACTGCTGGCGATAATATGAATTCATTCTGCTATAACAGAATGGTATATTGCCAGAAGATATTAGAGCAAATAGTAGAGAATGACCAGATATTTATTTTTATAGCAAAGGCAGACGAGGATCCTGAGACAAAAGAAGTTGACTACACAGACCCAATAAATCATGAGAAAGCAAATCCAAATTATAATGTATCTGTATCAGGTCAAGAATTAATGAATAAAGCAATAGAGGCCCAGAATGACCCTCAACAAAGAAAAGACTTTTTAGCAAAAGAATTAAATATCTATACTGCAGCTATGAAAGCATATTTTGATATAGATGAATTTAAGAATAGCGATAAGAAATACAACTGGACCATAGAAGAACTATCTAAATTACCTATTGATTGGTACGGTGGTGGAGACTTATCGAAACTTCATGACCTTACAGCTAGTGCTTTGTACGGAACATATGAAAAAGCCTATAAAGATAAAGATGGTAATTGGAGAGATGTAGATATAATCATAACACATGCTTGGTTCCCGATTGTAATGGCCCATAAAAAAGCAGATGAAGACAATATTCCTCTATTTGGTTGGCAAGATGATGGGTGGCTGACTATGTGTAATACTCCTACAGTTAATTATTCAGATATAATAAATTGGTTCATTAAAATGAAGAAAATGGGATTTAAGATTAAACAGGTAGGGTTTGATAGAAAATTTGGAGAAGAATTCTATCTAGGAATGAAAAAGGCTGGATTTAATATTGTAAATGAGCCACAGCTATATATAAATAAATCTCAAGGCTTTAGACGAATTGAGAAGAAGGCCAAAGATGGGGACTTATATTATCTACATTCACAAGCTTACGAATATTGTGTACAGAATGTAAGGGCCATAGAAAAGACTGACGACATGATCCAATACGAAAAGGTTGAGGATAGTATGAGAATTGACCTTTTCGACGCTAGTGTATTTGCCGCAGTAAGAAAACTAAAGAATATGGAAAAAGAAAAGAAAGCTACTAGATGGCTTAATGGGTAGGCGGTAAAATGGGAAATCGTAAAGGAGGGATAATAAGTGATATAAGTAAAAGGGTGTTAATAGTAGAAGGGAGAGATGAACTAAATAGAATTATGCATATACAAGAAAAAGATTCAGAAAGAATTACTAGATACAGTTTTTTGGGCGATGATATTTATGAAATAGAAATAATTCAAAAAGTTGGTAGTTTCTATGGTGCGAAAGCAGGTGACATATATTAATGAAAATAGATATATCTAAACCTTTATATTGTATTGATAAACAAACTGATAAGCAACATAAAATTGATGCTATATTTTTCCCATTAGGGAAAGCCTCAGGAAAAGATGTTATTATTAACATTAATGACAATTATGGCGAGTGGAGGTCTATAGATGATATTGAAATAATTAACAACACCGAAGAGGTGAATAAATGAAAATTAAATTAGTCGATATTATATTCCTTATTGGGTTTGTTTTAACCTCAATAGGGTTTTTTATTTGGAATATAATTGTAGGCTTTATAGCAACAGGAATTGGATTAATGGGGATATCCTACCTTATATACCAAGGAGGTGATTAAGCTTGAGCTTAATATTTGGAAGCAGGAGAAATACACGAGCGGATCCAAAGGATTCTATTACATGGTTTACTGAAAAAATAATGAGTGGAAGCTATACAAAACTATCAAACCATCCAGAAGTAAAAGTTGCGGTAGGTAAAATTGCGGATCTTATTTCTTCAATGACAATCCATTTAATGCAAAATGGCGAAGATGGAGATATAAGAGTAAAAAATTCACTGTCTAGGAAGATTGACATTAATCCATATGATTTAATGACAAGGAAAGATTGGATGTTTAACATCGTAAATACCATGTTATTAGAAGGTAGAGGGAATGCAATAGTATATCCGACCATTAAAGATGGATTAATAGATAATTTGGTACCCTTAAGTCCATATTTATGGGATTTTGTAGATACCGAAAATGGATATAAGGTTACCTATGAAGGTAAAATCTATGACCATGATGAAGTGCTGCATTTTAAAATTAACCCAGACCCTAATAAGCCATGGATAGGTACGGGATATAAGGTAGTCCTAAGAGATATAGTTGACAATCTAAAGCAAGCTACAGCTACTAAGAAGGCATTTATGAGTGATAAGTGGAAACCTTCAATCCTTATAGCAGTAGATGCACTCACTGACGAATTAGCAAGCGAAGAAGGAAGAGAGGAAATACTTAAAAAATACATTTCAGACACTGGTGGAGGTAAACCATGGGTATTTCCAGCGGACTTAGTGAAGGTAGAGCAAGTTAAACCTCTCTCGCTCAATGATTTGGCAATAAATGATGCAGTAGAAATTGATAAAAGAACAGTAGCATCTATATTTGGAGTACCGGCATTTGTGTTAGGAGTAGGAGAGTATAACAAAAACGAATATAACAATTTTATCAATACAACAATTTTGCCTATAGCTAAAGGTATAGAGCAGGAGCTAACTAGAAAACTTCTTTATAGTCCTGACTTATACTTTAAATTCAATGCTAGGTCTTTGTATGCTTATGATATTAACGATTTATCCAAAGTAGGTAGTGAAATGTATGTGAGAGGGATTATGACTGGTAACGAAGTAAGAGATTGGATAGGATTGTCCCCAAAAGAGGGGTTATCAGAATTGGTTATTTTAGAAAACTATATACCGCTTGATAAAATAGGCGACCAAAGCAAGTTGAAGGGTGATAACGATGAGTGATGTAAGAAGAACAGAAATATTAACCAAGACCCAACAATGGAAGAGTATTCCTTTTGAGCAGTTAAGAAAAGGTGACACATTTAGAATGTTTGAACCAACTGGAGAACCGGTATTAGACGAAAATAAAAACAACATCTTTTATGCTAACAGTGACCCATACCTCACAGAAGAAGGAGTGTATGGGATTTCTATTAAATAAAGGAGGTGATAACGATTAAAACTAGAGAAATGTACTTTAAAACTGATTTCCAAGTAAGGCAGCAAGATGAAGATAGGTATATTGAAGGCTATTTTATTAGATTTAACGAAGAAACTGAACTGTGGAAAGGTATTTTTGAAGAGGTAGACCCAGATTCGGTAGATGAAAGCTTAAAGAACAATGATATTAGATGCTTATTTAACCATGATACAAGTGTTGTCTTAGGTAGGACAGGCAATAGTACCCTTGAGCTTAAAAAAGACAGTAAAGGAATATATGGCAGGGTTAGAATCAATCCAAACGATAAACAAGCTATGGACATATATGCAAGGATTGAAAGAGGGGATATAAATGCTTGTAGCTTTGGATTCAACATCATAGATGAGGAAATACAAAATAGAGATGATGGTACTACTAAGTTTATCTTAAAGAAAATTGACTTGCATGAAGTGTCACCAGTAACATTTCCTGCATATCCAACAACATCAATAGAAGCTAGAAAGAAGGACATAAACGAGTATAAGAAAAGGCAATTAGAAGCCAAAAAATCTAAATTAAAGGAGAGATTAAAAAATGCTTAAACAATTAATGCTAACAAAAAAGATAGAAGGTTTAAGAAATACACTTAATGAGTATTTGGAAGAAGAACAAAAGTTGGTTACAAGAAGTGTAGAATTAGAATCTGCAATTGAAGAAGCTCAAACTGATGAAGAGATTGCAGCAGTTGAGGAGGAAGTTTCAGCATTAGAAAAAGAAAAGACAGAGTTAGAAAAAAAGAAGTCCAAACTAGAAGGTGAAATTGCAGAGCTAGAAGGTGAACTTGAAGAATTAAACTCCAAAATACCTTCAAACAATGAAAGAAAAAAAGGAGATGAAAGCATGAAAGATAAAGAATTTAGAGACAAGTTGAGTTTGTATGTTAGAACCAAAGGTAAGGTATTAAGAGATGACCCTGAAATTGTCAGCTTTAAAGTTGTAGATGGTGGAGTATTAATACCGGAAGAAATATTAGCCCCTCAAAAAGAAAAGAAAGATGCCCTTGATTTGACAAAATATGTGCATGTTATTAAAACAAATCGCGGCTCCGGTAAAATTCCTCTAATCAAAAAGTCAGGCAGTAAAATGAACACTGTGGCTGAATTGGAAAAAAATCCAGAGTTAGCAAAGCCAGAAATTGATGATGTTAGTTTTGATATTGAAACTTATCGCGGCTACATACCTGTATCACAGGAAGCCATTGAAGATGCTGATTATGATATTGCCGGGCTCATAGCCGAGGAAATCGCTGACCAGGAGTTAAACACGAAGAATGCCGCCATCGTAAATATCCTAAAAAGCGCACCTGCTCCAGAGTATGATGATGATGATAGCGAAAACGCATTGCCAGTGGTGGGCATTGATGGCCTAAAAACCGTTATCAACACAAAGTTAAAGAGAGTTTACAACGTTAAATTATTTGTCTCATCCAGTCTGTATAACGAACTGGACATTACTAAGGATAAAAATGGCCGTTACTTATTGCAAGATAGTATCAGCTCCGCTTCCGGCAAGACATTCGCTGGTCGTGAAGTAATTGTACTCGATGATGATGTTATTGGCGAGCAAGCTGGCGATAAAGTTGCATTTGTGGGAGATGCTTATGAATTTGTTAAGTTGTTCGACCGCAAACGCGCATCTGTTAAGTGGGTTGACAACAATATCTATGGTGAGCTTTTAGCAGGATTTGTTCGTTTCGACACTGTGGCTTTTGACGAGAACGCAGGCTATTACTTCGAGTATGTACCAGCTGAAGAAGAATCTGTCACTCCTGAATTATAGGAGGGGTTTGATTGGAAACAAAAATAATCGTAAAAGTAATAAAAAGGTTTAAAGATAAATACACAAAAGAGATTAAAGAAGTAGGACAAGTAATGAAAATAACGAAGGAGAGGTATGAGCAATTAGCTACTTCTCCTTCAGGAGTTTTTGTGGAGAAGTTAGAAATTGTGGAAGATGAAGTTGTATATCTTGATGATATGACTAAAAAAGAATTGGTAGAGTATGCGAAAAACAAAGGGATTGAGCTAGATATGAGAATGACAAAAGCAGAAATGATAAAGGAGTTGATGTGATGGATACATCAACGATATTAGAATTGGTAAAAGCAAGATTAGGTATAAGCACAAATATAAGAGATGAATACTTAACTGCAATTATAGAGGGTGCAGTTAAAGAGCTAGAGGATGAAAAAGGGATAGCCCTGGATGAGGGGAACCCATATCACTTGATGTTTGTAGTTGACTATTCAACCTGGAGATATCAAAGTGTCAATACTACACAAACTACATCCACAAGTAGGCCTTTAACAATGCCAAGGCATTTGCAATTTAGGCTGCATAGCCTGATGATTCATGCAAATAAAGAGAGTGATGAAGCATGACATACGATCATGAATTAACTTTAATAGGGTATGAAACTGACTATGACGACATAGGGCAAGAAATAGAAACATCTTTAGAGAGAAAAATACTATGTGGTATTAAGTCAATTGGCAGGAATGAGTTTTATTCAGCCGCACAAGCAGGGTTGAGACCTTCTATTACTTTTGTTGTACATGGCTATGAATATAACGGAGAAAAAAAAGTTGAATTTGAAGGAGCAAAATATAAAGTGATAAGAACGTACATGAAGGACTTTGAGGAAATGGAGCTTGTGTGTGAGAAGGTGATTGGTAATGGCTAACATATCAATAGACCAGCTGGCTAATGAGATAGCGAAAGGCCTCAAAGAGTACTCGCGAGATGTAATAGAAGGAATAGATGAGGCAAGTGAAAGTACAGCAAAGAATGCAGTAAAAGAATTGAAGGTTAAATCACCGAAGAAAACTGGAGAATATGCTAAGGGATGGGCTAAAAAAACAGAGAAAAAGTTTGGAGAAACAAATTCTCACATAATCTACAACAAAAATAAACCTGGATTAACCCATCTGCTAGAACATGGTCATGCTAAACGAGGTGGTGGCAGAGTGCAAGGCAAACCTCACATAAGGCCTGTAGAGCAGCAAATAATTGAAGAATTTACATCAAAAGTTGAAAAGGTTATTAAGGAGGGTTAGAACAATGACACAAGCTGAATTATATAATTTGCTAAAATCGACAGGCTTACCAGTAGCTTATAATCATTTCAAAACCTCTCCTAGCCTTCCTTATATAATTTATCTGTTTACTTACTCTAGCAATTTTGCAGCAGATGGCAAGATATATAAGAGATTTGATAATTATCAAGTTGAATTGTATTCAGAAAAGAAAGATTTAGGAAGTGAACAGTTGTTAGAAAATGTTTTTGACGAAAACGATATTTATTACGATAAGTCGGAAACCTACATCGAAAGCGAAGAGATGTACCAAGTTATTTATGAAATTCAAATTTGAGGAGGAATGAAACATGGCTAATAAAATTAAATACGGGCTCAAAAACGTGCATTACGCTGTGATAACTGAAGGCGAAAACGGTTCAGTTACCTATGATACTCCAGTAAAAATTCCAGGAGCGGTAAGCATGAGTTTAAGTGCTAGGGGCGATAGAACCGAATTTTATGCAGACGACCAATTGTACTATACTGAAAGTGCAAACGATGGTTACGAAGGCGATTTGGAATTTGCGCTCATTCCTGATGATTTTAAAAAAGACGTGCTTGGCTACAAAGAAGACGCAAATGGAGTGCTGTTCGAGGACTCAAACGTAACTCCGAAGAATTTTGCTGTGCTTTTTGAATTTTCCGGGGATAAAAACGCAGTAAGACATATACTCTACAACGTAAATGCCTCTAGGCCTAATTTGGAAAGCTCAAGCACAACAAATACAAAGGAGCCGGTAACTGAAACAATAAGCATAGTAGCTAGCCCAGCACCAGACACAGGCATGGTGAAAGCAAAAGTAGAGCAGGGAAGTGCTAAATATGAGAATTGGTATCAACAAGTATATACCTATGTAGCCCCTGTAGAGGAGTGATTAGATGGAAAAAATATTGACGATAGATGGGCGCCAGGTAAAATTCAAAAGCACTGGCGCTTTTTTACTAAAATATAAAGCTCAATTCGGCAGAGATGCTATACAGGACATCCTTAAGTTGCAGGGTTCAATAGACACGAAAACTAATGAATTAACTAATTATGAAGCCTTGGACTTGGAAGTATTTTATAATCTTGTATGGACACTAGCTAAAACAGCAGACCCTTCAATACCACCACCAATGGAGTGGCTGGATACATTTAGTGAATTTCCTTTGATGGACATTATTCCGGAAGTCATTGACATGATATTTAGTTGCTTAAAGTCGACCACAACCAGTAAAAAAAAATAAGCGATAATAAAGGGCCCTCTTTCGAGCTAACTACTGAAATATTAATGGTACGAGCTATAGAAAGAGGGCTTTCTTTGATTGATTTTGAGAATATGACAGTTGGAATGATATTGGATTATATTATCACTTATAATAATTTGATCACAAAAGCAGATAATGAAGGAGACGAGATACGAGAAGCAACTCAAGAAGATTTCGACAAGTTTTAAAGCAGGAAGGCAGGTGGGATAATGGCGAGCAAGTATATAAAGGGTATAACTATAGAAATAGCAGGTGATACGCAGAAACTTACGAAAGCATTGGAAGGGGTAAACAAGCAGTCTAGAGACCTGCAAGGAGAACTAAAGCAGGTAGAACGCTTATTAAAATTAGACCCTACCAATACAGAGCTGCTAGAGCAAAAACAAAAACTACTAGCAAAATCCATAGAAACCACAAAAGAAAAACTAGATACATTGAAAGAAGCAGAAAGACAAGTACAACAACAGTTTGAACGTGGTGAAATAGGAGAAGAACAGTATAGGGCTGTTCAGAGAGAAGTTATAGCAACAGAACAAAATCTGCGGAAACTAGAACAACGTTTGAAGGAAACAAACAACCACTGGAAAACAGCTGCGGAAAATTTGGACAAGTTTGGTAAAAAGGCTACTGACATAGGAAAAGACATGACTAAAAAAGTAACTGCTCCTATCCTTGGTATTGGCGCGGCTGCGGCTAAATTAGGCATGGATTTTGAAGCAGGAATGAGTGAAGTGCAGGCTATATCAGGAGCTACTGGTGACGAGTTAGCGGCTCTAGAAGAAAAAGCTAGAGAAATGGGTGCTACAACCAAATTTAGTGCAACAGAAGCAGCAGAAGGATTAAAATACATGGCTATGGCAGGCTGGGAAACAGAACAAATGTTAGCAGGGTTGCCTGGTGTATTAGCATTGGCTGCAGCATCAGGAGAAGATTTAGGAACAGTATCGGATATAGTTACCGATGCTATGACTGCATTTGGTTTAGCCGCAGAAGAAGCAGTCCATTTTGCTGATGTATTAGCAAAAGCAAGCTCAAGCTCCAATACCAACGTAGGACTAATGGGGGAAACCTTTAAATATGTTGCTCCATTAGCAGGGTCTTTAGGCTATTCTATTGAAGATACAGCACACGCAGTAGGACTCATGGCTAATGCTGGTATAAAGGGCAGCCAAGCTGGTACTGCATTAAGAAGTATGTTAACTAGGATGATTAAACCGACGAAAGAATCAGGAGCTGCTATGGACAAACTAGGAATATCCATGACTAACGCAGATGGAACAATGAAGTCCTTCGCAGAAGTAATGAATGACTTAAGAGAAGCTTTTGCTAATTTAAACCCAGACCAGCAGGCTTTTTATGCAGCACAAATAGCAGGGCAGCAAGCTATGAGTGGATTTTTAGCAATAGTGAACGCTAGTGACGAAGATTTTATTAAGTTAAGAGACAATATATATGATGCAGCGGGTGCAGCAGAAGAAATGGCTGCTATAATGCAAGAAAACAACAAAGGTGCCCTAACAGAATTAATGTCAGCTATAGAAGAATTAGCTTTGAAAATATATGACATTCTAAAACCTGCAATTGCAGGGTTAATTGAATTTATACAAGAATTTGTAGATTGGCTCAATAATCTATCTCCTGAAATGCAACAAGTCATTGTAATAATAGGTGGATTAGCGGCTGCAATAGGGCCATTACTTATTATTGTAGGCAAAATTGCCTCCGGCATAAGCGCAATTATAGGTTTATTTAGTGGATTTTCTGCAGCCGCAACCGGCGTAGCTGCAGCCACAGGAGGATTGTCTGCTGTAATAGGAGCTTTGACCGGCCCCATTGGAATTGCAATTGCAGCAATAACAGCGATAATCGCTGTTATTGTGCGTCTCTGGAATACGAATGAAGAATTTAGAGAGAACGTAAAACAAATATGGGATCAAATACAAGAATTATTTTCCGTAGCAATGGAGATCATAAGCGCTACAGTTACTGATATCTATAACGCCATAAAGGAGTTCTGGGAGCAAAACAGTGAACAAATAAAAGGTATAACAGATGCAATATGGAACGCCATTGCAGGTATATTTAATTCGGTAATGGAGATTATATCCGGCATATTAGATGTATTTATAGGAATACTCACAGACGACTGGGAACGATTTGGGCAGGGTCTTACAAAAATATGGGAAGGATTATGGAATGGAATCCAGGCGATAATAGAGGGCGCTAAAGCCATTATAGAAAATATTGTACAGATGTTTATAAATTTTGTATCTAGAGAATGGGAAGGCTTTGGAAAATTCCTACAAAATATATGGGATAGTTTATGGGGCACGGTAAAAAAAGTAATCGACTCAGCATTAAAGATAATACGAGGCCTATTTGACGTCTTTGTAGGATTATTTACAGGTGATTGGAAAAGAATGGGCGAAGGGATCAAGAAGATATGGCAAGGTATGTGGGACGGAATAAAAAGCATTGTCGAAGGAGCTTGGAATTTGCTTAAAGGGGCATTCGGATTGTTATGGGATAGCATATCTGGTTGGTTTAGTGATTTAGTTGCAAATGCTGTAGAATGGGGTAGAAATTTAATAAGTGGATTTATTGATGGAATAACTTCAATGGCAGGTAACGTAAAAAAGGCAGCGTCAAGTGTAGTTGGAAACGTGAAGGATTACTTAGGATTTAGTTCTCCTGCCAAGAAAGGAGAAGGGCGATTTATTGAGGATTGGGGATATAACATGATAGATGGGTTCATGGATGGTATGGAAAAAGCTATACCTCAACTACAAAGTACTCTCAACACTGCTATACCTCAATTACAAAGTACTCTCAACACCGCTATACCGAATATGTCGCAACAATCTTTTATGCACAATACTAGTAATAATTTTGTTGTGCATGCTGTAATTCGAGAAGAAAATGATATAAAGAAAGTAGCTCAAGAATTATATAGACTACAGCAACAAAAAGATAGAGGAAGGGGGCTA
>Ga0208823_1002573_pt1 | contig 13536 bp, 12 predicted proteins | sample AD_UKC075_MetaG_FD_184440 | JGI IMG/M metagenome (GOLD analysis project Ga0208823, IMG submission 184440) | Active sludge microbial communities of municipal wastewater-treating anaerobic digesters from USA - AD_UKC075_MetaG (SPAdes) (version 2) | ecosystem: Engineered > Bioreactor > Anaerobic >... | reverse complement strand
AACATACTCACTATATGGGGTTCTAAGCCGGAACCGCCGAAAATTCCGTCAGCCGATCAACGTGGCTTGTCCCGCGCCCGGTCGATGGGGTAGACCCAACACTCGTGTCACCAGCCGCCATTTCGATCACGGCAATGCCAGCCGGACGTCACGTCCAGATTGTTCCGGTCTGGATGAGGCCGACTGACGTCTCGGATGGCGGGTGGCATACAACTGCTGTGACTCCTGCCTGCAGGGGGGCAGCTGCCTGACCGGACGGCGAGCATCGGCCCATCTCACGTATTCGTCATGTCAGCTTTGACACTGCGCACGCGACGGCACCCGACCCTGAGCGGTCAGTCTATGCTTTGGTGACGCAACGACCGGTCTGGAGTAGCGTCGCGGTGTAGCGTTAGCTACCTCGGCGGCTGGCTTGCTCCTTGGTGGCGAGTAATCCTGCCAAAGCAAAATGCTTGAGATGGCTTTTGAGTTCATCTGCGGGCCGCGTCATCAATGCGCGAAATGGAGTAGGCGTATCGCGGTCCACTACCAGCATCATCAGCATCGGTGCGATGACGCTCAGAACGCACCGCAACAACGCCGGGTCCTGTGCGCTGAATCCAGTAACTTCCGAAAGGATGTCGCTCATGAGCTTGAAGCGCGGCATCACCCCTTCTCGAACGAGGGCTGCTAGGTGGGTAGAAGGTGCAACCAACTCCCGGGCGAATACACGTCCATGCCAGCCCCCTTCGTCGTAAAGCCGGTCGACAATCATGTCGATGGCTGCGGATAGTTTGTTCTCCGCAGAATCCTGCCGAGCGTGAATTTCCTTGAGCTTCTGAAGGTTAATCAGCTGCTCATATCCTTCGAAGAGCACTGCTTGATACAACCCGTCGCGGCCGCCAAAGTGGTAATTGATGGCGGCAAGGTCTGTTCCGGCCGCTTCGCAGATCGCTTTGTTTGCGGCCCCTGCATAGCCAAGTCGTGCAAATAGCTGCCCGGCAACTTCCAGGAGGCGGGCTCGAGTTGCATCTCCATCGGCACGCGCTGCTCTCTTACGTCCAGCCATAGTTTTCAACCCAATCTTGATGCCCGAATGCTACCATAGTTGCAATTCAAATTGAATTTGAATATAGTGCGTCTATCGAGAACGTCAAGCGCAGGAGCATCGAATATGAACCGGAAAATTCTCGCCGGAGTTGCGATAGCAGTTGTTGGAGTCGTTGGTGTCAGCGCTTGGCTGTGGAGCGGAAACTCCTCGCAGAAGAACGACATCACGCTGCTTGGCAACGTCGACATCCGTCAGGTTTCACTGGCCTTCCAGGACAGCGAGCGCATTGTTGAAATGCGGGTTGAGGAAGGGGCGAAGGTCACAGCTGGCCAAGTTCTGGCGGTGCTCGACACTCGCACGCTCGAGCTTCAGGCGGCTCAGACCGAGGCTCAAATCGAGGTAAACAAGAAGGCTTTGCTGCGCTTACGCAACGGTTCGCGCCCGGAAGAAATAGGTCAGGCGCAGGCCCGGGTGGATGCTGCTACTACCGATGCAAAGTTGGCCGAGCTGGATTTCCAGCGGATGCAATCCATCGCAGAGGAAACTCATGGTCGAGGCGTTAGCCGCCAGGAATTGGACCGGGCCGCAGCGACATTAAAGGCGGCTCGTGCAAAAGTTGAAGACCAATCAATGGCCCTACGCCTCGCCAAATTAGGTCCGCGCTCTGAAGACATCGAGCAGGCGGCAGCCCAGCTCAAGGCATCGGAAGAGTCGTTGGCTTTACTCCGGCATCGCATTTCACTGGCTGAATTGAAAGCTCCGACCAATGCCGTCGTGCGTTCCAGATTAGCCGAGCCGGGCGACATGGCGTCGCCACAAAAACCGGTCTACGCCTTGGCCATCGTGCAACCCAAATGGATACGCGCTTACGTGAATGAGGCGCAGCTTGCCCGTGTCCGGCCAGGGATGTCGGCTGAGGTCAAAATAGACGGACTTCCTGACGCATCCATCGCCGGGGAGGTTGGATATATCTCCTCGGTAGCGGAATTCACGCCCAAACCCGTCCAAACGGAAGAGCTACGAACGAGCCTTGTCTATGAGGTCCGCGTACTGGTCAAGGACCCTGACGACCAGCTACGGCTGGGCATGCCAGCCACTGTCCGCTTGGTGCCCTAATCACCCCGAGGCACTCGGCAAATCATGACCACAACTGCTCTCACCGTTGATGCAAAGGATGTCGTCAAACGCTTCAAAGGAGCGGTTGGCGGGCCGGCATTGAACGGCATCACCCTCTCGATTCCCAAAGGGCAGCTCACCGCCCTCGTGGGGCCTGATGGCGCGGGCAAGACCACACTCATACGGTTAATCGCTGGTCTGATGAAGCCGGATTCAGGGAGCCTCTACACACTGGGCATTGATGTGGCCGCCAAGCCCCAGGAGGTACAAGACCTCATCAGCTACATGCCTCAACGCTTTGGCCTCTATGAAGACCTGAGCGTCATGGAGAACCTTAATCTCTATGCCGACCTGCACGGCGTACCAATGGATGAGCGTCGAGAACGCTTTGACCGCATGCTGTCCATGACAGACATGGCCGCATTCACCAATCGCCTGGCAGGAAATCTATCGGGCGGCATGAAGCAAAAGCTTGGGTTGGCCTGCACGCTGGTACGTTCCCCCCGGCTACTTCTTCTCGACGAACCGACCGTCGGCGTTGACCCGCTCTCCCGCCGTGAGTTGTGGCGCATCGTGCAGCAGCTAGTCGAGGAAGAAGGTCTTCCGGTGATTGTGAGCACGGCTTACATGGACGAAGCAGAGCGTTGTAAGCACGTCATCGTAATGACTGAAGGGCAAGTGCTAGCTCAGGGCACACCGGATGAACTGTGCCGGCCGGCCAAGGGCCGTTGCTTTGTTGCCTATCCGCGGGAAGGTGAGTTGGCTAGGACGCTACAGGCGAGACTTATCGACGATAAGAGGCATGTTCTCGATGCTGTGCCGGAAAGCGGCGCGGTGCGCTTTATCCAGGCTGGGGGCACGGAGCCTCGTGACCTTGAAGGAATACTTCTGGGAGCTCGATGCGAGGCCACTCCCTCCCGCCTCGAAGATGGAGTGATGACCCTCCTGCGCGAGCGTGCGACCCAGGACGGCCACGAGGATGCGGTTGAGACCAAGAATTCGTCTGTACAGCTCGACACGAAGGACCCAATCGAGTTAATCAAGGTCCGCGACCTGGTTCGCCAATTTGGCAGCTTTACAGCGGTTGCCAGTACCTCGTTCAGCGTTCGCCGAGGCGAAATCTTCGGTCTACTCGGGCCCAATGGCGCGGGGAAGACGACCACATTCCGCATGCTTTGCGGCCTGCTCCCGGCGACCAGTGGCTTCCTCGAGGTGGCGGGTTTCAACCTGAGAACCGCCCGAGCACCTGCTCGCGCTCGCATCGGCTATGTCTCCCAGAAGTTTGCCCTGTATGGAAATCTGTCCGTCACCGAAAACCTCACGTTCTTCGGAGGCGCCTATGGCTTGGGCAGACAGGAGCTGTATGCCCAGGTAGAGCGAGCGCTAGACGAATTTCAGCTGCGGGAAAAGAAAGACGAACGAAGCGGTGAGCTTCCCGGCGGTTTCAAACAGCGGCTGGCCATGGCCACGGCCCTGATACATCGCCCCGAGATTCTCTTTCTCGACGAGCCTACAAGTGGCATCGACCCACTCGCTCGTCGCGCTTTCTGGCGGCGCATCACGACGCTTGCTGCCGAAGGCACCACCATCATCGTGACGACGCACTTCATGGAGGAAGCTGAGTATTGCGACCGCATCGTCATCCAGGATGCCGGGCGCTTGCTGGCGATTGGAACACCTCACGAAGTTCGCAGCCAGGCTTCTGGTGCGGCGAACATGAATGAGGCGTTCCTGGAGATTATCAAGAAGGCGCGCGAAAGCAGGCAGACCGGCTTCAATGCGGTGGAGGCCTGATGATGCAAACCCAATCGACTTGGCTCCCACGAAACTTGAGTCATTTTTGGCGACGGCTCAGGGCGCTCACCATCAAGGAGTTTCGCCAGCTGATACGCGACAAGAGCAACCTGGCGATAGGTATCTTCCTGCCCATCGCACTGATACTGCTCTTCGGGTACGGACTCTCGCTCGATATTCGGAATGCGCCAGTCGCCATCGTCCTAGAAGATGGCGCGCCCATGGCGCGCGATGTTGTGGCGGGATTGCGTGGCTCGGACTACATCGCCCCTCGTTACGTCACGACGATGGCCGAGGCGGAAGCCCTGATGCGTGGCCGCCAGGTCGACGGCATTGTCCGCATCCCCTCCGACTTTTCTCGGCAACTGGCTCAGGGCCGAGGAACGGTACAGCTTGTCGTCCATGGAACGGATGCAGCGACGGCCGCCAGTCTTCGTGGTTATGTGTCCGCAGCCATTGATGGATGGAACAAGCGCCGCGCCGATAGCGCCGGCAGGGTCAGTGCTGCTCCAGGCGTGGAGCTTGTTGACCGTCTCTGGTTCAACTCGGCCAATTCGAGCACCTGGTATCTGGTTCCTGGGCTGATAGTCCTCATCATGACCCTGGTTGGCGGATTCCTAACCTCGATGGTCATCGCCCGGGAATGGGAGCGCGGAACGATGGAGGCCCTTTTCGTCACCCCGGTGCGTTCCCTCGAAATACTGCTCGCCAAAATCATCCCGTACTTCGCGGTGGGTATGGGAGGGCTGACGCTCTGCCTGGTCGCCGCCCGGGGGTTGTTCCATGTGCCGCTTCACGGTTCGCTCTGGGTGCTGATGGTCAGTTCAATGCTTTATCTGATGGTCGCACTGAGTCTGGGGTTGTTGATTTCAGCGGCCGCCCGCAATCAGTTTCTTGCAAGCCAGGTCGCCGTCATCATTACCTTCCTGCCGGCCCTGATGCTCTCCGGCTTCCTGTTTGACCTGCACAACGTACCGACCGGCATCCAGAAGGTCGCGTCCATCCTGCCTGCAACCTACTACGTTGAACTGGCGCGCATGAGCTTCCTGGCCGGCGACAACCTCAACCTAATCGTGCGCGACTGGACAATCCTTGTCGTGCAGTTTGCCGTGCTCATCACGGGCGCGCGTCTACGCACCAAGAAGACATTGGACCGATGATGACTCTGCTCGAATCCATTACGGGTTCTCTTCGCCGAATCTCCTTCCTGTTCCGCAAGGAAGTCTTGGCGATTTTGAAGGACCCCGCCATCCGGGTAATTCTCATCGTCCCGATTGTTATCCAGTCGCTGGTCTTCGGTTACGCGGCCACCTACGACCTCAATCATGTGCGATACGCCGTTCTAAATGAGAGTCGTGGCGCAGCCTCGACAAATCTGCTGGCTCGTCTGGAGGGCTCAAAGGTCTTTGTACGGGCGGCGACGCTGCGCAATTCAAGCGATATTGCTCGTGCTATCGACAATGGCGAGGCGCTGCTGGTTCTCCACTTCGCGCCCGACTTCGACGCGAAACTAGCATCAACGGGTAGCGCACCTGTTCAGCTCATTCTCGATGGGCGTAACTCGACCACTGCCAATATGGCGGCTGGCCACCTGAGCACCCTGATTGGCCAATTCAACGCTTCACTACCCAACGCGGTACGTCCACCCGTCAACATTGAAATCCGAGCCTGGTTCAATCCCAACCTGGAATCTCGGTGGAACATCGTTCCCGCCCTGATTGCTTCCCTGAGCATGATTCAAACTTTGCTGTTGGCCGCATTGTCGGTGGCCCGTGAGCGTGAACAGGGCACGTTCGACCAACTGCTCGTGACGCCACTGCGACCCATGGAGATTTTGATTGGCAAGGCGTCGCCGGCCATCACTATCGGACTGGTGCAGGCAAGCCTGGTTTTCTGCGTGGCGCTGTTCTGGTTCCGGATTCCGTTCCAGGGGTCCTTGGTTGTGCTCTATGTGGGGCTTGTCGCCTTTACAACGGCCTGCGTTGGTATTGGTCTCTCCATCTCGGCGCTGTCCCTGAATATGCACCAGGCAATGGTTTACGCCTTCGTACTCATCATGCCGCTCATCCTGTTGTCCGGGCTCGTCACGCCCGTTGGCAACATGCCTACCGCACTACAGATTCTGACTTACGCCGACCCGTTGCGATTCGCCATCGACCTGGTTCGCCGGGTCTATCTGGAGGGTGCTGGTTGGCAGGACGTAGGAATGGATTTTGTCCCGATGCTGGTGATAGCCGCGATAACGCTTCCCGTTGCCGCATGGCTTTTCCGAAATCGGCTGACCTAAGGGGAATGCAATGAAGAACACCTTAACCTTGCGTGTGCATCGGTCGCTGTGGCTCCTGAGCACGAGCATTCTATTGTCGGCATGTGCAGCCGTTGGCCCTGACTATAAGGCACCTGAGCTTTTGTCTCCGGCCACTTGGTCTTTATGGTCGAGCTCGAGCAAAGAATTGCCCAGGAACGAGGGGATGCAGGGAGCCCCCGAGCATAAGTGGTGGGCTGCATTTCAGGATTCCGTGCTGGACCAGTTGGAAACCCGCGTGCTTGAGTCCAGCCCAGACTTGAAGACTGCAATGCTTCACTATGAACAGGCACGCTCTCAGAGGAGTGTCACTGCTAGCCAGCAAGTCCCCGAAGTCAAACTCCAGGGTGGCGCAATTCGCCAGCGGCAGAGCGAATACGCGGCGGGGGACCGGGTGCTGGACGTAATGGCGCCGAATAATCGGGATGCGGTTGCCAAATCACTATCCGAGCCTTACACCTCCTACCAAGGCGGATTCGATGCGTCTTGGGAAATTGACCTGTGGGGACGTGTGCGCCGAGCGGTTGAGGCTGCTGATGCAGACATCGCCAATTCGTTGGCATTACTTGACCAGACCAGACTCGTCATCTCCAGCGACTTGGCGATGGCCTATATCGACCTGCGCACAACGCAACGCCTGTTGAAATTGACGCGGGACGACATCACGGCCCTGCGCGAGCGGACATCTATGATGGAGTCCAGGAGCAAGCATGGACTCGCCAACGATTTGGACCTTGAGCGCCAGCGGCTGCAACTGGCTGACCTTGAGGCACAGATGCCCCCGCTACTTGAACAGGAGGCACAGTCCAAGAACCGTATTTGCCTGCTTCTCGGGCTGCGCCCCGGTGATTTGGCCAAAGAGCTGGCCGCCGAGAGTGCTCCTGCCGCGGCAATGGTGTTGCCTCAATACAAGCTCGGCGTGCCATCTGAGTTGGCCGGTCGACGCCCTGACATTCGTGCGGCCGAAGCGCGCTTACATCAGGCAACTGCGGCGATAGGCGAAGCCCAGGCCCAGCTTTATCCTAGTGTTCGCCTTGGTCTTCGCTTCGGTTTGGATTCCTACGAAGCTGGCAAGTTTGGTGATTGGGGTAGCCGCTTCTGGTCTATCGGTCCGAGTTTGGATTTGCCGATTTTCGATGGTGGCCGCCGTCGTGCCACCGTGACGCTTCGAGAACTGCGCCAGCAGGAAGCTGCTATCGAATTTCAACGGACGGTATTGAGGGCTTGGCAGGAAGTTGACGATGCATTGACGTCCTATGCAGCAGAACAGGAACGGCAACAGCGCCTTCTTGTTAAGGCTCAAAGCAGTGCTGATGTCTATCAGTTGGCACAAGCTCGGGAGCGTGCCGGGTTGGTCGATTACCTCAATGTTATCGACGCTCAGCGTACCGACATTCAAGCAAGGCGTGACGTTGTTGCAAGCCAGGGGCGCACGCAGCTTCGCTTCATTGCAATATACCGAGCACTGGGTGGTGGAGTGGCTGAAACTGCTGACTGATGCTCCGCTTGGGTGGAGGCAGAAACTAAGAAAGCAGCCGTTCAAATGACAGCTTTAGGGCGAAGCCTACTGGCCGCTTGTGGCCGCCTGCCGCCGACCGCGGTCTGACTCGAAAGCAGTCTGTCAATGCGCCGTTTCATCGTTGTCATGTCCTGTCTTAATCGCGCACAGGCGGCCACAGGCGGGCCGTATGAACCAGTGTCAGTATCCACAGCGTTTCGCCGTCGATCTGGTACACCAGGCGATAGCTTTCATGTGGGATCAACTCGCGGGTGCCGGGAACGATTCCCGGCTTGCCCAGCATGGGGTGCTGGGTCAACCGGTCGGCCGCATCGCTGAAAATCTCATCCATCCGGGCCGCCGCGCGCGGATTGTCGGCTGCGATGTAGTCCCACACATCGGCACGGTCTTGCTGCGCTTCGGGCGTCCAAACAACCCTCACGCCTGGCTCGCCACACTGGCACGCCGTGCGGCGAAGTCGGCCTCAACTTCATCGTTCGACCGCCCCAATCCAGCGCGCATCGAAGCCCGGCCGGCCTCGACCTTGCGGCGCAGGAACTCGTCGTACTCGCGCGACTCGCGCTGGCGCTGAACGAACTCGCGCATCAGTTCGCGCAGCACTTGCGACGCCGGGCGATGGGCCGCCTCGGCTTCGGCCATAAACTCGGCGCGCAACTCAGGCTCCAGCTTCATCGTGAAAACGGCTTGTTTTGACATGATCGGGGCCTCCTGCCACTTGATACTAACAAAGTATATACGCCGTCATTACTAAGCGCTACTCACAGAACGCTGCAAGGCGGGCGTGCGCTATGCCAAGGCCTGTCGGAAAACATTTGTTTTTCGACAGATCTTCAACAGTCCTCCGCACGAACCTCCGAGTGGCCGCAAAATTGTGCGGAAAACTCTGTCGCCAGACACTACCATACGGAAAGATTTCCTTGATGGTTTTCCGCTTATGTTGGTAGGTTACATGCGCGTGTCGTCGGATTCCGACCGGCAGAGCACGGACTTGCAGCGCGATGCGCTGCTCGCCGTCGGCGTCGATGCGCGGCATCTGTTCGAGGATCATGCTTCCGGCGCGAAGGACGACCGCGCGGGCCTGGCGCGGGCGCTCGAATTCGTTCGCCCTGGCGACGTATTGGTCGTGTGGAAGCTCGACCGGCTCGGCCGTTCGTTGTCGCACCTGCTCGCCATCGTGACCTCGCTCAAGGAAAAGCAGGTGGCGTTCCGCTCGCTGACGGAGAACCTGGATACCACGACGCCCTCGGGCGAGTTTCTGTTCCAGGTGTTCGGCGCGCTCGCGCAGTACGAGCGCGCCTTGATCCAGGAACGTGTCGTCGCCGGTCTGGCTGCCGCCCGCAAACGCGGCCGGATCGGCGGCCGGCCGCAGGCGATCACCGGCGAGAAACTGGAGGCCATCGTCGCTGCGCTTGATGGCGGTATGTCCAAGGCGGCGGTGTGCCGCAACTTCGGCGTCAAGCGAACCACGCTGATCGAGACCCTGGCACGGGTTGGTTGGACGGGCTCTCGTGGAGCGTCATCGCGATGACGACCAAGAGCGAACGATTGACCGTCCTGTCGGACGCCGAGCAGGAAGCCCTGTACGGCCTGCCGGACTTCGACGACGCCCAGCGGCTGGAATACTTGGCGTTGACTGAAACCGAACTGGCGCTCGCCAGCAGCCGGCCTGGTCTCCATGCCCAGGTCTATTGCATCTTGCAGATCGGTTACTTCAAGGCCAAGCATGCCTTCTTCCGCTTCGACTGGAGTGAGGTCGAGGATGATTGCGCCTTCGTGCTGAGCCGCTACTTCCACGGCGAGTCCTTCGAGCACAAGCCAATCTCCAAGCACGAGCACTACACCCAGCGCGAGTGGATTGCGGATCTGTTCGGCTACCGGCCGTGGGCGGCCGAGTTCCTGCCGCAGCTCGCGCAGCAGGCCGCGCAGACCGTGCGGCGCGACGTGATGCCGGGGTTCATCGCCGCCGAGCTGATCGTCTGGCTAAACGAGCACAAGATCATCCGGCCCGGCTATACCACCCTGCAAGAGCTGGTGAGCGAAGCCCTGTCCGCCGAGCGTCGGCGGCTGGCTAGCCTGCTGTCGGAAGTGTTGGACGAATCGGCCAAGGCCGCGCTGGGTCGGCTTCTGGTGCGTGACGACACCCTGTCGCAATTGGCGGCGCTCAAGCAGGACGCCAAGGACTTTGGCTGGCGTCAGATGGCCCGCGAACGCGAAAAGCGCGCCACGCTGGAGCCGCTGCACCGGATCGCCAAGGCGCTACTGCCCAAGCTCGGCATCTCGCAGCAGAATCTGCTGTACTACGCCAGCCTGGCGAACTTCTACACCGTCCACGACCTACGCAACCTGAAGGCCGATCAGACCTACCTCTACCTGCTTTGCTATGCCTGGGTGCGCTACCGGCAGCTTTCCGACAACCTGGTCGATGCGATGGCCTACCACATGAAGCAGTTGGAGGACGAAAGCAGTGCGGGCGCAAAGCAATCCTTTGTCGCCGAGCAGGTGCGCCGTCAGCAAGACACACCGCAGGTCGGCCGCCTGCTGTCGCTTTACATCGACGACAGCGTGCCCGATCCCACGCCGTTCGGCGATGTGCGCCAGCGCGCCTACAAAATCATGCCCCGCGATACGCTGCAAACCACCGCGCAGCGCATGAGCGTGAAGCCGGTGAGCAAGCTGGCTTTGCACTGGCAGGCGGTGGACGGCCTGGCTGAGCGCATCCGCCGCCATCTTCGGCCGCTGTATGTCGCGCTCGACCTCGCTGGCACTGATCCGGGCAGCCCGTGGCTCGTGGCGCTGGCCTGGGCCAAGGACGTGTTCGCCAAACAGCAGCGCCTATCGCAACGGCCGCTCGCCGAATGTCCAGCGGCCACGCTGCCGAAACGCTTGCGACCGTACCTGCTGACCTTCGATGCCGATGGCAAGCCGACGGGCCTGCATGCCGACCGCTACGAGTTCTGGCTGTACCGCCAGGTCAGGAAGCGCTTCCAGTCGGGGGAACTCTACCTCGACGACAGCTTGCAGCACCGGCATTTCTCCGACGAGCTGGTTTCGCTGGATGAGAAGGCCGCCGTGCTGGCGCAGATCGACATCCCGTTCCTGCGGCAGCCACTCGATGCCCAGCTCGATGCGCTCGCGACCGCGCTGCGCTCTCAGTGGCTGGCCTTCAACCGCGAGCTGAAGCAGGGCAAGCTGACGCACCTGGAATACGACAAGGACACGCAGAAGCTGACATGGCGCAAGCCCAAGGGCGAGAACCAGAAGGCGCGCGAGAAGGCGTTCTACGAGCAACTGCCGTTCTGCGACGTGGCCGACGTGTTCCGTTTCGTCAACGGCCAGTGCCAGTTCCTGTCGGCGCTGACGCCTTTGCAGCCGCGCTATGCGAAGAAGGTCGCCGACGCCGACAGCCTGATGGCGGTCATCATCGCGCAGGCGATGAACCACGGCAACCAAGTCATGGCACGCACCAGCGACATCCCGTACCACGTGCTGGAGAGCGCCTACCAGCAGTACCTGCGCCACGCAACGCTGCACGCGGCCAACGACTGCATCAGCAACGCCATCGCCGCGCTGCCGATCTTCCCGTACTACTCGTTCGACCTCGATGCATTGTACGGTGCCGTCGATGGTCAGAAATTCGGCGTCGAGCGGCCGACCGTGAAAGCGCGCCACTCGCGCAAATACTTTGGGCGCGGCAAGGGCGTGGTCGCCTACACGCTGCTGTGCAACCACGTGCCGCTCAACGGCTACCTGATTGGCGCGCACGATTACGAGGCCCATCACGTGTTCGACATCTGGTATCGCAACACGTCGGACATCGTGCCGACCGCGATCACCGGCGACATGCACAGCGTCAACAAGGCCAACTTCGCTATCCTGCACTGGTTCGGCCTGCGTTTCGAGCCGCGCTTCACCGACCTTGGCGATCAGTTGAAGGAACTCTACAGTGCCGACGATCCGGCGCTGTACGATCAGTGCCTGATCCGGCCGGCCGGGAGAATCGACCGCGATCTCATCGTCGGCGAGAAGCCGAACCTCGACCAGATCGTCGCCACGCTCGGACTGAAGGAGATGACGCAGGGCACGCTGATCCGCAAGCTATGCACATACACCGCGCCGAACCCGACGCGGCGCGCGGTGTTCGAGTTCGACAAGCTCATCCGCAGCATCTACACGCTGCGCTACCTGCGCGATCCGCAACTGGAGCGCAACGTGCACCGCTCACAGAACCGCATCGAGTCCTATCACCAGCTACGCTCGACCATCGCCCAGGTCGGCGGCAAGAAGGAATTGACCGGGCGCACCGACATCGAAATTGAGATCAGCAACCAGTGCGCCAGGCTGATCGCCAACGCGGTCATCTTCTACAACTCGGCCATCCTCTCGCGGCTGCTGATGAAGTACGAGGCGAGCGGCAACGCCAAGGCGCTCGCTCTCCTGACCCAGATATCGCCGGCGGCCTGGCGGCACATCCTGCTGAACGGGCATTACACCTTCCAGAGCGACGGCAAGATGATCGACTTGGATGCGCTCGTGGCGGGGCTGGAGCTGGGATGACGGAAATTTCGGCGGTTCCGGCTTAGAACCCCAGCAAGGCGCATTGCCGGCGCAGGCTGAGCGTCGTCGCGCCAGGTTCGATCAGCGCCCGCTTGGCGTTCACGTCAAGCCCAGCGCTTTGGACTTTTTTCGCAGCCAGTCCACCTCCACTTGCAGCCGACCAATCTGTCGGTACAGCCGGTCCTGCTCCGCTTCCCAGCGCGTGGCGTCCATTCCGCCGGTCCGCCCGAACAGCTCGGGCAGCTTTTCCCGCGCGTGTTGTTTCCAGGAATTGATCTGGGTCGCATGCACCCCGTACTCCAACGAGAGTTGGGCGATGGTCTTTTCGCCCTTGAGAGCCTCCAAGGCCACCTTGGCCTTAAACTCACTGCTAAACTGCTTTCTCGCCACGTCGATCTCCTCGTTCGCTGCGTGGCTTTCTATCTAAGCCCATGGTCCATTTTTCGGTAGTGGTTCACTGGGGAGAGCAGGTTAAATTGTACTGATGCAAGAAGAGTTGGATGACGCTCTCATGCATGTGAAGGGATTTGGAGAAGGACAGTGTTTTACGCACCAGACGCCCGAGGCGCTGGCGCAGGGTGTTGTTGAAGCGCTCGATGTGATTTGTCGGACCTCGTTTGGGGTAGCGGGCCTGATGCTGGCCGGCAGGCAAGACATTGTGATAGCTCTCCAGATGATCCGTATACAGTAGGCTTTGGCGGTAAGCGGGCGGAATACGAGCCCAAAGGAGCCGGGCGGTGGCGTCATTGCGCGGTCCCAGGGCGTAGGCGACGATCTGGCGGGTACGTCGGCACAAAGCCAGCCACAGCCAGATCACGCCCCGCCGGCGATGGCCGACGAAGGTCCACAGCTCGTCCAGTTCCAGGACATCATCCGGTTGGGCGGCTACCACAGTCGCTGCCAACGGCGGCGCGTTCAGGGCTTTTTTTTCAGCCACTTTGAGACCGTGTTGCGCGACACGCCGAACATTCGGGTGAGTCCCCGTAGGGAGGAGCGTTCCTGATAAGCCCGCAGAATTTGACCCTTCTCCGCTTCCGTATAGCCCGATGCTTCAGGGTGCTCCCGGAAACTGCGCCCGCACGCACTGCACCAGTAACGCTGCTTGCCGTTCCTCGTCTTCCCATGCTTGCGTGTCTGCTCACTACCACAATGATAACAGTTCATCTTCCTATCATAACCCAACTCTCCTCAGTGATCCACTACCCCTTTCCCCGTGTC
>Ga0208823_1002568_pt1 | contig 13547 bp, 9 predicted proteins | sample AD_UKC075_MetaG_FD_184440 | JGI IMG/M metagenome (GOLD analysis project Ga0208823, IMG submission 184440) | Active sludge microbial communities of municipal wastewater-treating anaerobic digesters from USA - AD_UKC075_MetaG (SPAdes) (version 2) | ecosystem: Engineered > Bioreactor > Anaerobic >... | reverse complement strand
TCTGCCATGGAACTGGCCGCAGCAGCTCGGGCCCGGGGACTCGATCCCAGAACCGAGGTCGAGATCCCGATAGCAAGCGACCTTGCCGACCGCGTGGAGGCGCTCCTTGGCTATAAGGGGATCGCGGCCAGGATCCGGGAACTTGAGCAGGAGATGTCCCGGGAGGAGGCGGCGCTTTGCATCGGCGACGATTTTGTGGCACGGAAGTTCGGTGAGACCACGCCCGAGGAGATCCTCGATCACGCCATCAGGGCGGCGATGGCGCTCCTGACCGAGGGCGTCGTGGCCGCCCCGACGGAAGGGATCGCGAAGGTGAGTCTCGGGAAGAACAACAACGGGACTGATTACCTGAAAATCTACTACGCAGGCCCCATCCGGAGCGCCGGCGGGACAGCACAGGCTCTCTCGGTGCTGGTGGGTGATTACGTGCGCCAGGCGCTCGGGATCGGGCGCTACATCCCCCTCCCCGAAGAGGTTGAGCGCTACGTCGAGGAGATCCGGCAGTACAACAACATCGTAAGCCTGCAGTATCTCCCGAGCGAGAAGGAACTCCGGATGATCATCGAGAACTGCCCGGTCTGCATCGACGGCGAACCGACCGAGCGGGAAGAAGTGAGCGGTTACCGGAACCTGGAGCGGGTGGAGACCAACGCCGTCCGGGGCGGGATGGCGCTCGTCGTCGCCGAAGGGCTGGCGCTGAAAGCCCCAAAAATCTTGAAGAATGTCAGAAAGATGAAGATAGAGGGCTGGGACTGGATCGAGGAGCTGATCAGCGGCGGCGCTTCGGCAGAGAGCGATGATGACGATGCCGGCGCCATCATCAGGCCCAGGGACAAGTACATCAGGGACCTGATCGCCGGCCGACCGGTCTTCGCCTACCCGATGCGCCAAGGAGGTTTCCGGTTGCGGCTCGGCAGGGCCCGGAACACCGGGTTTGCGGCCGCAGGCTTAAACCCGGCGACGATGCACATCCTCGGCGATTTCCTGGCGGTCGGGACCCAGATGAAGGTCGAACGTCCGGGGAAGGCAGCCGGGATCGTACCGGTGGACTCCATCCAGGGGCCGACGGTGAAACTCAGGAGCGGGGAGGTGCGCCGGGTGGACGATGCGGCCGAGGCCCGGCAGATCGTCAGCCAGATCGACGAGATCCTGGACGTCGGCGAGATCCTGGTCAATTTCGGCGAGTTCCTGGAGAACAACCACCCCCTGATGCCCCCGTGTTACTGTGAGGAGTGGTGGCGGCTTGAGGGAGGACCGCGGAGCCCGGAGAACGAACTCGAGGCTATCAAGTTTGCTCTCGCTGGGGTCCCCCTTCATCCGGATTACACCTACTTCTGGGACGACGTTGCCCCGGCAGATATCGCCCTCCTCGCCGACCGGATCTGCGCTGAGGGCAGGGTTGAGAACGGGATGCTGACGGTGCCCAATGCCCCGGAGGTGAAGGCGATCCTTGAGGAACTCCTGGTGCCCCACCACCTCTCCGGGGACAGGATCGTGATCCTCGAGTACCTGGCACTCCTCGCCTGCCTCGGATTGACGCTGCACCTCGAAAAGCGGCCGGCGTGGCAGGACGCCCCCATGGAGGACTCCCTCAACCTCGTGATGCACCTCTCCGGCTTCCTGATCCGCTCAAGAGCAGGCACCCGGATCGGCGGTCGGATGGGGCGGCCGGGGAAATCGAAACCGCGTGAGATGCGACCGCCGCCGCATTCGCTCTTCCCGCTCGGCGACGCGGGCGGTTCCCGCCGATCGTTCCAGGCGGCCTGCACCTCAAAACCCCGATCCAACATGGACGGCGGCGTGATCGAGGTAGAGGTCGGCGAGCGGCGCTGCCCTGCCTGCGGCACCTTCACCTACAAAAACCTCTGCGAGTGCGGCACACACACAGTCCCGGTCCTTAGATGCCCGAAGTGCGGGCAGGAGGTCAGCAAAGACCTCTGCCCCCGGTGCAATGTGCCGACGGTCTGCCTCCAGAAGGTCACCATCGACGTCAGGAACGAGTACGCGGCGGCGCTCGAGAAACTCGGGGTCCGGGACTCGGCAGTCACGCTCCTGAAAGGTGTAAAAGGGCTGATATCGCGGGAGCGGCCGGTGGAGCCGATTGAGAAAGGGATCCTCCGGGCGTTGCAAAACCTTTATGTCTTCAAGGACGGCACCGTCCGGTATGATATGATCGACCTTCCCCTGACTCATTTCCGGCCCGACGAGATCGGGACCCCGATCGAGAGGCTCCACGAACTCGGCTACACCCATGACATCTACGGTCAGGAACTCACCGAACCCGACCAGGTGCTGGAACTCAGGCACCAGGACATCCTGGTATCAGAGGACTGCGGCGAGTGGCTGGTGCGAGTAGCGAAGTTCATCGACGACCTCCTGGTGAAGGTCTACGGGCTTGAACCCTTCTACCAGGCGGAAAAGCCGCTCGACCTTGTGGGCCACCTCCTGATGGGGCTTGCCCCGCACACCAGCGCCGGGGTCCTCGCCCGGCTTATCGGGTTTTCGAAGGCAGCGGTCGGTTATGGCCACCCGTTCTTCCATGCGGCGAAACGGCGGAACTGTTTCGCGGGCGACACCGAGATCACCGTCTTCGACGGCCGGCGGTGGACCACGATGCCGATCAGGCGGTTCGTTGTGGAGAACTTTGATGTCTCAAAGCCCGGGCTCGACCGAATGGGGACGTTCTACTCTGACCCCAGGCAGGCCTTCTACGTCAGGAGTATCGACTCCCACGGGACGCCCAGCACAAAGAAGGTCACCTCGGTCTCGGTCCACCGGGCCCCGGCGCACCTGATCCGGTTTACGACGCGTCGGGGGAAGATCCTCACGGTCACCCCTGACCATGCGATGCTGGTCTGGGACACTGACTACCTCAGAAAGATCAGGGCGCTTGAAGTGAAGATCGGCGACCATGTCCCGACCGCGGAGGGAGGGGCTGTCATCAGCGACGAGGTCGTCGCCCGCGACGTCGTCCAGGCGCTCGATGACCGGGTCTACTGTCTATCGGTTGCAGAGAACCATACCCTGGTCGCCAACGGCATCTTCTGCGGGCAGTGCGACGGTGACGAGGACTGCGTGATGCTCCTCCTCGATGGGCTGATCAACTTCTCCCGCGCCTATCTCCCCGAGACCAGGGGCGGGACGATGGATGCGCCGCTTGTCCTGACCACCCGGATAGACCCGGCCGAGGTCGACAAGGAGTGTCTCAACATCGACGTCTGCGACCACTATTCCCTTGAGGTCTACGAGGGTTGCCTCGCCTACGCCAACCCAAAAGACCTTGACAGATACGTCGACCGGGTGGAACGGCGGATCGGGACGCCGGGCCAGGTTGAGGGGTTCTTCTTCACCCACCCGACCTCGGATATCTCGGCAGGGCCGCTCGAGTCGACCTACACGAAGCTCGGGACGATGCTTGAGAAACTGGAGGCGGAGCTCGACCTCGCCAGGAAGATCCGGGCAGTGGATACCGACGATGTTGCGGAGCGGGTCTTAAACACCCACTTCATCAGGGATCTCCAGGGGAACCTCAACGCCTTCTCAAAGCAGAAGGTGCGGTGCACGAAGTGCAACGCGAAATACCGGCGGATGCCGCTCGTCGGGAAGTGCACCCGGTGCGGGGGGAACGTCATCCCCACGGTCCACGAGGGTTCGGTGAAGAAGTATCTGGAGATGTCGCGTGACATCTGCAAGACCTACGCGGTATCTGAGTATACAAAACAGCGGGTGGAGGTGCTCTGCATGCAGATCGAGTCCACCTTCGGCGAGCCCCCGGAGCGGCAACTGGGGCTCGCGGACTTTATGTGAGAGGATGGAGACATTCTCGCCGACGGAGGTTCTCGGAGCTCTCAAAGGGCATGGTTCCATTCCGCTCGTCCCCAGACGGCCTGCCGTAGCGCCGGCGCGGGTCGGGGAGGGGGTCCCCGCATTCTGGGTGACGACGTCTGCGTCCCGGCCTGACCTGACCCTTCTCTTCTTCCACGGCGGGGGGTTTACCGGCGGTTCGACCGCCGGCCACATCGACCTCTGCGCCAGGCTCGCGGACGCAGCGCGAGCTTCGGTCTTCTCGGTCGATTACCGGCTCGCGCCGGAGCATCCTTTCCCGGCGGCGGTGGATGACTGCCTCGCGGCCTACCGCTACCTGCTCCGCAGGGGTCATCCCCCGGCAGGGATCGTACCGGTTGGGATATCGGCGGGAGGGACACTCGTGCTCTCGCTGCTCCTTGCTGCCCGCGATGCGGGGCTCGCGATGCCAGCAGCGGCGGTCTGCCTCTCCCCGGCGGTGGATATGCTTTTCATGGGCGAATCGGTGCTCTTTAACCAGGAGACCGACTGGCTCACGCCGGAGTACCTGACTGGAATCTTGGATGGCTACCTCGTCGACCACGATCCCTCTGACCCCCTGGCCTCGCCGCTCTACGCGGATCTTCAAGGGCTGCCGCCGCTGCTCGTGCAGGCGGGGGACGGCGAGATCCTGATCGACGGGATCGAAGCGTTTGTGAGCACGGCGGAGCTCCAAGGAGTTTCAGTCACATTTGACTGTGTGGAGGGGATGTTCCACTGCTGGCAGATCTTTGCCGCGGTCCTGCCTGAGGGTGCGGCAGCGATAGACCGGGTGGGGGTCTTTGTGAGGCGGCAGGTGCCTGAGGAGTAGACGCCATCAAGCTCATTAGTTCTCACGTTCAATAGGTACAGGCGCGAGGGTAGCCAAGCGGTCAACGGCGGTCGACTCAAGATCGACTCTCAAAGGAGTTCGCGGGTTCGAATCCCTCCCCTCGCATTTCTGGTCCGGGTTATCCTAGCCGGCGCTACACCTGGTGACTGCACCCCACGCTGAAGCGGGGTCTATCCTCCTGTTCGCTTCATAAAGCGATTCCAGTGCTTTCAACCTATAACGGTGGTGCCTCTTCCGGGAACGCCTCCCACTGCCTCTCGATCCAGGCTTGAGTCCAGACCCGCAGGTCACCGATGGTGGCGGATCCCTGCGCGGCGCGCTTCGCCCGCAGATGATCTTCAAGTTCATCGGCCAGCCCAAAGATCAACGCTTCTGACGCTTCCTGCGACACAGGGTTTGCCGCCTGGAGGTAGGCGCTACCCAGGTCGAGGAAGTGCTTCAACTCACCCGTTGCCTCGAGGATCGTGGTAAGATCCAGCCTGACAGTACGCCCCATAAGAGGAAATTGACCCTCTGGTAGATAATCCCATCCATTTGTTTCCCGGGAGCCCCGCCCCTGCCGCAATTTTGAGATCGAAACAGGGCTGATCCCCGTCATTTCGCTGCCGGGATACTTGCCCGGTCGAATAGGAAGAGGGTGTCACCACCCTCGCCTGCCCATCTGAGAGCAGCGGCTCCCCTGGTTGAATGAACTGACCTGTCCAGGGCTCAATATTCTCAAGGCCGACATACGGGAGATCGGTTTCCTGACCACTTATCTTCTTACTTTTCAAGATGACACAGTATTTAAAGCGTTTCACCTCCCAATGCTCCGGCACCTCCCCAATCCACGCCACCCCCGAGTCCGTATACTCCGGATACCGCTTCCACTCCCGCACCGTCGTTGGATCGATGCTGAACCCAACGCCGTCTCCCGCGCTCATACCGCCACCCCGGCCCGATCGTTGTGACTCACCGGTGTCCTGCAACACTGTTTGTGGGACACGATATCTATTTCATGTCCCTCAAATTTCGTTGTGGGTCGTAGGTGTCCCACAACCGCACCCCGGTGTATGGTTTGCAGGTATCCTGATACCCACAAATGCTGTTGTTGGTATTGGATCGGGGTTTGGATACACACAAATCTATTTACTGGTATCAGAATACTCACAACCGTTCCCCCTCGGTGATGGCGATCAGGCGTGGGAAGACATACGTCGTGGCACGGCTCCCGCTTCCCTCCTCAAGGATGGCGATGATCTCCTGTTCCCGGAGTTGCTGGAGGATCCGGTTTGCCGTCTTCTTCGGGATCATCGACTGCTCGTAAAACTCAGACGGAACGAAGATCGGCGTTTTAAAGAGCGCATCAACCGCAGCAATGGCATACTGTGACCGGGTTACCGCCGGCACCGTCTGCTTCATCTCATCGTACAGGCCGAGGATCCCCTTCGCTTTCCGGCCGTTCTCCTCCGCCTGTTCCTCGATAGCGCCGAGGAAGAATGATATCCAGCCGTTCCAGTCCCCATCCCGGGATACCGCGAGCAGACGCTCGTAGTAGACCGGCCGGTACCGCTCGAAGTAGGCGCTGATGTAGAACATCGGGCTCCCGATCAACTCCTTCTCATACAGGATCAGCGGGACGAGCATCCTCCCGATACGCCCGTTGCCGTCGCAGAACGGGTGAATGATCTCAAACTGCGCCTTTAAGACTGAGAGTTGAACGAGAACATCCTTCTCCTCGCCCTGCAGGTACTCCTCCCACTCAGCGAGCGCCCGGGGAACGTTCTCCGGTGCCGGTGGGACGAAGATCGCATGCTCGATATTGGCATCCCGCCCGATGAAGTTCTGGATCTCCCGGATACATCCCGGCTCCCGGTCCCTGCCCCGACTGTCGGCGAGCAGGATCCGGTGCAGGTCGCAGATCAGGGCTACGTCCAGCTGCCGGGTTTTCGTGGCATCCACCGCAGCACGCAGTGCCTCCCGGTAGTTGATGATCTCCTGGATATCGGCAAGGGCCGTATCGCTGATCTCTACCTTTGGGTTTGCCTCGAACCGCAGAACATCCTCAAGCGACGCCCGCGTCCCCTCAATCCTTGAGGACAGCACCGCCTCCTGCGTCAGGAGCGGGGAGAGCAGGATCTCGGGGTTCGGGATCGCCTGGAGGATACCGTCGTACCGGGCGAGGGCACGGTTTGCCGATGCTATTTGCGGGATGTGGCTCTCCCAGTCGATACCGGCCGGGGGCAGCGGTTCCGGCACGTAGGGCGTAACCGTCATACAGGCTCTGCCTCCACTACGCTGATTCCACCCTTTCCTGAGGTCATTCCCCATCCTCCTGGAGTTCAATGAGGTCGTACGACGTCCGCACCACCCCGATATCATGCTCAATGAGCAGGTTCACCATCTGCTCGCCGTTCATCAGGGCGATGGGCGTCTTGTCCGGCTGCTCCGCCTCCTGCCGGGCACCGGTGGAGTAGTCACTCGTGGTGATGATCAGCCCCTGCTCGTGCGCCCCGAGGGAGCCCCTGACCTGCTGCACGATCGGAGCCTGAACATTGTTCTTCCAGCGCTTCACCTGGACCGCCATCTTTGTCTGGATGACATCAGCGGTGACAAGTGTCCCCCGGACATCGATGCCCCCGTCGCCGCTTGTCCGGGTGACCACGACGTCCTCAAACCCGATCTTTGCGAGCAGTTCCCCGACGAGTTCCTCAAACGCGGCGGGGTCCATCGCCCCGAGTCGCTGCAGAAGGTGCTCTCGCACCTCGCGGTTATGCACCTCGATCTGGTAGGGAAGCTCCTCCTCATGCCACCGGGTCAGCCCGACGTAGCCCCTGCCGAGTTTCTCGAACCTGGGGAGTTCTCCTCGCTTGATCTGTCGCTGGATCTCGGTGAGGATACCGGCATACATCGTCGCCTCGGGCGTCAGCCCCCCGGTCTCGATCAGGTTGAGGTCCAGAGCCTTCTGGGTGATATCCCGGTAATGCATCGGCTCCTGGTCGGCATACTCTTCCAGCACCATCTCACCGGCATCCAGGAAGGACATACGAGCGGCAGGCCCGGGCTCTGGAGAAGGGCCGGGGTGCCCATCCCCCTGACAACCGTATACGCCGGGGGCGGCGCGATAGAACTGAGATTGTTCCCCGTTTCTCTTAATATCCACCGCGAACCTGGCGTTGACAGTGTCCCACGGCGTCAGCCCTTTTGTTCTCCAGAGGCCCTGATCGAGGATACGCTGTGTGATCTCCTTATAGTGGAGGGGTCCACCTTCCTCCTCAAGCACCCGGCGCACAGCCTCAAGGACCCTCATCCCATCATCTCCCGCACCATACCAAGGATCTCTGCCTCCAGGTTCTTAATCTCCGCCTCGATCTCGGCAAGCGGCCGCGGCGGCGTGTAGGTGGAGAAGTAGCGGTTGAAGTTGATCTCGTAGCCCACCCTCCCGACACCGCCGTCCTTCGCATCGACGACCGACTCATCGATCCAGGCATCAGGGACATGGGGTTTCACCTCCCGCTCAACGTAGTCATAGACCGACTCCCCCAGGGGGACGTTCTCGGTATCCCGGAGGGCGGGGTCAGGTTCAGGCTGCCCCTTCGCGTCAACACAGACGCTCGCGTCCTCATCCCGCTCCCCGAGCGCCGAGAGGATCGCCCTCCTGACCGGAGCCCGCAGGTCCATGTCCTCAAACCCCGTCGCAAGCACCCGCCGAAACGCCTCCCGGTTCAGATAGACCCGGTCGCCTGCCATCGCATGGAGGCGGGCGAGGATCTCTTTCTGCAGCCGTTTCCCTTCCGCCACCTCCGCAGCCCCCGCCTCTCCCTTCTTCCGGGTGGTCGCCAGATTCACAAACGCCCTCTCTGAGCGCAGGCGCTCGATCCGCTCCGGGGTTATGGCAAAATTCTGGCGGAGCGGCCGTTCGACCGTGATCTTCCGGTACCCAAAATCAGTGGTATCAAAGATCTTCACATGCTCTGACTCCTCAAAGGCGCGGAAGAGCCTGGTGATCTCCTGGATCTGCTCGTCCGTGATCTCGTGACGTTTATCCCCGAGGCTCTTGCGCATCTTCACGTAGCATCCGGTCGCATCGATGAGCTGGACCTTCCCCTTCCGCCTCTCCTCCTTCCGGTTCGAGAGCACCCAGATGTAGGTGCTGATCCCCGTGTTGTAGAAGAGCTGGTCCGGGAGCGCCACTATCCCCTCCAGCCAGTCGTTTTCCAGGATCCAGCGCCGGATCTCGCTCTCCCCCGACCCCGCGTCCCCGGTGAAGAGCGGGGACCCGTTCATGACGATCGCGATCCTGCTCCCCCCCTCCTCCGGCGGAACCTGTTTTGCGAGCATATGCTGGAGAAACAGGAGTTGTCCGTCGCTGATCCGGGGCAACCCCGCCTCAAACCGCCCTGCCGACCCCCGGGCATGCTCTGCCCGGATGAAATCCGCCTCCTTCTTCCACGACTTTCCGTATGGAGGATTGCAGATCATGTAATCGAACGTCATGTTCGGGTGGCCATCCTTTGAGAAGGAGGAGTCGGGTTTGATGTTATCAGCGTCCCGGCCGTCACCCTTGATCAGCATATCGCTCTTGCAGACCGCATAGGTCTCGTCGTTCGTCTCCTGCCCGTAGAGCCTGATGTCGGCGTTTGGATTGATCGCAGAGACGATGTGATCCCGGGTGGTCGTGAGCATCCCCCCGGTCCCGCAGGCCGGGTCATAGACCTTCTTGACAATAGAGTTGTGAGCGAGCATATCCTCATCACCCGTGAGCATGAGGTTCGCCATCAGTTTGATCACCTCACGCGGCGTGAAGTGCTCACCAGGGTTCTCGTTGTTCTGCTCGTTGAACTTCCTGATGAGTTCCTCAAAGATATACCCCATCTGGTGGTTGCTCACCCGGTCGGGATGGAGATCGACAGAATCAGAGGCAAACATCTGGACCAGGGGGTACAGGGAGCCTTTCTCGTGCAGGGTCTGGATCGTGTTCCTGATCTTGAACCGGTCCAGGATATCCCTCATATTCTCCGAGAATCCGTTGATGTAGTCGATCAGGTTCTTCTGGATGTTGGCCGGATCGTCCAGGAGGCGCCTGAAATCGTATTTTGAGGTATTGTAAAAAGCGTATCCAGACTCGTGCTTGAGGACCAGGTCCAGGTTCTCGATCTCGTCTTTCAGTTCGTCATACTTCTTCAGGACGTTCTTTTTGGTCGGTGCAAGGACGCAGTCGATCCGCCGCAGCACCGTGAACGGGAGGATGACGTCCGGGTATTTTGAGCGTTTAAAATCATCACGAAGTACGTCGTCGGCAACATTCCAGGTGAACTACCCCGCCCTTCAGGGCGTGGCTTCCTGCTTCATTCCCCCTCTACTGAGGTGAGTCCACAGGCTCAACGGTGCGTTCCACACCTGATACCCCAACAAGATTCTGATCTTGTAGGGCGAACGTCTTGATATTGATCGCCGCGTTGATGTCGCGGTCATGATGAGTACCGCAATCCGGACAGACCCACTCCCGATGCGAGAGTTTGAGATCCCGGTTGAGATACCCACATCGATTACAGATTTTCGAGGAGGGATCGAATCTCCCGATCCTGAGCAGAGTCTTCCCATACTTCAGGCATTTGTAATCGAGCATCGTGAAGAACTTACTCCAGGACACATCACTGATACTCTGTGCGAGGCAATGGTTCTTCTGCATTCCAGCAACATTCAACGATTCCACTGCTATGGCTTGGTTCTCGCTCACGACTCGAAATGAGAGTTTGTGCAGGAAATCGTTGCGCTGGTTTGCTATCTTCTCATGGCACCGGGCGAGTTTCTGAATTGATTTCTGCCGATTTTTCGACCCTTTCCTTTTCCGCGATACCCGACGCTGCAATACCTTCAGGCGCCGAAGGGAGTTTCTCAGGTATCGGGGGTTCTCGATCTTCTCTCCGGTGGAGAGGGTTGCAAAGTCCGTCAGTCCGACGTCGATCCCGAGGGTGGTATCTCGAGAAATCGGTGCGGGTTCGGGGGCAGGCATTCCGTCATCGACAAGGATGCTGACGAACCACTTCCCGGTCGATGTCACGGAGACGGTGGCATACTTCATCTTCCCGGTGAAGATCCGGTGGAAGACAGTCCTGACTTCTCCGATCTTCGGAAATCTAATTTTCCCCTGATCAAAGTCCACACGGTAATGCTGAGGCACCTGAAAAGACTGCACCGGGTTCTTCTTCGACTTGAACCGTGGAAATCCTTTCTTCTCCCTGAAGAACCGGGTGAATGCGTTGTCGAGGTTCTTGTTTGCACTCTGGAGAGACTGAGAGTTGACTTCCTTGAGCCATGGATGTTCTTCCTTGAGGGCAGGAAGTTGGTTGTTCAGGTCGAAACAGGAGAGTTTTCGACCTTCCTGCTCATATACTCGAATCTTTTGCTCCAGAGAACGGTTGTACACAAACCGACAGGCATGGATGTGTTTCATGAGGAGCGCAACCTGCTCCTCTGAAGGATACATCCGATACTTGTAGGCTTGGAACATACAAAAGGTCATTTGGTATACACCAATCAATATATACTCTCTACAATCTCTCTGAAAGCGCGCCGAAGGGGCGCCGCTTTCATCCCCGCACCTGTTGGCCGGGGTCTTCCCGCTCCGCCCCCTTCACCCCCGCAGGATAAAAGAGAATTTCAACGGAAATCCACAGAGGTACCTCCCTGAAACCAGACGGTCTGCACCTGGTTGCCTCGTGTAATTGATGATGGTTAGTGATCGAGTCCATCCCAAAACTCTCCAGATCGTGATGGCACGTGCCAGCAGGTGGATCAGGCCGAAAACTGATGCTTCAATAGCGTTCGTACCGAGGAGCAACCTTCTTGAATACCTCAATCAGGCTGAAAGGCCGTTCACTGGCACTGCGCTTCATAGAGAGTTCTGGATCGAACTTTACCGGCCCATCTTGGTTCAGGGATGTCTCCGAGATCTCCAGTTCACGGGATATTGCTCCTGATTCCTCGTTCCCGGTTGTAGGGCGAGATATCCCGAGACAACCCCACAACCCAAGAACACCCTCCCGTCTTCCCCGAACCACCATCCCCCGAACCAGAGCCGGGTATCCTGGGAAACCAGCCACCCAGAAGACAGACAGCAGCAAAAGGTTGATGACACGGCGCGGTAAGCTGGACATGAAGATCAGGCAGAACGACAGGGCGGCAGGACAACGGGGGTGAAAACCACCCGGAAGACCGCCGCCGTCCCCGCAGACGACGTGGTGCTGCGCCGGCCAGATCAGCAGGTACGAGGAGGGGATCCACAATGGCAGCAGAGAATTCAACAGCAGGCGAGAAGAAATGGCTGATCCTCGCCACCGTGATGCTGGGGAGCATCATGGGCCCGATCGATGCAAGCGTGGTGAACGTGGTGCTCCCCACCATCGCCGACGTCTTCCATACCGGGATGCCCACCGCACAATGGGTCCCCATGATCTATCTCCTGATGATCAGCAGCCTGCTGCTCACCTACGGCCGTCTGGGGGATATCGTTGGCTATCGACAGGTCTACCTCGCCGGTCTGGGGGGGGTTCGTCATCTCCTCGGCGCTATGCGGCCTCTCGGGCAGCATCGAGATGCTGATCGCCGCCCGCGCCATCCAGGGCATCACCGCAGGCATGATGATGGCAGTCGCTCACGCGATCGTGGTTGACGCATTCCCGCCCCAGGAACGAGGCAGGGCGCTCGGGATCAACGCGACCAGCATCGCGGTCGGTCTTGCGATCGGTCCCACGCTCGGAGGGATCATCGCCGCCTCCCTGGGATGGCAGTTCATCTTCTTTATCAACATCCCCATAGGAATCGCGGCGCTTGCCCTCGCAACCAGGGTGCTCCCACGACCTCCGGTACGGGAAGGGCAGGCAAGACAGGAGATAGACCTGATCGGGGCAGGTACCGCGTTTGTCTCCCTCTTCTCCTTCCTCTTCGTCGTCAACCGCTGGCAGGCGATGAGCCCGGGGATGCGGGGAGCACTCCTGCTCATCCTCATCACCGCCCTCGCTCTCTTCATCCACACCGAGCGACACGTACCCCAGCCTATGCTGGACCTGCGGATCTTCAGGATCCGGACCTTCTCGTCGGCCAACCTCAGTGCGATGCTGAACTTCATGGCCCAGTACATACTGGTCTTTCTCACACCCTTCTACCTGCAGCGGGTGCTGCGGTATGCACCCGACCAGATCGGCCTCGTGATGGTCGCGTTCCCCCTGGTAGTGCTCATGGTCGCACCGTTCAGCGGCGCACTCTCAGACAAGATCGGAACCCGGGCGCTGAGCGCGCTTGGAGCAGGGATCTGCGCGATCGCTCTGGTCCTGATGGCGCGGATCGGTATTATGCAGGGGGCTGGCGTGGTATGGTGCCTCGCGATGTTCGGACTGGGCACCGGGCTGTTCCAGTCACCGAACAACAGCGCGGTGATGGGGAGCACCCCGAAGCACTACCTGGGGGTGGGTTCGGCGATCCTGGCGACGGTACGAAACGTGGGGATGGTGCTGGGTATCGCCGTTGGGGGCGCGGTGGTGGCGTATCGGCTGCCCCGGTATGGTTATCTGGGCGATGACGCCTTCCTGTTTGCACTGCACGATGCGTATCTTACAGGCGCGCTCCTCACCGGCATTGCGGCCCTGACCTCGCTCATCCGGCATGATGCAGAGATCTGCAAGTGATGACGCCAAACCCTGCGCCCGGGGTGGTAGGATGATTGCCGGGAGGAGATGCGCCTGCCAGGACCGTCACAAAGCGGTCTGCGCCGGGGAGCTGAGCAGTTCCCGGTGCTGTGCTCTCCACCCTCCCCCCGTCCAGCAGGCGGTCGCCATCGAGCGAGGACGGGGTAACCCGGGGGCGGCGAACAGACCCTGATGCTGCCGAGGGG
>Ga0208823_1002555_pt1 | contig 13585 bp, 13 predicted proteins | sample AD_UKC075_MetaG_FD_184440 | JGI IMG/M metagenome (GOLD analysis project Ga0208823, IMG submission 184440) | Active sludge microbial communities of municipal wastewater-treating anaerobic digesters from USA - AD_UKC075_MetaG (SPAdes) (version 2) | ecosystem: Engineered > Bioreactor > Anaerobic >... | reverse complement strand
CTCGGTTTCAGTCTCATTTTCTGTCCCTGTATTGTGTGAGTCTTTTCCTCCGTCGCCATCTAATGTCAAGTCGTCGCCTGCTACAGCACTAGCTGTAGTTTCTTCCTGCACCTCTCCCACAAACTCAGGTAGCACTACGGGTTCAGGTGTAATCCAACGCTTTTCTTCTTTCATCATAAAAATTACCTCCTTTTATTTTATGGGGGAACAATTGTTCCCCCCTATTTAATTATCCTAAAATTCTATAGACCTTAATACCGTCCGTCCAGTAAGGCAATACATAAGATATCTGCATCATAGGTGCTAATACCTCAGGCACTAGAACCTCTGAACCGTCCGCATACCTAAAGTACCACTCACCAGCACGATTGATGTAAAGACCACGTGGATAGACTGCACCACCCAGTTGAATTTCGTCATCAATCACAGTGGCGTAGCTTGCGATAATTTTTCTCAGTGCGAACCCTTCATTCCCCCAATTTCCATAAAATACTCCCTCTGTAGATTGTGGGTTAGGTTCACACGTGTTTTTATCTAATGAGTTATGGATTCTTACTGGGTCGCCTGAAGTATCCTCATCTAAGGCTAAAACTTCCTCCCACCATGAAACTGAGTACACAGGACCGGCAATGAAATTCCCTTTCCAGTATACAAACGGATACCTATAAGGTCTAGCACTATAAAAAATCTCGAACCTGCTGCGAACTGAATTTGGGAAGTACCTATGCACGCTGACGGCTTGCCCGTCTGAGTACGCCCCTAAAAAGTTTCCATAGCCTACATAACCTACTGCCTTACCACTTCCATAACTTCCAGATGATATTCTCAACACTGTAGTCTGTACACCAGTCATCACATCCACTATATTAACCGCAGAAGTTCCTCCGCTGTGAACTAACTTCAACTCGCCGCCGATTATAGCCAATCCCTGCCTTTCGTCAGGTTCATCTAATACTAATCCTTCTATAGCCTTTACAAACATATGTTTGTCTCGCTCAACCAGAGTGATTATGAAGTTATTACTCTCCTTCCATAGCAGGTAGTGCTTCTCAACACTTACTTCATTTGAAGCCACAAGCTCAAATCCTAATATCCAAGGAGCTGTCTCTGCACTCAGCCACTCTACCTCCATACCCAGTTTAGAAGGAGCCCACTCTTTAACCACTGACACGCTTCTCGATTTAGGAATGGCTGCGTATCCATCTACATTTACGCTAACAGACACACTTGTTCTGTCCGAAAAGCTTTGCTTAACTAACTCGATTAAATACTCACCGTAGCCTGTCTTTGTGATGTCAGTGTATGACGCCCCGCTCACCGTAAAGTTGATGTCCTCAAGCGGAATGTCTTCACTCAGTTGCACTTTGAGGTGCGTGGTTGTAGGTGTACCTTCGGCTATAAGCGACTGATAGAAAATCCTAGGACCGCTTCCCCCCGACACGTAGCCGTCATCAGCAGGTATCGGCACATCCCAAGTGTACTGTAATCTTTTTATCTTCCATAATCTTCCACCTGTCTGCAATTCAGTATGAATTTTTCGTTTCCAAGCTAAACTGTTAGCCCACCCACTGGGTTCTTCTGGAAGTGCTATAGTACACATTCCTAATTTTACGTAAGAAAAGTCTTGCCCTACAGTTAGTAGTGCTGGGTGGTCTTTAAGCTTGCCTGTGTATACCTCGTGAACTGGCGTCCCCTTCCATTTTAGTATCTTATCACATCGGATGACATCCGCTACGGACGGTGCTTGGCGTATCACTAGCAAACTACTCCCATTAACCCGATTCATATCTAGCCCAGTTGGAGGCAACACCGCTAGTGATGAATTACGCTTGCTGTATTCATCAGCAACCTGCACTGCCTTTAGTCCTAGCTCGTTGGCTTCTATAGCAAGGTCATACTGCCTCTGTGCCTGTTTCTCTAGTCTCTTAAATTCATTACCTAGTAGCGTTATGCCACCTTCATCCCAAGCTACGCCAAGTTCAGAGCTACGCTTAGCAAACTCTTTCACACCTGCCACAATACCGCCTGCAAGCCCACCTTTTGCGATTGATGAGATTATATTCGCTAAACCTGTACCTATACCTATAGCACTTTGCATACGTGCTAAGCTTATGTTTGCTTTGCTTAGTTGAAGCTGTGCGTCAGCTTGGTCGTCGGCAATTCTTCTCTTTTTCTCTGCGGCTTGTAGTTGATACGCCAGTAGTTCCTCATTCGCTCGGCCACTTAAACTTAGCCCGAAGTCATTCCAGTCAGTTCCACGTACTGCCTCAAGATAAATCACCCTGCTGTCGTATCCCTCGACAGGGGTTATCTGCGTCAGTCCAGCTGGACGCCAGTACGCAGCTCCATTGGCTATAGGTACACCTGAGGCAATCCACCGCATCTTAGCTGTATGCAGGTCGTCGGCGGTCTGCGACGTAGCTCCCTCGATGATTTCGTATAAAGTGTAGGTTTTACTCTCTCCCGACGCTGGCGACATAAGTGTATAAATCACAAAGTGATAACCAGCTTTAAAGTTCTCTAAATCCTCGTATATACCACCATATGACGGTATCGCATCCATACCGTCTACAGTAAAAGTACAAGCACCGCCCTGAATTTCATAGATGAGGTCAACGCCATTGCTAGTATAAGTCAACGGTGCGTTGCGAAGGAATTGCTGTGGGAAGGCGAATGTAGGTCCAATCATACCTTCGTTGCCCATTTCTCTGAGCTTGTTTAACGCTGCCTTAACTGACCCATTGTCTGTATCCACCAGCACCATACCATCAATCCTAAATACTACATCATCGCCACCTGCACCCTCTATTTTTACTGTAAGACTGTTAGCACTTACAGGTAATGGCTTAACTGCTGGCGTAGCTGCAAGTAGTTCACCTAGGTCGCAATACACTGTGGCGTATCGCTTCACTCCACTCGTCTGAGGAATACCTCCAACTACAGTGTAGCCATCACCGCTCTCGAAGTTCACAAAAGCCACTGTACTCTCCATCGGGTCTAGTGGAGTGAAGTCAATAGGGTACGGGTTAAGCTCCACCTCGGTTTCTTTGTCGATGTGTCTGGCTTCGATGATTCCATTCATTTCAACGGTCTGGGAAGCATTAGCTGTAGTAAATTCATCGACTGTTATGAATAGTTCATAGGTGTCATTGCTTAGTATCTGTGTCATAGTCTGGTCTACAAAGAAGTACGTACACTCTGCCTCATCGCCTCCGTTTTCAGCTTTAATGCGTAGATAATCTACTTGAAAAATCTTATCCTTCTGCGTGCCTTCCCATTTAAGTTTGATTGAACTTTTGTTATACGTAGTTCTCAGTAAATACGTTGTGTTAGCGTCTATTCTGTCAAAGTCAATTACATCTGGGTCTCCATCAGGGTAAAGTTCTTCAAGTACTTCTTTACTAAAAGGTCGGTCGAATTCAACTTCGCCTATGACGCCCGCACTGTAGCCTGTGTTTCGATACCCACGGACTGTATACGCTCTTGCTGTACCCATACGTTATACACCTCCTTATATCCATAATCCATCATTATTCGCTGACCTAAACAGGCTAGCAAGCGACTGCCTCAAGTAGCTTAGCGGCAATAGCATTTGTACACTCTCTATGGACGCTCTTAAATTGTACCCGTCATAATCACGGTGTCCTTCTCTGAGTGTTCCACTAATGCCTGCGGAAAGTGTCTTGTTAGTAGCATCAGTCTTAGTTGTACCTGAACTCGAACCTGTACCTACCTCAGTACTCTCTTGATTTACTGCACTCTGCTCGACAGTACTATTACCTGTGGGAGTTTCAGTCTCTACAGTTGTTTTACTGCCCGGAGCTAGCTCCCAAGACCCTGACGCTGTACTGCCATGTGTTGTGTCAAGAACAGGCATACCTGCCAAGCCCTCACCGTCTACGATTGCAGGCTCTGTATAAGTGGCCTCTGCCAGTTCGCTGTGTAGACTTACAGTTCTTCGTGGGTTTGTAGGCTCAACTGTTGTAGTCTGTTTAGTCGCTTCCCTGTTTGTTGTTGTCGTTGTGATTGGTCCAGTCTCAACCTCGGAGGTGTAGTTATCGGTATACTCATTCTCAGTATCACTCTTACTGAATGATGTTGTGTCAAATACACCTCTATTATAGTTCTGGATAAATTCCTGATAATCGGCACGAACCATGTCAATAATCTTAAGCAACTGGTCCATCTGCATCTGCTTCCAAAAGCTTCCATTAACCTCTGTAAGCCGAGCACGGAAAAGCTCTCCCCAACGAATTGGGTCTGATAAGCTGATACGCTTGCCACCGTAGTAGTCTCTGATGTAGTCGTACACAGCTTCACGCATGACTTCACTAATTGGGGCGTCTTCCTGTTCCAGAGGTATCCCACGGAAGAAGTCAGGGTCAGTCATCCAAGATTTATCTATTGTATCATCATTAAGCCACTCTTTGTACAGCATAGTTTACGCCCCCTTTACAGTGAAAGTTAAGCTGCTAGGCTTTCCTACTGACGCGTTGAATCTGTCTGCGTCGGCCTGAGTTCTTGCATAGCCGATAGTGGCTGCACATCCATCGAACATATAACTCATATCCACTACGGATGATGTATTGAAACTGCTCAAATCTAAAACTGTGGCTGCGGAGTTCCTGAACATATAGTCCATATACGTTACAGATGATGTATCGAAGCTACTCAAGTCTAAACTTGTGGCTGCACATCCATCGAACATATAGCCCATATACATTACAGATGATGTATTGAAACTACTCAAGTCTAAACTTGTGGCTGCGGAGCCGGCGAACATATAACTCATATCCGTTACGGATGATGTATTGAAGCTACTCAAGTCTAAACTTGTGGCTGCGGAGTTCCTGAACATATAGTCCATATACATTACAGATGATGTATTGAAACTACTCAAGTCTAAACTTGTGGCTGCGGAGCCGGCGAACATATAGCCCATATACGTTACCGATGATGTATCGAAGCTACTCAAGTCTAAACTTGTGGCTGCGGAGCCGGCGAACATATAGCTCATATCAGTTACATTAGGATTATCACTTACTACTCCTTTCACTGAGGTATTTTCAAACATATAAGCATAGCTTGTTACTGGTACACCTTTAATTATGTGAGGTATAATCACATACTCGTCAGTACCGATGTATCTAAAATCACCGTTAGTTGTGCCTGAAAAATCTTCGTCTGTAGCCAGCACATAGTATTCAGGTACGTCTGGCTGTGGCATAAGCATATTCAGTACTTCCTGTAGCTTATCCTCAATCGCACTTACAGAAGCTTTAAGTGAAGCTATATCAGCACTCACTGTACCTTCTTCTACGACTGTGCGTGCTTTTATATAATCTTCGATTGACTCGTATTCGATTGAAAATTTATCTTTATTCACTTTGAGCCACCTCCAATTTATCAGGTATGCCATTCCCATCAAGGTCTTGTAAATTTATAGCATACCCAGTTGAGCTGAAAATACTCTGCTCGATAAGACCTAACGATAATGCTTGAACAGAAATTTCTGTGCCATAAGTTTCGTTTATACGGTCAGCGGCGTATCTACGCATCTGTAAGCGACTTAGAGTTTTAAGAGCAACAGCCATCATAGGCAGAAGAATTTCGGTTCGGGTCTGTTGAGCCAGTTTCTGAGTGTTATAATCAGGCACACCAAGCTCCTCGAAAAGTTTAGCTTCGATTCTACTATAGCTCATGTGAAGTGCATCTAGTATTGATGGCGTCACGTTTGTAGGTGTAAGTACGATGCCACCCACATTCAACGACCCTTCTGCTATGGCTACCGCAGGTACACCAGCCTCAATCTTATTAACTAGGGATATGATGATGTCTTCCTGCTCCTCACTACCAATAAAAAGCATTGGTGTTTTAAGCCAGTGAGTGCAAGTATCAATAGCCTGTTTTAGCTTTCCAAGAGCTTCTGTGTACCACTCAAGGCTTTTCATAATGCACGTGTGGGACGGTTGGTCGTAAATCACTATTGGGGCGATTTTTCCTTCTTTATATGGGATTGCACGTATGCCCGGTCTGCCTACAATAATGGGTTTAGCACTGCCCTCTGCCGGCAACCCCCATTGGTTCAGTCGGCTCATAGTACAAGGAAGTATCATAGGACCTAAATTCGTGTTAAAACACGCTAGATGACCGTGTCTGACTAAAAGCAACTCCAACATTTCAGAGGGCGGCGCCATTTCATACGGAAGTCCAGTCCATCTGAAAACACTAGCGGCTAAATTATCAATCATAGAAGACGTTGTATCACTAGCTGTATTATACGCATACTTCTTTTTCTTAGACATAAAAATATCACCTCACTTTATAAATAGGGCGGGGCATAAGTATTATACCCCGCCCTTAAATGGACTTCTAAGATGCTGCGACGACAACCTTAAGCGGCGTTGTAGACACGTTGCCTTGTCGGTCTTTAACTACGATGTAAATATCCTTAGCACCAGCAGTCAGATTAGTAGCCTCAAAAGTATTTACGCCTGCATAACACTTAGCTCCAGCTGTATCTGTGTTGATTGTAGGTGCTTGGCCGCCACCATCTACTACAGCGAAGAAAAATTCTCCCGGCTTATCAGATGTGAATTTAACTGTAGCCTTAGTAGTAGTGTCTCTTTTAGCTTCACCATCAGAAGCCACTGGTTTAGTAGTGTCTTCAAAGGCAACTGCTACAAAAGGCTTCCACGGTATGTGTACGTAGGTATGTGCAGACAGAGGTTCAAATGTTGTTGCACGAGAACCTACATCGCGTCTAGTTTCAACGTCGTCGAAGTTAATTGTTGCTACAAAAGTACCACGCTCACATACTAGGAATCTGATGTCTTTGTGAGGGTCAATCCATGTAGCATCTGACATATCTGCTTTCTGAGAACCGTCTCCTTCATCAAATTCGGCTGGAATAGAAGATACTAGACCGCCGAAGTCGTCGACTTCTTTGAACTCAACACCAGATTTCATTAAAAGGTCTGGATGGATAATGTCAGCCGCATAGGACATCAGGTCAGATATGTCATCGCTTCTACCGATAACTAAGATGTTAGGATTACCCTGAGCATCGAAAGCTGGACACTGTCCACGGTAGCCTACCTTATTATACTTTGTTGTATTAACGCCAAAAGCTGCAATAATTTTACGAAGTGTTGCCCAAACCTTAAGAGCATCTTCTTTATCCCCGATTGCTCCAACGTCCTTAACTACCTTGTATCTGTCAGCTGATTCACCCATATCATCAGTAAGAACCCTATTGATAAGCTCTTTACCTAACAGATACCTTTTGTACGCTATTGAGTTGTTCATTTCAATCAGTTTCTGAGCATAGAACTGCTCAGCAGTGCCATTCTTAAAAGCCTGTTTCAGTGCCTTATCATAAATCGTAACGGGAGCTGTGATAACCGCACTTAGGTCAGAGTATGCAGCTAATGTCTTGCTTGGATATTGCTTAAGCTCATCCCTAGATAAAGATGCAGGTTTAATTGATGTGTCGTTAATCCATGCCTCTACCTGAGAAGCTACCATTTCGACGATTGCACCCTCATCCATACCCATAGAGTACATGAACCCCAACTTATTCTCGAATTCCTGTGTATTCATAATTGTGCGTCCGACTTTGTTAATCACCTCAGCGTATCTAGCGTTATGCTGAGCGATAAATTCCTGCCCGCTAGTGGCTTGTGCTCCTACCTGTGCGAACGCCTCTTGGATTAACTGCGGAGCAAGTTCAACGAAATTTGTCTTTGCCATAATATTTTTCCTCCTTTTAACCAAATAATTGTCTTATCTTAGCTTGCTTATCATAAACCTCGACGTCTTCGTCAGGTTTATCGATGCTACCATTCAGAGTCATTAACTTCGCCATCGTCCTAGTGGCTTTACCTAGTTCATCTTCGAGTCTTTTGACTTCTTTTTCACTGTCCTGTTTAAGCGTTTGTAATGCCTCCTTGAGTGTGGAGTTCTCGTTTATAAGCTCCTGCACAGCAAGGACGCCTTCTACAGCGTCAGGGTCTGTAGATTTACTTGCTACTTCGATTAGAGCTTTTAGTGTTTTTTCGTCCACCATCCGCACTCACCTCCTCAGATTTATTGACTTTGTAAAGTTCAAGCGGTTGTTCTACTGGATAATTAAGTGCTTCTATGAGCTTTTCCAGTCTATCCAGCTTAGAATTTACTTTGTCAAACTCTAGTTTAATGTTCACTGTTTATCACCTCCGACCTTAACTAATATCTGGTCTAAGCTTGCCTTAATGTCTTTAGCCAGCAGTTCGTTTGTTGCTGCAAGTGCTGCGTTAGTCTTTGTGCTTTCATGAATTGCTTGGCTTGACTCTCTGAGAGCATTAGCCATTCGTTCCTCCCTCGCTTTGGCTTCGTCTTTATCACGGTTAATAAGTTTATAGATAAAGTAGCCTAAACTCACTGATACCGCAATAGGGAAGCCCAGCGTCTGAATTAAATTAACTGCGTCAGTCATATACTTTACCCCCTTTTGACTTTTTATCTATATCTACGGAGGCTTATGTCTATACCCTACGCCAGAGTGCCGTGGAGCAGTACACGGGGCTTCCGACCCCTCTGGCGTGTGTATGCTCCCTCCCACGTAGGGCATAGGCGTAAACCTCCGCAAACATCTGTAATCTAAAAGCCTGCCTTCTCGTGCAGAGCTAGCTTTTTCAGAAAATCCCGAACCTCTGCTTTAGTTACGATGTCGGAGTACCAATGCTGTAGCTCTTGCAGGTCTATACGTGTAAAATCCTCTGCCCTACTAGCTTTAAGTTTGCTAGGTGTCCAATAGTATACTTGGCGTGTAAAGTAAAGTTCCTGTCCAGACAGTACGACGCTTGTTCTCAAGTTTATTCGATACATTGCAGCTTTACCTGTGCATAGTATAGGTCTTTTAAGCTGTTTAGTGATTTCGCCAGTTCTTGGTTTGACCTTGTCTTGGAAGTCGTGTAGGAAGCCACTTACAAGACCGCCGTTGCCTGCTATAAAGCTTGACAGTGCGTCATCATCACGCTCAAAGCGTTTATCTATGTGTACTGTGATAAAAGCGTACGGGTCATCATGTGTGATGTTAGTCTGCCCTTTAGACACTGCTCTGGCTATGATTGTAAGCAGACTGTCTCCGTTGCTGTCATAAATTCCTTGTAAATAAGGATTTAATGCGTCAACTAAGTTAGCAAGAAGGATTATCTTAACATCACGAAGATACTCACCATTACGCCCTTTACGAATTGAACCGACAATCCAGCGGAGTGCTTCTAATTCGTAGCCGGGTTGGGTTGATTCTCTGATGTATCGTCTGTCTGCTGGCAAGAACTCATCGAAAATAATGTACTCAACTTCACGATAACGTTCGGCTGAGTTTTTAATGTCTTGAGTACCTGACAAAGAACCTATAAACCCAACAGGATTGCCGTCGCCGTCGACAAAAGCGTCTTTTTTCTTATCCCATGTAATGTTGCCGCCATAGTATTCTGTAGCAGCCAAAAGCTTGTGTCGAGCGAACTCCTGTTCGTTCTTGTATCTAGTTAATATAAAGAATGGCTTTTTATTCTCAATTAACCACCCGAACGTATTTGTCGTTTTGCCCGTATTACGGTTTGTAATGATGATTATGATGGGGGCTTCTCTAGTCATATAGTAGTCTGTGTCTAGACCCTTATATGTAGGCGTGTATTGTTTCAGCTTTAATGCCATAGAGCAACCCTCTCTTCATATAACAGGCTGTCATAGTATTACTTATATTTACTCACTATAAGTATAACATAGCGAACATATGTTTGTCAAGTAAAATTACTTGACATTTTAGAAAAATTTACATAAAAAATAACACCCATTTAGGGTGTTATAAAGAGTTTATTAAATCTTTAATTTTCTGAATTTCTTTAGTAGTATAAGTCTTTGGCTTGCCCTCAAGCTTTTGCTGTAGCAGTTCAACCATAACCTCCATTATTCCGTATCCTCTGGCTTCTACTGTTTCTTTTACAATTTCGCCATTGCGTGTATAGGACTTGGTTATACGGTAATCTGGTGTGCGTATCCAATCGGGGAAACTCACTGTTATAGGGTTTTCAGACTTAACTCCGTCGACTACGATTTGACCGCCAGTTTGTAATTTAACGATGTTTACAAGCAGGCTTTGGATGGCAAGGATGTCAATTAGCAGACAATAAGCTCCTGCGTCTTGACCTCTATTTATAATTATCTTTTGAGCTTCTTCACCTCTAACGTATTGAGCCTCTTGAAGCAGTGGGGTTTTAAGGTCTCCCCACTGGACTAGTCTGGACTTGTCAAAGCGAATATAACGGCTACGGTAAATTAGTTGTTTAGCTTCGTCGGGCATAGTTCCCACGACTTGACGACTAGCTAACGGAGCAAGTGCATCGAACTCTACGCCTAGTTTATTATAAGCTTCCACGACTCTGCTATTAAGCAAGTATTTTCTGTCATTAAGACTTGCTAAGTAGTATGTCAATTCGGCGTCTTCCGAGTACTCTGTAAGGTCGCCGTAGCCTATGTACTCGGGGTACTGTGCCAATATCTGCCAATAGGACGCCATCAAGTCGAATTCGTAGACCGCTGAACCTACATAATTGTAGTCAGTATTCGGATTCTCAAGGAAGTCATCAACTATTATAGACAGTAGGTCATCTGTGCTTGCTGCAACTTCCTCATGAACTTCCTGTTGTTGTTCAACTTCCAGCGATACAGCTTGACTAAGATGCTTGTGGTTTATAAAAGTGTCGCCCAGCTTGAAAAGCTTGAGAGGATTACATACAAGCCCGGGAAGATACTGTGCAACTTCTCCAAGCACTTGCCTTACCATAGGTTGTGGCGTAGTCTCTGGCTTTTCAATGTCAATGCCCATCTGTTCCATAAACTGTAATGCTTTGGCTTGAGCTATTGCGTCTTGCAGGTCTTGAGCGTCAGCACCGCCGACCCTTATAGTGGACTTACCAGCGACTATCATTCGAGTAATGCCCGGCATATACGACACAGGCAATGAATTAAGTGTCTTGTTGAAGGACGCATAGTTTGTATATATAGATAACTTATCATCCGACTTAAGTCCTACAAGCTCAGGCTCAACGGAAACTGAGAAAATCGGCTCAAGAACAGCGAGTTTATCGCCCTCTACTGTTTGTAGCGATGATGGTATACGGTCTATTAAGTCAACAACTCTGTCTATTAAATAGACAGTGATTTGTGAAGGGTCTAGTTGTCTTGATAAAAGAGTGTAAATGTTAGAAAGCAGTACCTTAGCGTCCTTTTCAAGCACTACTGCGTACTCACAATGCTCTGGGAGTTCTACTCCAATGCAGGTTATGTGGCTTATCAACTGTCTGGGTGTAGCAAAAGGCACTTCAATTCCAGAAAGCCTTGAAAGTAGTTCTTTACGCTCTTGACTTACTATAGGAGCTTTCTCCCATTTTTTAGATAACGAGCCATCTTTTCTGTACTCTACTTTGCCACTGAAAATCTTTTCTGTAAATTCAAGTCTTTTTATAAGTTCGTCTTGTACTGCATTTTTAGTGTATCCAAAGTATGTGTTTTCAGTTGTTGTAGGGAAACCTTCAACGATTTTACCTCCACAGTGATGTATAAGAGTAGCTATGTCTGACGTGGATATAAGGTCTCGTCCTTCCCGCAAAGCTTGGTAAAATCCGTTTATAAGTCCTCTGTTGCTCTCTGTGCCTCTTGATGATTCATCTATTACATATCCTTCAAGGTCTCTGAAAATGTACTCTCTAGAGACTCTACTGTGTCTTGTAGATTGGTGATAATCGCCAAGAAGAATTACAGGAATTTTAAGATGTTGAGCCTGCTCAAGAACAGCTTTTATAAGTTTGTAATCAGTTGCGAAAACTTCGTCAAGAACGATGTATTCAGCACTCGTTTTAAGTGTCTTAATATCCGCTTCATACTCAATCTTGCCACGCTTCACCTTTTCTATAGTTGAAGCATAAGTAGCGGCCTCAAAGTTATCAACTGCGTCTGAAAATCGCTCTTGATGTCGGAGCACAAGCTGGTTTGTAGGTGCAAGCATAAGCACCGATTCAATACCTTGTTCACACATAAGCCACAGACAGGAAGATTTACCGCATCCTGCAACACCTTCAAGGTAAAAAGAACTTCTTGAAGCCAATTTAGCTTTTATAAAATCTTGGACTTGTTTATCAGTTATCTTCATTAACCTATTCTCCCTTCTGTATAAGTGCTGCGTGATACTGCTCTGGAACAATTTTAAGCACATCCTCAAGTCTGGCTATAAGCATATTATTATCATACGGACCACCACCATGAAATAATTCCATAAATAAAGGCTTGTTGTGATTATAGAGTTCCTGACCTTTCTGAAACCCAAAGACGCTCAACACATCCTTGTATGATATATAAGTTGTCTTTTTAGCTTCTGCCTGCTGAACATTATGACGCTCTACTTCTTCTTGCGTAGCAACTCTTTTACGAACCTCAATACCTTCAAGTGCTTCTTGGTATTCCTCTTTTGTGTATAATTCTCCTTTACCTTTTAACATACCTCGCTCTGCAAAACGCTTTTTAATTCTTCTATATGAAGTCTTAAATACGCCTGTAAGTTCTGACAGTGTTGCCTGTTCAGGTAAATCAACCTGCACCATCGGCACTGGTTGAGGTTCTTCCAGCCCCTCAAAAGCTTTTCCAAACTTTTTAGTGGTTGTGTCGATTTTACCGCCTCTGCCTACATTGTATCCAACTTTTTTAAGACGCCTGCTTACAGTTGACAGACTTACGCCGAAGTGCTCCGCTATTTCTTTTCTGGTAGCCTTCTTTGGTAGTTCAGGCGTTACAAATACAACTTCATTTTTCTTCTCAGGTTCGACCTCAGGTGCGACCTCAGCTGACTTGCTTGAGGTCGCTGTCATCTTTAAGAATTCTATTGGACTCACTATTTTAGTCATCAATACTTACCCCCTTGAGTCGTTAGTACTGGGCGACCATCTTCCCACACATAATACTCTCTCTTGTAAAACTTAACGGTCTTAAATCGTGAAACAGCGTCCTTCTGTATATTATATATAGTTTGGCGTGATAAACCTAAACGCTTTGCGTGCTCCTTCTGGGTTAGGTACTCAATAGACTTATTACTCATAACTCATTCCTCCTCTATCATTATATAATTCATCTAACATTTTACAATACTCTGTGAACTTCTTAAGGTGAGTGCTACTACTGGCGTCGAATATGCGTTCTAGCACACCATACCTTGATGGTGATTCTATATATTCGTATACTAAATCAAAGCACTTCTTTATAGATATATTAGGTGAAAACCATGCTATAAGAAGTCCTGTAGGAATATCATAGGCGTATCTTATGTTTGTTTCAGGTATATGTCCATCAGGTGGAGTAGTCGTTATACCAACTCTGCCCTGTATATACCCATCAGCCCGTGCAGCCAGATTATTGTTGTGTCCTCTGTATACATAGAACGTTCCGTATATCATAACTCACTACCTCCTTTGATATACTTTATACTCTTATTATAGCCGAAAGCTTTCCATCAGTCAACACTTTTTTTACGAAAGTTTTTAATTCAGGG
>Ga0208823_1002551_pt1 | contig 13593 bp, 3 predicted proteins | sample AD_UKC075_MetaG_FD_184440 | JGI IMG/M metagenome (GOLD analysis project Ga0208823, IMG submission 184440) | Active sludge microbial communities of municipal wastewater-treating anaerobic digesters from USA - AD_UKC075_MetaG (SPAdes) (version 2) | ecosystem: Engineered > Bioreactor > Anaerobic >... | reverse complement strand
CCTCCTCGTCCTCCAGGAGGTCGTGGGTTTGAAGGATATGCCTGGCCCCGACACCGAAGAGTTCCGTAAGACCGATGTCCACACAAACGGCGTGATCGAGGTCGGCGACGCCCTCTTCATCGCGCAGTACAACGTCGGCCTCAGGGACCTCTGGTTTGCTCTGTTGTGACCAAATCTAATCTTTCTTCTGAGATGGGTCAGAGGACTGCCTGTTCCAGCACCCCGCGCGGATGAGATCCTAGGGATATTTGAAAAACGCCAAATTGTTGTTTTTTACAAGAAAATGTCCTGAAATAAAGGGCAAAAATGATTGATGTCTCTACTCTCCGTGGCATATCACCTGCGGGGAAGTGTAATTTCTATATATGTCTTTCTCTCTGAAGGGTATCTCTCCGGTGAATAATATCCTTAATCGCGGTCGAGATTTCGAATAATTTTTTTCTTACCTATAATGATGACGAGTGAACTACCACCACCTAAAGGAAGTGGCTTCCTGCTTCGACGACCAGACTCGATCCCCACCCACCCAGAGCGCAGGTCTCCTTTGGCGAGACCGTTTCCGCAAACCACGTCTGGAAGGACAGGTTACGGAGGTCTTGATCTCCACAGGCGTAACTTCGGCCTGTCCCATGCCTACTGAGGGAACTGTATGGACAAAAGAGAATATAAGCGTGTCGGCTTTCATCCCCACCCTGAAGGATGGGGACTTCCCGCCGACGAAGTTAAAACCAAACAATTATACCTTACTAAATGCTTTATCTCACACTGATCTTTTCAGGTGATCAAGATGAAACTATCGAAAATAGAAGCAGGATTAATCGCTCTGCTCCTTGTAATCTTCCTGGCGGGGACGGTAAGTGCCCTGCGGGGCGATGACGGGATCGTGCGGGACCCCCCCTCCGTCCAGGCGGGGGAACGGGTTCCGGTGTTCCTGGTCATGGATGAACAGCCAAAGCACTTCACATCGTTTGGAGAGCTCAAAGCCAATGCCTTGAGCCGCCAGGCGCAGGTGCTGCAGACCGTTGAAACGGTTGACTCTGCGGCCGCGAAGACCGCCCGGTCTTACTGGATAGCAAACGCTGTCTGGCTTGAGGCCGATCCGGCAACACTCGATAAACTTGCCGCGATTCCGGGGGTCGATCACATCGAGCCGGACCTGACCGTCACGCTCAACGACCCCGTCGCGGAGGTCTCGTCAACGATCAGCCCCGACGAGATATCGCAGCCGGAGACCGGGTACGCCACCGTCTGGAGCGTTGACTACATCGAGGCCCCGTCCGTCTGGAAGCATGGAAATACCGGTGAAGGCGTGACGATCGCCGTCGTCGACACCGGTATCGACGGCGACCATCCCGCGTTCGGCGACCGCATCGTCGCATTTGCCGACTTTGTCAATGGTGACAACACTTCCGCCTATGACGACAACGGTCACGGCACCCACTGCGCCGGCACGGCAGCAGGCGGCACGGTCACGGTCGATTACTACGGCGATGGATACGACGTGGCGCTGGGCGTCGCGCCCGGGGCGAACCTGATCGGGGCAAAAGTCCTCAACAGTGGAGGATCTGGTCAGTTCAGCACCCTCTTCGACGGTGTCCAGTGGGCGGTCGAGAACGACGCCGATGTCGTCTCCATGAGCATTGGAACCTATGTCTCCCGCAACGAATCCGCGAAAGACTTCTACCTCCACGAGGGCGAAAGCCGAAACATTACGCTGGATGTCTCATCAGAGATGCACGGGGATACCGACTGCCTGTACGAGCCTCAGTTCGTGATCGGATCGGTCTGGGTCGAGGATCCGTACTACCAAGCCTATGCGGCCAGCTCTTACTTCGCTGACCCCCTGGAGAACCTCACCATCACCATCACGGATGCTAACGGCAACGTTGCCAGCGGCGCCGAGATCGACTGGCTTGGTTTCGACCAGAAGGTGAACTGCTACTCCTTCAAGGCACCTTATGCCTCGAACACCGCCGGCTGGAACGGGTTCTGGAAACTCAACGTCACCAACACGGGAGAGGCCGAGGTCTGGATCGAGGAGATCAGCCTTCATGAGTGCTACCAATCCAACGGGGAGACCATCCTTGACGCCGCCATCAACAACATCGTCAAGGGCGGCACCGTCGTCGTAATCTCCGCAGGTAACGACGGCGCCCTCGGCACCGCCACCATCGGCACACCGGGAACCGCAAAAGACGCCATCACCGTCGGCGCCACCGACTACCTGATGGACTACCGTGCATCCTTCAGCAGCATGGGGCCGGTCAACCGGGCAGCGCCGTACATCAAGCCTGATGTCATGGCACCCGGTGTCGGCGTCATCTCGGCATACCCCGGGGGGCAGTACGCCTCCATGCAGGGCACGTCCATGGCCTGCCCGGCCGTCGCCGGGGCGGCGGCGCTGATGCTCTCGGGCAACAGCTCGCTTACGCCTGCCGACGTCAAGGCCACCTTGATGGAGACCGCGGTTCACATCGGTGAAGACGGGGCCATCCTGCCGGTGATGCAGCCGAACAACGCCTACGGTGCAGGCAGGATCAACGCCTACGAAGCGGTGAACACCACCGGCGGCCTCGACGGGGTCGAACCGTGGGATGGGATCCGGCACGAGCTCATCGGCGGAACACTCAGCCCGCGCTACATAACGGGCGATACGCTCCCGGTCATGGCGGTCCTCTGGAACACCACCGCGGGCGAGCCCATGGCGGAAGAAGAACTCGAACTCAGCGTATGGTATGAAGAGTATTACGACTACCAGTACCACCGCACCTACATCGAAAACCGGACGCGTACGACCGATGCGAGCGGGTACGTCTACTATGGCGCGGACATATCCGATGTCCCTAGCAACAGGGAGGTGTATGTCAGGATAACCCACGGCACGCTCGAGTTACAGGACAATGTATACAAGAATCCAGTCACACCGACGCCGACGCCGACGCCGCCGGTCGTCCCCATCTTTGAGTCGGCATACTACTCGGTGCCTCACAACGCGACCGTCGAGATCAAGTATCCGCTTCTCGCCGCCGACGGCTCGGCCTATGACGAGAGCGTCACCTTCGTGGTCAGGAATTCCAGTGGAATTCGTGTCGTCGACACGGTGCTTTTCCCGGTAGACGGTGTCATATCATACTCGCTTGACCTTGCCGGGCAGCCCCTCGATGCGACTTACTACTACATGCAGATCAACGGCAGAAGCGCGGGAAGCATCTACGTCGGTGAGGAGGGGTACTCTTACCAGGAGGTCATTCCACTTCCTTCGCGCGCCATCTGCCCGCCGGGGGAGAGTGTCGACCTTGGCATCATGGCCTTTGCTCACCACGGAGCGAAGACCGTAAGCCAGGAGTTTGACGTCTACGTCACCACGCTGACCGAGACCGATGTCCTCTCGCTCTCGTCGGCAGGCGCCCGGACGCTCTCAGCCCCTGAGGAGGGCGACATGCAGGCGCTCTTTGCCGAGATCGATGCGATGAAGCCGGAGACCTACTCGGGTACCGCCAGCCTCACGAACGGCCTCGGGACCTACAACTTCACGATGCCGGAGGAGGGCTACATCGCGATCGTCCGGTTCGTTACCGACTATGATTACTACATGGAGGAGACCCCGGTTCTCGTCTACGGGACGCTCGAGCCCTGGTTCATGCACCGGAGCACCACCCCGGTGTACGAGGACTATGACGGGAACCTGACCTACATCTACAGCACCTACGACTGGCCGGCGACCTGGGATCAGGATGCCTATGTGTCGGTCCCCGCCGATGAGGCGACTATCACAGCATACGTCTCCACCTACGACCCGGTCACGGGAGCATTCGGTCCTGCGCCCGGACAGACCGTCTACCTCTACACAGAGGGCGGCGGCGTGACCGGCGTGACCGATGCAGACGGGATCTGCACCTTCACCGTCGATACGGCCGGAAAAGCGCGGCTGGACTACCTCCTCCTCACCGACGGGCTCAGCGCGATGAACTTGATATACATCGGGTATTCTCCGCTCAGTCCTCTCTCGCAGTCCCCCGTCAACCCGGGGATGATCCTCAGCAGCGTTGCGGCACCGGCGTATATCGGGACGCTCTACCCGGACTCTGAGACGCGGAGTGCAAGCGTTGTCCGGGACGGCGATGCTTACAACATAATCGCAACAAGCTACGGGCCTGCCGACGAACCCATCCACGAGAAGGGCGTTTTCACCTTCAGCAAAGTCTCCGAGACGTCTATCTGGTACTATGCCGGGACTGAAGCGGCTGCCGTCGTGGACTTCACCGGCACGGGGACCAAGCGCGTAACCCCTGCGGCGGAAGGAAACTACAAGGCTTACTATGGTTTCCTGAACCCGAATACCCAGACCATCAGCAGCCGGTATCCCGCCACGTTCCGCAACCCGGAGAGGTCCGTCTCCTACACGATGCCGGACTCCGTCCTGGTCGGGGCGTCGGTTCCGGTCGTCTTCAACGCATCGGCCGATGACGGAACCCCGATCTCCGGTGCGCGTGTCGTGCTTGCACTGGGAGCGGCGGGGGACTGGAGTTGGTCTTCGTACTACAACGACCCGAGAGATGCCAACATCCTCCTCGCGGCGGATGTCTACCCCGACCCCTACACGGTGATCGCGACCGGCTACACGGACGACGCCAACGGTAAGGTAACCCTGACGTTCACCGCACCGACCACCGATCAGCAGGCACTCCGGGAGGCCCTCCTCTGTTGTGCATCGGGCATCCCCTACATGGTGCTCTGCTACCACAACGGCGAGCAGGTGCAGGAGGAACACGGCTACCTGGCGGTGACCACCAAACTCCTCCCCGACTTCGTGCCGGACATATCCGCGCCGCAGGTCGTGAAGCTCGAGCGGAACGACACCATCACGATATCCAACGTTGCTCTCTGGATCAGCAACATCGGGACGGCGGAATACGTCTTTGACGAGGCCAACAAGATGACCTGCACCGCCGAGGTTGGGTCTCACAGCGAGAGCACCTACTTCACAAAGAGCCTCGCCATGGGGGAGAAGGAGAATGTCCTCACCATGACGGTCTCACTTAACGCACGCGACTTCGGGATCAACACGAGCGACTATCAGCTGCCCCTCGACGTCAACGTCGGGGTCACCGTCAACTCGAACAGGGCGGTCGAGGAACTGAACTACCAGAACAACCACATCGTGTATCCTGTCAGGATCACCGCACCGGACCTGGCCGTGGAGGTCGTCGCGCCGAGGTACACGACGCCGGCGAGCACCACCGCGATAGGGATCAGGGTGACGAACCTTGGTGAGGTCGGGAGCAACGCAGCAACCCTCTACTACAGCATCACCGGCAAGCCGGACGCGACGATCGCAGTCCCGGCGCTCGGAGCAAACGAGTCAGTCATGATCTGGCGGAACCAGACGCTTGTCGCCGGCGAGTACACGGTCGATGCCGAGGTCAACCGGGCGGGAGCGACCGACTACGAGACGACGTTTGCAAACAACCGCGTCAACACCACGATCGGTTCGTACGCCAACCCGGCGACCAGGATCGACCTGCCCCGGGACCTCGTGCTGGTGCCCGGCACGACCTACGACCTCCCGATAACCGTCACGCAGGTCTCCGACCTTGCGGCCTACCAGATGGACCTCACCTTCAACGGATCCGTCCTTGCGGTGCAGGATGTCATCCCCGGAGCACTGTCCCTGACGGCAAAGAACATCGGGAGCGGGAGTGTCAGCTTCAACGGCGCAGCGGTATCCGGTGTCAGCGGGAACTTCACCATCGCCACCGTCCGGTTCAGTGTCACCGGTGTGACCGGCGATGAGACTGCCCTGAACCTGGTCGCAGAACTCTGGGATGAGAACGGACTGGTCATACCGGTCGAAGCCGCGAGCGGCGATGCGTATCTCCTGCTCTACGGTGACGCGGACTCCGACGGGAAGGTCGACCAGGCCGACACCCTGAAGGTTCTTCGGGAGGTCGTCGGCCTCGATGCGAAGCCCGCCCCCGGGACGACGAAGTTCCTCCAGACCGATGTCACGAGGAACCGCGCTGTCGATGTCGGCGATGCTATGTTCATCGCCCAGAAGAACGTCGACCTGAGGGACGAGTACTTCAGGATCAAGTGATGAACAAAGGAGGAAAAAGAAATGAGACATGTAATATGGAGCATCCTGCTCCTCACCCTCCTCTGCGGCGTCTGCTCTGCTGCCACACTCTCAGTGGAACCGGCAGAGAGCACCTGCGCCAGCGGAGAGACTGTAAGCCTGACCGTCAAGGTGGGGGATGTCAGTAACCTGGGCGGGTTCGATATCGACGTGACCTGGAAACCCTCGGTGGTCACCCTTGACACCGCAGCAGAAAACGTTACGCTTGGCCCGCTCTTCTCGGGCCATGTGAACAACAGCGCCGTCTACACCCAGAGCGGGCGCATCCGCGTTGCAGCGGTGAACGCCACCCTCGACGGCGTCTCGGGCAGTGCCGACCTCTTCACGGTGCGCCTGAAGGCGGTCGACGACACGGGCGCTTCGACGTCGGTCAACCTCACCGTCAACAACTACGGATTCCTGAACTCCACCTCCGGTGAGAACATCACGGTATCGTCGATCACCGGCGCCACCATCACGACCGAGAAGAGCAACGTCATCGACGCCCGGGTTGCCGTGCCGTCGAACCAGGTGGTCACCGGCCAGGAGAGCCGCATCACCGCATCTGTCGTGAACCGCCGGGGCGTTGAGACGTCAGCGCTCAACATCAACGTCAGCATCGTCAACAGTGACGGCGACCTGGTAAAGTTCTGGGACCATTCCGACAAAACCATCCCCGCCTGGGGACGGTTCCAGCAGGAACATGCATGGACTCCGGCAGTTGCCGGGACTTACAACGTCCGGGTCAATGTGACGAGCGATGACCACGTCTCCGGGACGACGAACTCCACGGTGACTGTTACTGCACAGGAGTACACCCTCGAGTTCACCGACGGCTATGTCTACGGTCCCTGGGGCGGCATGGCAGCCGCCGGTTCATCGTTCTATATGGGTACCTACGTGAATGCGAGCCATACGGGCACCATCTGGCTCAACATCACCGCCCCTGACCATGTGACGGTCGAGGGCGGGATAAACAACCAGACCCGGTACCTGTACGCCTCTAAATGGAACTACGTGAGCGTCCGGATGCAGTCGAACACACCCGGCCTGATCGATGCAGGCGACATCAAGTTCGATATCGCCGCGAACGGGAAGACCGACTCTCTGAACGGAACGGCGATCCTCATCTGGATCCCCTCGATCCGGGTCTCGTCGGTCGGTGCCACGTCCGCAAACGACAGCACCCCCGGCGAACTGACCTTCAACACCCTTCACACCAACAACACCTACGATAATGTAACGAAGATCATTGTCCAGTCCGGCGCCCGCGGCCGCACGCTCTCGGGCCTCGATTACCTCGTTGGCTACCCCTACGGGTGTGTCGAGCAGACGACGAGCAGGATGCTGGCGTCGCTGAACGTGAAGAACTACTATCTCGACCGCGACGACAAGCCCGTGGACTGGGACAATATCCGGGAGCGTGTAAACTCCTCGGTCTCCGGCGGCGTCCAGAAGCTCGTTGTGGACGGCGAGGTAGGCCAGAACACTGGAAGATCCTATGAAAGCAGTGCCGGCGGCTGGAGCCTCTGGGGCGGCGAGCCCTCGGAGTCATCGTCGAGTTCCTATGCGGGCTACACCCTCGCCCGGATCAACATGCCCGACGAGGACTTAAACCGGCTCCTTGTAGACAACATCACAAACGGCAGCACGTTCGAAACCGGCAAGGTGAACTTCGAGAGCCTGATCAAGTGGTTCCACGATAACCCGGATAACCGGCAGAGCGGCACCTGGACGTGGAGCGCACACGTCTGCCACTCGTGGAGCCCTGAATCGAACACCGCGTTCGTCATGCTCATCCACGACATGATCAACCAGACGGTGGAACTGGACGAGGAGCACCGCGGCTACATGGAAGACAACATGAAGAACGCCACCCGCTACTTCATCGTCAACCAGAACTCCGACGGCTCCTGGTCCTCCGGAGATGACCAGGCGATGGCAACGGCGCTCGCCCTCTGGGGCCTAGAGGCCTTCGCACTGCCGTCTGACGATGTCAGCAGCGACGATATTAACGATACCAAGGCAGCCGCGGTGGAGTGGCTGATCGAAGCCCAGAACCCCCAAGACGGCTCCTGGCCTGCTGACAGTTACTATGGCTGGTATGACAACGGTCGGATAACTGAGTCGACCGGCTACGCAGTCCTCGCGCTGAACGCGACCGGGCTCACCGCCGAGAACGAGACGATTCAGAAAGGAGTCAACTGGCTCATCGACCAGTACGAGAGCGGCGGAGGCTGGGGATACACCTGGGCTTCGCAGGTGGCCATCGATGCACTGATCCAGTGCCAGCCGACGGAGGTTGTCACCGGCACGGTCGAGATCGCCATCGACGAGGAGCCTATCGGTACCTTCACGGTAGACTCGACAAACCCCCGGATCCAGTACCCGCTCACATCCGACCAGATGGGCCCCCTGATGGCAGGTGGGACAAAGGTTCGTACCATCGAAGCATCAGGTGGCAAAGGTGAAGTAAGGTCTCATAGGCTCACCGCCGAGATAACCAGTGGTACCGGCCCGATTCTGGTCAGCGTCGACCACTCGCAGTCTGCCCCGGTCAATGAGATCGACGGAAAGATTCAGGGAAGCCGGCTGATCCAGTCGTTCGGCTACGAGGAAGAGGCCGGGCTCCTGCAGGTCTCGACCGATATCGGGATACTCACCGATATCGAGGAGGAGAAACCCTACACCGTCAACTACGCCGTCAACATCACCTCGTCGACCCCGATGGTTGCCGGAGATGAGGCAGATCTGACGATCACGGTCACGTCGGACACGAACGTGTACTCCCCGATGATCGAGATCCCGATAGCCGGGTTCAGTTTCGATAAAGCGTCGAAGGTTTTCGAGAACGGGGAGATAGGCGCGTTCGAAGTCCTGAACGGCACGACAGGCAACGATCACCCCTCGCTCTTCATCCAGTCCGTCGGGTGGAAGGCGGGTGACCCCCAGACTTACGAGTTCAAGATAACCCCCAAAGACCACGGGGCGCTGGATCTGGACCTCCGTATCCGGCCGCTCTACGACGATACTGATGTGACCCTTGACAACAAGACCTTCACGGTCATGGGCAAGGGGAACGTCACCGTCAACGTCGTCGATGAGACCGGCGCGCCCGTTGATGCCGAGAGCATCACCCTCGGGGCGAACATTGTTTTCGACGAATCGAGCTACGACTTCACCGGTATCCTCGAGGGGAACTACACACTTGTCGTGAACAAGACCGGCTTCCCCTCGATCCGCACCACGGTCGGGATCACGCCGGATGCGACGGCGCTCTACAACATAACGCTCCCGTCGTCCCTCACTGACCCGACCCTGGTCTTCTCGGAGGGAGGCGCAGGCAGCATCGCCAGTGTGGAGCATAAGCCGGCCGGGCGGCTCAGCGCGGCATATGCCGAGAACACCACCTACAACGTGACGGTCCTCGGGAACGGCGGCGAGATCGGCATTGCGCTTGAGTTCCCGATGAGGTACCTGATGAACAGTCCGGTGGTGTTGGTGAATGGGGATCCGACGGAAGATTATAAGCTCATCAACGGGACGTTTACGTATAACAGAGGCGCTTACAGTTCAACAAACGCTACTCTGATCATCTACAATGCGCCGCTAGGCAGCAATACCATCAAGCTGGAGTTTGAAGGCGGCCGACTAGGTAATGTGTTGTCTCATGGAGGTGATGTCACTATGTGGGATGCTCTTGCTATCCTTGATTACAGAGTAGGTAATTACAAAGACGACGAATTCCTAAATTTCGGAGTCTATGACTACCCTGACACAGACCGGGGAGGGCGCATTGATATATGGGATGCTCTTAACATTCTGGACCTGCGTGCGAGTAACGTAAACGAATACTACGATCCTGTCCTACAAGTGAGGGGTAACTTATGAAACCCATTTTTTCACGCACACTCATTCTTGTAGCGGTACTGTGCGTATCGTTCACAGCGGTACAGGCAGCGGAAGTGCGCCTCGCTGAGGGGCAGCTCATCGTCGCGGGCGTTGACGACAGCATCGGCCTTGGAGGCTTTGACGTTGTCCTCTCGTACGGTTCCGACGTCTCGGTCACCTCGGTCGAAGGTCTCTCTGGTTTTCTGGTGGCCAAAAACATACGAAACGACGAGGGAATGACCATCATTGCCGGGATATCGACTGAAGGGCTGACAGGAGACGTCCCTGTTGCGTCTGTAGGGGTCGAGGGGACAGGTCCTATCACGATCAACGTCAGGGAACTGGGAAATACCCGAGGGGACCCCATCCCCTTCACCAACCCGGAATTTGGCGGTACAATCCCCACTCCGGGACCGTTCTCATCCGGGAGTGGGAGCGCGCCCTCTGCGTCGGCGGGAACACCCCTGCCGACGGCGACCACCGCACCGACAGGAACGCTGCAGCCCACGGAAACCGGGACGAAACCGGTCCAGACGGCTGCAGCAACAACCGTGGTACAGCAAGAATCACCGATAGAACCCCAGGGAACGCCTGAAGGGAGAGCGGGGGCAGAGAGCACACCAAAAGCAGCGTTACCGGCTCTTCTTGCGCTCTCTGCGGTTCTTACCGTAATAATATTAAAAAGAAAGGGCTAAATATATCTAGAAAAAGAGGGGAAATTATGAAATTAACGAAGTTTAGAACGGCATACATAATGTTGCCGTTATTCATTGCTCTCTGTGTCGTTACAGCGAGTGCTGCCGGTAGCGGCACACTTGTTGCAACTGACGCTCTGGAGATCAAAGGAGGAGAGGACGGTCACGTGCTCATCTTCCTCAATGGCTCGTATGATCCTCCGGTGAGGGGATTAGGTCTTAAAGTCCGTTACAACGAGTCTATTGCAAGTTGCACTCAAATCAGCATAAATCCCTCAGCGGGTACCGGGGCGGTTCCCCGTGACCGGTCAAGCGGATTCCTTCTGGAACTTATTGATACTAGTGCTATACCTACTGGAGTCTGGCTGTGGAATATCACCTTTAACGCAAGGGTGGATGATGGGAGTAGAACGGAGATTAGCCTCGAACTGACAGATATCGGGGTCAATAGTACTTACAAGTACATAGATGCTACATCCGTCCAGAACGGCACCTTCACCACCAAAGATGAAGTGCCCCCGGTGATCACGCTCAACACGCCGGCAACCGTCTCGCCCACGTTCAGCATCGCCGGGACAATCTACGATGTCGGCGGGATGGGGACTGCCAGAGCAACCCTGGCTAGCGCGACCTCTGCCACGGAGTACAGTCTCGTTCTGACCCAGAACGGTGCCACCTACACCTTCGATCGCCAGGTCACCTGGCCGATTGAAGACGGCGTCACCCTGACCGTCACCGCGACCGATGCGGCAGGGAACTCCGCTACGCCTGTATCGCGGGTCATCAACGTCGTGGACGTCGGGTTCTCGAAGCCCGAGCCGACCGGTTACATCAACGTCACCCCGCTCTATGCCGAGGCGTTCATGTCTCAGATGAACACGACCACCATCACCATGCGTCTCGGCAATGCGACAGATGTGAAGAATCTAACTGTCATCATCGAAGGTGACTATGCAAAAGGAGACCTGCCCCGTGACCTCGCCGACGGCGAGTACTGGGTGAACGTCAGCGGAATCGACAAATTCGGCAAGGAGCGGTTCCTGAACTGGACCTTCACGCTCGACACTGTTCCACCAGTCATCCAGACCTTCACGATCACCGACAGCGACGGTGACGGCTACATCGAAGCCGGCGAGAACCTCCACCTGGCGTGGAACGTCGCCGCCGATGCGAGCTTTGACCACGTCGCCGCCGATGCGAGCTTTGACCACGTCGCCCTTGTCGACACGGCGACCGGCCAGGAAGTCTGGTCCAGCAGCAGCATCTCTGGAACTGCTACACCCCTGATCGACGACGGAAACCGCGACCTCGAGTTCCGCGCCTACGATCTGGCATGCAACTACGACAGCCGCGCGTTCCACCTCTACTACGACTACATGATCTGGGTGAACTCGACGAAGATAGGGGTGGTCTCCGGGATCGACACCACCTACACCGCAGTAAAGGACATCAGCAGGACTGACTTGAGTTCTGTCACCCTCTACAATGGGCGCGAGGTTCCCTTGCCGGCTCTGAATACGCTGGAGCGGGAGGTGACAAACCTGGGTTGGGTAACTTCTGATACGTATGTGGCTGCCGATAACACCGTAAACGCAACGCTCCAGGGGTCTCAGACCTACCAGAAGATCTGGGTCTACAACCCAGGCACGACCCTTGATTTCAATGTGAAGGTGCCGCATGCTCCAAGGGCTGTCCTTCTGCTTGCTGAAGCAAACGAGTCTTATATTGCTGAACTGATTGACGGTGGAAGTAGCAGCTGGGGTTCGGTCGACTACATGGAACTCATACAGAAGGCCGCGTACATCTTTATCGATGGTGGTTGGGCGAAAGTCTCGGTGGCTGCCGACGGCACGCTTACTCCGGATGATTCCTCAGGAAAATCGTTAACAATGGCTGGCAATGTTACTGAGACTCTCCGCAACGCTGGAAACCAGGTAAACCTGAATACCGGTTACCGGCTTGGCGCACAACAGTATGGTGGAGCGAATCTGGATCCGATCATACTCCCGCCCGGGGACTACACCCTGGCCGCGATCGCCATGGATGGCGACCGGACTGGTCTGCTGGCGGCAATGCCGGTTGTTGTAGTCGAGAACGCCGACTTGGGTTCGGTCTCACCCACAACTGTTAAACAGGATGAATCCTTTACGGCGAAGTTCAGCACACCATGTGAACGCCTTGGGGTTGTCCTGCTCCGCAACGATGTGTCCTACTCTGCCACTGCACTCATCGATGCGGCGACACTCGGTAAAGACACCCTCAGCATGAACATAACCCATAGCGGCATTCCCGCAACCCAGAGACTCATCGGCAACATCTATGTCAGTCCGAACAGCGGAAAATATGTGCTGAAGAACACAAACGAGGCTGAAGTCTCGACAACTGAACTCGACGCTGGAACGTATCGTGTCTACTTGGTGGGGCAGAGTTCAAACGGCACGCTACAGGCCTTCGGTACATATAGCCTCACGGTGACTCCCAAAGTTACCCCCACGCCGCAGCCCACTACCCCCCCGAGCGGCGGCGGCGGCGGCGGCCGTGGCGGATTTGCACCTGTGACAGGCTCCTCCTCGCTCTCGATTGGCAGTGATGGGAAACTCCTCAGGCCCTACACCATCCGCAGCCCATCCGGCATCGCCGAAGTTGACCTGCCGCTTGGAACCTACGCTGTGGATGCTGACGGCAACCCGCTCTCCGAGATCAGCGTCAATGACCTCGACCCCGCCGATCTCCCCGCCGTCCCGGCCGGCGCCGCTTACACCTTCGCAGGCCATGCGGTAGTCTGTTCGCCGTCGGGAGCGAGGTTTGATCCAGCCATCAGCCTCATCTTCACGTTCAATGCGGACCAGTGGAGCGAGATAATGCAGGCGGCGGAGTATGACGCATCATCGC